>Ga0209707_1000213_pt1 | contig 38545 bp, 41 predicted proteins | sample EN4Hudsemesocosm_FD_184630 | JGI IMG/M metagenome (GOLD analysis project Ga0209707, IMG submission 184630) | Methane-oxidizing microbial communities from mesocosms in the Hudson Canyon - EN4B Hudson Canyon (SPAdes) (version 2) | ecosystem: Environmental > Aquatic > Marine > Cold seeps | place... | reverse complement strand
AATTCACTATCCGTCACAGGTAAAGAGTATTTTTCTTTAAATCGACGTAGAGATTCAACACTCATTTTTTTCTGTTGATGTGAAGTATTTTGCGCTTCACCAGAAGACCCCATGCCATAACCTTTAATAGTTTTAGCTAAAATAACTGTTGGCTGGCCTTTATGGTTAACAGCTTTATTATATGCAGCAAATACTTTTGCAGGATCATGACCACCACGATCTAAGCCCCAGATATCTTCATCTGAATAATCTCTCACCATGGCCTGTAATTCAGGTGTATTAAAGAAAAACTCTCTAACATAAGCGCCATCTTTAGACTTAAAGGTCTGATAATCACCATCCACACATTCCATCATGCGTTTAGCTAGCAAGCCTTCTTTATCACGCGCCAATAAAGCATCCCATAAATGACCCCAGACTACTTTAATAACATTCCAGCCAGCACCACGGAACTCACCTTCTAGTTCCTGAATAATTTTACCGTTACCACGTACAGGGCCATCTAATCGTTGCAGATTACAGTTAACCACAAAAATCAGATTATCTAGTTTTTCCCTACCCGCCATACCGATAGCGCCTAAAGATTCAGGCTCATCCGTTTCGCCATCACCTAGAAATGCCCAAACTTTACGTTCAGATGTATCTGAAAATCCACGACCTTGTATATAGCGCATAAATCGCGCTTGGTATATAGCCATAATAGGCCCTAAGCCCATTGACACAGTTGGAAACTGCCAAAAATCAGACATTAACCAAGGATGTGGATAAGAAGGTAAGCCTTTTCCACTCACTTCTTGTCGAAAACTATCAAGTTGATCTGCTGTTAATCGACCTTGAAGAAAAGCTCTTGAATACATGCCTGGAGCAGAATGGCCTTGAGTAAAAATCAAATCACCATTTTTATCATCGGTATTACCATGCCAAAAATGGTTTTGCCCTACATCATATAAAGTAGCAGCAGAAGCAAAACTAGCGATATGTCCGCCCACATTAGTATTTCTGTTTGCTCTCAACACCATCATCATCGCATTCCAGCGAATATATGACCGTACTTTTTGTTCAATAGTCGTATCACCTGGGAATTGAGGCTGTTGCTCAACTGGGATGCTATTGAAATATTCAGTATTGGCACTAAAAGGAATGTCAGCCCCGGACTTTCTTGCAGAAGATAACAATTGCTCAACTAGAAAATAAGCCCTTTCATGACCTTCATTTTCAATAACAGACTGTAAGGAATCAATCCATTCTTGTGTTTCTAGTGGATCAACATCGACCTGATCCGAGCCATCCGTAATTAACATTTTATTCATTAAGAACTCCGGTTTATACCCTTCAATAATAACTTTTCATCCTGATTTTATAACCAGAATACTTTAATTTGTGTAATTATACCCAAAACTCAACACTCCATGCATTAAACAATGACAAACTATACAAACTTACTTGAACGCGACAGAGATTATGTATGGCACCCTTATAGTGCAACAAACTCAAATCAAGCTATTTTCCCTGTTCAATCTGCTCAGGGTGTTCGGATTAAGCTAGCTGATGGGCGGGAATTAATTGATGGTATGTCCTCTTGGTGGAGTGCTATTCATGGATATAACCACCCTGTTATGAACCAGGCAATATCTAATCAACTTGGGGATATGTCTCACATTATGTTTGGAGGATTAACTCACCAACCAGCCGTTGATTTAGCTGAATTGTTAGTCAAAATCACACCACCTTCTTTAAAAAAAGTTTTTTTTGTTGATTCTGGCTCTGTAGCGGTCGAAGTCGCTATGAAAATGGCTATTCAATATTGGTATGCAAAAGACCAACCTCAAAAACAGAAAATGCTGACTATTAGCCATGGCTATCATGGTGATACTTTTGGCGCCATGTCAGTTAGTGATCCTGTTAATGGTATGCATAGTTTATTTTCAGACACTTTAGCTCAACAATTTTTTGCTGATACACCTAGCTGCAAATTTAATCAGCCATGTACTGACAAGGATATAAGCTCCCTACAAGACCAACTAGAAAATAATCATCAACATATTGCAGCCCTTATCTTGGAACCCATTGTTCAAGGTGCAGGGGGGATGCGATTTTATTCTCCCGATTATCTAAAACAAGCTCGTAAACTTTGTGATCAGTACAATGTATTGTTAATACTAGATGAAATTGCTACTGGCTTTGGTCGTACAGGTAAATTGTTTGCCTGTGAACATGCCGCAATAGAACCTGATATTCTTTGTGTTGGCAAAGCATTAACTGGTGGTTATATGACTTTAGCGGCAACCTTAACGACTCCCGCTATAGCTCAAACAATTAGTGAAGGTGAACCCGGGGTATTTATGCATGGCCCGACCTTTATGGCTAACCCTTTAGCCTGTAGCGCAGGATTAGCTAGTCTAAATTTATTATTAAACTCACCTTGGCAAGATCGAATTACACAGATACAACAACTTTTATCTACCGGTTTAGAGCAATGCAAAGACTTCCCCCATGTTAAAGAAGTCCGTATTCTTGGGGCAATAGGCGTGGTAGAGTTACACCAAGCAGTTGATATGCAAACCATACAACCACAGTTTGTAGAAGCAGGTGTTTGGGTGCGTCCTTTTAATCGTTTAATTTACCTGATGCCACCTTATATAATAGATAAGGATGATCTAAACTTTTTAATCAATGCAGTGGTTAGCATTATTTCCAATATTAAGGATTAGTTATGAATGACAATACAAAATTACGCTGGGGCATATTAGGTGCTGCGCGTATTAATCAACAATTAATGCCAGCGATTGTCGCCGCAGAAAATAGTGAACTTATTGCCATTGCTAGCCGAAGAGCAGGAGCTGCGGCTGAAACATTAAAAACATATGCGCCAGAACAAGAAAATATAACTATTTATGACAGCCCTGAATTATTACTTAAAGATGACAATATACAAGCCGTTTATATCCCCTTAGCGAACAAAGAACATGCGGAATGGGTATTGCGTGCCATTGAACACGGAAAACATGTATTGTGTGAAAAACCCATGGCTCTTAAAGTTGCCGATATTGAAGCCATTGAAGCAGCAGCAAAAAAGCACAATGTAACGGTGATGGAAGGGTTTATGTATCGCTTCCACCCACAACATACGCGTGTAAAAGAAATTATAGATTCAGGTATCATTGGCGAAGTTCGTTCAGTACGCGCTTGTTTTTCTTATCTTATGCAACCAGCGCGCGAATACCGTATTGATAACACCATCGAAAATGGAAGTGGTGCTATGTGGGATATAGGTTGTTATGCCATTCATGCCGCTAGGCTACCTTTTTATAATGAAACACCCGTTGCCGTCACAGCTATGGCCAAACATATTGCTAGTGGTGCTGATATTAGTTGTAACGGCATTATTGATTTTGGTGATGGGAAATATGCTCATTTTGACTTTGGTTTTGAACATGCCCGTCGAGCAGAATATGAAATCATAGGTACCAAAGGGGGATTAAAATGCCATAATGTTTGGGCTAAGCAAGCTGAAACGCCCATTATTTCATGGTGGACAGAAGCTGGTCAGCAAGAGCAAGAAACACTAGAGCTTGCCAATCATTTTTGTTTGGAGGTTGAGCACTTTAGTGATTGTGTCCTTAAAAACAAACCAGCCCTGTTATCTCTTGAAGATGCAAAAACAAACTGTAGGATTATTGTGGCTACTCTAGAGTCAATAGAATCAGAAACACAAATCAAACTCAAGTAGTATAATTATTCAGCTTAGGTTAATAAAACCATGCTCAAATAAGCGATTGAATTGTATTGCTTAAAAGACTTGTACCTGTTATTTTTAACCATTTACCCCTAAATCTAAACGTTAAGGAAAAAATATGAAGAAAAATCTCTTAAAAGTGACAACCCTAGCCACTATGGCATTATCTGGGTGTGCCACTCAATCCATTACAACTTTCCAACCATTTCAAGCAAATGACTTAAATGGCTTGGTTAGTTCAGGCGAACTTCAACAAAAAAAGAATACTGTTTTTGCTATAGTCGACTCCTCATCATCTACTGGCGAAATTTACGATGGCACTGGTTTTTCAGGCCTATCAAAGCTTTCAGTTGAAAAAGAATTATTAAATAGAATGAATCAAACCATTCCTAATATAACTTTATCATCTGGCCTTCGTAGTTTTGGTTACGGCTCATGTTTAGACTGGGGGTTTACAAAATTAAACCAGCCTGTACAAAGTCATTCATCAACATCATTTAACGAAGCTATTAATTCATTAGAATGTTCAAGTGGCGGCTCTCCTGTAGCCTCTGGTTTTACAGCAGCAAATGAAGACCTTAGCTCTGCTCCAGGTAATATTGCAGTTCTACTTTTAAGTGATGGCCATAACTATGAGCTATCGCCTGTCCCGGCAATTGAAACACTGAAAGAAACTTATGGTGATAAACTTTGTGTTTATACTGTTTGGGTTGGTAACGAAGCAGAGCAAAGTGGCCAAGCATTCTTACAAAGCATGGTCGATACTTCTGGCTGTGGATTTTCAACAACAGCGGATGAAATAGCATCAAGTGCAGGTATGTCTGCTTTTGTATCTAAAGTCTTTTTTGAACATTCAATTCCAGTACCTGTAGAAAAAGACAGCGATGGTGACGGTATATTAGATAGCCAAGACCAATGCCCGAACACACCTAAAGGCGCCATTGTTGATAAAGATGGCTGCTGGGCATTCCACGGCGTTCTTTTTGACACAAATAAATCAAGCATCAAAGTTGGGTACGAAAACACATTTAACAATGCTATTCAGGTATTAAATGACAATCCTGAATTAACTGTTGAAATTCAAGGCCACACTGATAATAGTGGTGCAGCAGCATACAACCAAAGCTTATCCGAAAAAAGAGCTGAAAGTGTTAAACAACTCCTTGTTGATAACGGCATTGACTCTTCACGTATAACAACTAAAGGTTTTGGTGAATCAGTTCCTGTTAGTACAAACGATACAGCTGAAGGTAGAGCTCATAACCGTCGAGTTGCCTATAAAAGAACAGATATGTAATCAAATACTGTTTAAGGTATAAACTGAAAAAGGAGGGGCTTTTACCCTCCTTTTTTTTGCCTAAGATTTATATTTAATAAAAAACCATCAAAGGGTTATATGCTAAAACTTATTCTTTTATCTTTTATCTTTTATCTTTTAAATATAAAAGAATAAGGAATAGAGAGTTTCCCCCCCCTCACCCAAACCCTCTCCCCACTTGGGGCGAGGACTTAAGAGCACAGATCTATGGAAGTGTTAGTCCAGTGCCCTCAAGAAAGAAGGGGCTAGTGCATCAAAACTTATGGAACAATTAATAATTAATACTTTTCCTTCAGGCATAAAAAAGGGAGGCTTCATTACGAAGCCTCCCTTTTTTAAAAGTAAAAATTTATTTTTTAACGTCTTCTGCAATTTTATTAAATGCTTCTACACGATCTTTACCTGTATTAACTAAATCAAGACCTGTATCAACAATAATCTTAATCAAACCTGGTGTTGAGTACACCATCTTTCCTAAGTAAGCCACGATAACAACTGAAATAGCAGCTCCAATTATTCCGTCTAATCCAACTAGACCAAATATTTTAAGGAACAATACAACTAAATCTAATGGAACCAAAATCATTGCGCCAAAATAGGCCAAGACCATGAATGTAAAAATAACAAATACAACAAACTGGAGTAACCTTACTAAAGCAACATTAACTTTATTCATAACAGCGGATTTCCTACAAATGATATGAAAGTTCAATTTCAGCCCCCTTCGACTCAAATCTGACCTTTACTTAAAACGAATCCCGCTATTATATCTCATATTCACGCTCAAATCATTCTTGATTATTATTTATAAATAAGGGATATATCAATGCGCCTGTTGCAAATCCACCTAAATGCGCCCACCATGCAACATTTAATGCAATATCATCGAAAATCAATGATGCTGTCGCATTTTGTAGCTGTATGATGACCCAGAATCCCAAAAAAGCAATCGCTGGAAGCTCAAAGAAAATGGGCAAAAAGAACAAGGGGAACCAGATAACAACGCGGGCAAAAGGATAAAGGCGAAAATAAGCGCCTAAAATACCCGCTATAGCCCCAGAAGCACCCACAACAGGCACTGTCAAACCAGGCTCAAAATACCATTGAATAAAAGTGGCAAATAGGCCGCAGAATAGGTAAAAAAATAAGAATTTCCCATGCCCCATAATATTTTCAATACTATTGGCAAAAATCCACATAAACCACATATTGATAATAAGGTGTAGCCAGCCCCCATGCAAAAATAAACTCGTTAAGAAAGATAAATATCCATCAAAAGGCAATCCAAAGGCAGCAGACCAATTAGGGTTTGAATACCGTATAGGCACCATCCCATATAAATATGTAAGTTGCCGCTGCACTTCGTCTGGCATGGTTTTCATTGCACCGAAAATCAGCACACAAACCAACATTATTCCCCAACTGCTATATGGCTTAATTTTGCACAGCACATTATCTCTAATTGGAATCATTTGTTTCCTTTATAGCCATCTGTATTTTTATCAACCCACCGAATAGTATCTGATTGCAGGATTTCTTTTTTCCAAAATGGTGCCTTTGATTTCAATGCTTCCATAATATAACGACTGACATCAAAGGCATCGCCTCGGTGCGAACTCCATACTGCGACCAAAACAATAGGATCATCGGGAAAAACATCTCCCACTCGATGCACAATTAGCACATCAATAATATTCCACTTCTGTATTGCTTCTGAAACAATTTTACCCAGCTGTGATTCAGTCATACCTGGGTAATGCTCTAAAGTCATACCTTTAACATTGTCACCCTCATTAAAATCACGCATTGTGCCAACAAAAATACTTGTCGCACCATATTTTCCTCTCATATCATCAGCTGACGCCTGAAATTCTTGTATTTCCTTCCAAGGGTCAAATGAAGTCTCTATTATTTTAATCTGCATGCCTATCCTCCCGTCACAGGAGGAAAAAATGCCACTTCATCACCATTATTAACCAAGCAATCAAGAGCAACATATTCCATATTAACAGCAGCCAAAATATTATCAGGTAACGGCTTATTTTTATTCGCCAGCTGCCAGGCCTCTATGACTGAAATTGTATTAATAAATTCCAATTCATCTTCGGAGCGCCCTAAAGATTCTTTTAAACTCGCAAAATAGCGGACTTTAATCGACATTAACAAAAGTTCCTATAAAATAGATAAACAATTTCTCTTCTAAGAATACAACTTATTCTTATCCTAAAGTTGAGAGTAACAAAATTTAAACCTACTATACAAAAAAATGACACAACTCACTCATTTTAATCAATCAGGTGAAGCTCACATGGTTGATGTCGGAGAAAAAGCATCAACCCATCGCATAGCGCGTTGTGAAGGCTACATAGAAATGCTCCCTGAAACATTAAACCTAGTTATCCAAGGCAATCACAAAAAAGGTGATGTATTAGGTATTGCGAGAATTGCAGGCATAATGGCAAGCAAAAAAACAGCCGAATTAATCCCTCTTTGCCACCCTCTACCTCTGACCCATGTTGAAATAAATTTAACACCTGAAGTAGATAAGCATCGTATTCATTGTCAAACCATGGTTAAAACAAAAGGCCAAACGGGTGTTGAGATAGAAGCATTAAATGCGACCCAAGTAACTTTGTTAACCATATATGATATGTGTAAAGCTGTCGACCGAGGCATGATTATTCAATCCGTACAATTAATAGAAAAAGACGGCGGGAAATCAGGCCACTGGCAACGAGAAAATTCAGGAATACCTATTTAAAAAATCTATGCATTATTTTTCAGAGTCCTTTTTTTCAGCATTACAACTTATCATTCAGTTTGATCCTGAAATTTATCAAATAGCCTGGACTTCAATAAAAATATCACTGATTGCTACACTGATTGCTTCATTTTTTGGCCTTTTTTTAGGTGTTGTCACGGCAATCAGTCAATTTCCAGGGAAACATCTAATACAGCAAATACTGAATACCTTAATGGCCATGCCTACGGTGATGATTGGCCTTATTTTCTATGGCCTTTTAAGCCGCCAAGGTCCTTTGGGTGATCTAGGCCTACTTTATACTGAAACAGCGGTAATAATAGGTGAAACCTGTTTGATACTTCCTCTTATTATGAATATGACACTCATCGCTGTACAGTCAACTGACCAGCGATTAGTCAGCACTCTCACCATGCTGGGAGCAAAACCCTACCAACAGATTATTCCCATTATTAGTGAATTACGCTTCACTTTACTTGCCGCGGTCATTACTGGATTTGGCAGAGCCATTGGTGAAGTAGGGGCTGCTATGATGCTAGGGGGTAATATTCAAGGTTTAACCCGCACCATGACTACAGCTATTGCTCTAGAAACCAGTAAGGGGGACTTTGAACTAGGCTTAGCTTTAGGCTTGCTGCTCCTTATTATCGCTTTCAGCATAAATTTATTACTACAAATGGCTAATATAAAAAGTCTTAGCTAATTTCTCTCAAATAAGGGCGAGCATACTATACTGGTAATTATCATTTTCCATCTTAATTTTCATTATGCCTTCCCTTCTTTTTATTCTCTTAAGTCTATTTTTATCTCTCAGCCATTCAATCAGTCATGCTGATAACCCAATACCTCCAGCTTTAATTTTAGCAAAAACCTATCAAGGTAAAATTGATTTAAAACAATACTGGGTAAGTGAAAAACTTGATGGCGTTAGAGCTTATTGGGATGGTCACCAATTAATTTCTAGACAAGGTAACCCATACCCTGCTCCTGCCTGGTTTACAAAAAATTTCCCAGCAAAGACTTTAGATGGTGAATTGTGGCTAGGCCGACAACAGTTTCAAGCATTACTCAGCATCGTTAAGAAAAAACAAGCTATAGATAAGGAATGGAAAACTGTTCGCTATTTTGTATTTGATTTACCCCATTCAAACAAACCCTTTAATCAACGCTTAATAGAACTAGAAAAGACTATCTCTTTATCTAACTCGCCCTATTTAAAAACAGTAAAGCAATATCACCTTAATGATAAAAAGGCGTTATTAAAGGAATTAGATAGAGTTGTATCTATTGGAGCAGAAGGGTTAATGCTACACAAAGCAAACAGCTATTATCAAGCAGGGAGAAACAATGATTTATTAAAAGTAAAACCATACAATGATGCTGAAGCCACTGTTATTAATCATTTTGACGGCAAAGGAAAATATACAGGACTGCTTGGTTCTCTTCTAGTGGAAACTGCTGAGGGGATGCATTTTAAAATTGGCTCAGGATTTTCTGATCAACAAAGAAAATATCCACCAAAAATTGGTGACGTTATCACTTATAAATATTATGGAAAAACTTTAAAAGGCATTCCAAGATTTGCTAGCTTTTTAAGGATTAGAGAGCAAAAAAACTAATACTGGTCTGAATGGAAGTGAGGACAAACCTCACTTCCATTCAGACCAATTAACGATTAAACCTTATGATAAACTTCAGCACCTTCATCTAAGAATTGTTTAGATTTTTCATCCATACCTTTTTGTAAAGCTTCATTATCTGCAATACCTTTCTCTTTTGCATAATCACGTACATCTTGAGAAATTTTCATTGAACAGAAATGTGGCCCACACATAGAGCAGAAATGAGCAATTTTTGCTGAATCTTTTGGTAAAGTTTCATCATGGAATGAACGTGCTTTTTCTGGATCCAATGCAATATTGAACTGGTCTTCCCAACGGAATTCAAAACGTGCTTTAGACATAGCATTGTCACGTGCTTGTGCGCCAGGATGTCCTTTAGCTAAATCAGCGGCATGAGCAGCTACTTTATAAGTCACAATACCTTCACGTACATCTTCTTTGTTAGGTAATCCTAAATGTTCTTTTTGAGTTACATAACAAAGCATAGCACAACCGTACCAACCAATGTTTGCCGCACCAATTGCTGAAGTAATATGGTCATAACCTGGTGCAATATCAGTTGTCAAAGGCCCTAATGTGTAGAAAGGTGCTTCATGACAATCTTCTAATTGCTTAGTCATATTTTCTTCAATCATATGTAAAGGTACGTGTCCTGGCCCTTCAATCATTGTTTGAATATCATGTTCCCATGCAATTTTAGTTAATTCACCTAATGTTTCTAATTCAGCAAACTGAGCTTCGTCATTAGCATCATAAATTGAACCCGGACGTAAACCATCACCTAATGAAAATGAAACATCATAAGCTTTCATGATTTCACAAATATCTTCAAAATGTGTATACAAGAAGCTTTCTGTGTGATGCGCTAAACACCATTTCGCCATGATTGAACCACCACGCGAAACAATACCTGTCATACGTTTTGCAGTCATCGGCACATGTGCTAAACGAACACCGGCATGAATAGTGAAATAATCCACACCCTGCTCTGCTTGTTCTATTAATGTGTCACGAAAGATTTCCCAAGTTAAATCTTCTGCTTTACCATCTACTTTTTCTAATGCCTGGTAAATGGGTACTGTACCAATAGGCACTGGCGAATTACGTAAAATCCACTCACGCGTTTCATGAATATTTTTACCAGTCGATAAATCCATAATGGTGTCACCACCCCAACGAATTCCCCACATCATTTTTTCTACTTCTTCATCAATAGAAGACGTTACTGCTGAATTACCTAAGTTACCATTAATTTTAACCAAGAAGTTACGACCAATAATCATGGGTTCTACTTCTGGGTGGTTAATATTCATAGGAATAATGGCACGTCCACGCGCCACTTCATCTCTTACAAATTCAGGTGTAATTTCATCAGGAATGGATGCTCCATACGACTGGCCTTTATGCTGACCTTTGTATAAATCACGCATTTCAGACATATTTTGATTTTCACGAATGGCAATATATTCCATTTCTGGCGTGATAATACCTTGGCGTGCGTAATGCATCTGTGAAACATTTTTACCTGTTTTGGCACGGCGTGGTTTACGAATATGTCCAAAACGCATATCTGCTGTTTTAGGATCATTTAAACGCTCTTGCCCAAAATCAGAAGTTGGCCCCGCTAATTCTTCAGTATCATCACGTTCAGAAATCCAAGCATCACGAATACCATCTAAACCCTTTTGCAGGTCAACTTCCACGTTAGGGTCGGTATACACGCCTGATGTATCATAAACATAAAGTGGGCCATTTTTTTCATTTTCACTACCAAAATGTAACGGTGTGTCCGATAAGGTAATCTTACGCATCGGTACTTGTATATCGGGACGACTCCCTTCTATATAGATTTTTTCAGATGCGGGATATGAATCAATTTTTACACTACTAGACTCAGTAGCAGATATATCTTTACGAACAGCGCTCATGGATAGCTCCAGAATTATAAGGGCTCAAGCGCAGGAAAATTTTGGCTTTCCTACGCCGGTGTTAGCCGGATTCAGGTTCAAAGGGTTTTTCTCAGCTGATTTAATCAGCACCCCTAGCCTTTGGATAATCGACTAAAATATATGAAAACCAACTGAATTGCAAATTTGTTTACTCCCATTCAAGCCTGTAAACACCTTAATAATCAAAAGGTTTTAGGTTAAATATTATTGCGTTTTACCTCTTTCTAAAGCACCTAATCAATCTTCTCGTAATAAATCAGTAATATTTCTGTAATACAACTGTAATTTTTGACATAATTAACAACACTATGAATATGCTTGGAACAGTGTAATGAACAACCAGAACATACAAAGTACATCCCTCTTAAATCAAGATCTCTTTAAAGCGCTATTTGCCTTTACTTTTATCTTACTCGTCGTTTATTTCGTCTCAGCTTTTATAATGCCTGAATCTGGAAACCATATTTTGATCACAGCCGCCGCCTTCGGGGCTTATATGGCTCTTAATATTGGAGCTAACGATGTTGCAAACAATGTTGGCCCTGCTGTTGGCTCACAAGCTGTTTCATTAGTAGGTGCCATTATTATTGCGGCTGTTTTTGAATCAGCTGGTGCCTTAATTGCTGGAGGTGATGTTGTTAGCACCATCAAAAAAGGCATTATCGACCCAGCAACCATAACCGATACAGACACTTTTATTTGGTTAATGATGGCTGCACTATTAGCTGCTGCAATTTGGCTGAATATTGCAACTGCATTAAATGCACCCGTATCAACTACTCATTCAATTGTTGGTGGCGTTCTCGGTGCGGGTATTGCTGCTGGTGGTTTTGGTGTTGCAAACTGGCCTGTGTTTGGAAAAATTGCTGCAAGCTGGGTGATATCTCCTTTATTTGGTGGCATTATTGCCGCATCCTTTCTTTATCTAATTAAACGAACAATTACCTATAAGGAAGATAAAATCTCTGCAGCCAAACGCATCGTCCCCTTGCTGACTTCATTAATGGCCTGGGCATTTTCTACTTATTTAATAATGAAAGGCCTTAAAAAAATTTGGAAACTTGATATTTTTGTAGCCGGTGGTATAGGACTTGCTATTGCCATCGTTATCTTTTTTATTACAGTACCTCTTATTAAAAGAACGGCTGATAAATTAGAAAATTCAAAAACAAGTGTTAATGCATTATTTACAGTACCTTTAATTTTTTCTGCCGCACTACTCAGTTTTGCTCATGGCGCTAATGATGTAGCTAATGCTATTGGGCCTCTAGCTGCAATTAATGATGCGGTTCTTAACTCGGGCATTACTGCAAAAGCCAGCATCCCTATATGGGTTATGTTAGTTGGTGCATTAGGTATATCTGTTGGACTTGCCTTGTACGGACCAAAACTTATTCGTACTGTGGGTAGTGGTATTACAGAGCTAGATAAAATGCGCGCATTCTGTGTCGCCATGTCTGCCGCTATTACCGTTATTATTGCCAGTCAGTTAGGGCTTCCTGTTAGTTCAACTCACATCGCTGTTGGTGCTATTTTTGGTGTTGGCTTTTTACGTGAGTATTTGAAACATAGTAATGCGAAAAGAATTAACGAAATTAGAGATCATCACGAAAATGCTGATCCAGAAAAAGTTGAAGAACTTTTAAAGCATTACGAAGAATCACCTCTTGAAACAAAAGCTAAAATTTTATCAGAACTAAAAGCGACTAAGAAAACGTCACCGTTAACAAATAAAGAGAGAAAAAGTCTAAATAAAGCATACAAACAGGAACTTGTTAAGCGCTCTCATTTATACAAAATTGCTACTGCATGGATAGTTACCGTACCATTATCGGGTTTACTTGCTGCCTTTTTATTCTTTACCATTCGTGGATTTATGCTTCCTTAAAATATTTATTTTTTAATTTACATTTGTACACTATATAGAGTGTTACACAAGCTCTAATATAGCGTACAAAAAACATCTTATTAACGACCAAGCAACGTCAAACCTTTCTAAGTTTTATAAATAACAAAATTAATATGGTTTGAAAAATGATTTCTCTTAATAGAAATGTTATTATTCAACCAATTACATCAACTGAATTATTATCAAATGTCGACGGACACTGAAGCTCCAATCTATACAAAACCAGCCTTAGAATTTAAAAGCACCTCTTTTAGCGTTCCTGTTTTAGTTATTCAAACACCAGAACTGAAGCAGATTAAGCATCAGCTAGAAGAAAAAATCGCTCAGGCGCCCGATTTTTTTAAAAACTCCCCCGTATTAATAGACCTTCAATACGTTAACGATACCGAATTATCCTTTGAACTCCCTCCCCTAATAGAGTTTTTGCATGCCAAAAAACTTTGCGCTGTAGGAATCAGTAGTGGCAATGATAAGCAGATAATATCTGCATTGGATTACCATATTCCAGTGCACAGCATCCACTCGTCCCTTTCAGAAAGTAGTCAGGAAAATAAAAACCTGTCCAAACCAGTAGCTCCAGAAGTTACGGCTGAAAAAACTACTAAAAACGCAATCAATACTGTTGAAAACATGTTAGTTTCTCAACCCGTCCGATCAGGGCAGCGTATTTATGCTAAAGGAGACTTAACCATCCTGTCCCATGTCAGTGCAGGAGCGGAAGTAATGGCTGAAGGCAATATTCATATTTATGGTGCTCTTAGAGGCAGAGCTTTAGCTGGAGTACAAGGGAATTCTAAAAGTCGGATTTTTTGTTCCGCATTACAAGCAGAATTAATTTCAATCGCTGGCCACTACAAAACAAGTGAAGACTTCGACAAACTAGAGCAACACCAGCCCACACAAGTTTTTTTACAAGATCAAGCATTAATCATTAACACCCTTTAGGGATTGAAAACCAAACATCCCCACCCCAATTGTAGAGGATAAAAAATTGGCTAGAATTATTGTTGTAACATCAGGAAAAGGCGGCGTTGGAAAAACGACCACTAGCGCAGCCATTGCCATGGGATTGGCCAAAAAAGGTCATAAAACGGCTGTTATTGATTTTGACGTAGGCTTGCGCAACCTTGATCTAATTATGGGCTGTGAGCGTCGCGTAGTCTACGATTTTGTTAATGTTATTAATGGTGAAGCAACTCTACGCCAAGCATTAATTAAAGACAAACGCTGTAATCAACTTTTTATACTACCTGCCTCTCAAACACGCGATAAAGATGCATTAACGCAAGAAGGCGTAGGTAAAGTTCTAGATGAGCTTTCTAAAGAATTCAAATACATCGTCTGTGACTCACCTGCTGGAATTGAGCGCGGTGCAAATTTAGCGATGTACTTTGCAGATGACGCCTTTGTAGTCACCAATCCTGAAGTCTCTTCAGTCCGAGATTCAGATCGCATGCTAGGTATTTTAGCCAGCAAATCACGTCGAGCTGAAGCGGGTGAAGAAGCAATTAATGAATATTTATTACTTTCTCGCTATTCCCCTGAACGCGTTAAACTAGGAGAAATGTTGAGTGTTGAAGATGTTCAAGACATTCTATCTCTACATTTATTAGGTGTTATTCCCGAATCTAAATCAGTATTAAATGCATCAAATTCTGGCACACCCGTTATTCTCGACGAAGAGAGTAATGCAGGACAAGCTTATGCCGATGTTGTTGCACGTTATTTAGGGGAGGATGTCCCTCATCGATTTATTGATGAAGAGAAAAAAGGCTTATTTGGTAAGATCTTTGGGAGAAAATAATGAGCTTATTAGACTACTTCAGATCATCCAAACCTAGCTCAGCCTCGGTAGCTAAAGAACGTTTACAAATTCTTGTTGCCCACGAACGAGCATCAAGAAACCAGCCATCCTACTTACCAAAATTACAACAAGAATTACTTGCTGTAGTAAGGAAATATGTCAAAGTCGAGCAAGATGCCATTTCAGTCAACTTTGAACAAGATGAAAACCAAGAGGTTTTAGAACTTAATATTGTTTTACCTGATGAAGCAAATAAAAAATAACTAATTTTTAACTACTATAAAGAGAAAGACCATGTCTGATACTATCGGTGCCGCTGCAGGTGCAATCTGGGAATACCTTGATGAAAATGGCGCAACTAGCGTTTCAAAAGTAACAAAAGAAACTGGAATAAGCAAAAATGAAGTTCAAAGAGCTATTGGCTGGTTAGCCAAAGAAGGAAAGCTTAATTTTGAAATGGATAAGCGTACTGAATTATTGTCTTTGAAATAATTTTATTTCTCTGATTAAAACGCATAAAAAAACCAGCATTTGCGATCAAATGCTGGTTTTTTTATGCGTAAAATAAAGGCCAACTAGTTATTCATTACTCCTAAACTAATCAAATTAAAGTAACAATGTACAAACATTCAACACAAAACTCTCAAAATATACTTCGCGCGGCCACGGGTGCGGAATTTATCAGCAGTTAGAAATCTGCAGTTGTGACTGTGAGAAGTATACATTCCTACTTAAAGAAGAAAAATTGTTGCTAAACCAAGGAAAGCCAGAAACCCAATACAGTCTGTTACTGTTGTTAGCAGCACCCCTCCAGCCAAAGCAGGATCAATTCCCATTTTATCCAACGCCATTGGAATACTTGCTCCAGCTAAAGCAGCACAAACCAAATTAATGACCATGGCCGCCCCCAGCAACATACCCAAATCCGAACTTTGAAACCAAATACTAGCAATAACAGCTACGACAAATGCCCAAAACACACCATTTACGATACCTACTGACAACTCTTTAAGTAACAATTGAGTCGCATTTGAATGGCTAACCTGCCTTAGAGCCAAGCCTCTTACCACTAAAGTTAATGTTTGACTTCCCGCTATTCCACCCATACTGGCAACAATAGGCATTAATACAGCTAAAGCCACAATCTCTTCTAATGTAGCCTCAAATAAACCGATAACCCAAGACGCTAAAAAAGCGGTCACTAAATTCACACCCAACCAGACTGCTCGTCGTTTTGCACTGGTCATAACAGGAGCAAACATATCTTGCTCTTCATCCAAACCCGCCATACTCATAATAGAGTGATCAGCTTCTTCTCTAATAATTCCAACAACATCATCAATAGTTACTCGCCCCATCAACCTGCCATTTTCTGCCACAATAGGTGCAGATAGCATTTGTCGTTGTTCAAACATCATAGCTACATCATGGGCAGGCATTAAATATGAAATACCTTTAGTTTGTACATCCATGACATTTTCAACTTTTGTTGAAGGAGGGTTTGACAATAAACTAGATAATGACAACACACCTAGCAAATGATCAGAGCGATCAACAACAATTAAACTATCTGTTGATGCAGGCATATCACCTCGCTGATGCAAATAACGCATAACAACTTCAAGAGTTACATCAGGACGAATAGTTAAAACGTCCAGTGACATCAACCCACCCGCCGTATGATCATCATAAGTCAGCGCTGACTCTAGGCGGTTTCTTTCATGAACACCAATCGATTCCATTACTTCCGACAACAAAGGCTCTGGCAATACGTGCAACAAATCCACCATATCATCAGACTCAAGATTTTCCGTCGCCTTAATTAAATCACGTCTATCGGTAATTTTCAGTAAGCCCTGCCCAACTTCAGTATGCACCCTTACAAGGATCTCCCCCATAACACTAGGAGGAATAACCCGCCAAATTATCTCTCTCTGCTCTAAATCTAAAGACTCAAGTATATTTGCTGTTTCAGCTGGAAACAGATCATGTACAAAATCCCTAATCTGCACTCGTGAACCTGTTTCTAATAATTCTATAGCTTGAACTAATAAATTTTCATTTTTTTCTTGATTTAGAATAGATGCTGTCATAAGTACGAATATGGAAGTAAAAAAGGGGCTTTAATGTATTCTTTTTATAATATAACAAAGACCTCAATAGAAATCTCTTACAACTTAGGAATAAGGAAAAATACCCCTTATTCCTCAAGCAACCTCAGATTAAGTCTAATTATTTTTTAGCTTGCTAAAACAACCTCTAGTTTTTCTGCGCTAAATTCTAATTAACTTAAATCAGGAGGTTCCTTAAAGTAATTCTCTATGTCGAGTAATCACATTTAATTCTCTTTTTTTAAAATGTTCAACCAGCATTTCTACGAGATAAACAGAACGATGCTGACCTCCAGTACAACCGATTCCAACCGTCAAATAACTGCGGTTATCTGAATCAAACCGAGGCACCCAACGCTCAAGAAACAAACTAATATCTTTAAAAAGAGCCTGAGCATCTTCTGATTCACCTAAAAAGTCCATAATAGGCTGATCCTTTCCTGTAAACCCTCTTAACTCAGGTTTCCAATAAGGATTAGGTAAACAGCGTGCATCAAACATAAAATCCACATCAAGAGGAACGCCATGTTTAAATCCAAAAGATTGAAATTGTATGGACAATGCCTGCTCATGGCATTTTTCAACTTGACTATTTACAAGTTCTCGCAACTGCTGAACAGCTGTTCGACTAGTATCTAACACGATATCAGCATGTTTTAAAACAGCTTTTAACATCTGTTTTTCACTTCTAAGTGCTTCTTTTAAAGCAATATTAGCATTTGTCAAAGGATGTTTTCTGCGTGTCTCACTATATCTTTTGAGTAACACACCTTCCTCTGCCTGTAAAAAAATCACTTCACAGTCGATTCCTTGCTTACGAATAGTACTTAAAATTTCTGAAAAATATAATAAGTTTTTACTCTGATTTCTGGCATCAATCCCTATGGCTGTTTTTTCATAGATCGATGGCTCAGAATACATTACTTGGCTAACAAAACCAGGAAGCAAAGCAATAGGCAAATTATCAATGCAATAATACCCACTATCCTCAAGGGTATCTAAGACAATACTTTTTCCTGAGCCAGATAGCCCACTTACAATTAAAAGTTTCATAATATTAAAAAGGGTAAAAGGTTTTGCCTTTTACCCTTTAACAAAATTTACCTGTGACTTCCTGTTTTTTCTTTATGTTTGATAATCTGACGATCTAACTTATCAACCATACTATCAATTGCTTGATACATATCTTCTTGAGTATCATCAGCAAATAATTTTGCACCACTAACTTGAACGGTAGCTTCCGCTTTTTGCTCAAGTTTCTCTACTGTTAAAATAACATGTACATCTGTCACATTATCAAAATGACGTTTAAGTTTACCTATTTTTTCTTCTACATGGGCTCTTAATGAATCTGTAACCTCTACATGGTGACCCGTTACACTTACTTGCATGGAATAACTCCTTATTAAAAAACTTTCTATCAATCGTCATAAAAGACGCTTTCTTTGACTTGAAGATGGAATAGACATTGCCTCTCGATATTTGGCAATTGTTCGCCTCGCAACATTTATTCCTTTCTCTTTCAAAACACCTGACATTTTACTATCACTTAATGGTTTTGCCAGATTTTCATTTCCAACCATTTCTTTTATAAATGCTCTAATTGCAGTAGCAGAACACTCTCCACCAGCCTCTGTTGAAACATGACTGGAAAAAAAATATTTGAATTCTACTATACCATTCGGCGTATGCATATACTTCTGAGTAGTTACACGTGAAATCGTTGACTCATGTAACTCTAATTCTTCAGCAATATCTCTCAATACCATGGGTTTCATTGCAATAGCCCCACTATCAAGAAATCCTGATTGCTTTTCAACAATACTTTTAGCAACACGCAACAAAGTATCATTTCGGCTATGTAAACTTTTAATAAACCAGCGCGCTTCCTGTAAGTGCTCTTTCATGCTGGTATTTTCTTTACTATTATCAGCCCTTTTTATCATGCCAGAATAAACTGAATTAACCCGTAATCTTGGAGATATATCAGGATTAAGCCCCACAACCCACCCACTTTTTCTTTTGGAAACAAATACATCAGGCACAATATATTCTGAATTTTCTGTTTGTATTATCGCACCTGGTTTGGGATCTAATGTTCGAATAAGAACAATAACTTCGGCCAACTGAAACTCAGACAACCCAAGTTTACGCATAAGTTTTGCTTGCTCATGTGAAGCTAATAAATCGAGGTGTCGTCTAACAAGCTCTATCGCTTCATCTCTAAAAGCAACCGAATCATCAAGTTGCTTTAATTGAATCATTAAACAATCACCTAGGTCTTTTGCGGCAATTCCAATAGGATCAAAATTTTGAACTCTATGCAAAACACCTTCGACTTCATCCTGCTCAAGGTCTTCTAACTGAGCCTGCAAGCCTTGATATATATTTTCAATTGACTCACTGATATAACCATCCAAGTTAATAGAGTCAATAATGGCAATAGCAATGGCCGCATCTCGTTCAGAAATAGAAAGAAGATCTAATTGCTCAAGTAAATATTCATGTAATGAAACTGGCTTACTTCTTTGTGCTTCAAAATCAACTGTTTCTTGAGCGGCTAATGTTGGTTGGGTATTTTCATACACATCATCCCAGGTAGAATCGACTGGCAATTCATCGGGCATTTCTGATTGAGAACCTTCACTGGTCATTTCATCAGGACTTTCAACTTTCTGTTCCGTATCAGTCGCTACATTCCCTACTTCCTCTTCAACCTCCAGCATCATATTGGATTCAAGTGCCTGTTGAATTTCTTGCTGTAAATCCAGAGTTGATAGCTGTAATAACTTGATCGCCTGTTGTAGCTGAGGCGTCATTGTTAAGCTTTGACCAATGCGTAGCTGTAGAGATTGCTTCATTAAATAATCATATCCAGTTTTATTGTCATAAAATATCTCAAGGGATATTCAAAAAAAACATTTATAAACTAAAATTATCGCCCAAATAAACTTTTCGAACTTCTTCGTTTGCCACAATTTCTGCGGTACTCCCTTCAGCAATAACTTTACCTTCATTAAGTATATATGCTCTGTCGCAGATTTCCAGTGTTGCCCTCACTTTATGTTCAGTAATTAACACTCCTATGCCACGTTGTTTTAAATGGGCTATGATTTTTTGCAGATCAATGACTGAAATAGGATCAACACCAGCAAACGGCTCATCCAACAAAATAAACTGAGGGTCTGTTGCTAAAGCACGGGCAATTTCAACTCTTCGCCGCTCCCCACCTGACAAGCCTAATGCAACTTGGTTACGTAAATGAGAGATACTAAATTCATCCAACAATTCTTCAATTAATACAGCTGCCTGCCCCTTACTTAAGTCAGAGCGAACTTGTATCACTGCTTTTAAATTTTCAACAACAGTTAACTTACGAAAAACTGAAGCCTCTTGAGCTAAATAACCAATACCCAGTCTCGCACGGCTGTGCATGGGATAATGAGTAACATCTAGATCATCAATAAATATTTCACCATCATCGGCATTAACCAAGCCGACAAGCATATAAAAACTAGTTGTTTTTCCTGCACCATTCGGGCCGAGCAAACCAACCACCTCACCCGTATCTACATGTAATGAAACACCATCAACAACACATCGCTTACTATAACTTTTAACTAAGTGTTTTGAAGCTAAGCGTGTCATTCAACTTCCTTTTTTTTACTTTTTGCTTTAAAAACAGAATGAACCCGCTTAGCATTTGACGTTTTTTCACCCGCTCGAATTAATGAGCTTTTACTATCATAAACAATTAATCGACTTGCCGAACGACTCGTCCCTTGAGAAACAACAGCCTGCTCAATTAATATCAATTTATCTTCAGTCGGATAGTATTCTCCAGTTAAACCTTCACCATGAATTTCTTCTTTCCCTACTGAAGGCAACTGTCTAAATTTAGCTGGCTTTCCTGTAAATACCATTTTATCAACCTGACCATCCTTAACATAAACAACCAACTTATCAGATTTAATATGCAAAGTCCCCTGAGTAGTCTCCACATCTCCCGTATAAATACTAGTGCCTGTTTTATCGTTATACCGGGCTGTATTAGAATCAATATGTACAGGCTGCTCAGAATCACTTTCAAGGGCAGTAGCCCAATAACTCGCCGTTAACAAAACGGTAACAATAAGAATTTTAATTAAATACATATCGCCCTTTAACTTTCGACAAAAAATTTATATTTATGGGTTCTTTAAAAGTCATTTGTAACCCATAACCTTGCGTTCTATTTTGATCATCAATAATTTCTGCCCATTGACTAGTTACTGCATAACTAGTTGACAGCTTAACCATCAACTCTGAGGTATTAAGTTTAATAGCTCTAAGATTGGCATTTCCTGCCCTACTAATAAATACTTTACCCAATAACTGTAAGTTATCTCCATCAGCCTCTAATATTGCTTGCTCAGATTTTATAATCCATGGAGGAAGATCAATACTATATAAAGTCATTATAGGGTTTTCTAGATGAGTGGTTTGATCATCCGCATAATGAATCATTTCATCAGCTTTTAATTCATTTTTTAACAAACCATTATGATCCATTTCTTTTTTAAAATAGCCTGTACTAAAATAATCGGGGCTATGATCCCTAACTTCAAGCTTAATCGCTTCTTTTGGCTGAAAAAGGTCAGCTAAAAACCAAGAACTTAATACTAAAAAGAACAGAACAAAATAGACTCTATATTGAGCAAACGTCATTTCATATAACTCTGCAAGACGCCATCAAAAGTGCCTTGTGCCTTCATAATATAGTCACAAACTTCTCTGACTGCCCCTAAACCACCTGATTTTTTTGTACACCAATCAGCATAATCCTTCACCGAGTCATTAGCATCATTGACTGCGATGGACAAACCAACACGTACCATAATAGGTAAATCAAGCAAATCATCACCTATATGAGCCGCATGTTCAGGTTTAATTCCCATTAATTTAATTATTTCATTAAATGCAGCTATTTTATTTTCATGTCCTTGATAGACATATTCAACACCCAAAGCTTTCATTCGTAGAGCAACAGACTTTGATTTTCTTCCAGAGATCACTGCTACCTCGACTCCCGTTTGACGTAAAAGTTTAATTCCATGCCCATCACGGGCATGAAAACTTTTATATTCAACACCTTTATTGTCGAAAAATAATTTTCCATCGGTTAATACGCCATCAACATCAAGAATTAACAACCTCAATTGCTTTGCTTTTTGTAATATATCTTCCATTATACTTTTACCTTCATGCTTGTCTTTGCCATTTAAACGATCCCCGCATGAACCAAATCATGCATATTCAATGCACCGGTTAATTGATTACTTTGATCAACAACCAGCAAGGCATTAATTTTTTTCTGCTGCATAATTTTCATCGCCTCAGCTGCCAAAATATCAGACTTAATCACTTTACAAGGTGATGTCATCACTTTCGAAATCACAGTTGAGTTTACATTAAAATTATTTTCCAGCATTCGCCTTAAATCACCATCAGTAAAAACCCCAACGACTTGTTTCCTTTTATCAACAATAGCGGTCATCCCTAATTTTTTTTCAGTCATTTCTAATAAAGCATCCATTACCAGAGCATTCTCTTCAATAGAAGGTACCTCTGCACCTAAATGCATAATATCACTTACCATCAATAGTAATCGTTTACCTAAACTTCCTCCTGGGTGAGATAAGGCAAAATCATCTCGGGTAAAGCCCATAACTTCCAATAAAGAAACAGCCAAAGCATCCCCCATAACTAAAGCAGCGGTGGTACTTGAAGTAGGAGCAAGTCCCAAAGGGCAAGCTTCTTGCTCTACTGCTACATTTAGATGTACTGTCGAAAACTTTGCCAGAGATGACTCTGGATTTCCCGTCATGGCAATAAAGGGGACATCTAAGCGCTTAATGATAGGCAAAATAGTTAAAACTTCCCCCGTTTCTCCTGAATTTGATAAAGCCAGCACCACATCCTGTTGCGTAATCATGCCTAAATCACCATGACTTGCTTCACCGGGGTGAACAAAAAAAGCAGGGGTTCCTGTACTTGCTAAAGTTGCAGCAATTTTCCCTGCAATATGCCCCGATTTTCCCATACCAGTAACAACAATCCGGCCTTTACAATTAAGCATTAAATGACAAGCGGTAACAAAATCGTCATCTATTCTATCTGCTAAAGCTGAAACAGCCTCCGTTTCAGTCTTAATAACGGCTAAACCTAATGTTTTTAAATTTTGATCATCTACTTTTTTCATGGTTAAACCATTGCACTTTGATAAATAACCCATTGATAGCCACTATAAGCAAGCAATAATGCAGCACCTTCAAATCGGTTAATCCGCCCTGATTTAGTTAAACCATAGCCCAAAACAAATAAAACTCCAGTTAAGGCAAGCATAACGGGAAAATCTCGTGAAATAACACTTTCATCAACACCCCCTGGTGCAATAAGTCCTGGAAGTGAATAAACGGCTAATAAATTATACATATTTGAGCCAATAACATTACCAACAGCCAGATCATCCTCGTTTTTTAACACACTTGAAATAGAGGCTGCCAACTCAGGTAAACTTGTTCCTAACGCCACAATAGTTAAACCAATCACTAAATCACTGACACCGAAGGATTCGGCAATGTTAACCGCAGCCCAGACCAATAATCGAGAGCTTGCCAATAAACCAACAAGTCCTAATACAAAATATATCCAAGCTTTTTTCTCTGAAACATGTTCAGGCATTTCTGCAATAAGCTCTTGCTCCAAAGGATCATCTAATGTTGCTTTATTACTATCTTTCTTAGCTGAGCGAATAAGCCACACTAAGAAAGTAGCCAGCATCAACAACATCAAAACACCATCAACAACGCCCAAGCCATCAAATACCATAAAATAACAAATAAAACTGACAGCCATTAAAATCGGCAACTCCCGCTTCAACAATCCTGAGTTAAATGCCAATGGCGATATCAGTGCTGTAACCCCTAAAATCAACCCTATATTTGCAATATTAGAACCTAGCGCATTACCCACGGCCAATCCGGCATTCCCCTGCATTGAAGCAATAGCTGAAACTAAAATTTCAGGTGCAGAGGTTCCTAAGCCAACAATGGTAAGTCCAATCAGCAAGGGTGAAACCCCAAATTTTCTTGCAATAGCAACCGTACCAACAATAAATTTATCTGCAGCAACAACTAAAACAATCAATCCGACAACTAAAGCGGCAAAATTAACTAACATATATTATTCTTTGTAATGTGTGTAATTCATATATTATGCCATTTTAGAACTATCGTACCAAAGTCCTTTTATTTAGGTTCTCCAAAACAAGCGATTAATAGGTATTTATAGTTAATAGTTTGACTTATCATATACATCTCAGAGAAAATACACTGTTGACTTTTAAACAAAGACAAAAACGCAATGGATAACAGCGTAAATAATTTAGACCCAGAAATTGTTTCAATAAAAAATTTAAGTTTTTCTCGAGGCGATAGACAGATTTTTAATAATATATCGCTATCAATTCCGCGTGGAAAAATAACAGCCATTATGGGGCCTAGCGGAACAGGGAAAACGACTTTATTAAAACTCATCGGCGGCCAGCTACAGCCAGACTCTGGCTCTGTGTCTGTCGATAAAAAAAACATTCATCATTTAAAACGCTCCGATCTATATACACTTAGAAAACGTATGGGGATGTTATTTCAAAGCGGTGCTTTATTAACTGATTTAAGTGTTTTTGATAATGTTGCATTACCTTTGAGAGAACACACAACGTTGACTGAATCAATGATTCGTTCACTGGTTTTAATCAAACTACAAGCGGTAGGTTTACGAGGCGCCCAAAGCTTAATGCCAAATGAATTATCAGGCGGGATGGCAAGGCGTGTCGCCTTGGCTCGAGCCATAGCTCTTGACCCCATGATGATCATGTATGACGAACCCTTTACAGGACAGGATCCTATTTCTTTAGGAACGTTAGTTAAACTAATAAAAGAATTGAACAATGCTTTAGGCCTAACGAGTATTATAGTCTCGCATGATGTAGAAGAAACCATGAGTATTGCTAATTATATTTACGTTTTATCTGAAGGCAAGATTGCTGGACAAGGCACACCAGAACAAATTAAAAAATTAGATTCTGAATGGGTACAACAATTTATGAAAGGAGATTCAGACGGCCCTGTTCACTTTCATTATCCAGCAAGTGATTACCATAAAGACCTGTTTGAGAGCTAAAATAGACCAGCATATGATTCAATTTCTTCAAAATTTAGGAAATTCAACGCTCTCCAGTTTTGCTAAACTTGGACGTAGCTCCTTTTTTCTAATACACACCTTAACCGCCATTTCAGGGGTGATATTGCGACCGAGACTCTTGCTTAAACAATTATTCTCTGTTGGCGTCCTTTCCTTTCTGATTATTACCATTTCTGGCTTATTTGTAGGGATGGTTCTAGGGCTACAAGGTTTTTATATCTTATCTGACTTTGGTGCTGAAGAAACACTAGGCGTTATGGTTGCTGCCTCCTTGGTCAGAGAACTGGGCCCTGTCGTTTCAGCCCTTTTATTTGCAGGAAGAGCGGGGTCGGCATTAACTGCAGAAATAGGCTTAATGAAAGCAACAGAACAACTATCTGGTATGGAAATGATGGCCATAGACCCCATCAAACGTATTATAGCCCCGCGCTTTTTAGCGGGTTTTATTTCCATGCCGCTACTTTCTGCTTTATTTAGTTCAATTGGCGTGATGGGAGGCCATATAGTAGGCGTAGGAATATTAGGTGTGGACGATGGTTCATACTGGTCACAAATGCAAGCAGGCTTAGATTTTCAAGATGATATAATCAACGGCATTATCAAAAGCATTGTTTTTGGCTTTGCAATTTCCTGGATTTCTCTTTTTGAAGGGTATGACGCTATTCCTACTTCTGAAGGCGTAAGTCGTGCAACAACACGTACTGTTGTAAATTCCGCCTTTACTATTTTAGGTCTTGATTTTATCCTGACTGCACTCATGTTTGGAGATATTTAACATGCAGAACACAAAAACTTTAGATACCTTAGTTGGCTTATTTGTTGCCTCAGGCATTGCTGCACTTTTTTTTATGGCAATGCAAATCAGCAATCTAAGCAGCTTATCAGATGATACAACATATACCGTCCTTGCCCGTTTTGAAAACTCTGGAGGTCTTAAAGTTAAATCCTCCGTTTCTCTTGCGGGTGTTAACATTGGTAGAGTCATCAACATATCTATTGATAAAGAAACTTTTCAATCTATTGTCAAAATGCAAATAGAATCCCAATATTCCTTACCTGATGATACATCTGCGAGTATATTTACTGCGGGCTTATTAGGTGAACAATATATTAGTTTAGAGCCGGGGGGCTCAGAAGATGCAATAGAACCTAATGGTTTTATTGACATCACCCAGTCAGCCCTTGTTTTAGAAGAAATTATTGGTCAATTTTTAGTTGATAAAGCATCAGAATAATGTCGACTTTTAATTTTAATAAACAAGATGATACAAATTATTTTATTGAAGGAGATATGACCTTTTCATCAATCAATAAAAAAACAATACCCTCTTTTGTTTTTTTAAAAAATTCAAAAGCAATATGTATTAATTTAAAAAAAGTTGCTAATGCTGACAGTGCTGGTCTAGCCTTTCTTCTTGAATTAGTAAAACAAAGTAAACGATACGATACTGAACTAGCTTTTAAAAATATCCCTCACCAATTATTAACACTAGCCACATTAAGTGGATTAGATTTAAATGAATACTTAACTGAGATAAATTAAAGAATAGATAGCTCAAAAACTTTTATTCTTAAGAAACTTCCAAATAGTTTCCACACTCACACACCCAACTTAAGGTTAGATTAAACTCTTATGGACAAACTAATTATTACTGGCGGCGCCCAACTTTCTGGAGATCTTAGAATCTCTGGAGCAAAAAATGCGGCACTGCCCATATTAGCGGCGACTTTACTCAGCGAAGAACCTGTTTCTATTGGTAATATCCCACATTTGCATGATATTACGACAACTATGCAATTATTGGGACAAATGGGGATTCAGTTAACTATCGATGAAAAAATGAACATCGAAGTAAACTCCAGCACTATTACAAGTTACGAAGCACCTTACGAACTTGTTAAGACCATGCGTGCATCCATATTAGTACTTGGGCCACTCCTTGCCCGCTTTGGTGAAGCTCATGTTTCATTACCAGGTGGCTGTGCTATTGGTAGTCGTCCTGTCGATATACATATCGACTCCCTAATAAAAATGGGAGCAGATATTCAGGTTGAAGCGGGTTATATTCACGCAAAAGTGAAACGCCTACAAGGCTGTAAATTAGTTTTAGATAAAGTGACTGTAACGGGAACTGAAAACTTATTAATGGCAGCTGTTTTAGCTGAAGGCACAACCATTATAGAAAATGCGGCTAAAGAACCAGAAGTATCAGATTTAGCACACTTCCTAAACACTATGGGGGCTAAAATTACGGGAATAGATACTGATATTCTTGTTATTGAAGGTGTAGAAAGACTAAACAAGAAAGATGTTCATTATGACATCATCCCTGATCGTATAGAAACAGGCACATATTTAGTTGCCGCAGCAATCACTCGCGGCAAGATCAAAGTTAAAGATACACGTCCTAATACACTTGATGCTGTATTAGATAAATTAAAACAGGCTGGAGCTGAAATCACAGTAGGTGATGACTGGATCGAATTAGACATGCATGGCAAACGCCCTAAAGCAGTTAGCTTACGTACAGCACCTTATCCTGCGTTCCCAACTGATATGCAGGCTCAATTCACGGCCATGAATATTGTTGCTGAAGGTGTTGGCATTATTACAGAAACTGTATTTGAAAATAGATTCATGCACGTTCAAGAAATGCAACGTATGGGTGGTAACATCCAATTAGAATCGAATACTGCAATCTGTACAGGTACTGAAAAAATTACAGGAGCGCCTGTCATGGCAACAGATCTAAGAGCATCAGCCAGTCTTGTTCTTGCTGGCTTAGTTGCTGAAGGCGATACACTTGTCGACCGTATTTATCATATTGACCGTGGTTATGATCATATTGAAGAGAAATTATCTCAATTAGGCGCAACCATCAGAAGAATCCCAAGGTAACAATAATCATGTTAACAATTGCTGTATCAAAAGGTCGTATTTATGACGACGCGCTTCCGTTATTAGAAGAAGCAGGTATTGTCCCTATAGACAACCCAAAAACTAGCCGAAAATTGATTCTTCGCACCAGTAAAGATGATGTTCAGTTGGTTATTATAAGAGCCACAGACGTCCCAACTTTTGTTGAGTACGGCGCTGCTGATATGGGTATCGCAGGAAAAGATGTTCTACTCGAACACAACACAAACAACTTATATGAACCCTTAGACTTAGGCATTGCAAAATGTAGACTTATGACTGCTGCGCCTGTTGATGCCCCTAAAATTGAAGGCCGCATAAGAGTTGCTACAAAATATGTAAAAACAGCTCAACGTTATTTTGCCGATATCGGCGTACAAGCTGAAATAATTAAGCTTTATGGCGCAATGGAACTAGCTCCTTTAGTAGGGCTTGCCGAATGCATTGTCGATGTTGTTGATACGGGAAATACACTAAGAGCAAACGGCTTAGAACCCCGTGAACATATTATGGATATTAGCTCACGCCTTGTTGTAAACAAAGCATCCATGAAAATGAAACATGAGGTTATTCAATCATTATTAGACCAATTTGAAAAAACCTTAGCAAAACGACTATAAACTATTATGACTGCTTTAAAAATCACTCGACTTGACAATACAACACCCGATTTTGACTCACAACTCAAAAGCTTGCTCGCTTGGGATGAAACAGATGACTTAGAAGTTCATCAACGCGTGTTAGATATTATTGCCAATGTCAGAAAAAATGGTGATAAAGCAGTTTTAGAATACAGCAACCAATTTGATCAAACTCAGTTTAAAAAAGCCACTGACTTTGAATTATCAATTGATACATTAAAACAAGCTTGGGACTCACTTTCTGCCGAAAAAGCAGAAGCCCTACAAACTGCCGCAAACCGTGTAAGAGCTTACGCGGAAGAACAAAAAATGAAATCTTGGCAATATACTGAAGATGACGGCACTGTTTTAGGTCAAAAAATAACAGCTTTAGATAAAGCGGGCCTTTATGTACCAGGTGGTAAAGCAGCTTACCCTTCCTCTGTTTTAATGAATGCAATCCCTGCAAAAGTAGCAGGTGTTGGCGAACTCATTATGGTCGTTCCCACCCCTAAAGGTGAAACCAACCAATTAGTTTTAGCTGCTGCATACATTGCTGGAGTTGATAGAATTTTCACCATTGGTGGCGCCCAAGCAGTTGCTGCATTAGCTTATGGTACAAAAACTATTCCCGCTGTTGATAAAATTGTCGGTCCGGGCAATATCTATGTAGCAACAGCTAAAAAATTAGTTTTTGGCCAAGTCGGCATTGATATGATCGCAGGCCCTTCAGAAATTCTTATTATTTGTGATGGAAAAACAAATCCAGACTGGATTGCAATGGATCTTTTTTCCCAAGCAGAACATGATGAAAATGCACAAGCTATTTTAATTTCTGATGATGCCGCCTATTTAGATAAAGTTGAACAAAGTATCAATAAATTACTACCAGAAATGGAACGTAAAGATATTATTGAAGCCTCTTTAAGCTCGAGAGGCGCTTTAATAAAAGTAGATAACTTATCTCAAGCAGCTGAAGTTGCTAATCTTATTGCACCAGAGCATCTTGAACTTTCCGTAGAAAACCCAGAAACCTTAAACGAATCAATTCGTAATGCAGGTGCTATTTTTATGGGACGCTATACTGCTGAAGCATTAGGTGACTACTGTGCTGGTCCAAACCATGTTTTACCAACCTCTAGCACTGCTCGGTATTCATCACCTCTAGGTGTTTACGATTTTCAAAAACGCTCAAGTATAATTAATTGCTCAGAATCAGGAGCAGATACATTAGGAAAAGTAGCCTCAGTATTAGCAAGAGGTGAAAGTTTAACAGCTCATGCCCGCTCTGCTGAATTTAGAATAAAATAACATAGCTATTAATAAGCCACAGCTTAAAGAGAATAAAATGTAGCCTTGATGTAGTGAAACGAAATCAAGGAAAATCTCGGCTAAACCTTGATTACACTTTGTTTCATCAAGGCTACATATATCAGAACCCAGTTTTACCATTATAATGACCCAAAATCTAATAAACACGGTATTCCGCAAAGAAGTTTTAAATCTATCTGCGTACAAAGTTGCAGAAGCTAAAAACCTTATCAAATTAGATGCCATGGAAAACCCTTATACATGGCCAGACGATATAAAGCAGCAATGGCTCGAAGCAATTAAAGATTCTCCCATTAATCGTTACCCAGACCCAGAAGCTAAACAGCTTGCTCAAACGATTAGAGAAACCAATGAAATTCCTGTACAAAGTGAGATTTTATTAGGTAATGGTTCAGATGAAATCATTCAACTATTACTCATGGCTTTACCTGAAAACTCGGCTGTTTTAGCACCATCACCAGGCTTTGTAATGTACAAGCAAGTTGCATTAAGCCTAGGCCTGAGTTATCACGATGTACCATTGCAAGCCGATAGCTTTGAATTAGATTTACCTTCAATGCTAGAAAAAATCAAAGAAACACAGCCTCTTGTTATCTTTTTAGCTTACCCAAACAATCCAACAAGTAATTTATTTAAGGAACAGGATATTAAATCCATTCTGGATATTGCGCCAGGCTTAGTCATTATTGATGAAGCCTACGCCCCATTTGCTAATGCCAGCTTTATTAACAAACTAACTGATTACAATAATCTCTTGGTCATGCGAACTGTTTCTAAACTAGGACTGGCTGGCTTACGATTAGGCTATATTGCTGGGAATAAAGAAATTATTGAGCAATTAAACAAAATTCGTCTCCCCTATAATATTAATTGTTTAACACAATCTACTGCTGACTTTGCACTCAAAAACCAAAACCTGTTCAAACAACAAACTCAACAAATTTGTCAAGATAGAGTATTAGTATTAAAACAGCTTAATGAATTACCTAGAATCACAGCATATCCAAGTGCAGCAAACTTTATTCTATTTAAAACTATAGAAGACCAAGCAACAGCTATTTTTGAAAGCTTAAAGAATCACGGGGTTTTAATTAAAAACTTATCCCCACAAGGCGGACTTTTGAGTGACTGCTTACGCGTTACCATTGGTAAGCCTGAAGAAAATAAAAAATTTATTTCGGCATTAAAGATTATTTTAAAATCTAATTAACCCTATTCAAATAAAAACTAAAATAGTTAAAAATCCCCATTAATGTGCATTAACATGCACAATTAATGAATAAAATGCAAAAAAAAGCAGTTTAAACCTACTCAATCATTAAAATTCAAGCACATACAAACTGGCTCGATTTATGCTTACATAAAGGGTTGGTCTTAATTTTTTTTAAAGAAAGATACATAAAACATTAATACCACTTCAAAAAAGGTAAGCTGAAGTGGTATATTGGTCGCATAATTATAATAATTTGATGTATATGACAGCCGACTTGAAAATAGACCTCTATTCTCAAGTCGGCTTTCTTAAAAGGAGTGGAAACGAAATAGCTTAATTAGGTATTCTAAAATCTTATTCATTTTCATTATGTGTCATGACGTCACAATGAAACTAAATACAACAAATAAGATAAAAGCCAAACAAGCTATTCCGTCAACGCACCAAGATATACATCCCTATATAAACAGGAGCGTTACATATGAATCAAGAAGGCGTCGACAATTCCAAACGCCAATTTCTGACTACAGCTCTCACAGTAGTTGGTGCAGTTGGTACTGGATATTTGGCAGTTCCTTTTCTCTCACAAATGCAACCCAGCGCCAAAGCAATGGCCGCAGGTGCACCTGTTGAAGTAGATATTAGTAAAATTGAACCTGGACAGCTCATCCGCGTTGCTTGGCGAGGAAAACCTGTTTGGGTGTTATCAAGAACCCCTGAAATTCTTGATATTTTAGAGAAGGATACAGCCAAATTAGCTGATCCAAACTCTCATGAATCCAAACAACCCGAATATATTAACGATCCTCTACGCTCAATAAAACCAGAAATATTTATTGCAGTGGGTCTATGTACTCACTTAGGCTGCTCTCCAACCTTTAGACCCGAAATTGCTCCTAACGACTTAGGCCCAGACTGGAATGGCGGGTTTTTCTGCCCATGTCATGGCTCAGGTTTTGACTTGGCTGGCCGTGTTTATAGATCTGTGCCTGCACCGACTAACCTAGAAGTCCCTCCCTATAGATATATTACGGACACTCTTATTATTATCGGTGAAGATAACGCAGAGGCAAGCGCATGAAAAACAAAATGAACGAGTGCACAGACTGGGTACTTGAACGATTCCCAATGTCAAAATTGTGGAACGAGCATATGGCCGAATACTATGCACCCAAAAACTTTAATTTTTGGTACTTCTTTGGTTCTTTAGCCCTATTAATGCTAGTCAATCAGTTTTTGACGGGTATTTTATTAACAATGAACTACAAACCTGATGCTAAATTAGCTTTTGATTCAGTTGAATACATCATGCGTGATGTTAACTGGGGCTGGTTAGTTCGTTACATGCATTCAACAGGTGCCTCAGCCTTTTTCATCATCATTTACCTTCATATGTTTAGAGGCATGATGTACGGTTCATACAAGAAACCAAGAGAACTTATCTGGGTTTTTGGCATGCTTCTATTTGTATGCTTAATGGCCGAAGCCTTTATGGGGTATTTATTACCTTGGGGACAAATGTCTTACTGGGGTGCACAGGTTATTATTTCACTCTTTAGTGCAATTCCTGTTATTGGTGACGAATTATCACTTTGGATTCGTGGAGACTACGTAATTTCGGATGCAACGTTAAACCGTTTCTTTGCATTCCACGTTATCGCAGTTCCTTTAGCCCTCTTAATTTTAGTATTCCTACATATCGTCGCTTTACACGAAGTGGGTTCTAATAACCCTGACGGCATTGAAATTAAAGAATCTAAAGATCCTTGGGGAAAACCAGTCGATGGCATCCCTTTCCACCCATACTACACAGTAAAAGATATTGTCGGTGTTGCCGTCTTTTTATTCTTTTTCGCCACAGTCATATTTTATATGCCTGAAATGGGAGGTTATTTTCTGGAAAATGCCAACTTTATACCAGCAGACCCTTTACTAACACCTGAACATATTGAACCCTCTTGGTATTTCACCCCATTTTATGCAATTTTAAGAGCAGTTCCCGATAAATTTGCAGGTGTTATTGCTATGGGTGGCTCTATTGTTGTGCTATTCCTTCTTCCTTGGCTAGACAGATGCCCTGTCAAATCTATTCGCTATCGCGGCGGTATATTCAAAAAAGCATTGGCTTTATTTGTTGTCAGCTTTCTAGTATTGGGTTATTTAGGTACTCAACCAGCAACACCTACCTTTACAATGATTGCTCGTGTTTTTACGGTCATCTACTTTGCCTTTTTCCTATTAATGCCTATTTATACGCGCTGGGAAAAAACAAAACCCGTTCCTAAAAGAGTGACTCATGAGCCAGATGCAGAAGAACAATATGCTGCAATAGTTGATGCTTTTGAAGAAATGACAACTCACGAACCTCTTAAAACTAGCTGGGGAGCCACTGCATTTCCTGTATCTCCCGATAAAGAAGGCATTAAACACGTTTTGACTCGCCTACTACAAAAACTAAAAAGGAGCTTTGAGTAATCATGAAAAAAATCATATATACATTATTACTTTTACTACCTCTTAGCTCTTTTGCTTCAGAGGGTGTTAAATTACAACCAGTTAATGTAGACCTTGAGGACTTTGCCTCTATACAAAAAGGAGCAAAACATTATGTGACCTACTGCTTAGGCTGTCATTCTGCAAAGTATATGCGATACAAACGTATTGCTATGGATTTAGAGATTGACGAAGCTATTGTATTGGCTGAGATTGCACCTGAAGGTGCTAATATCTACGACCCAATGTTAACCGCAATGAACGAAAAAGATTCAAAAAAGTGGTTTGGTACCAATCCTCCAGATTTATCTCTAATCTCAAGAGTACGAGGCCCTAAATGGTTATATACCTACCTAAAGGGCTTTTATACGGACAAGAGTAAACCTTTTGGCTCTAACAACACAGTCTTTAAAGATGTAGGTATGCCTAATGTACTCTGGAAATTACAAGGTGAACAAACAGCTGTAATGGAAAAGTCTCACGGAGAAGATGTTATTCGTTTCTTAAAACAAGAAACCGAAGGCACATTATCTCGCCAGCAATTTAACCAGTTTGTAACTGAACTAGTTAACTTTCTTGTTTATGTCGGCGAACCTGTACAACTTGAAAGACAACGCTTAGGAAAATATGTTTTACTTTTCCTTCTTATGTTTGGTGTTATCGCTTATCTTCTTAAAAAAGAATATTGGAAAGATATTCATTAAAATTAGTCTTTAGATCTATTTAACCACAAGGACGTGGTTAAATATCCTCCTTTTATTCAATACCCCCTCCAACAACATCCCCTTAATTCTATAAAAAATACCCACTCCCCAACTATATTCCCCAAGACTACAGCACATCTTCACCAGCTCTATAAAGATCACTTCCTATTCATTACCAATCTAGTCTCTAGCCTTAGCACAACAAAAAAAACTTCAAAATGATTATTGTCAATAAATTAAGGCAATGACATTAGACTTATTTATTATTCCATAAATCTTATGGACCTTAGATTTTTCTTCAGCGAAGGGAGGGAACTATGCTGAGAGGGGAATAGAAATTATGAACAACTAAAAAAAGGCAAAAAAAAACAGCTAAAAAGCTGTTTTTTTCATTCAAAAAATAATTAAGCTTAGCCTAATTTTTCTTTAATACGTGCAGCTCTACCAGTCAGGTCACGTAGATAGTATAGTTTAGCTCTACGTACAGCACCACGACGTTTAACTTCAATGTTACCAATCATTTTACTGTGTGTTTGAAAAACACGCTCAACACCCACACCGTGAGATATTTTTCTAACTGTAAATGCAGAATTGATTCCACGATTACGCTTAGCTATAACTACACCTTCATAAGCCTGTAATCTTTCACGATCACCCTCTTTTACTTTAACTTGAACCGTAACTGTATCACCAGGTCCAAATTCAGGAAGATCTGTTCTTAATTGTTCTGCATTGATTACATCAATAATATTTGTCATTACCACACCTTATAAACATCAATTTCATAAAAAGGATATAAAGGGCTAGTTCGACTTATGCACTTCATTCCTAAATTCTTTTAACAAAGCTTCCTGCTCTGCCGTTAATTCTAAATTCTTTAATAGATCAGGCCTTCTTAACTCAGTTCGCCCTAAAGCTTGCTTCATTCTCCAGCTTTCAATCGCCTTATGATTACCACTTAATAAGACATCAGGAACCTGCCCCTTACCACCTTGTTCTGGCCGAGTATAATGTGGCGTATCCAGCAATCCATTCATAAATGAATCTTGTTTTGCTGAATCTTCATCCCCCAAAACACCAGGAATCAATCGTGTTATTGAATCAATAACAACCAGTGCAGCTAATTCACCACCACTGATAACATAATCCCCTAAAGACCACTCATCATCACAAACTGAATCAATAAAACGCTCATCAATCCCTTCATAACGTCCAGCAACCAAAATTAACTGGGAAAACTGACTCGCATCGATTAATAAATCTTGCGTTATTTGCTTTCCTTGAGGACTTAAATAAACAACTTTACAATCAGCAGCATTATTTATTAATTTAGCATCATCTACAGCATCACAAAGAGGCTGATACTTCATGACCATACCAGGACCACCACCATAAGGGCGATCGTCAACTGTTCTATGCCTATCCTGTGTATAATCTCTAGGATTCCACACAGATAAACCAACAGTCTCTTGCTCTATTGCTTTTCCCGTCACCCCATAACTGGAGCCTTCCAGAATCATCTCTGGAAATAACGTGATGACATCAAATCGCATATAATGCTAAATAAAGTTATTTAACTGTTATTAAAACTCTGGATCCCAATCGACAATCATTTTCTTGTCATTTAGGTCTATCGTTTTAATCACTTGTTCACTTATAAAAGGAATCAATCTTTCGCGCTCATCATCTTTCACAACTAGCACATCATTTGCACCCGTTTCTAAAAGATAATCAACCTTACCTAAACTAATTCCCTGGTCAGTTTCTACCACTAAACCAACAAGATCCGCCCAATAATACACACCCTCTTCCGTTTCTGGTAACTGGTTTTTATTAATCAGTATTTCCCATCCACAATGTAGTTCTGCATCATTTCGGTCAGCAATACCTTCAATAAGTGCAACAACAGTTTTACCCTGCCGTTTACCACTAACAAGGTTTACTCGCTTAACCTCACTGCCTTTTTTTAAAATCCAAGGAGAATAACTTACGATATTCTCTCTTGGGTCCGTCAGTGAAAAGACCTTAACCCAACCTTTAACCCCAAATACGCCAGATATTTCTCCAACGCTTATGAGCTCATTATCAGACAAGCTTAAGCAGCAACCTTACTTGCATCTTTAAGTAACTTTGCAACACGATCAGAAGGCTGAGCGCCAACAGATTTCCAGTAATCAATACGCTCATCATTTAAACGCAATGATTCTTCATTACCACGTGCAAAAGGGTTAAAAAAGCCAAGACGTTCTATATAACGACCATCACGACTATTTCTGCTGTCTGTAACAACAACGTGATAAAACGGACGATTCTTAGAACCACCTCTAGCAAGACGAATAGTTACCATGTAAATACCTTAAAAAAACATTCAATCAAAATTCAATCCGCCTATTTTACGCGAATTTCATAATATGTGAAGAGCAAATTAAAAAAATAATGCAGTTTTATGAATATAGTTTAAACCTACATTCTCATTCCTTTCATATTTCCTTTAATTCCACGCATCATGTTGGTCATATTTCCCTTAGAAAATTTCTTCATCATTTTCTGCATCATCTTATGCTGCTTAAGGATTCTGTTCACATCCTGCAACTCTTGACCACAACCTTTCGCGATACGCTTTTTACGGTTTCCTTTAATTAGATCAGGAAACCTGCGCTCTTGAAAAGTCATTGAGTTAATAACTCCAATTTGACGCGCCAACATTTTATCATCAACTTTTTCTTTAACACCTTGAGGAACATCACCCATACCAGGTAGCTTATCCATCATAGCGCCAACTCCACCCATATTTTGCATTTGTAGCAATTGGTCTTTAAAATCATCCAGATTAAAGCTTTTTCCTTTACTAATTTTTCTAGCTAACTTCTCTGCTTTTTTCTTATCGGCCTTTTGCTCAATCTCTTCAATCAGAGTAAGCATATCTCCCATACCTAAAATACGAGAAGCAACACGATCTGGATGGAAAGGCTCAAGAGCATCAGTCTTTTCACCTGTACCAATAAATTTAATGGGTTTGCCAGTAATATGCCTAATAGATAGAGCAGCACCGCCTCTAGCATCACCATCAGCTTTAGTTAAGACCACACCCGTCAGTGGTAACGCCTCATCAAATGCTTTCGCTGTATTAGCTGCATCTTGCCCCGTCATACTATCAACAACAAACAATGTTTCGACTGGATTAATAGCTGCATGCAACTCTTTAATCTCGCCCATCATTTCATCATCAATATGTAATCGACCGGCTGTATCGACAATAACTACATCAAGAAATTGTTTTTTAGCGGCGTCAATTGCTCTTGTCGCAATATCAACTGGTTTTTGTGACACATCACTTTCAAAGAAAACCAAATCAAGATCTTCAGCGAGTGTTTGTAACTGTTTAATCGCAGCTGGGCGATAAACATCGGCACTCACCACACCTACTTTTTTCTTTTTAGACTCTTTTAACCAACGCCCTAGCTTGGCAACAGTTGTTGTTTTACCTGCACCTTGCAAACCTGCCATCATAACTACAGCAGGAGGGTTTGCTGCTAAATCAAGCCCTTCATTTGCCTCCCCCATCACTTTAACCAATTCAGACTGAACTAGTTTTATCAGCGCTTGACCTGGATTCAAACTACTCTGAACTTGTTTACCTAAAGCACCTTCTTTTACTTTTTCAATAAAATCAGTCACTACAGGTAAAGCAACATCAGCCTCAAGTAAAGCCATACGCACTTCACGAAGAGTATCTTTAATATTGCTCTCGGTCAGCTTACCTTGGCCTTTTAAATTTTTAAGCGTACTACCTAAACGGTCGGTTAAATTAT
>Ga0209707_1000207_pt1 | contig 39257 bp, 30 predicted proteins | sample EN4Hudsemesocosm_FD_184630 | JGI IMG/M metagenome (GOLD analysis project Ga0209707, IMG submission 184630) | Methane-oxidizing microbial communities from mesocosms in the Hudson Canyon - EN4B Hudson Canyon (SPAdes) (version 2) | ecosystem: Environmental > Aquatic > Marine > Cold seeps | place... | reverse complement strand
ACCGTCCATTCTGATTTAAATAGTGCTGCGGTTGGTACCATGTGAGTGGCAATGGTGATGTCGTTACTTTTGTTAGTAAACTCTACTTTTAGCCCTTTATCATTGTTTCTTTGTTGTTCCGTCATTTGCCAATCATCAGCTAAACAGCCGCGAGTAACCTCTTTTGCTTTTTCAAAGTAGGTTTGTGCCGTTTCTTTATCTGGAGCTGTAACGTTGCATGCATAAGTTGTACTGTTACTACCCCATGCCCACACTTGACAGCTATGACCGACTAAGTGATATTTTGCCTGCCAAATTTTACTGATCCTATTATTAATTGTCTTAAGCTTGATCCGTTCAAAGTTATTGTCGTATTCATTGATTAAGCCATCAATTTTATCGCAAGGTTTTACCACAGGAGAAGGATTGGCTTGTTTTAGATAGGCTTGATTTTTATGTGGATCTTGAACGGTACAAGAAATTAAAAATGATGAGCTGAGTAAAATTAGTGATTTTGTTAACAAGTTCATATCTAGTCGCGCTAAGCAGAAGTAATAATGAGTGTAATGATAATACAATGACACCTTTAATCAATGATTTACTCTTTCAATTATGGTTGATGTTGGAAAAACAAACTCAGTAGTTAATTTTTTATCGCTTTAGGGTATACTTCCGGCCTAGATTTTTATTAGGATTTACCCTTGTTAGCACTCATTCGTATTTTTTCCATTACTTTAGCACTTGTCGTTATCTGCATATTTGCTTGTGTTTTTAGTCTTTTTCAGCCTTTCAGTCGGAATAGAGTTTTCTATACGTCAAAATATTTAGGCAAAGTAGCTAAGTTATTAGGGTTAGAAGTTGAAGTTAGAATACCGGAATCTGTGAAAAATTTAGGACCTGTGGTTTATGTGGCTAATCATCAAAGTGGTCTTGATATGTTTACTATTAGTAGTGCGGTGCAACCGAACACAGTTACTGTTGGTAAAAAGAGTTTGAAATGGATTCCTTTTTTTGGCCAAATGTATTGGTTAACGGGTAATATTCTAATTGATAGAGTTAATACCAATAAAGCGATGGGCACCATAGCCCAAACAGTTAAAAAAATTAAAGATAAAGGTTTATCAGTATGGCTCTTTCCTGAAGGAACACGTAGCAATGGACGAGGTTTATTACGTTTTAAAACAGGAGCATTTCGAACTGCAGCTGAAGCAGGAGTCGCTATTGTTCCTATTTGCTCAAGTAATTTACATAACGCGATAAAGTGGAACCGATGGAATAATGGTAAAGTCATTATTGAATTACTACCTCCAATTTATTTCACTGATGAAACGAAAGATAATGTTAGAGCTGTTACCAATGAAGTTCATGCATTAATGTCGGATAAAATTGAGCAATTGAGTATTGAAACGGGTACGTCACTTAATATTAATGTTTCAACAAAGCAGGAAACGATATAAATGAATAACGAAGAGCAATTACAACATTGGTTAGAGCATACACAAGCGCTTATTGGTGAACTAGTTGAAGACGGTACTAATGAAGAAGTACATCATACTATTGAACATCATTTTGCCAGTACAGATTTTAATTTATTAGAGCAAGCGGCAATAACGGCATTTAAGATGGGTTATGAGGTTGAAGAGCCTGAAGAAGCTGAACTTGAGAGTGGAGAAAAAGTATTTGCCTTCGATATCAGTACTGAGCAAGCGCTTGATGTTGAAATCATATTTGATGAAACAAAAAAAATGCTTGAACTAGCGAAATTAACGAAAGTCGATTATGATGGTTGGGGTACATATTTTGAAGAGTAACAACATCACTTTTTTTAGAGGCATAATTATTAATTAAGTGCATAGTTATTATTAAGCACATTACTGGATAAGTGATGTGCAAATATTAATTTATATTAAAGGAATTTTTCCATGGAATGGTTAACTCAATTACTTCGTCCTGAAGTGCTATCTTTATTAATCCCTATCATTGTCATTGTTGGTATATTTTGTGTCACTGTTGTTAAGGCTCATAATAAACACCAAGAGCGTTTAGAGAAAATTAAACAAGGTTTTAACCCTGATACCTAAAGCAATAGTCCTTCCCTATGTATGTATCGGAGTTATTTCAGTTTTCAGATAGAAAATTACAGTTGACCAGTAGAATCTCTAATAACTAATTCAGGGGTATATTGAGTCATGATATTTTTATTGCTTTGATTTCTCGTTTGACCAATTAACAAACTGGTAGCATCTTCGGCAATCTTTCTATTTGGTTGATGGGCGGTGGTTAGTTTGGGCCAGGTTTGGCGAGAGAATGGACTGTTCTCAAAGCCCGCAATGGAAAGTTGTTCTGGAATCGAAATATCCATTAGCCTCGCGGCAAATAACGCCCCTGCGGCGATTTCATCATTACAAGAAAAAATAGCGGTAGGTCTAATATCTTCAGCCATCAATTGTTTAGCACCATGAACTCCAGATTCAAATGAATATTCGCCCTCAATAATTAAGTTTTCATTAACCATCATCTGGTTATTTGATAAAGCCTGTTTATAGCCTTGTAAGCGTTCGATACTCGATTTATGTTCAGCGCCACCAGCGATAAAACCAATATTCTTATGGCCTAAGTCGATCAAATGCTGAGTGATACTTAAAGCAGCAGCGTGATCGTTTATCATTATACAAGGGCTGAGGTTATCAGGAGCAACATCACCAGACATTATGCGTACAACTTTAACATCTAGGTCCGTTATGCGTTTTACAAATTCAGGCATTTCTGAAAAAGGTGGTGTTAAAACTAAGCCTGCAATTCGAGACTGCTTGACCATGTTGACTATTTCTTCTGTAATGTTGTCAGCTTTAGCATTACAAGGGTGAATCAGTAATTCAAAACCTTGTTTTTTACAAGCGGACAAAATACCTTCTTGCATGTCAATAACGTAATAAGCATTTGGGTTGTCATAAACATAAGCAATGCTAAATGATTTGGTTCCAGCTAAATTACGAGCAGCTAAATTTGGTTGATAGCTTAGCTCTGCAACAGCAGATTGTACTTTATCTCTGGTTGTTTGTCTGACAGAAATTTCGTTGTTCATTACTCTTGAAACGGTTTTAATTGAAACACCGGCAAGTTTTGCAACATCATTTATTGTAGCTTTTATCACTGCTTTTAACCTTGTTCATCGTTTATTTTATTCGCTGCGAGACAAGAGTATTGTTTCTTATGCTGTGCGGCAATAGTTATTGTTACATTTGACATAAATATTTCATAATTCTTATGTTATTATCTTTTGATATTCTACTAAATATTATGTTTGACAGCGCTGTCATTTTTTAATATTGTTAGTCAAAATTTAGTTTCTTTAAAGCCTTATGGGAAAATTTATGTCCGCTCGCCAAGCATTATCTAGTTGGAAAAAACTTAATATACTCGCAAAAGATAAAAAATCTCAACATATGAATACCCTGTTTGCAGAGGATAGTCAACGCTTTGATAAATTCTCAATTGAGTTGCCTAGGTTACTTTTAGATTATTCGAAAAACTTAATCGACACTGAAACTATGGAAAGTTTATTAGCATTAGCTGAAGAAACTCAAGTACCTGAATGGCGCAGTAAGATGTTTAGTGGAGAAAAAATTAACACCACAGAAAACAGGGCCGTGCTGCACACTGCATTACGTCGTCAAAGTGATGAGGCGTTAATAGTTGATGGCGAGAACCTTACCGAGCAAGTAAAAGGGCAATTGGCCGATATGGAAATATTTGTTAATAAAGTTCGTCAAGGTCATTGGCTAGGTTATTCAGGAAAACGTATTACTGATATTGTTAATATCGGTGTTGGTGGCTCAAACCTAGGACCACAAATGGTTACTGAAGCATTGAAGCATTACAGTGATAATAGCGTTAATGTACACTATGTATCGAATGTGGATGGTTCTCAAATAGTGGAAATCCTTAGGCCGTTAAACCCTGAAAAAGTACTGTTTATTGTTTCGTCTAAAACATTTACTACCGCAGAAACCATGACCAATGCCAAAACAGCAATTAATTGGTTAACCTCCTCTTCATTCGATCAAAAAGCAGTTGCTAAACATTTTGTTGCCGTTACCGCAAATAAAGAAAATGCCATGAGCTTTGGTATTGGTGAAGAAAACATATTTGATATGTGGGACTGGGTAGGTGGACGTTTCTCACTATGGTCAGGTATAGGGCTACCGATTGCCTTAGATCTAGGATTTGAACAATTTACCGCCCTTTTGAAAGGGGCTAATGAAATGGATGAACATTTTTTAAATGCACCAATGAAAGATAATATGCCAGTTATTATGGCGTTGATAAGTGTTTGGAATACCACTTTTTTAGGCTCTCAATCCCAAGCGATATTACCATACGATCAAACGCTACATATGCTCAGCGCTTATTTACAACAAGCTGAAATGGAAAGTAATGGTAAGTCGGTTAGCTGGGATGGCTCAGAAATAGACTATGCTACAGTACCTACTATTTGGGGCGAAGTTGGCATTAACGGGCAGCATGCTTTTTATCAATACCTTCATCAAAGTAACAATGTAGTACCTGCCGACTTTATTGGCTCTATCGCAAGTGTGACACCTGTTGAAGGTCATCATGAAATACTAATGGCTAACTTTTTTGCCCAAACCCAAGCATTGATGTCTGGCGTAGATGAAGAGCAAGTGCGTGCAGATTTAAAAGCAAAAGGTAGAACTGACGAATATATTGAAACTGTGGCTCCACATAAAGTACATAAAGGTAACAGACCCACTAATACTATTTTATTAAAGCGTATTGATCCCTGTACTTTAGGCTGTTTAATTGCCGCTTATGAACATAAAATATTTGTTCAAGGTATCATATTGCAAGTCTGCTCGTTTGATCAATGGGGCGTTGAGCTGGGTAAAGGCCTTGCTTCAAAAATACAAAATGAATTAGAAAGTGATGCTAACCTGGATAATCATGATTGCTCTACTCGTAATTTAATGAGTTACTATAAAAAAGAGAGTGATAAGTATTCATCACCGCTTTAATATGTTTTGAGTAGTTAATCGTGATGGTAAAATTAAAAGGAAGCTATGCTTCCTTTTTTTTTGACACAATTGTCAATATTCTAAATATTAGCAGTAAATAGCTAGACAATAAGAGTTATGAATAAAACTGTATTTTATGCAGAAATAATGATTGTATACAAAATAGCCAACAAAAAAGATGAGTATTGAACCTGCCTAAGTGTTTTCAAGCCATGAAAATACAATCTTAATTTATAAATAAATATATATATATTAGACTCTTATAAAAAACATACAGTTAATTTGCTATTTAATGTAGCCAAATGGTTATTTTATGTGTAATGTTTTGGTTAGCTTAATGACAACGCTGTCATAAAACAAAAAGACAACGCTGTCATCCATTAAGTAAAAATAGAAATCTAAACTATATTTATAAAAACGTGTGTAAGGGAAAGTCGATGTCATCTAAAACATTTAAAAAAGGCGTATTAGCGAGTTCAATCGCTTTAATCTTAGCCAGTGGTACTGCACCTATGGTTATGGCTGCCGAAGAAGCTGCAGACAAAGAAATTGAAGTCATTCAGGTTACTGGTATTCGTGGAAGCATGAAGGCAAATATAAATGCTAAACGCTTCGCTGATAGCATTGTTGATGTTATTACATCTGAAGATATTGGTAAGTTTCCTGATAAAAACGTTGCAGAATCATTATCACGCATTACGGGTGTTGGTGTTAGCCGTGAATTCGGTGAAGGTGAAAAAATCACTATCCGTGGTTCAGGTCCTTCACAAAACAGAACATTGTTAAACGGTCAAAATGTTGCAACTGCTGACTGGTTTATTTTGGACAATCCATCACGTGGCTTCAACTTTACTTTACTTCCGTCGTCTCTAGTTAAAGGTTTAGAAGTTTACAAAACTCCAGAAGCAAAAAGTGATGAAGGTTCTATTGGTGGTACTATCGTTTTACGAACTCGTAAACCTTTAGAGCTTGAGGCAAATACTTTTAATTTAGGTTTGCAAGCACAGTATTCAGATACATCAGAAACCACAGACCCACAAATTGATGCATTATATTCTTGGAAAAATGAAGATGAGAGTTTTGGTGTTTTAGTCTCTGTTACTCAACAGGATCGTACAGTGCAACGAGAAGGGCTTGAAGTATTAGGCTGGACTCCTGCAGATGACAATGGCATGAGAGCCCCTAAAGATATTGGTTTACCAATATTCAAGCAAGATAGAGAACGTCAAACAGTTTTTGCAAGCATTCAGTATGCGCCTTCAGATGAATTAGATTTCACTTTGAATATATTAAACTCAAGTATGGATGCGAATAATTCAAATTCTAACTTGCTTTTACGTCCGCAGAATGATCTAGCAGACCTTACAAATACCTCAGCAAATGGTAATGATATCTATGCTGGTACAGTGGCTGCAGATGGTGCTTACGAATGGGATTTCATTAACCGTGAATCTAGTACGGAAACAGCTTCATATGATCTAGATGTAAACTATCAAGGTGATACTTACACATTGCATGCTCAAGTTGGTGCTACTGAAGCCTCAGGTGGAACATATAATGAAACATCTTGGAGCTTTGTTCCAAATGTATCGGGTGCCGAGTCTGGTTATTCTTTCGATTTGTCAAACCGTGAAGCTAACAGTGGCGTTGACCCTGTTGATGGCACCAAGTGGGGTCAAAACTGGACTTGGGGTGGTAATAAACCAACGACTGATGAAGAAGTTTATGCTCAACTAGACTTAAGCCTTGATGTTGATTATGGACCATTTAGTTCTGTTGATGTTGGTATTAAATACAGAGATCATGATCGTTCACAAGGGCGACAAGCTTATAGTTGGCATGCTCCAGGTACAAAAGATGATTTTGAAGGTTGGGGTGGATATATGGGTTGGGCTTTTGAACAATGTCCAACACTTGATACCTGTGGCCAAACAACCGGTACCCATGCTGTTGCAGAAAATGTAGCAAATGGAAATCTAACACAGCAACTTTCTGGTGACCGTGAAGCGTTTATGGCATTAGGTTTTGAAGGCGATGCAGATTATGCTATTAGTGATGTGCTTGGTGAAATCTGGGACATTAACGAATCAATTTTAGCTTTATATGCTCAGGGTAACTTTTCAGGTGACTCATTCCGCGGTAACGTTGGTATTAGAGTAGTACAAACAGATCAAACAGCTTCAAGTAATAACTTTAGCACCGACTCTTGGGGCTTGAACACAGTAGGTAGCCGTTCTGGAAATGTTGATGTAGATTGGTTAACACCTTCTAGCTTAGAATGGGTTACTGAAAAACGTGATTACACAGAAGTATTACCAAGTTTCAATATCGCATTTGATGCAACAGAAGATCAAATTGTTCGTTTTGGTGCTGCTCGTGTAATGGCTAGACCTAACTATAGTGATTTAGCACCAATTGAAAGTGTTGGAGCTCTTAGCGTTGAATTTCCAACTGGCGCTGCAGGTAACCCTAACTTAGACCCTCAAATTGCGGATCAGTTCGACATGGCGTGGGAATGGTATTTTGATGATTCTTCAGTTGTTTCAGTAACATACTTTTATAAAGATATTCAAAGCTATCGTACAACAGGTTCATATGTCTCACCACATTATAATGAGGAAAGTGAAGAATGGGTAGATGTTACTATTCATCGCCCTGAAAATGGCTTAGGTGGTTCTACTGACGGGCTAGAAGTTGGTTACCAACAAGCTTTCGGTAATTTTGGTTTATCAGGTAACTATACTTATACCAATGCCGAGAGCAATCAAGAAAGAGAAGAAGGTGTTGCGGGCTCTGGTCTTGTTGAAGGCGCATCTGATCATATGTTTAATGCGACAGCATTTTATGAAAATGAAACGTTCGGTGCTCGTTTGATGTATAACTACCGTACTGAATGGTACAAAGGTGTTTCTTGGACAGGTGCTGAGTTATGGAATAAATCATATGGACAGGTAGACTTTAGCTCTTCGTATATTATTTCTGAAAACTTCAACATCGTATTTGAAGCAGTAAACCTTACTGATGAAGAAGTTGTTGAATATGATGGCGAACAAAGTCGATTAATGTCGGTTTATCAAAATGGCCGTCGTTTTGTTCTTGGACTTAATGTTAGTTTTTAATATTTAAAGCTATGTAAAACCTCGCTTTATGCGAGGTTTTTTTATTTTAGTTGCTAGGTTTTTTTTTATAGGAAAGGTAATGTGATGAAAAAAGTTTTTCTAAAACTTACTCTATTAATTTTAATAGTTACAGGTTGTGATAACTCGCCACAAAATTTAAATAAAGAAGAGGCAGAGCCTTTTTTATCTCTAAATTTAGCTAAACAAAGTGATATTAATAATATTGCCAGTAGCCTTGATGTTAAATACCGTTTAATTACCAATATTCCAACAAAAAAATGTGACCAAGCAATAAGTGATGGTGCATGTTTTACCGTTGAATTATCGTTTACAACCAAGCAAGCAATTACTGCAACTAATTGGGAGATATACTTTAGTCAAATCTCACCAGTGCAGTCTTTTGAAAGTGATGAGTTGAGTGTTAAGCATATCAATGGCGATTTACATCAAATTTCACTAAAAGATAATTTTAAAGGCTTTAAAGCCGGCGAAACTAAAAAGCTGGTATTTAGAGCAAATTTTTGGATGTTATCTGAAACTGACGCACTACCTAATTACATTGTTACTAGTGAAAGTTTGCAAGCCCAAGTGATAGAAAGTACCAAAACAAGGCTTGATAGTGATTCAGGCTTAGAGCTATTACCCTTTGTAGAGCCACTTACTGATGAACTCAGACAATTTAAACGCAGTAGCGTAGATAAAACTCAATGGTTAACAAGCGAATCGCTGTATTTGAGAAATCAAAAAGTTGCTCAAGATTTATCCGTGAGTAGAGTCGTTATTCCTACCCCTAAAACGGTTAGTTATGATCCAAACAATGCGGTAGTTAGTATTGCTAACGGTATCAATGTTAGCTTGATTAACGTTAACCGTGCAGAGGTTGAGTCTGCACTATCTCGCTTAACGACTTTAGGTGTAAAAGAAGCTATTAATGGCTTAGCGGTCAGTTTATCAATTAGCGCGAATAATCAAAAAGCCATTGGCAGTTATCAACTCGATGTCACCAATAAAGGCATTACTATTGAAGGCGTTGATGCAACAGGTGTTTTCAATGGTTTGCAATCAATAGCTAGTTTGGTAACGGTAGGTGAAAACACCTTACCTCTGCTTAGTATTACTGATGAACCTCATTATGCGTTTAGAGGCATGTTGGTTGATGTGGCTCGAAATTTTCACTCAAAGGAATTTATTTTAAAGTTGCTGGATCAAATGGCAGCATACAAACTTAACAAGTTACATCTTCATTTAGGTGACGATGAAGGTTGGCGATTAGAAATTCCATCTTTACCAGAACTTACTGAAATTGGTTCTCAACGTTGCTTTGACAGCCAAGAGCAAAGTTGTTTGATTCCACAATTAGGTGCAGGCGTTGATACTCAGTCATCGGTTAATGGCTATTATTCAGTAAGTGATTATCAAGAAATTTTAAAAGCAGCAACTGCCAGACATATTCAAGTGATCCCTTCGTTAGATATGCCCGGTCACTCAAGATCTTCCATCAAGGCGATGACGGCTCGTTATAATAAATATAAAGCTTTAGAAAATGATGAAAAGGCGACTGAATTTTTATTACATGATCTTGAAGATACAACGCAATATTCATCGGTCCAATTTTACAACGACAATACCATTAACGTTTGTATGGAATCGGCTTACGCTTTTGTTACTGAAGTGATGACGCAAGTGAAAAAAATTCACAGTGATGCAGGACAACCACTAACTCGATATCACATTGGGGCAGATGAAACCGCTGGTGCATGGGTTGATTCACCAGTGTGCAAGGAATTTGTTAAAAACAACAACTACGGGGTAACTGACATTAACCAAGTAGGTGCTTATTTCATTGAGCGGGTAGCTAATATTTTATCTGAACTTGATATTGAAACTGCAGGATGGAGTGATGGCTTAGAGCATACACGGAAGGAAAATATGCCAGCAATTGTACAAGCCAATGCATGGGATGTTTTATTCTGGGGGGGACACTCTAAAGTTCATCAATTAGCGAACCGTGATTGGCAAATTGTTATTTCGACCCCTGATGTAATGTACTTCGATTTTCCTTATGAGGCAGATCCCAAAGAGCATGGTTATTATTGGGCTTCTCGTCATACAAATACTGAAAAAATATTTCAGTTTATGCCTGATAATTTACCCGTTCATGCAGAGTTTTGGCTAGACAGACAAGATAATACTTATAGCTCTGATGATACGGTGCAATTAACTGACAAAGGCGAAGTTAGCTCTCGTCCTTTAGCGGTAGGAAAAAAATTCCTAGGCTTACAGGGGCAGTTATGGAGTGAAAATACCCGCAGTGATGAGATGGTTGAGCATAAAGTATTTCCACGTTTGTTAGCGTTAGCCGAGCGTGCGTGGTATTTACCAACATGGGCTGTTCCATACAACTACCAAGGGTTTAAGTACAGTAGGGATACCAAGGTCTTTAGCAAGCAAGCCGAAAAAGAACGAGACAGTCAATGGCAAATGTTTGCTAACGCTTTAGGCAAAAAAGAATTCGCCAAGCTTGAAATTAATGGCATTGATTATAGACTTGCCACCGTTGGAGCAATAATTAAAAATGGTAAACTACATGCCAATATTGCGTTCCCTGGGCTAACTATCGAATACCAAGTTGTCGATAAGCACTGGCAGGTGTATCAAGGACCTATCGCAGTCAAAGGTAATGTTAAATTGAGATCGCGTAGTTTAAACGGTCAACGCACAAGTAGGATTACGATACTCAAACAAGATTAGTTGTATTAGAGGGAGTTGACCTTTGTCCTAATAAGGTCAACAAACTCGTAGATCTATGATGTCAAATCAGCAGGTTAAAATACTCTTTGTAATAAAATATTAAAAAATCTTTCAAATTGTAAAAAAAGAAATGACAACGCTGTCATTTTTGATTAAGATGAAATCAAGTAATGATTTAATTAACTTCTAAACATTTTATAAAGCTAAAAATAAGAAGCTAAATAAAGTGCAAATTTTGAAAAGTCATGTATAAAGCAGCTACAAAAAAATGTATGCGGGGATTGGATGTCGAATAATAATGTAGAGCAATACTTCTTAGGTATCGATGGCGGCGGCAGTAAATGCAAAGCTGTTGTTGTATCAGGAGATAATACCGTTTTAGGTACCGGAATATCAGGACCTGGCAATCCGCTACATGGTTATGAACAAGCAACCAATTCGATAACTGCATCGGCTCTTCTCGCATTAAAAGATGCTGGATTAGAACATGTGCCGTTAGAGGATATCATTGCCGGAGTAGGTCTGGCAGGTGTTAATCTACCGGTATTGTTTGATCAAATGTCAGCATGGCAGCACCCTTTTAAACAAATGTTTTTAGCTACAGACTTGTTAATCGCCTGTTTGGGCGCTCACCAGGGTGGTGATGGTGCTGTAATGATTACTGGTACTGGCTCGTGTGGCTTTGCCTATGTTGATGGACATCCATTTATGATTGGTGCCCATGGGTTTCCTCATGGTGATAAGGGCAGTGGCGCGTGGTTTGGTTTGCAAGCGGCAAAACAAGTATTACTGTCAATAGATGGTTTAGTTGCTCCTTCATTAATGAATGAGGTACTGCTAAAAAAATTAAACTGTAAAGATGATACCTCGCTCGTTGAAGTTATTGCCGGCAAACCTGCCACTTACTATGCCCAACTAGCCAACTTGGTTTTTGATGCTGCAGAGCAAGGCGATACAGTGGCAAAGTCGATAGTAGCAGAGGGCGCTGAATATATTAATAATATTGCTAATACGTTATGGAAGAAAAACCCACCAAGAATGTCGATGATTGGAGGCCTTACACCGAGACTTAAGCCCTGGTTAAGTGCAGATACTCGTAGCAAGCTTTCTGAGCCATTAAGCCCGCCTGAAATTGGTTCGGTTTTATTTGCTAGAGAGCAATTAGCATTGCAATAAATTTATATAACGTTCCGTTAATTAGTCGCCGAAAACAAATAAAAGGTTAGCCTGCAATATGAGTCAAATTCGTTTACATGCACAACGACTGTTTGACGGTCAAAACTATAGCGATGACCAAGTCATTACTGTTCGTGACGGAAAAATTATCGCTATCGATCAAAGTACTAATAATATTGATCATCATGTAAAAGGTTTAGTTGCTCCAGGCTTTATTGATTTACAAGTTAATGGCGGAGGAGGGGCTTTATTTAATGACTCGCCGTCCGTAGAAAATATTAGCACTATCATTGCAGCTCATTCTCGCTTCGGTACTACCGGTCTGATGCCAACCCTCATCACTGATAAAGTTGAAGTGATGGCGCAAGCTGCTGAGGCTATTGCCCAAGCCCTTAAAGAGAATGCTCTTGGTGTTTTAGGCATACATTTTGAAGGCCCTCATTTATCCATTGCCAAAAAAGGTGCTCATAGCGCTGAATTTATTCGTCCTATTACCGATGATGAATGGCAAGTGCTTGAGCGTAAAGATATCGGTAACATTATTGTAACTCTAGCACCTGAAACTGTTTCTGTGGCAGATATTGAACGTATGGTGTCGCTAGGCATTAAGGTCTGTTTAGGGCATACCAATGCCGATTTTGTAACTGCGCAAGAAGCCCTTGATGCAGGAGCTAACGGTTTTACCCATTTATTTAATGCTATGTCACCGCTTCAAGGCCGAGCGCCTGGTGTTGTTGGTGCTGCGCTATTAAACGATCAAGCCAGTTGTGGGCTCATTGTTGATGGACATCATGTCGACTTAGCTACATGTAAATTGGCGATAAAAACTAAACCTAAAGGTAAGGTTTTTTTAGTGACAGACGCCATGCCGCCAGTAGGGACTAGTGATAAAGAGTTTGCCTTTTTTAACCGAACCGTTCATTTAGCCGATGGCAAACTAACATCAACTACCGGCGAATTAGCTGGCTCAGTATTAGATATGGCAACAGCTGTTCGAAACTGTCATCAAGGACTGAATATAGCTCTAGACGAAGCAATTCGAATGGCGAGCCAGTACCCTAAAAATTATCTAATGGGTTGTGATAATGAAAAACAAGCATTATTAATCATTGGTGCATCAGCTGATTTTGTTGTGCTAAATGAGAGTGTTGAAGTACAGCAAACATGGATTAGTGGTCAGAGAGTTTTTTAAAAAAGTAATCAAATTAAACATAATAATAAAACTAATAAATAAACAAATCTAACGAGGAAGCTATGGAGAACACAATGAATAGCGAAAATACGCAAAACACATCACAAAGTAATGCACTGCCAATGATTATAGTGGCAGGGCTATTTTTTATCTTAGGTTTTGCCACTTGGCTTAATGGCTCCTTAATGCCTTATTTACAACAAATTCTTCAACTGAGTCCCTTTGAAGCATCACTTATTTTATTCTCATTCTATATTGCGGTAACTTTTACTGCGCTACCTTCTGCAGCTATTATTCGTAAAGTTGGTTATAAAAATGGCATGGCATTGGGTATGGCGACCATGATGGTCGCGGGTTTATTATTTATTCCTGCTGCTAAAACTCAAGTGTTTGCTTTATTTTTATTTGCACAGTTAGTTATGGGCTCAGGCATTACCTTATTGCAAACTGCGGTTAACCCTTATGTTGTTCGTATTGGCCCTGAAGAATCAGCTGCGGCGCGTATCAGTATTATGGGTATCTTAAATAAAGGTGCGGGTGTGGTCGCACCAATCGTATTTACTGCACTAATTTTAAGCGGTTTTAAAGAAGTAAGCGGCGACTTAAGTGTTGAGCAGATTAACGACATGGCCAACTCTTTAGTAATGCCTTATTTGGGCATGGCAGTTTTTATCGGTTTATTAGCCTTAGCAGTAAAAAAATCACCATTGCCAGAGCTTGCCAGTGAAGATGACTCAGCCGATGCAAATACCAAAGGTCACACCAAAGAAGCATTGTCGCACCCTAACTTAGCGTTAGGAGTACTCGCATTATTTTTCTATGTTGCTGTTGAAGTTATTGCCGGCGATACCATAGGTACCTTTGCTCTATCGTTAGGTGTTGAAGATTACAGTGTAATGACCTCGTATACCATGATCTGTATGGTTGTTGGTTATATCTTAGGTATTGCTCTAATTCCTAAATTTGTTTCTCAAGAAAAAGCGTTAATGGTTTCAGCTATTTTAGGTTTATTTCTGACCTTTGGCATTGTTACGGGTGATAACACCTCATTTGCCATTGCTAATGCGACCTTAGTACCATTTGGCGGCCCTCAATTACCTGATACCTTAATGATGATTGCCTTTTTAGGGTTAGCTAACGCTATTGTTTGGCCTGCAGTATTCCCATTAGCCTTATCCGGAATGGGCAAATTAACCAGTACAGGTTCAGCATTATTAGTGATGGGAATTTCAGGTGGTGCCTTTGGACCACTATTTTGGGGCTTAACCAGCTCTACTACTGATTTAGGTATGCAAGGTGGTTATTTGGTGATGTTCCCATGTTATTTATTCATTCTATTTTATGCCGTTAAAGGGCATAAAATGAGAAGTTGGAGATAGGACTTAGCTTTTAGAGTATTAGAAATTTATTTATTAGCGTTCAAGCTTTAGATAAGAAAGTCTCCATTAGTTTGTTGCTTCCCCCCTGGCGAGGTAACAAACAGTTGAGGGTGCGTTAGACTATAATATTAGTCGACCTCGGGTTCCAAAGCTCTGCTTTAGGAATATACCCGGGGTATTTTTTTGCCTGTAAAACACCTACCAATCACAATAATGTAGATCAATTTACAACCTTTAATGTAACTTTATGCACATTGCGAAAGTCTAGAGTGGCTATAGCTAGATTTTCTTCAAGATCTGCAAAACTAGCCCTGCTATTAGAAGTTGGCTTCTAAACGATAACTTGATCGGGTTAAATTACTATTTTAGAAGAAATTTTAAATTGATTTTTTGTCATATGCTTTTTAATTATCTTTTTCGTCTTAGTCTATAGTTAGGGAGTTACAGTTCTTGTTTTATCAACTGACCCTAATAAATAACCTCACTAGGAAAGCCCATTGAACAACCAAAGTGCACAATTAAATAAACAGCAAGATGATAATCAAGAGCGCTTAGAGCTTGTTGTTAACACGACAGGCATCGGAATTTGGGATTGGCAGGTTCAAACTGGGGAGCTAACATTCAATAATCGCTGGGCAGAAATTATTGGATATACGGCGGAGGAATTGCAACCAATTCAATTTGATACCTGGGCTAATAGTCTTCACCCTGATGACCTGAAAAATGCTGAGGTGTTACTAGAGCAACATTTTAATGGAGAGCTAGAGTTATATGACATTGAAGCTCGGATGACACATAAATCAGGACACTATGTCTGGGTACAAGCTTCAGGAAAATTAATTGAAAGAGATGACGAAGGTAAGCCAAAGCGAATGATTGGCATGCACTTAGATATTACCGAGCGAAAAAATAATGAAGAGCAGATGTTGGTAGCCACACAGCTATTGAATGAATCTCAGAAGGTAGGGAAATTAGGGGGATGGAAATTAGACTTAAAAACAGGTGATTTATTTTGGACGGATGAGACTTACCGTATTCATGATACTTCCCCAGAAGAATTTAATCCTACGGTTGATGCTGGAGTAGGTTATTTTTTACCTGAATCAAAAGAGATTATTACTAAAGCGCTAGATGAAGCAATCAATAATGGAATAGGTTATGACCTTGAATTAGAAACCTATACCACCAAAGGAAATAAAATAGATATAAGAACAACATGTACCGTTTCATTAGAAAATGGAAAACCTATTCGTCTAGCCGGTATTTTTCAAGATATTAGTGATCATAAAAACTACCAGAGAAAGTTAGAAGAAAGTAACCTTGATTTAGCTAAAGCCAATTCGGCTTTGAAGCTATCTGCCCATTATGATCCCTTAACAGGGTTACCCAACCGAAACCTATTATCCGATAGAATTCAACACGCCGTGACAAAAAGCTTACGAAATAATAAGTATGTAGGCATTGCCTTTATTGATTTAGATGGCTTTAAATTGATCAATGATAACCACGGCCATGATGTTGGTGATGAATTATTAAAACAGGTCGCCAAGCAGTTATTGGGGGTATTGCGTGAGGGAGATACACTCTCTCGTTTTGGAGGTGATGAATTTGTTGCGGTGATTGACGAACTTTCAGAACCATCAGAAAGTGAATTAGTTGTATCACGTATGCTTGAATCCGTTTCAGCTCCACTTTCGATAAAAGGGAGGTTATTGAAAATTACTGCTAGCATAGGGGTTACATTTTATCCTTTGAATAATGCCAGCCCTGATCAGTTGTTAAGGCATGCAGATCAGGCAATGTATATAGCAAAACAAAAAGGAAAGAATCGTAGTTATATTTTTGATATACAAAAAGATGAGGCGGTTAAACATCGTAATGAGGAACTAAAAAGGATAGCTCAAGCTTTGGAAGATAATGAGTTTGAACTTTATTACCAACCCAAAGTTGATCTGAGAACAAATGAGGTTCTTGGCGTTGAAGCATTAATTCGATGGAATCACCCAGAGAAAGGAGTGCTTGGGCCTAACATGTTTTTACCAGCGGTTGTGCATGATATGTTGGATATTGACATAGGAAGATGGGTAATCAAGACTGCTTTTGAGCAATCACAGCATTGGTTATCCTCTGGATATGATATTGCAATCAGTGTGAATATAAGTCCGTTACACTTGCAACATGCTAAATTTGTCAGTGAATTAAAAGAAGTTATTAATCAGCAGCCAACCTTTAAACCTGAAAGTATTGATTTTGAAGTCCTAGAAAGCAGTGCTCTAAAAGACATTGAGTTAGCGTCAAGTGTAATGGCTGATTGTTCGGGATTAGGAGTGTCTTTTTCAATCGATGATTTTGGTACCGGTTATTCATCATTGACGTATTTAAAGCAATTACCCGCTAAGTATCTAAAGATAGATCAATCATTTGTCAGGGACATGTTAATTGATAGTGATGATAAAGCAATTGTTCAAGGCATCATTGAGTTAGCTAAAGCATTCAACCTCGAGGTCATTGCTGAAGGGGTGGAAACGCCTAGTCATGGCGAACTTTTAATGTCTATGGGTAGCTATATTGCACAAGGCTATGGCATTGCGAAACCTATGCCTGCAAATTCTATTTTAACTTGGCTCGTTAAATGGGAACAAAACCCCAGCTTAGTTGACAGAAGTAGTTAATCTACTTTTGACGAGTATTTTTGCTATTTATATGAAATAAACCCATGTCTAAAATTAATACCATAGTGTGGCATAAGTGAACAAATTAGATGTCAATTTTATATGGTGATGGGAAATATCAAGTTATCTGTGTAGTCCCACTTATTGGTATAAAAAAATGCGTGATTAGATTAACTAATCACGCATTTTATTCATCGAGAGTTGACCTTAATAGCTAGGTTGTTCTTTAGCTGAGTCAGCCAACTCTTTAGGCATGTAGTTTTCATCATGTTTTGCCAATACCTCACTGGCATTAATCAAAAAACCACTGGTTGAATTATCTTTAACTAATACGCCATTAGCGACTATGCCTTGGCCTTCACGAAATAAGTCGGGCAATATGCCGTCATATTTTACCGTTACCATTAAGTCATCATCTTTAAAAGTAATGGGCATGCTCATATCAGCAAGTTTGAAACTCACTTTTAAACTGTCGCTATCGCGATGCACACTGTTTGGTACGACTAAGCCACCAATGCGAATTCTTTGACCTTCAATTGCTTTCACACCGGAGTCTTTTTTACCATGGTGAATTTCCGTTGGTGTGTAGAACAAATCAATATTCTGGCTCAATGCATAAAGCACTAAACCGACAACAAAACCTAAACCAATAAAAATGGCGGCGATGATGGTGAGTCGTTTTTTTCGGCGTGGATTCATGATAATACCTCGTTAGAATCATTTTTAGTTTTAACTTGCTGCTGTTTTTGTTGTGCAGCAGCTTGGCGTAATTTATTTTCACGTTTTTGGCGAGCACGTATGTGGGCAATAACTGCTTTGTTTTGGCTTTTACTGGCCATCACTAAAATAATTAATAACAATGCGGTAACACCATAGGAGAGCCAGACATAAAAGCCATAACCGCCCATAGCTAAAAAGTCACTAAAACTATCAAACTGCATGTTATTTCTCCCCTACAGCACTTGGTGATGTTGAATCAGTTGAGGGTAGTAATAACGTTTTTACCCACGGACGCATTGAGTTTCTTGATAAAATTTCAGTTCTAAAACGTATGCAAATTATAATGCTTATAAGAAAGGCAAAACCTAAAAAGCTCATCAAAAATGGCCAGAACATGTCTGCTGTCATTGACGGCTTACCTAATTTACTTACCGTAGCACCTTGGTGAAGGGTATTCCACCATTCAACAGAGTACTTAATAATGGGTAAGTTGATTACGCCGACAAGGGTTAAAATTCCAGCAGCTTTACCGGCTAAATTTTTATCTTCAAAGGCATTATGCAATGCCATAACACCAAGATATAAAAACAATAAGATAAGCTCTGACGTCAAACGAGCATCCCAAATCCACCACGTACCCCACATTGGTTTGCCCCAAGCAGCGCCGGTAATTAAAGCAATTGCCGTAAAAGTTGCCCCAACTGGCGCCATAGCAGATGCAGCTGCATCAGAAAGTTTGAATTGCCATACCAGTGAACAAAAGGCTGCTACTGCCATAGCAAAATAAATGCTCATTGAGAACATGGCTGCAGGTACATGCAAATAGAAAATACGAAAACTTTCACCTTGTTGGTAATCAGCAGGGGCGAATGCTAGTGCCCATACTAAGCCAATTGATAAAAAGATCGCCGCCAAGGCGCTAAACCAAGGCATAAGTTTACCCGTGAAGTGATAAGTTACTTCAGGATTTGCGTAAGGGTGTAGCCATTTCCACATGTTAGTTTGTACTCACTTTTAATGCTGCGCTAACAGCGAATGGGGCTAAGGTTAAAGAGCCGAAAAATAGCGCGGCAATTATAGCAAGTTGCCCGCTGTATGGTAAGTTCATTGCCGCAGTATCTATAGCACTGGTCGCAAATATTAATACCGGGATATAAAGTGGCAAGACAAGTAAACTTAATAATACCCCACCTTTTTTAATGCCTACAGTTAAGGCAACACCAATTGCGCCTAATAAACTTAAGACCGGCGTGCCGAGTAATAATGTCAACATTAAAGCACCGTAGCTATTTTCATTTAAATGCAATAATACGGCAAGTAGCGGAGCAACTAAAATAAGCGGTAAACCCGTCAGTAGCCAATGGGCTATGATTTTACCCAAGACTAAAATAAATACCGGATGAGGGCTTAGTAGCATCTGCTCCAACGAGCCGTCACTGTGATCCGATTTAAACAATCGGTCTAATGATAATAAAGTAGATAATAAAGCAGCTACCCAAATAATTCCTGGGGCGATACGCGATAAGATAGTAGAGTCAGGCCCTATACCTAGTGGAAATAAAGTCACGACGATAACAAAAAATAACAACGGATTGAGAATATCGTCACGGTGGCGAAAGGCGATGGTTAAATCACGTTTAATAATTAAGAGAAATGCGGCTTTATAGGAAAGCGATTGACTATTTATCATAATGCTCTCTAATAAAATTGATAGGTTAAGGTGATCTTTTTAATACGATCATCATCGAAAGATAAGTCTTGATGGGTGGTTAAAATAACACAGCCGCCATTATTTGCATGCTCAAGAAATAATTGTTCTAGTTTTTTCACGCCTAGTTTATCAATAGCGGTGAAGGGTTCATCTAAAATCCAAATGGGTGATCTGCTTTGCCACAATTTCGCTAAAGCAATACGTCTATGTTGCCCTGCACTTAAATGTGAAGCTAAAGCATCCTCAAAACCTAAAAGATTGACTTCACTCAGTGTTTCTTCTGCGCTACTGCTATCTAAGCCATGTAAAGCTAAATTAAACTCTAAATTTTCTTGCGCACTCATTTCACCTTTTACACCGGCTAAGTGGCCTAAAAATAATAAATTTTGATGAAATTGTTCTCTTATTTGTGCAATAGGTTTGTCTTGAAAATATACATCCCCTTCGAAAGGAAGAGAAAGGCCAGCCAATATTCTTAATAAACTGGTTTTTCCGCTACCATTAGCTCCTTCTATTTGCACAATATCACCTGCGCAAATATTTAGGTCTAAATTTTCAAATAGCATGCGCTCTTCTCGAATACAGGTGAGGCTTTTTGCACTTATGAGTGGAGATAATACAGACAAAGGATTCACTTCAAGTTAGGTTTAAATAATCAATATTTCAACAGGGATGATAGCTGAAAATTGTTCGATAATAGTTGATTTAGATCTAACTATTAATTTATCCGATATCATAATATATCGCCGAGTAAAGGCTAGCAAAAATTGTAACAAATTTAACTCTACACCGAGTATGTAATTGCGTTAACTATGATGCTAGAATCCTTATGTTTTGTAATACTACAGATAAAATTTACCACGCTATTCGCTAACTTTCATTTAGTGACCGTTTATTAATAATCGGGTAATAGAATGACTGGAGATAAAAATGATACCAGAACTTGGCCACTTTGCACTGATTGTTGCAATGGCATTTGCCCTTTGTTTAAGCGTTGTGCCAATGATTGGCGTTTTTACTAAGCAACATAAACTATTCACATATGCCAAACCGTTGACTCTGGGGATGTTTACTTTTACCGCTATCAGTATTGTTATACTTGCTTATGGCTTTGTAAATGATGATTTTTCTGTGCTTTATATTGCCAGTCACTCTAATAGTCACCTACCTTATTATTTTAAAATTAGCGCAGTGTGGGGCGGTCATGAAGGCTCTTTACTTTTATGGGTTTTCTCGTTAACTGCTTGGACTATGGCGGTTGCCGTCTTTAGTAAAGGTATCGACGATGCCTTTATGGCACGAGTATTATCGGTAATGGGTATGGTTGCAGTAGGTTTTATGGCCTTCACTTTATTGACTTCAAATCCTTTTGAACGATTATTCCCTATGCCAATGGAAGGACGAGACTTAAATCCTTTATTACAAGATATAGGTTTGATTATTCACCCGCCTATGCTTTATTTAGGTTATGTTGGTTTTGCTGTTGCATTTGCATTTGCTGTTGCCGCATTAATGTGTGGCAAGTTAGATGCTGCTTGGGCACGTTGGGCTCGTCCTTGGGTTGTTGCTGCTTGGATTTTTTTAACCTTGGGTATTGCTTTAGGCAGTTGGTGGGCGTATTACGAACTTGGTTGGGGCGGATGGTGGTTCTGGGATCCAGTTGAAAACGCGTCATTTATGCCATGGCTAGTTGGTACCGCACTTATTCATTCGTTAGCGGTCACTGAAAAACGCGGCACCTTTAAAAATTGGACAGTGCTATTATCCATTTTTGCTTTTAGTTTGAGTTTGTTAGGCACCTTTATTGTTCGCTCTGGTGTATTAACATCTGTACATTCATTTGCCGCCGATCCTACACGTGGTTCGTTTATTCTCGTTTTATTAGCAATTGCTGTTGGTGGCTCATTAACTTTATATGCTTTTAGAGCAAATACGGTGGCAACTTTTAGTCGTTTTGCCCTCTACTCTCGTGAAACAGCGTTGTTAATTTGTAATGTTATTCTAGTGATAGCGGCAACAACCGTATTACTAGGGACACTTTACCCGCTGTTAGTTGATGCTATGGGCTTAGGTAAAATCTCCGTTGGTCCTCCGTACTTTAATGCGGTATTTGTGCCTATCATGAGTTTATTGTTTGTGGTTATGGGTATTGGCCCGATGATCCGCTGGAAAAAAGCGAAAAAAGGGGAACTACGTAAATTTATTCCTAAAACCTCAATAATCAGCATTCTTGTTGGTTTGGCATTTCCGTTTATTTATCACGGTGAGTTTAACCTTATGGTAATGATGGGCATTGCTTTGGCGCTTTGGGTATTCTTAGTTGTTGCTAAAGATTTAGTCAATCAAGCTAAATTGCCAACGGGTCAATGGGCACTTAAGCGTTTAAGTTTAAGCCAGATGGGCATGACAATCGCCCATACCGGTATTGCAGTCACAATTGTTGGCGTAACCTTGGTTTCAGCTTATGAAACTGAAACTAATGTAAAAATGTTTAAAGGTGACAAAGTCGCGGTGGCTAATTACCACATAGAGTTTGGCGGAACTAAGCATGTTGAAGGACCTAATTATAGTGCAGAGCAGGGACAGATCACTTTGTCTAAAAATGGTGAGTTTGTCAGTTTACTTAAGCCTGAACGTCGAAGCTATCTTGTGCAAACTATGGGCATGACTGAAGCAGCAATTGATCCTGGTTTATTTAGAGATGTCTATGTCGCATTAGGTGACCCACTTGAAGGTGATGCTTGGGCGATTCGTGTACATTACAAGCCATTTGTACGTTGGATTTGGTTAGGAGCTATTTTTATGTCGTTAGGTGGTTTTTTTGCCATTTTAGATAAACGCTATCGCCGCAGAAAAACCGTTAAACAAAATAAAACCCAGCAGATAGTATCTGCTAATGCATTAGCAAGTTAGGTAAGACCATAATGAATAAATTGATCCGTTTTCTACCGTTAATTTTAGTCTTGGCTTTAGGTCTTGTGCTTTACCGTGGTTTGTCTCTAAACCCTAAAGATATACCTTCAGCACTTGTTGGTAAACCTATGCCAGAGTTCAGTTTGACCAAGTTAACCGATGAATCTCAAATCATCACTAAAGATGATTTAAAGGGAAAAATTGTTTTACTGAATGTTTGGGGAACTTGGTGCGTTTATTGTAAATACGAGCACCCATACCTAGTTGATATAGCTAAAGGTGGTCGTGTTGCTTTATATGGTCTTAATTATAAAGACGAGCGTATTGCAGCAAACCAATGGTTAAAAGATTATGAAGATCCTTATGTATTTTCAATTTTTGATGAGTCTGGCCGTTTAGGTGTTGATTTAGGGGTTACTGCTGCACCAGAAACTTTTGTAATTGATGCTAACGCTATGATTCGTATGAAACATGTAGGTCCTATTGATGCCCGTGTTTGGCAAGATAAGTTTTTGCCCGTTATTAAAATGATTGAAAGTGAACAAGCCGGCCAATCTCTTAACGAGTTATCTAATTCAGAAGGAGTTAACAGTGAAGATTAAACCTTTATGTAAAGCCATTGTTAGCATTGTATTTATCTATTTCATGGTAGCAACTAATGTACTGGCAAGATCTGCCGACACTTACGAGTTTCAAGATGCGGTCACTGAAAAACGCTTTAATGAGTTAAATAAAGAGCTACGCTGCCCTAAGTGTTTAAATCAAAACCTGGCCGACTCCAACTCGCCAATTGCTCAAGATTTACGTCGTGAGGTTTATGACTTATTACATCAAGGCAAAGCTGATATAGAAATCATGAATTACATGGTCGCCCGTTATGGTGAATTTGTACTTTATCGTCCACGAGTCAGTAGCCTAACTTATATTCTTTGGTTTGGGCCTGCTATTTTGATTTTATTGGGCGTTTTAGTGGTGGTATTTATCATTAGGCGAAAACCCATTGAACGAAAAGAAGTCGAGTTATCTGCTGATCAGCAAGACAAACTGAAAGCGCTTTTAAAAGATAAAGAGTTATAGACTTAGTAAGTTATTTATATCAACTTACCTCTATTAACTGACTCATTTAATTAGAAAATAAGAATCCCTATGATTGAATTAATAATTACCATTGTTGTATTTTTACTGCTCATTCTCATTGTAATTTGGGGGCACTTTTTACGTGCTAACCAAACAAAAGCAGCACCTGTAGAAAACTTGCGTGATGAAACCAATGTTCGCCTATATCACGAGCATAAAGCTGAAATTGAAAAAGATTATCAAGAAGGTGGTATTGACGAAGAAAATTATCAATACCTATTAAGTGAGCTGGAAAAAGGTTTACTGCAAGATATTGAGCAAAATAGTACTGAAGAGCAGCAATTTCAAAAAAATAAAACACTAACCACTAAGCCATTATCATTACTTTGGCCGGTGTTTATCAGTCTATTTGTTTTTGCTTTTAGTTTTGGTTTTTATTTGAAAAGTGATGGTTATGAGCAATTAAATGCTCAGGAAGGCGAAGTAAATAAGCAAGGACACCAATCACTTGATAAAGAGCAACAACTGAACGTTCAAATACAAGCTTTAAAAAATAAAATTGAACAAGACCCCGAAGATGCAAATACTTGGTATGAACTTGGACAAATACTCGTTGGTGTTGGCGATTTTGATAATGCGATAAATGCCTTTGATCGGGTAATCGACATTGAAGGGGAGCATGCAGATATTCTAGGTGCTAAAGCTCAAGCAAATTATTATCGTAATGATCAAAAAATTGATGAAAACGTACAAGCATTGATCGACCGTGCCTTAGCGCTAGATCCCGCAGACCCTTCAACTAATATTTTGTTAGGTATGCATAACTTTATGAATCAAAACTATCAGCATGCTATTGATTATTGGCAGCGTGTTGTTGACTCAGGAAGAAAGACAGTAAATATTGGTGCACTGAAAGAGGCGATAGCGGAAGCTAAAAATCGTTTGTCATTAACGGGAACATCACCTGTAAACGCTATCAAAGGTGAAAAAAATGACGAATCAGAGCAAGGCCCTCAGCTATCTCTTAACGTTTCACTAAGTGATGAAATTAATGACATTCTTAGTCAAAGTGAAGACAAAGTTGTTTTTGTTTATGCCGTTCCCGCTAATGGAACAAGAATGCCAGTGGCTGCCGTTAAAATTAAAGCGAGCGACTTGCCTACCACTATTGTATTAAATAACGCCAGAGCTATGAGCCCTCAAGCATCACTAAGTAGTGTTGAAGCAGTTCATATTTATGCCGTGGTTTCAAAAACAGGGGGAGTTGGTATAAAAAGTGGAGACTTTAAAGCAGAAATAAAAGATATCAACGTAAGTACCACCGAACCTCTGGAGCTTGTTGTTAATACTATCGTCCCTTAATTTTGTCATTTAAACGCTTTTTAACACTATTTTTAACACAAAGAGAATAATAAAAGAATGTCACGATACCTTGGCCAAGAAAACCCTGTTATTGATAATAAAAAAACCGGGGTATTACTGACAAATTTAGGCACACCTGATGCGCCTACTGCTGCGGCATTAAGACCTTACTTACGTGAGTTTCTATCTGATCCTCGTGTTGTTGAAATACCTCGCCTAGTTTGGATGATAATCTTACATGGTATTATTTTACGCATTCGCCCAGCAAAATCGGCTAAGTTATATCAACAAATTTGGACCCAAAAAGGCTCACCATTAAAAGTTATTGCCGAACAGCAAAGAGACAAAGTAGCAGCCCAATTAGCCCTGAAGTATGGCGATAACGTAGTAGTTGAATTGGCGATGCGTTATGGTAAACCATCAATTGCCAGTGCTTTGCAAAAGTTCAAACAGCAAGATATATCAGATATTGTTGTCCTTCCTTTATACCCTCAGTATGCAGGACCAACAACGGCCTCAACTTTTGATGCGGTAGTCAAAGAAATACAAAAATGGCGTTGGATCCCAAGTCTAAATTTCATTAATGGCTATTATGACAATTCACTTTATATTGATGCCTTAGCAAATAGTATCAGTGAGCACATACAAAATTATGGCAAACCAGATAAGTTGGTTTTATCTTTTCATGGTATGCCTAAGTTGTTTCATTCTTGGGGCGATCCTTATTATGATTTTTGCAAAGCTACCACTGATTTATTAGTTGAGAAACTTTCAACTCAACAATTAGGCTTGGCTGAAAGTGATTGCCTGATGACTTTTCAATCAAGGTTTGGTAAGGCTGAGTGGTTAATGCCATATACTGATAAAACCTTGTCAGAGTTACCGTCTAAGGGAAATAAACATGTTGCCATTATTAGCCCTGCCTTTAGTGCGGACTGTTTAGAAACTTTAGAAGAATTGGCCGTTGAAAATAAAGGTGTTTTCATTGAAGCTGGTGGTGAAAAATATCATTATATAGCAGCATTAAATGATCGAGATGATCATATCTGTGCCCTTGTTAATATTATTACCAAGGCTCTGTAAAAGTCGTCCTATTTAAATTGATTTAAAATCAGGCAAAAATTGCAATATTGTCTAATATTATTAATACGTTGATTATTGAAAATATTAGGTGAATTTTGGCTGAGCAAGAAAAACGTATTGCAAAACTAGAGTTAATTCTACAGAGCTTTATCAACCTAAATTACCATTATAATAAAACTGAAACGTTAACTGAGTATCTAGCATTTGTTCACCAATCGCTAGATAAGCTAATGCATGCCAAAAATTTATATTTGGCGATTTTCGACAATATGGAACAAACAATTCAGTTTGTTTATAACGTAGATGAGGTTGATGAGCCTACTGATCCCAATCGAAAATTTCCTTTAGCCTCATCAGAACAATCCCCTACCGCATGGGTCATTAGAAATAAAAAAAAGTTACTGATGACTGCTGCTCAAGATAAGGAAAGGTCAGCTGCTAATAGTGAGTGGGGAACAGGGGAAAGAGCACAATACTGGTTAGGAATGCCATTAATTTCGCAGCAAGGCACTTGTCTTGGTGCGTTGGTCATACAAAGTTATGATGCAGAAATCAGTTATAGTGACGAAGACCAAAGTATTTTTAATATTTTTACATCTGTTGTTGCTAATATAATTGAAAAACATAATCAAACCTTGCAACTTGAAAGTACAATTTCAGTCCGCAATGATAGTTTAGTCAAGCAATTGCTTGAAAAAGAAAAAGCAGAAAAACTTCAACATGCAATTTTCGATATTGCCTCATTTAAATATGGCGAGTTAGCACTTGTTGACCTCTACCCTCGTATTCACCAAATAATTGATAAACTACTTTACGCTAAAAACTTTTTAATTCTCCTTTTTGATGAAGACAGTAATGAGTTAACTGTTTCTTATGCTGTTGATGAAAAAGATGGTGATAAATTTCAGAATACCAAAATATCTTTAGGTACAGGTCTTAGTTCCTATGTTATCAATACTCGAACACCTCAACGACTAACTCCCGCTTTAGTGGGAGAGTTAGTTAATCAAGGAGAGAAAATAAGCACCTATGGTGCTCAAGACTTTGTCAGTTGGTTAGGTGCACCAATGATTTCAGCTAATATGCTACATGGATTAATTGTTGTGCAAAGTTATGATGCTAAAATCATTTATACAGATAATGATCTTAACATTTTAAATTTCTTTGCTCAGCATGTAGCTGGTGCAATTGAAGCTACAGTTAACACAGTGCAACGTAGAGAATCTCAAGTAAAACTAGCCAAACATCACCGCTTATTAGAGCAACAAAACACTCAATTGACTGATGCTTATAAGAAACTTAAAGCTACGCAGAACGAATTAATTCAAAAGGAAAAAATGGCCTCTCTTGGCGGCTTAGTTGCTGGTATCGCTCATGAGATTAATACCCCGCTAGGGATATGTGTAACAGGTGTTAGCCACTTAATGGAAGAAACTAAAATATTTAGTCAGTCAGTTGAAAAAAAATCACTCACAGAGTCGCAATTGAAAGATTTCCTACAAGAAATTGAAGAAATTGGCCGGATTTTAACAACTAATACTGACCGTGCTGCAAACCTTATTCATAGTTTTAAACAAATTGCCGTGGATCAATCTTCAAATGAAATAAGAGACTTTAATGTTAAAAACTACTTAGATGAGATTGTTTTATCGCTTAGGCCAACCTTAAAGAGAACCGCTCATAAAGTCATTATACATTGCCAAGACAGTTTATGGGTTAGTACCCATGCAGGTGCATTATCTCAGGTGATTAGTAACCTGATTTTAAATTCTTTAAAACATGCTTTTGAAAATATTAAGCAAGGTGAAATGACTATTGATGTTACAGAGAAAATGCAGTCAGTGATAATTAAATTCAGTGATAACGGTTGCGGATTAAGTGAATCCGATATGAAACAATTATTTGATCCTTTTTTTACCACTAAACGAGGGGAAGGTGGAAGCGGACTTGGCACCCATTTAGTCTTTAATCTTGTTGCTACCTCACTTAAGGGCAAAGTTAAAGCTAGTAGTGAGCTAGGAAAAGGTTTGGCTTATATTATTAGGTTTCCTAAGAAGTTAGAAAGCTAATAAAGTGAATTGTTGAGCAAGTGCTGCTTATCAATAGTTTAGGTTATTTAGTAGAATTTTTGTGTAGGAAAAAAACAATTAATTACTTAGACTGTAATACCTTAACTATCCAAGGAATAATTATATGTTATCGTTAAGAAAATCACTTTGTTTGGCTTTTATTTTTACCTTAACGGCTTGTGCCTCGATGGGAAGCGGTACTAAAACAGAAAAGCAGCAAGAAATACTTAAAATGAAAGATTCAGCATTAACTCAACTTTTTGCTCAAAAACCTGATACTCGCAGCCAAATCAATTCGGCACCAGGTTATGCCGTTTTTTCTAACGCGAATATTAATTTAATATTTATGGCTGCGGGAACTGGTTATGGTGTAGTGAAAGATATGCGCACTAGTAAATATACTTATATGAATATGGTAGAAGGTGGGATTGGTTTAGGGCTTGGAGTGAAGGATTATCGTATTGTTATGGTTTTTCATACGGTAGATGCAATGGCTCATTTTGTTAATAACGGCTGGACTTTTGGTGGCAATGCAGATGCTTCTGCCAAAGCAAGTGATAAAGGAGCATCTGTAGAAGGAGAGGCCTATTATGGAGATGTCACTGTTTATACTTTTACTAAGAGTGGTTTAGCACTTCAGGCTACAGTTAAAGGAACAAAATTTTGGAAAGATGATGATTTAAATTAACATAGAAGTTAATTTTTTGATTTTTTATTCAATGTAATCAAGCTATTTTATCTTGATATTTATTATTTATATCAACTGCACTATCAATATTGTCTAATAAAGCTTTAACTACTGCAGGGTCTAAATGAGAGTCTGCAGCCCCTTTTAAAAAAGTGACAACTTCGGATAATGGCCAGGCTTTTTTATAACAGCGTTTGTGCGTTAAAGCGTCAAATACATCAGCAACAGCAGCTATTCTTGCAAAAATATGAATACTATCACCAGCTAACCCATTGGGATAGCCACTACCATCGTATTTCTCATGGTGTTGTTGAGCAATAATAGCAGCCGCTTTTAAAATAGGTCGTTTTGAGCCTTCTAGAATGCTGAAACCTATTTCAGGATGTAGTTTCATAATATCCATTTCTTCATCAAGTAATTTACCCGGTTTGAGTAATACTGAATCGGGGGTCGCGATTTTGCCAATATCATGCATAGGGGAAGCTTGTCTTAGAAGTATTGCTTCATCCATATCCATATCTATAGCAAGTGCTAATAAATAGCATACTTCAGCCATACGGCGTACATGATTACCTGCTTCATTTGAGCGTGACTCAACAACATCGCCTAATCGATATATCAACTCTTCTTGAGTATCAATGATTTCTTTATTAAGCAGCAGGTTATCAAAAGCTAAACTGACATTACCGGTAAATACTTCTAGCAGCTTAGTATCCATGGCATTAATGGAGTTAATCCCTTTAAGGTAGAGTAAGCTGACACTATCTGTTTGACTGGGAAAGTAGCCAATTAAGGTGCCATCTTCAAAGATAGATTTTTTTTCAGCTCTGGCTTTATTAAAGTATTGAATGAGCTCTTCATCAATTTTTTGTGTTTCTCCTTCATTATTTATTTGCGCAATAATTTCATAGTCATTTTCAGAGTATACTGCGCCAAGCGCTTTAACTTGTACTAACATACTCGTTTGATCAATTTGTAATAATGACATTACCTGTTGCAACAGACCGGTAAAAAATTGCTTTAAAGTACGTTTTTCTAAAACGTTACTGGTTGCATCGATCACACGCTCTAAACCATTACGGTAAATTTCTTGGTATTTTCGCGCCTCCTCAACTTTAATTATGTCTCTGTAAGCGCGTAAAGCGGCGAAGACGGTGGTGAATAGCTTAGTGCGGTTTAACTCTGTTTTTTCTTTATAATCATTTATATCATATTCAACGATGACCCGCTCTTCTGGCGCTTGCCCAGGCTGCCCTGTTCTGAGCACAATACGGGAAAATTTGTTTTTTAGTTCTTGGCGCATCCAACGCGCAAGTTCTAATCCTGCATCATCGGTTTCCATCACCACATCAAGAAAAACAAGCGCAATATCTGATTCTTGCTGTAAAACATCTTTACCTTCTTGGGCTGAGTAGGCATGTAAAAAGGTGAGTTTTTTTTCATCTAACTCAAAGCGTTTTAGTGCCATTTTAGTGACCACATGAATGTCTTCTTCATCATCGACAATGAGCACTTTCCATGGCGGCAATTCTGGAGTGTCTGCATTGTTAAATAATGATAAGGGCATGAGCGGTTCCAAAAAATATTTGTTACTCAATTTATAGTAAAAAAATGACAAAAGAACAAAGTCTTGACCGTTATAATTTGTAATTTAATATTTTATTTATCACTTTAAAAATAGATTTGAAATTTATTTTCTTTTACCATGGTCTAGTTAAATTGATTCATTTGTTACCTGTGGGCTAAATATTGGTGAGTGTTAACTTGATAAGACACAAATTTATAGTGGTTGTTTTGGTATTGTTGACCTTTGTTGGTCAAGCAGTAGCATCAACGGCTGTGCCTTGTCACGACATGAAATCGATGGATATGTCACAGACAATGATGATGAACCATTCCATGGACTCTGCTGACATGGCGAGTGAAAGCATTACTGCGCTCGATTGTTGCCAGCAAGATTGCAATTGTCCTATGGGTCTATCAGTTTCAGTAACATTAACTAGTTTGTTTTTTGTTAATAATTTAAATATCTCATCTCAAAAGATTGAACAATATACTAACTTATTGTTAAATCAGCCATTAACTTCACTTTATCGTCCTCCTATATCTTAGTAAATACAGGACAAATCTGTCCAAAATTTACCTTTGTTTTTCTTAAAGTATTTCTTAAAACATTTTTTAAAACACGCTTAAAGCTTTTTGAGAAAAACCACAGTTTCAATATATTCTGTGGTGCTAGGTTTTAATAACAGAGCACAAATACAACTTTTTTTATTCCCATAGGGGGAAATATGTTTTTTTCATTTTCGATACACCAGCGAAACTTTCCTAAGCTAGGTCGAGGTTTTATACCTTCGAGCATGGCCTTGGTTCTATTATCGCTAATCATTAATAGCAATGCGGCCTCTGCCAATGAAGTGTTAACTTTCGATCGAGCAGTTAAACAGGCACAACAAAATGATCCATGGTTAACGGGTAATAAGCACAAAGAAAACTCTTTGTTAGCTTTAAGCCGTGCAGCTAATACTTTACCTGATCCTAAAATGTCACTAAGTATTGCAAATTTACCAACCGATGGTTTTGATTTTTCTCAAGAAGGGATGACTCAATTTAAAGTTGGCATTACTCAGATGTTTCCTCGTGGTAATACATTGGAAATAAAAGATCATCAACTAAAATTGCAATCTCAAGCTTACCCTTTTCAGCGACAAGACCGACAAGCAAAAGTTGCAGTTACTGTTGGTAGTTTGTGGCTCGATGCCTATCGAGTTCAGCAAAGTATTGCTTTAATTGAGAGTAATCGCTCTTTGTTTGAGCAGCTTGTTGATGTGGCTCAAGCGAGTTATTCATCGGCATTGGGAAAAACTCGTCAACAAGACATTGTTCGAGCACAACTTGAATTAACGCGTTTGGATGATCAACTTGATAAGCTTGCTCAACAAAAAAATCGTTTTGAAGGTCAGTTATTTCAATGGCTGAATAATTACCTTATCGAACAAAATAATGTAGAAAATCAAATCATTGCCTTACACGATATTAATTTAGGTGAAAAATTAGTCGCAATTGATTTAATGCAAGCCAATTTAGTTTATGGCAAGCAGTGGCAAAAACCAGAACAATTAGTGAGATATTTTGCTCAGCATCCAGCAGTTAGGGCAATGGATAAAAGAATTCAAGCGACTCAAAGTGGCGTGAATTTAGCTGAACAAAAATATAAACCAAAATGGGGCGTTAATGCGAGTTATGGTTATCGTGATGACGATCCTTTGGGTAATTCAAGAGCTGATTTTATGTCTATTGGCGTAACCTTTGATTTACCACTCTTTACCGAAAACAGACAAGATCAACAGGTGAAATCTGCTATTTCTCAAACGGAGGCAGTTAAAACCGACAAGATATTATTGCTTAGGCAATTGCTCGGAGCATATTCAAGTAGTAAAGGTCGGTTGTTACGATTAAATGACAGAGAAAGCTTATATCGCAGCAAACTTTTACCACAAACTCATGATCAAGCCGAAGCGTCTTTAACCGCTTATACCAATGATGATGGCGATTTTTCCGAAGTGGTACGGGCCCGAATTGCCGTACTTAACGCTGAGATTGATCAACTGACAATTGAAGTTGAGCAACAAAAAATCATTCTAGAATTAAATTATTTATTTGTTGGTAGCTTGGCGAACACATTCAGCCAAGTAAATACCAATAAAGGAGCCGTAAAATGAAACAATCAATTACCTCTTTAATTTTTGCTGCGGCGATTGGTTCTGTTGTTAGTTTAGCTGTTTATACACAGTTATCGCCTAGTACTAATCATAACAAAAACGACAAAGTAACAGTAAAAGAAAATGCCAAGCCTCAACCTATGTACTGGGTTGCCCCTATGGATGCTAACTACCGCCGTGATAAACCGGGTAAATCGCCTATGGGAATGGACTTGGTTGCTGTTTACCCAGACGATAACACTAGTAGCATTGATGAAGGTCCAGGCACTATTCGTATTTCCCCCGACGTTATTAATAATTTAGGTGTAAGAACAGCAACAGTAAAACTTCAGGCTTTACATGCTCAAATTAATACCGTGGGTTATGTCGCATATGACGAAGATAAACTTGTTCATCTTCACCCAAGAGTAGAAGGTTGGATTGAGAAACTTTATGTTAAAGCTGTTGGTGATCCTGTTGAAAAAGGCCAAGCGATATATGATATTTATTCACCTGAATTGGTTAATGCACAAGAAGAGTTATTGCTTGCACTAGATCGAAAAAACCAGAGGTTGATACAAGCGGCAACTAATAGACTAGTGGCGTTACAATTGCCTAAAGCAGCGATTAATTCGTTGAAAAAAACGCGAAAGGTTAAACAAAATATAACTTTTTATGCTCCGCAAAATGGTGTGCTTGAAAATCTTTACATCCGTGAAGGATTTTTTGTTAAGCCCGGCACTATGCTGCTATCCATCGGAGATTTATCTGAAGTTTGGGTCGAAGCTGAAGTTTTTGAACGTCAAGCGGCATTAGTAAAAGATGGTACCGCTGTCACCATGACGCTAGATTATTTACCGGGAAGAACATGGCAAGGTCAAGTTGATTATGTTTATCCCATTTTAGATGCAAAAACTCGCACCGTAAAAGTTAGATTAAGGTTTAAAAATGAATTAGGAGAGTTTAAACCTAATATGTTTGCTCAGGTCGTTATTCATACCAATAGTGATGAGAATAGTTTGCTTATTCCTAAAGAGGCTTTAATACGTACAGGAACACAAGATCGTGTTGTACTGGCGTTAGGTGGTGGTTACTTTAAGTCTGTTGCCGTTACCGTTGGTAGTTTCGATACTAAGTATGTGCAAATATTATCTGGCTTATCTCAAGGCGAAGAAGTGGTAAGTTCAGCACAGTTTTTATTAGACTCAGAGTCGAGTAAGTCATCTGATTTTAAGCGTATGTCGTTTGATGATGCTTCTGAAATGTCAGCAGCCATGAACATGGCTGACATGAGTGGTATGAAAGACGAGAGCGAAGTTAGCTCTGCAATGGTTAGCGGTACGATAAATTCAATTATGCTTAATCATGGCATGGTTAATATTAGTCGAGGACCGATAGAAAAATGGCAAAGACCCGCAGCAACTTTAGATTTTCTTTTTGATGAAACCCTAAACACAGATGAAATTGTTGGATTAGCTCAAGGTGATGAGGTTGACTTTACTTTTGAAATTCGTGATGGAGGCTTCATTATTACCAAAATTAAAATTGCGAAATCACTGGCTAAACCATCAGTTAAAAATAGCCCAGACAATAACCACAACAATAGCCACTAGGAGATAGAGTTATGATAGCTGCTATAATCCGCTGGTCGGTTTACAATCGCTTTTTTGTTTTACTTGCGACCTTTATTTTAGTGGGCGCAGGTTTATATTCGATAAAAAACACCCCTATTGATGCCTTGCCAGACTTATCTGATGTGCAAGTGATCATTAAAACTAGCTACCCAGGGCAAGCTCCGCAAGTGGTTGAGGATCAGGTAACTTACCCACTAACCACGGCAATGTTATCTGTGCCTGGTGCTGAAACTGTGCGTGGTTTTTCATTTTTTGGTGACTCTTACGTTTATGTGATTTTCAGTGATGATACTGATCTTTATTGGGCACGTTCTCGGGTATTAGAATATCTCAGTCAAGTTGCCCCTCGGTTACCTGCTAATGCTAAACCGCAGTTAGGGCCTGATGCAACAGGTGTTGGTTGGGTTTATCTATATGCATTGGTTGATAAAACGGGTCAACACGATATTAGTCAGTTGCGTAGTCTACAGGACTGGTTTTTAAAATATGAATTGCAAACCGTAAAAGGTGTTTCAGAAGTTGCCGCCCTTGGCGGTATGGTCAAGCAATATCAAGTGAGAGTGAACCCAGATAAACTGCGCGCTTTTGGCATTCCGCTGTCGTTAATACAAAATGCCATTAAACAAGGTAACCAAGAAATTGGCGCTTCAGTGGTTGAGATGGCTGAAGCTGAATATATGGTTAGGGCAACGGGCTATATTAAGAGTGTCGCAGACTTAGAAAGTATTCCTTTAGGTGTTAATCAAAACGGCACACCTTTGCTGCTTAAAGATGTTGCTGATATTGGCACTGGTCCACAAATGCGGCGAGGTATTGCGGAACTTAACGGTCAAGGTGAAACTGTTGGCGGTATTATCGTTATGCGATATGGTGAAAATGCTCAGCAAGTTATAAATGGTGTAAAAGAAAAACTAGAGCAGCTTAAGCAGGGTCTACCAGACGGTGTTGAAATAATAACAGTTTATGATCGTTCTGCACTGATCGAGCGAGCGGTAGATAATCTCTCAAGTAAACTTATTGAAGAGTTTATTGTGGTTGCCCTCGTTTGTGTGATTTTCTTATTTCATGTTCGTTCTTCTCTTGTTGCAGTATTCACTTTACCTGTTGGTATTTTAGTCGCCTTTATGATTATGCATTGGCAAGGACTAAACGCTAATATTATGTCCTTAGGAGGTATTGCCATAGCTATTGGTGCTATGACCGATGGTGCAATCGTGATGATTGAGAATATGCATAAGCATATGGAACGTACACCGTTAACTGATAAAAATCGCTGGCAAATTGTAATCGACTCGGCAACAGAAGTTGGGCCGGCATTATTTTTTAGTTTATTGATTATCACCGTTAGCTTTGTGCCGGTATTTACCTTAGAAGCCCAAGAGGGCAGAATGTTTTCGCCATTAGCTTTTACTAAAACTTATGCCATGGCAGCCTCTGCAGCATTAGCTATCACTTTAGTACCAGTATTAATGGGTTACTTTATTCGTGGCAGGGTTTTGCCTGAACAGAAAAACCCTATCAACCGACTGTTAACAATGGCTTATATGCCAGCGTTGAGCGCTGTTTTACGTTTTCCCAAAAGCGCACTTGTTGCGGCACTAATGTTATTAGCTGTCGGTATATGGCCAATTGATAAAATTGGCAGTGAGTTTATTCCGCCCCTTGATGAAGGCGATTTAATGTATATGCCAACTACTTATCCGGGAATTTCAATTGGACAAGCAAGGCAGTTACTACAGCAAACCGATAAGCTTATCTACACGGTTCCAGAGGTAAAAACAGTCTTTGGTAAAATTGGCAGAGCTGAAACGGCAACAGATCCTGCTCCTATCACTATGATTGAAACCTTTATTCAATTTAAGCCTAAAGAGCAGTGGCGTGAAGGCGTCACTATGCAAAACTTAAAAAAAGAGCTTGATGAGTTAGTCAAACTGCCAGGAATCACCAATGCTTGGGTGATGCCAATAAAAACTCGTATCGATATGTTAGCTACGGGCATTAAAACACCTGTAGGTATTAAAATATCTGGACCTAAGTTAGATGTTATTCAAGAAATTGGTTTGCAATTAGAAGTGATTTTGAAAGATGTTAAAGGTACTTCCTCGGTTTATTCTGAACGTGTTGCTGGTGGACGTTATATTAAAGTTGATATTCAACGAGAAAAGGCAGCCCGTTACGGGTTAAATATTAGCGAAATTCAGCAAGTAGTAGCAACAGCAATTGGCGGGATGAACGTTACTCAAACGGTTGAAGGGCTAGAGCGCTATCCTGTAAATCTTAGATACCCTCAAGATTATCGTGACTCTCCTGAGCAGTTGTCATTATTGCCAATAGTAACACCAAACGGTCAACGAATTTCATTAGGAGATGTTGCCAATATTTTAATTGAAGATGGTCCTCCTGGTATAAAAAGTGAAAATGCACGGTTAAATGGCTGGGCATTTATTGATATTGAAGGTGTCGATATTGGCAGTTATGTTGAAAATGCTCAAGTTGTAGTACGAGAGCAACTAGACTTACCTGCTGGTTATTCAATTGCTTGGGCAGGGCAGTATGAATATATGGAGCGCGCTAAAGAAAAGTTGACTTACGTAGTGCCACTTACCTTGGCTATTATTATTATTTTGCTCTACATCAACTTTAGAAATGTTATCGAAGTAATGATGATTATGGGTACAGTGCCCCTAGCTATGGTTGGCAGTATTTGGCTGATGTACCTTGAAGGCTTTAATTTTTCAGTTGCTGTTGGTGTTGGTTTTATTGCCCTTGCTGGAGTTGCGGTAGAAATTGGTGTCATTATGTTGGTTTACCTTAACCAATCTTTCAATGAGCTACTAAAAGAGCATCAAGAAAAAGGAATTATCACCAATAAAACACATATTAGACAAGCTGTATTACATGGTGCTGGAATGCGAGTACGTCCAGTAATGATGACAGCAGCAACCATTATTGTTGGTTTATTACCTATTTTGTATGGTACAGGCACAGGGTCAGAAGTAATGAGTAGAATTGCTGCCCCTATGGTTGGAGGAATGGGTAGTGCAGTGATATTAACCCTATTAGTTTTACCCGCACTTTATTACTTATGGCGTTCTGCGAGTTACGAGGGAGAGGCTTAGCCGGGTGAATATTATTAAAGGCAGTCGTAAAATACACAAATGGTTGATGCTATTCCTTAGTATTCAATTTTTGATTTGGTCAGTATCAGGTGCTTATATGGTGGTTTTTGATATTGACTATATTCATGGCGATAGTTTGATTATTGATGATCAAAGTATGGTTGAACATCAGCAAATTAATTATTCATTTAAGGACTTATTTGTTGATTATCCACAGGCAAATAATGTTGAATTAAGCACATTTTTAGGATCTAGTGTCTACCGTTTTGTATTGCCAGACAAGCAGAAAAAGAATTCGTTACTGCTTGATGCAACTAATGGCCAGCTGCTTTCTCCTATTAATGAAGAGACAGCAGTGAAGGTGGCAACATTTTATTACCAAGGTCAGGCACAAATAGCGGCGGTGAAACTTCTTGAAGATGAGTCGCCAGTAGAACTCAGTTCTCGGCACTTACCTGTGTGGCAAATTGACTTTGATGACTTTGCCAATTCAACTCTTTATATTTCAATGCAAAGTGGCAAGGTTGTTACTAGAAGACATCAATTTTGGCGACTGTTCGATTTAATGTTTAGTTTGCATGTCATGGATTATGAGGAAGAAGACCCTGCTAATAAGTTATTATTTTGGTTCTCGTTATTGTCAGTTTTTGCGGTAATTTCCGGTATGGTATTAACTTATAACCGTTTATTAAAGGGGCAGTTTTCTAAAAATAAAAGAAGGGTATTGCCAAAAAATGACCAAAACAATAGGCAGGGCGCATAATGAAAACTGTCCGATTAATACATAAATGGCTATCGTTACTTGTTGTTCTTCAATTAGTGACTTGGCTTGGTAGTGGTTTGTTTTTTAACTTAATGGACGGCGATAAAGCTCGTGGTAATCAAAATCGCGAGAAAGTCACCGGTGATTTCGTAATTGATCACCAAAGGTTAATAACGCCTGACTTTGAGTCGCTTGCTAAAGCTAGTCAGTCTATAAAGCTGGTCACTTTGTCAAAGCAACCTTATTTTTTATTAAATCATCAACAAGCTTTATATCGCCATTTAGCAAATAACTATTCGTTGATAAATGCATATACAGGAAAACACATTTTAATTGATCGGTCGATGGCAAAAGCTATTGCTCTAGCTAGTTACAAAGGGGTCGCTGAAATTACTACGGTAATTAAACTGAGCCCTCCTATTAGCGATTTGCCTAAAGAAAAAAATGAGGTTTGGCAAGTTAACATTATAGATGAGGGCAGTACCAGTATATATATTGATGCTGGTTCAGGTAAAGTAATTAGTCATGTTAATGAGGGTAAACGCTTTGCTGATTTCTTTTTTATGTTGCACTTTATGGATTATGGTTCTGTGGGAAATTTTAATAACTGGCAGATCATTTTCTTTTCGTTACTGATGTTTGTTCTGTCGTTAACAGGTTTTATATGGGTGATAGATTTAGCTAGAAAGGGCAGATATAAAATAGTTAGGAGTTAATAATAATACCAAACGGATTAATTAAGCGGCCAACTTAGAGCTACATTAGCGAGCTTAGAACAAACAAAATTTGTTAAACATAGTTATTCTATGTTTCATTAAATTTTGTGCAGTTATCAGATTGCTAATGAGCTCCCAAAGGGCGAGTTTTAAAGGCATATAGGCCGAGTTATTGATTTTGACAAGGGAATTACCATTCTCTTCAATCAATGTCTTAGCTCTAAGCCTTTAAAATCTCGCTAAGTGATCACTTAATTAGTCCGGTTGGTATTACTAGTTGGTAGTTACGAGAAGTGAGTTAGGAATGACGAGCTTCGAGTAAAAAAAAGGCAATAAAAAAGCGAAGAATAGTAAACTATCTCTTCGCTTTTTGTTGAGCTGTAAACTTACTTGCTAT
>Ga0209707_1000206_pt1 | contig 39384 bp, 47 predicted proteins | sample EN4Hudsemesocosm_FD_184630 | JGI IMG/M metagenome (GOLD analysis project Ga0209707, IMG submission 184630) | Methane-oxidizing microbial communities from mesocosms in the Hudson Canyon - EN4B Hudson Canyon (SPAdes) (version 2) | ecosystem: Environmental > Aquatic > Marine > Cold seeps | place... | reverse complement strand
AATACTTCTGATGGTAGGTAGCCAATATAGCCTCTACCATGCCATGATCACTATTTAAGATAGCTTGAGTGAGTAAGTCTGCTTTATCTTCATAAGACACCTTTCGATCATTAAGATCACGTAAGAGCTGCTGTTGCTCATTGTTTGATTGATCTTCTAAATACAAAGAAAGCAAGAGGGTTCTTTTATTTAATTCGGAGTCAACATTGTTTTTCATGGGGCGTCCTATCGGTTTGTTTGGTTTGTAATGATATGCTTGAGCCCTTCGGAAGAGAAGAAATTAAGATCACCAATATCCTCAAGTGAAATTCTGTCAAGTGAATAGAGCGTCATCACATAGTTTGGACTCAACAATCCTTCAGGTTCATTTTTCATCATCGATCGAAGTAACGGTCTGGCTACATTCGGTTTAAATTCAAATAAAAATCGGGGCGTAGTTGAGTGTGAACGCCACGGGTTGAGACCTTGCCTTAGTAGGTAGCGCAGAAGAACGTCAATGCCTTTTATTTTTTTTTGACTAAAGCTCTCTTCTTTTTCAAGCGTGTATTTGTTTGTTATGGAATGAAGCAAATCAACTTCCCATGTCTTATCCCCATCCTCAATCTTATATTTGAGAACGTCAGGGCTATATTTAACCAGTAACTTCAGTCCTTTTATATCGTGATTCTTAACCGCAATACTCACAGCAATAAAGATATTCTTAAACGCAGCCTGTTCAATGACTTTTTTAGGATCCCCATGCTTCTTCCGTGCAAAAGACAGATCCCGATGGATCCTATTAGCCTCGTCACTCCATGCTCTATTATAGGTTAAGCGTTTACCGCGATCGTAGATATGGGTAATGTTCAGCTTTCTGAGCAGATCATTAAGTTCATTGTATTTGAAAAAGCCAAACACCTTACCCTTAAGCGTTTGAGGCTTCGTATAGCCTTCTAAAACCATTTTTAACGTATCATAATCAGCCAGATCAACCGCATCCAGCAATAGAACAGATCTGTAAATGAAGTTTAACTCGTCTATTTTAATATTCTTATTGTTTCTTAAGATTGTCATTATTTATATTATATATCAATTAAATGATAATATGTTGACCAATTATATACCCAGTATATGATGCGAACTTAAATAATGGTAACATCTGTTATTATCTTCATTTGAAAAGGTATCCCAATGACTAAGCCACTACCTCAAAGATCTTCTCATGTTGAAAAACTCCGGCAAAAATCAATCGCTAAAAAGAAAGGGTTTTCTTCATGGAAAAAGCTCCTCCAGGATGTCGAACTTGAAGAGTCCAGACCACTGACAGCAGCCCTAAGTTAGTGCTGTTATTTTTTTACCCCGACGATTAATTTGCTTCCATTTTTGCTTAAAACTTTGTGATTCAATACCGCCAAACATGGCTGCGTTAGCATGAATTTCAGCCAAACCTGTTAACAAGAGTGCAATGGCATTGTCTTGCTGGCAAAATTCATCCACTCCGACATCTTTTAGTAGATGAATGTCCATGTCCCTTGAAATTAACTCAACCTCTTGCTCACTAAAACCCGTGACTTTGGCAACGATTGCTGATGCCGTAGCGTGATCGGGAAAATGTCGCCGCCCTTCATCATCAATAAACAGGCAATATGGCTTACCACAGTCATGAAACACATGATAACGGCACATTGTCTCTATAGGCGGTAAAAAGCACAGGAGATGGCTATTTAACCACTCCGGCAAGCGCCACTGATACTTAAATTCACCTCCGTTTAAGAAGTTTACTAAATCAAGGTAGTAATCATGGACTTGTTCACCGTGAGCAAGCACCGATAAGCCAGCTGTTTGCTCGCAGGCTGTCATATCATTTTTAAGTTGTTTTATACTCGTAGGGAGTGTGGCGGCGTTAGCTCATGCTTTATGTCCTTGTTCAATAAATGGTGTTGCCCAGTCAATAGGATACCCTTGCTCTTCCATCCAATTTAAAAAGGGCTGTTGTGGGGCTTGCTGTCTTTTTTCGGCAACAAAGCGAATTAGATTTAATGGGTGTTCGCACCACAACTTATACAGCATAGGGATTTCATCCCAAGATGTACTTTCAGCATCAGAGCATGCCCAGTAAAAAACATCGTTCACAAGTATAGGCGCTGAAATGCCATCATGATTTTTTGTGCTCTCATCGTAATGAGATAAGAATACACTGTCATCGACTGCCATTCTCGCCACCATGATCCATGTTACCGAAGTCAATTTCGGCAACATAATGGTTCGCCTGTTTTCAATGCCCTTTAAATAAGCCTTATAGATCGGCAATATCTGATCGGTTGCAATAGGTTCCCAGGGCTCTAAGCTCATAATTTTTTCAGAAAGGACAAGGACAAGTTCCCCATTGTTCTTGTCAAAGTAGGTAACATCACTGGCCGTTAGATCTATAGCCGCCAGCCATTGCATGTTTGTCAAAGGAAGTAAGTTATAGGGTGTCATACGCATCTAAACCTTTTAGTAATAAAATTAGATTCATCTTGCGTACAGGGACCTAACCCTAACGCAGTGATGATAGGGTTGCCGTCAAAGTGAGGCGGTAATATATGGTGTTGATCGACAATCAATACAGCAGGAATATTGTTTTCTATTGCCAGTTCATAGGCTTTAATTAAGGCGGCTGTATTTTTGGCTTGCATGGTGACTTTAGAGCCACCAGAGGTGCCATTTCGATAAGCTGTAAACTTGGGGTTGAAGTGGTCTTGAGCGTGGATTAAGGCATCTGTATATGCGTGCCCTGCTTGGGCTGCGAGCTTTCCAGCAGGCATCGCTAAATCTTTACGGACAATCGCGTAAAGGTAATGATGATCAAGTTTATCATCGGGGACAGGGGATTTAAACTGATTAATGTAATCAGGTAGGGAAGGTGTAGCTTTTTTGGCTACATTTGAAGCCTTTTTGGCTACAGTGTTGTCTACGTGAGTAGTGCGGTCGGCCCGTACTACGGCGTTATACTGATTCTGTTGATTTCATCGTTTTCTTTCCTAAAATAAATGGCGCTTCATGAGAGATTCGAACTCTCGTCTTGAGGGTTAATAGCCCCCACGTTCTGACCACTGAGACTAATGAAGCATTCATGTATCTTATAACTTTATATTAACGATGTCAAGCTTTATATGAATTATTTATTTTTAATATCTGTCAAATAGTGTATTTATTGCTTAATTTCACTTCTTTTTTCTGGTGGGGCTGATTAAAAGACTCTGCACTCAGCATATGTGCAATTCTATATGGTACGCCAGCAATAATAGGACGATCATCAAAGACCGATAACTTCTCTACTTTTTGTGTGCCGCCCTCTATTTCAATTGAATCTCCCCAGTCAAAAACACGATGAATCACTTCATCGTTATCTTCGTTAACCAATGTTAATTTTGATTTCATCTTATTCCCCTTTAGGGCTTTAGCATGGTCGAAAGTGACCTGTCTGCAGCATGTTTAGCGATGTCCTCATAGCTTAAATCAAGTTCATCTGCTCTGTCTTTAATTTTAGTTTGGATTTCTTTTTTAAATTCTAAGCTCTGGATATCAATATTGTCCAATATGACCTTAACCCTCTGCCGATTACTGGTTCCACTTCCATTTAAAATCGTAAAGATTGGTTTTTCCTTCTTTACGGTCATATCCAGCCCTTTATCGATAAGCCATTGTAGTGTATTGCCGGACGCGTGGTTTGCGGCCATTACAGCAAGGTTCAGATCGTCACTATTCATGTCCACAATAAAATTATCAAATAGATATTCAAGCGCCTCTATTTCTCCATGATTGATAAGCGCTTCCATTACGATTGGATCGACATGGATCTCGTTGCCATTATCGACAAGGCGTGAGGCAGTATCGATATCTCTATCCAGCATTAACAGCCAAAATCCTTTACTTCCTTCATCCTCAAGGCTTGCGCCGGCATCAAGTGTCAGCCGGATAAATTCCGGCCTTCGCCTTTTAACGGCAGTCCTAAAAGAGAAATTATTGTTCCTTAATATGTCCACGCCACATTCAATGAAGAATTCTGCCACCTCATACTGCTCAAACTCAATGGCATAACAAAGGACATCTAATGGATAGTCATCCGCTGCCCTTCCTAACTCCTCAAACAAAAAACGAAGATTTTCTATTTTTCCTGATGCAATGGAGCGCTTGAGAAACTTGCCTTCCTGATCGGGCGTCATGAGCAACCTTAAGGACTCAATATCCTGTTCTTTGTAGGCTTTCTCGAGACTGGACGCCAGGCCGTCCTGATAGCTATTTAATATCTTTTCACCATAGCGCATAATTGCTGGAACAGTAGTGCTATATCCATATTTTGCTGCTATTTTAGCTGCATCATGCAACATATACTCTTCCAGAGGGTTGTCTTCGGGCCATGTCAACCCCATAATTTGGCTTACGCCACCCTTGGCTGCGTATTCTATTAACCGATCATAATTAGAGTTCATTTTGCTCACTCTTGATGGCTTCTGCTTTCGGAATGTTATACTCAATCTTACCCATTATGTCGCCCGTTAAGTTTTTAACCGCCAAAATATAGCGCGTCAAAAAGTGTGACGGGTATAAATCAAAACTATTGGGTCTTTCCAGCTTTACGCCATCCAAAACAACGACGCCTGTATGGGTGTTAATATGAAAAGATTTATGCACCTTGTCGGTATCAACCGTCACCATCAAGTCGTTTTCTTGTAGTGACCAATTAATTGAAAAAGAGTCACACTTTTTATTAATGCCATGCAGTCCGGGGAAGTATCCGTTGCCCGCCAAAATTTCAATCAGTTCCCTTTTGTTTGGGGTATTCATCGCGTAACCTTGGATAGCCGATACTAATGGTGTGCTGTGATCGTAGACACTCATTAGCTCAAATATTTCTTCTGTAGGAATGCCTTGTTTTTGAGCGACCTCTAAAGCAACATTCAAGACGTCCGATGCATTCTCCAGATAATTAGATTGCAGGTTCTTACGTTTGGTATTGGCAATGAACCGATCTAAGGCTTGTTGGCTATCAGGATTGTAAGCAAATACATAAACATCTATTTCACCTTGGTCTTCGGCGGCGGTATCGACGTCAAACTCAAGCAGCACGCTTTCCTCTTCAAACCAAATTAGCGTAATGAGATCTGTATTGTCTTCTTGGGTGTGAGCGTGGACATTATCACCAGCATAAACAACCTTGTCAGTATCTTTATAAGTGCGCTTTAACTCTTTTATATTCGCTATAAAAAGAGACGACACAGCACTGTTTAAGGTGCCTGTTCTTCTGAGCATATTCACTGGCTTAGACGCCTTGTCGCCTGTACGCAAATGGAGGTTTTCGCCCACATAGCTCATCGGTATCAATATGAAGGCAGGATCATTGAAATTATTGTCTTCATTGCTTATATAGATATCTGAAGAGATTCTGCCGCCACCTGCTTTTTTCAATACATCTTGGGTGAGTTGTTTACTTATTGTTTTAAAGTCATCTTCTGAAAGCGTCTTAAACATAATTGTTCCCTGTATTATTTGGTGGGCTTCAAGGTGTTAGGTGGTCTACATAAAAGCTCACCTTCTAAGTCGCCTGTTATATTAGCTATTGAGACTGCATAGTCGGTAATAGCGGCGATATAAGGCATGTCATTCTCAAGTTCTTTTTTATCGCCCTGCGTTGAGGTGACGGTGCCGACTTCTTTGCTTACTTGATACGTTTCCTCTTTCAAGTCTGAAGAAATAGTAATAACGAGATCATCTCCGAGCGTGTTCCACGATACATTAATGGAGTCCGGATCGGTAGCCGAATAACCATAATAGCTATCTTTATCATTGCCTGTTAATAAATTAATAAGTCGACCTTTTGATGAGGTCGACAGCATGTAGTTACTCATCCCTAAAAAGAAAGCTGGCTCATGCAGCCCCTCACTAATAAGTTCGAGAACAGTTTCTTTTTTAACCCCGATATCTTGAGCTACCCTGAACGCTTGCGTAAGGTGGGTATTAACTTCTAATAGGTGCTGCTCAACCAACACCTGATTTTTTACGTTATCAATATAAGCATCAAATTCAAGCTGACTGCTGGGATTAAGGGCTGTTGCAAGCACTGTTTTCTGTTCAAATACCGTTCGTATTGTAATTTTAACCAGTAATGATTTATCTTCAAACCAGTAGAGCCCTGTATCTTCACGTCTATTTTTGTGGTGAAAAATGCAGTTACCTCTTAGCTTGTGCGATTGATAAAGCATTGAGATAAGTTTCAGCTGCTCTTTAACCTCGACAAGACCCCTGGCTCTAATCTCTTCACCTCGAGGGTCGCTGGAGTCGGCGATAACGGTAGGGATCTCATAATTAATAATTTCTGTTCGCCTAAGACGAGTGCCCTCCGTTCTCATTCTATCGAAGAAATAATCACCCAAGGCTGCATTGGGAAAAAGGGGGTCGTGGGTTTCTGATAGTGCGTCCTCTATCAATTCGCTGCCTTGCGTAAAAAACTCAGCGGGGGTTATTTTTTTAAACATCAGCTTTTGGAGCCTGCTTAGGAGTAGTTAATAATTCGCCGCTCATTTCACCGGTCAAGTCTCGAACAGAAAAAGCGTATTGAGCAATCATTTGAATAAATGGGCTGACAAGACTGCTTACCTCGATTTCTTTTCCACTAATAGTTAATTTTCCTGTTTCCATATTAAGAGTTCCTGATGACTCACCCATATCAGAATAAAGGTGGAAACACAAATCGTCTGCGCTCATCATCCATGTTATTTTAATGCTGTCAGGATCTTTATGTATAAAACCTTTATGAGTCGTCTCATCTCTTAATACTGCTGCCAATCGAGCAGCATTGATAGGCTTGACTCTTGCATTCATTGTTCCCACCTCAAATCGAGGATCGGCGACACGCCTATGTAGTAACCTGACCACTTCTTCTGGTTTTATGTTGTTCTGCTCGGCATGGTCTAAAGCTCCCTGCATCAGTCCGCCAGCTTCTCTTAGGTATTTACTGACCAGTAACTGCTTAACCTCTTCGCTTTGGTAGTCATCTAAATCTTGTTGTGAGTGCGGGTTAATTGCACTCACCGATACATCAGCAAATAATTCATATTGAATGTAGCCAGGAGAAATATCGATATCAATTAAGATGCTTTCTTCTTCAAACCATAGCTGCAGTATACTGCCCTCTACATCTCGCCCTTCAAAGGTATCAGAAATGTAACTATGGTGATGGAGAACGTGAGACTTTAATGCGGGCACATCTTGAAGATTGAAAAAAATACCCCTATCAAAATTTTCTGCCTTGGCATGAAATGATGTTCTGTCCTTGCTTCCTGATATCACTGTTATCGGTTCGCCTTGAGTTTCGGTATAGCGATAGTCAACCGACTGAATAATGCGATTATCAAACATCTGATTCTGACTGAGCACTTCCCAAGGAAACTCACCTTTATTGGCGTGACCAAAAATACCCCTAATAAGCGCTTCACTCTTATCCATTAATTCTCTGTCTGACAATGCTTTAAACATGTTTTTTCTCCACTGTTTTCTTATCGTCATATTTATCGCTGCAATCAACTTTTCCTGCGGTTTCACCGGTTAAGTCATTGACAGCCAAAACATAACGAACAATAAGCGGTAAAAAGGAAGCGATATCTGTGCTTCCAGGATCCGCCTGCTTCCCACCCTGAAGAAGCTCGCCTGTTCGCTTATTAAAATCAAAATACTTATCGTCCGTATCTGATGACAAGTGAAGCTGCATCACGTCATCAGTCACATTCCATTCTAAGGTGACACTACTTTTAGACAGTCTTGGAAAGCCTGTAAATCCCCTTCTGCAAAGCGCCTCAATTAATTCATTTTTATTGGGAGGACGTAAGACAAAGGCGCTTAATCCTGTATAAATAGAGGGCTCATTGATATCTTTAAAAACAAGATCAACAATCTCGTTAACCGGAACATCATTCGCCCTTGCATCACGAACCGCCTCGGACAAGATATCCGTCACTTGAGAAAGTCGTTCTTTTTTCAGCTGCGTTTTGAATATCTCTTTTTTATAGGTATCCAACTCGTGATGGGAGCGTGGATTAATGCTGTCAACCATCAAGACTATGTCACCGTACGAATCATAGTTTTTACTATCCACCCTGACTTTTAATGCAATACCTAATTCTTGAAAATAAAGCACATTAAGGCTGCTGTATGCTGTGTACTTATTTTCAGTATCGTGCTTGTAGAGGTTATGATAAACTAATTCCTGTCCGCCAGATTTACCAGCTTGAGTCAAGTGAAGATGCTGCAAATGCGGGATAGTTATATCATCATGAAGTTCTGTTGACACAGTCGCCACCATTTCAAGTGCGTTAATTTCACGGTCACCACTGTGTGACTTAGGTACCCGGTGCGTTCTTTGGCTCTGTATTAAGTCATCTACCACTTCCTCTTTGTCACTTTTTTCTTCAGTCGTCACCCATGACAATAAATGCGACAAAGCAATAGCGGTGTTGTCTTTATTGTCTTGATGAGAGAGCGATTGAAAGGCAGGCATCTTATACTCCTTATGGTGTCATCTTAGAAGCAGGTTGAGGTCTTACTATTTTTTCTAAGGCGTCATAGAGTTTAGGTGATGACTTTAAATGGCTTTCTTCGTAATAAAGTGTCGTTAGACTGTCCCATTGATTAACCAGTCCGGGCCAGATAGTGCTCTCTATTTCTTCCATCTTATGAAACAAAGGTAATGCTTCAGGTACTTGCTCAAAAAATTGATGGCAGCGTTTGAAGTCACTGGGATCATGCGGGTAGGCATGCTCTGCTTTTTTAGGGTGACCAAATAAGGTTTTAGCTATAAAATCAGATGACGATCCTCGCTGCCCTTCGCCCATCCATTTTACAAAGGACGCTGGAACGGTATCACTAACAATTAAATCAAAGTTCTCAATAGGCTCAAAAGCAACCTTTACTTCACCTACATTGTTGACTGATAAAAACAGATCCACATCATCATGCCGGGTAATCTTATTGGATTGAGAGAGTTTAGCTAACCCTACGATATGATAGGTGCTTCCCTCTTCTTTAATTGTTTTAACAGAGAGATCAGGCATGCCACCCGATAAGTTTTCTACTGTACTCAGATCGGAAACTAACATTAAAGCTTTGTAGCCAATCATTTGATCCATCGTGGTGATATCAAATTCTCTTTCCAAGATGGGCGTCATCTGCGTCATCATCCTGATCGGCATTCCGTATCTGATATTCATATCCTCGACTGTAATAAATTGCATACACTTTCTCCAAAAATAAAGCCATATTATATAGTCAATACAATATGGCTTATGTGAGGTAAAACAACTATTGACAAGGATTTAGTCTACATCATGTCTCAAGTAGATAAAGTTATTAAAACCATCAATAGGGCGAGCGTACAGATCCTCTTCGCCTACACGATGATAGAGGATGGCATCACACCATTGTTCGGTATTTCCTAAGTCCACCAGCTCTTTAATGACATAGGCATTGTTGCTGTCAAACTCCATACTATCCTGCTCTTGCTCTTGAACAGATAGGTATTGCTGAAGATCTTCAACTTGAATGCAATACGCATCCTCATCATCCTCGCTCTGACAAAGAAAAGCTTCCCCCCATTGTCCAGATAATTTTAATTTAATCAAATTTTTAATGACATACTCATTACCATTGACATGTTCCATCCGCATCCTTCCTGATATAGCGGGGTATTGAACACCCTCTTCATCTGCGCCCTGATAAAAAATGGCGCCGCTCCACTGTCCAGGCACTTTTAATTTAATATGCTCTTTAATGACATACTCATTTCCATTACTGTGTTGCATATGGATAACACCTGGGATGCCGGTGTATTGTTCTATTTCATTTTCAGTCATAAGATCCTCTAAAGTGTGATTTGTTTTTGATCAGTTATTTTATATAGGGTTATAATGGCAACCACTTTTTGCCCTTTTCCATTATCATGAAGTAATTTAACGGGAATATAGTTAAGTGAAGGAGCGACCCATAGTAGGGTTGTTTTTTTATTGCCGTCCCGAACAAGCTTAATGACTTTTGTATCTATCCAGCCTAATTTTGTTTTGAGTCTTTCATCTGCAATAACTTCTAAATTATAGGGCTTAAACTCTCGCCCATTGTGTGCTAAATAACTTAAAGATGTGTGCCCCTTACTTAGGTCTCTCATCATGGCGACTTGGTATGAAAGCTTGTCTAACACTTCCACATCTTGGGGTAGTTTAATATTGTTTCGGCTATAGGAATCACTGACGCGTTGCTCGTGCCAGTTAAAATCAAGATTAACGTTACGCCTATATTTGTCGGGATCAGAATAACTATAACTAACAGGCTTAATATAGTTAGCTCCAATCATAAACGACGAACGCTGCTTAACGCGCTTATCTTTAAAAAGAGAAACAGCTCCTGATGTTTGTGCTTCATTCTTTAATACGATTAAATCACCATTATGACGTAAGGACTGCTCTATTTTACCAACAGTAAACCCTTTTAATGACGCACTGTAGTGCGCGTCATAGTCAAATAATGTATAGGCATGCGCACTAAAAGAAGTTAGCGCTATTATCCCTGATGCAATAACTTTAAACATTAATCTCTCCGTATTTGTATTGCACATATGATACACAATTACAATACTAACGTCTACTACATAATATTAATTTCTACACGTCTATTTTTAGCCCTTCCTGATGCTGTCTTATTGCTTTCTAACGGGACAGTATCTGCATGCCCTTCAATGGACAGTCTTGCTGGAGAAACATTAAAGACTATCACTGCTCTAACAATAGAGGTCGCCCTTGAGCTTGACAGCTCCCAATTGGAAGGATAGCGAGGCGTGTTGATGGGAATGTCATCTGTATGCCCGGAGACAACAATGGCACCATTTGATTTGTTGATAGTTTGGCTTATAACACTATTCCGACACCTATTATCGTTCCGAACAAAGTTGCAAAGTCTGGCACACATCACTCCATTAAAATATATTGTATCATACATATAATATAAGTTATACTCCTGTTATTGAACAGTGTGAATTGGTTCACAGCTGCTTTTTACTTGATGGAGTTTATAATGAAAAAACTAACACTTGCCTTGGCTTTAATGGCTTCTTTTACTGCGCTTTCTTCAGCCGCCTTTGCCGGTGATGCTGAAGCGGGTAAATCAAAAGCGACGGTCTGCGCTGCATGTCATGGGGTGGCAGGGATCTCCGCTATTGGCGTATATCCTAATCTTGCAGGTCAAAACGAAGCCTACTTAGTATCAGCGCTTAAAGCGTATAAAGATAAAAACCGCAAGGGTGGCATGGCTCCTGTTATGCAAGGTCAAGCAACTGCCTTATCTGATGCTGACATGGCTAACTTGGCGGCTCACTACTCATCGCTATAATTGATAGGTTGCGTTCACTATTTAGACGGAGTGAGCACCCCTACAAAAAAGAATGCACATGTGGTCAGGAAGAAAATGGCGACTGCACGGTGCGTTTTGGAATTCATGGTGATGGCGTATTAAGTCAAGATCCAAATTGCCTAATGAAATGTGGCAAAGTGAAGCAGCAACTTGAGGCTATTGAGTCTGTTATTCACTCACAAAAATCAAAGGTTAATAAGCACAATAGCGTATCAGGAATCTGATAACGCACAATCAAGCGCTGCCCAAGTACCTGTAAATTCTTGCCACTTAATAATAATTTGACTATTTTGTAACAATATTATATGATTTAGAGGGTATAGTAAGATTTTAATCTCTTGGAGAGCAATATGAAACCATTAATTGGTGCGGGAAGCGGTGATATAGGTGCTGGCAGCGAAGACATTTCAAAAAAAGGTCGCCTTCCTTTTGATCAAGATCACGGCACTGTCGGTGCGGGTGATGGTATTTCAAAAGGTGAAGGTTCACGCGGATAGCACTTCCAGTAGGTAATACTTATTTTCGCGGGCATAGGAGTAGCACAATGTCTGGGAAAATACGTTAATTAGTCATTAAAGGTGAACAATATGAAATTTAAAGCAAATGAAGGTCGACGAGGCGAAGGCTATCGCGACATCTCAAATAGAACAGGTGACGGCGATGGCTGTTCTCGTAACAAAAGTGTTGGCACAGGTGGCGGTTGTCATCGTGTTGGTGCGGGTGATGCTTGTACTCAAACTGGCGTTAGTGAAGGTTAGCCATGCTCTCTTTTAAAAAAGGAACATTTTGATGAACTTGAAAAAAGTAACAGATAACATTACAGGCTCAACTGAAGCTATCATTGAGTCAAAAGAAACAATTATTAACTCAACAGAGGGCTTTATTAGCTCTACTGAAGAAGTTTAACTACGCTGGGATTACTCCCAGCACGGGAGCAGATCATGAAAAAGATTATTGAACTACGTCCAGGTGAGGGCGGAAAAGACAGTAAGATGCTAATAGGCGTCTTAGTTTCTATGTATGAAAACTACGCCACACTCAAAGGCTGACTCACTACAACAAGACGCCAAGGCGCTGTTACCGTTATAGAGATAGAAGGTAACAAAAACGCATTAAGCCTACTTAATAAAGAAGCAGGTGGACATCGCTTTCAACGTATTCCCCCCAATGAAAAACGCGGTCGTGTTCACACCTCTACCGTCACCGTTGCTGTGCTTGATTTTATTGGTAGTAAGCCTATGGATTATCCGGACACTGATTTTAGGATCGAGTGGTTTTCGGGTAGCGGTGCAGGCGGTCAGCATCGCAACAAACACGCAAACTCCTGCAGGCTTATTCACATTCCCACCGGCCTCAAGCAAGAATCCCAGTGTAGAAAGCGACAAAATAGTTATGAGGAAGCCCGTAAAAGCTTGTTAACACTGTTAAGTGCGAAGGATAGCCAATCTGATGAGTCTGACAAGAATAATCGCCGTAAGGGGCAAATAGGCTCTGGCATGCGTGCAGATAAGATCCGCACCTACCGTTATCAAGATGACAAGGTAACCAATCATCTCACCGGTAAAACCGCTCGACTTAAAAAAGTGCTCAACGGAAATATTGACATTATATAGAGATAATTGTAATATAGTCGCTCTCACTCATATTAAAGGGAGCCCATGAGCGCATTAAATAAAAAACTATTCCTGACCATGTTAAGAAATGGCGGTATTGGTTTTATGGTATTGCCTGTCATTTTTGGCGGATCGATAATGCTTATTGCCGTTTATAGTAACGCTATGGGGGAGAGCCTTATAACAGGTGGTCAACCCTTAAGTGGCATATTGACAGTAGGCTACCAAATATCATCAGATGAGGTTAGGGAGCTAAAGAACTTGGAGGCAGCCTCCTCCTCTTTTTTTAAGCTTGTCTTAGATGGGAGCTTTTTTATGGCGGCCTTCTCAGTGCTCGGCACTTTTTTATCTAAAAAGAAATTAAATAAAGTTTCTTAGAAATTTATTGTATTTTAATTTATTGCTATAATTAATTAAAGAAGATATAATCACGGCTCAATTATTTAAGGATATACCATGTCACAAAAGCACCAAGAACATATTATCTGTGTAAAAGCATCACTTTTTAATGAGCGGGCACACGGCTTTGCAGATTACGAACTAAAGTTAGGCGATCTTATGCTGGGTCAGCGTGCTGCCTTAGAAAATGACGAGGATTTCCGTCAAGTGTTACCTATCTCCGTCTTTACCCATAACGGTAAAGTATGGGCGTACACACGCACACCTAAAGGGGGGGAAAGCCGTCTACATAACAAAGTATCTGTGGCTGTGGGTGGTCATTGGGATTTAGCTGACTTAGTAGTAACAGAAGGCGTCATTGATTTAGAAGCTTCCTTGCAAACAGCGATTGATCGTGAGCTTGAAGAAGAAGTCACCTTAACATCAAACGTAGTCAAAAGTACGAAGCTCACTAAAATTATTTGCGCCGATGATACGCCAGTTGATCGTGTTCACTTAGCGATGATTTGGATCCATGAATTAGATGGTGAAGGTATTACACCTTCTGAAGATCAGTTAGAAACCGTGGGGTTTGTCACGCCAGAAGAATTACTGGGCGGCGATCACAATATTGAAGTCTGGGCGCGCTTGATTGGTCAGATTTTAAACGACCAGTAATTAAACGAAAGCCCTTGAATGGTAATACTGTTCAAGGGCTTTTTTATGCCTGTCACTTTTTATTTTTACTTGAAAAAATCTCAATATTGTGTATCATATACAGAATATCTAAACAAAGGAGTATGGATGAGCCTATTATGCAACTGCCCACGCTGCGGCGGTGATGATGAGTTTGCAATGTGTGAAAATGCACTGCTCAATGCTCGCGTTGATGTCGCCAAATCAGAGAATAAAAAAATACTGCTTTTGTCATTTGGTATCTTCATGTTCGGACTTTGCTTATCTATTAGCGTGTCTTATATTCCTGAGAGCCCCATTGTCGAGGTGCAAAGTATCCCTTTGAAGCCATTGTCAACCGCTGAGAACCAAAGTACCGATCCCGCTAAAAACTGGGAATACATTGATTAAAGCACCCTTAACTTACACAAATAAAAACCACAGGAAATAACGTATGTCTGGAAGCTCTACAAAAGCCATCATGATGGCATTCATTGCTAATAGTGGCATTGCAATAGCAAAAACAGCTGGCGCTCTCCATACGGGCTCAGGCTCTATGATGGCTGAAGCCATTCACTCCTTTGCTGACTGTATTAACCAAGTGTTACTGTTTGTCGGCATTAAGCGTAGTGAGAAGAAGCCTGACGCCAAACATCCTATGGGTTATGCTCGTGAATCTTATTTTTGGTCGATGATCGTCGCCATGATGCTATTCTTTTTAGGGGGCGCCTTTGCTATCTATGAAGGCGCACATCGTTTAATGCACCCAGGCAGCCTCGAGAGCCCTGAAATTGGCTTGGCTATTTTAGCTTTTGGTGTTTTATTAGAAGGCTGGTCATTGCGAGGCGCTATTCAGGCGACGAAAGAAAAGCGTGGTGACAAATCGCTATGGCAATGGTTTAAAGACACACACCAAAGTGAATTAATGGTCATTGTGGGTGAGGACTTTGCTGCGATTGCCGGTCTGTCTCTGGCTTTTGTTATGTTAGGTTTATCCATGTGGACCGGTGATTTAATGTATGACGCACTGGGTAGTATCTTAATTGGTGTGTTGCTGGTTGTTGTGTCGTTTTTTGTAGCACGTGAAATTCACAGCCTAACGGTAGGTGAGGCAGCTGTTGAAGTGAGAGACAATGTAAAAACACATTTAGACTCGTTAACCTTTATTGATGAGGTCTTTGACATCATTGCAACGCATCATGGCAGTGAAGTTATGGTGGCTATCAAGGCCAAGCCTGAATCCAATATGAATTCAGATGTGCTGATTGAGTTAATCAATCAAGCTGAAAACGATATTAAGAAAAACAACCCAACTGTTAAATGGTTGTTCTTTGAAGTAGACAATATCGCTTAAACCGCTTTTCGGTATTTTTTCTCCCCACCCAAAAACTGGATAACACTTCTGTATATAGTTTAGAATACAGATTTACTCTTGTATCTTCATTATGACTTTATTATCCAGTTTTTGGGTGGGCTTAGGTGCTGCCTTTATTTTTAGTCTTTCCAATACTCTTTATAAGGTTTCCCACCTTCGCGGGGAAACAGTGCCTCATTTTATGTTTTGGTTTGGGCTTGGACCTACGCTTGCTTACCTGCTATTAGCCTTCTATTTTAATTCTTTTTCAGAGTTTACCCTTCTACTGGGCTGTATAATTGGCTTTTTAAAAGGTGCGACAAACACGTTAATTGCAAAAATTAATAGGATCTCAAGCCCAACACTGGTTTCCGTACCCTTAACGTTAGGGATCCCTGCGGCACTTGTCATTTCCGCCTTTTTCTTTGGCGTAGATATTTCAACGCTGGAAATTGTATCTTCCCTGCTTGTGGCGCTCATTATGGCTTTATTTGTTTTTATTGAAATAAAGAAGAAGGACTCCAACATTACCAGCAACACATGGTTTATATTGGTTGCTCTTATTTTTCTACTTATCTCATTGAGTGATGCCTCTCTTCTCTATATAGGAGACAGAATCACTTCATTCACAGATATTTTTGCTGTATTAACCTTAATGTATTTAGGATCACTCTTATCTGGACTTATAAATCTATATAAAACGCACTCCCTCGATCTGTGCAGAAAGGTAAGCATTGGTTTTTATACAGGTCTTCTGGGAGGTGCGGGCTTATTTGTTATGGCTTTTGGTGTCACTTACTATTCACCTGGCGCAGTCATGATCGGCGTTAGCTTAAATTTAATCTTAACCTCTATTGCGGCCAAGTTATTTATCAAGGAAGCCCTTTTAAAAAGTCAGTATGCACTTTTAGTTATCTTAACACTGGCAATTATATGGCCCTCTCTCGCTGTTTTTTAAGGTGCTTATTATTAAGTTTGAAAACGCCCACCATGGTGGGCGATCTATCCTATCTTAGGGTTTTATTATTCTGGAACAGGATCATCAGTGAGTTCGCCAATCATTTTGCGAACAGATTTAACCCGATCCATACAGATAGCATAGGCATCTAATCCTGTTTTAATTTTATCAGCAACCAGATCTAAATCGCTGCAGGTTTTTAAGTCGTTTGATACTTTGCCCAAAGTTTCATAAGCATCTGTAAATTTAACTGTTTCTGTATTGGCAGTCATTAGTTTATCTCCTTAACGCCATCGTGAAATTCCACGCTGACATGTGATTTTTTGGTAATTTTTTTAGCCGATGAGACATGCTGCCCATCTGCCCGAACAATGGCATAACCTTGCTGTAATACTTGTCTTGGCTCAAACCCTGTGACCTGTGCGAGCTTGGAGCGAAGATCCATGGTCATTAGTTCGACCGTATTAAGTGCATTAGACTTCATTTGAGCAACTTGATGAGTAAGGTTAGACTCAACACTCTCCACCAAGGCTTTGGCTGAACGGCTAATGCCATCCATACGCATCACAATCGATGATTCCGTCTGTGTGAGTAGATTGTCGGCATGCACCGTCATATCGGTATAGGCTTGAAATGCTTGCATTGCATTATGAACCACCACACTGGCAATATAGTGTGAAACTTTACTGGGCGTATCACAGCGATGGGCTGCAACCAAATCTAACACCGTATTATCTCGCTCATGACCGATTCCGGTCAATACAGCAACAGGTGCCAAACACACACGTCTGGCAATCTCAAGGCTGTTCAGCCATGCTAAATCAGTCACGGCGCCACCACCTCGAATAATCACAATAGCATCAAAAGGTGTCTTGTCATGATCGTTAAGGAGCTTATCAAATTGAGTACAGATTTCTTTCTCACTGTAGTCACCTTGAAAGCGTGCGTGGTAATACTCAAAATCACAGACACCAAAGTGCATCAAGGCGTCTGCTTCACGTTTAAAGTCACCTAATCCAGCAGCCCCTTCAGGGCTTAAGACCGCTACACGGGTAAAGTCGTGGGGAAGTTCAGTTTGCTTGTTTTTTGTTAAGTTGCCTTCTTTATCAAGTGTGCTTATTATGTCTTGAAGTTTTCTTTCCATATCCCCTAAAGTGTAATTAGGATCGATGTCGGTAATATTAAGGGATAAGCCAAAGCGATCGTGCATAGAAGGTGTCACTGCCATCATCACTTTCATGCCAGCCGATAAGGGCGATCCTGTTGCTTCAATGAACTTAGCATTGAGCTGAGCGAGTTCTGCTTGCCAGCAATTAGCTCTAATTTTAGCAACCTCATTACCTTGCTTGTCATGTTCGACTAAGTCAAAGTAACCATGCCCACTGCGATCGTTTAATTCAGCAATCTCACAAACACACCAAGTAGGCTTTAGGAAGTTGTTACGGATAACTTTAGACACACCAGCAATCAATAGAGAGAGCGTTGTGGCGCCTTTATCGTTTTCAGGCGGCTTTTGGGGGAGCCACTTTTCAAACGGAGCCAAGTCTTTACCTTTAGGAACTACCCACTTAGTTTGATCACCATCCCATCTGGCGCCTAAGCGTTTAGCTTCATCCTTCTCCTTGAAGGGCACATTGAGCACTGTTGACATGGTCGAGTCCTTTATTTTTGACCTATCTTATCAAATATCTAAATATAAGTCAATACAAACAAGCTTGACGCTATTTCGCTAAACGCGTACTTTATATCATATACTACCCACAGGAATAATTGCACCATGAGAAAATTAACTGTTTTAGCTTCCCTCCTTTTAGTCTCAATGGGGGCCTCAGCTCAGTATGAGATTCGTATGCCAACTGGATCCGTCTCTGACGCCGCTACTACTGAATCTACTACATCTGCAGCGGCGCCTATGCCCGAAGGACGTTTAGAGGCTGGAGAGAATCACGTTTCTTTCATTGGTACTGGTGGGGTGTGGGCTGCTGGTAGAAATGATATTGGCATGCTCGGCGTAGGTAGCACTACTCAGTACCCTTATTTCTTTAGGGCGGCAGGCGTTAGTACGGATAATGCACATGTGTCGACAGGAGGTTATTTCTCATACCTTAGAAAAACAAACAACACCTACTGGTCTACCGGATACCACCTTCAAGGGGCATTAGGATTGGGCGGCGCTGCAGATGTAGTAACCAGTTACACGCAAGTTATTGCGCTTGGAGCGGATGTTAAAAAATTAGAACATGGCACATTCTTTTCTGCTGCACTAAAAACAGATGGTTCTGTATTGGTGACTGGGCAAAATGAAAATGGACAGCTGGGTCTCGGGCATAATAGCAACATAGACAGCCTCGTTCCGTCTCCTTCTGCGGGCACAGACAACGCAGATCTTTCCTCCAGTCACGTGTTTGCACTTAAAAAAGATGGCACGGTTTGGGGGGCAGGGCTTAACACGGATGGACAGCTTGGATTGGGCGATAATGTTAATCACAACTCTTTCACAGAAGTGACGGACTTAGGCACGAATGTAAGGTCTATATATTTGGGTGTTTATCACTCTGTTGCAATCAAGACAGACGGCAGTATTTGGGCTGCAGGAAGTAACGCTGAAGGTCAGTTAGGTCTGGGGAATAACGCCAGTCACAACACATTTACTGAAGTCACTGACATCGGAACATATATTAAATCATTAGTGGCGGGCGGGTTTAGTACTTACGTGGTAAAAAATGACGGCACCTTGTGGGTTATTGGTGGTAATAGTAATGGTCAATTAGGTATTTCTACTACTGCAAATATAAATACGTGGGCTCAAGTTCCAGGTGTCCTTATATAATATAAGAGAATAGTTTATTTGATATCTTTTGAATATTGTAGTATGTTATACATATAAATTAAAGGCATCCCATGACAACTATTGATCACAGCTATACACAACTCTTATTAAGCATATTAAGTAAAAACAACGCTAAAGGCGACCGCACTGGTGTAGGCACTATTTCCCAGTTTGGGACGATGATTCACTTTAATTTAAGTGACGTATCTGGTCAAAAGCGCTATCTGCCTTTAATTAACGTTCGTAAAGTGCCGCTTCGCTATGCCTTTGAAGAGCTGATGTTTATGCTTAATGGTTATCGTGACACAAGGATGTTAGAGAGCAAGAAAATTAAAATATGGACAAAAAACACGTCTCGAAAATTCTTGGATGAACGTGGATTAGATTATTTAGAGGTGGGCGACATGGGCCGCATGTACGGTGCCCAACTTAGACAGTTCCATGGGTTAGATAATAAAGGTAACCCTATTTCATTCGATCAGCTTGATTACATTTATAATGAGATAGCGGGCAACCCGGATAGCAGGCGCATTATTACATCTCATTTTAACCCAGCAGAAGCCAGCCAAGGTGTTTTATACCCTTGTCATTTATTCACACAATTTGCGGTTAACAATGGCCGATTAGACTGTTTATTCTTCATGAGAAGTAGCGATACTGGCTTTGGCTTGCCGATTAACCTTAATTATTATGCGCTAATGACGCACTTTCTGGCTGAGTCGTTAGGTTTGTTGCCGGGTCAGCTCGTCTATCAGGCTGGAGATACGCATATTTATAAAGATCAGTTAGAGTCAGGCATGATTGATTATATGATTGATAATCAAGCAAATCACGGTCATTCCTTCACTCAGCCAGAGTTAGAAATACTAAAGCCTCTGGGAAGCCTTGATGACATTCTGTCTTTGACATTTGAAGATATCAAATTAACAAACTATAATCCTTTACCTGACTACAAGAATAAACCCCCCATGGCTGAATAGCACAACAAGGTAATGTTGCCTTGTTAGTTTAAAAGGTTTAACTGAAAAATGGATTCATTGAAGGCGCACGTTTCACACGGAGTTATTTCCTTTGTTTTTGCAGTTCTTTTTCTTACAGCCGCCCTGTATTATGACAATATAAACCTCCATGAACACTATGAAGACTCCCTACATTCTGCAGAAAAAAAGCTAAGCGCCATTGAGGCAAGACTTAATGCCCGCCTTAGACTCAATATAAAGTCTTCGTTCATAATGCAAGGTGTCTTTGAGGCAAAGCCTGACTTGTCTAAAACCGAATTCCAGTCTCTTGCCTCTAATTTTTTTACGCAAGCATTGGACGTTAAAAGTGTTGCGGCAGCTCCCGATCTTATCCTTTCCTACCTCTACCCGACCTATGGAAATGAACACTTGCTGGGCTTAGATCTAAGCTTGCCTCCCTACAAGCCGTCGCTACTTGAGCACGCCAAAAAAAACAGGAACATTATCGTTGATGGGCCAGTTAGCGCCTCTAAAGATGGAGGGGTATTGATAGTTAGCGCCCCCATTTTTACTCGCAAAAATTATACTTCCGATACTTTCTGGGGTGTTGCGTGCACAACTATAAACCTTGGATCATTGCTTTTAAACTCAGGAATATTAGATCCTGACCTTCCTTTTTCGGTCTCTATTAGAGCTGTTGACGAGCAAGGCAATCCGGGGATTGTTTTTCATGGATCACCCCTTGATTTTGACGATTTCAATTTAGAAGAAACAATTACATTGCCAAACGGCTCATGGCAAATGGTTGCCACACTACCAAAAAGCAATGTCATCCCTAAAAATGTCAAGCATGATCGTTTAATATCCCTTTTACTGGGCCTGATTACAACACTATCCTTGTTTTTATACCTACACCTATCACGCAAGGCGGCAATAGGGAACTTAAGGTTTAAGAAGCTTATTCAGAATACACCAACGCCCTATGTGATTAATAATTCCAAAGGCGATATAACGTTTCTTAATGAAGCTTTCATTAAGACTTACGGCTACAATTTGGAAGACATCCCCACAACTAATGACTTGTGGAATGCCGCCTACCCAGATCCTGAGTATAAGCAGCATATTAAAGCGATGTGGAGGGCGACCGTTGCATCCCTTTCCAGCGGCTCGTCACCCGTTCCGCTGGAGGTCGAAGTTGCCACTAAAAGTGGAGAAAAAAGAACGGCTTTAATGACACCTGAATACACTGAGAGTGACAAGGGTGGCGATCACGTTACGGTTCTTTATGACATTTCCAGAAGAATTGCATACGAGGATGAGCTAAAGCTTGCTTCACGTGTATTTAACGAATCCAGTGAAGGTATAATGATAACGGATAAGCACAAAAACATAATCCAAATCAACCCCACCTTTTCTCATGTCACTGGCTACTCAGAAGAAGAGGCGCTGGGCGCAACGCCCTCCATCCTTTCATCGGGAAGGCAGTCTCCTGAGTTTTATAAGCAAATGTGGCAAAGCGTTAAAAAAAATGGGCACTGGCAGGGTGAGGTGTGGAATAAGCGAAAAAACGGAGATCTTTATGCTGAGCTGCTGTCCATTTCATCCCTTTTGGATAAAAACCACGAAGTAGTGAACTATGTAGGTCAGTTTTTTGATATTACTGAAAGCAAGGAGCAGCAAAGAAAGTTGGAGTTCATGGCTCACTACGATGAGTTAACAAACCTGCCTAATCGGGTACTTTTTTTGGATAGATTTGAGCAAGCAGTTGCCCACAGCAAGCGTAATCAATCATTATTAGCCGTCTGCTTCCTTGATTTAGACAACTTTAAGCCTGTTAATGATAACTATGGTCACGCTGTAGGAGACAGTCTTCTTGTTGATGTGTCAAAAAGAATAAAAAAAGGTCTTCGGGCAGAAGATACTATCTCTCGACAAGGGGGAGACGAGTTTCTTCTCTTACTGGGTGATTTAGATTCCAAGCGCCAATGCATGGAGACCTTAGATCGGATCTTAACCAGCCTCTCTCAGCCTTACCATATTGACGGCAATAAAATTTCTATTAGCGCCTCTTGCGGGGTTAGGCTTCATCCTGACGAAGATATGGATTTAGATCTTATTTTACGTCACGCAGATCAAGCAATGTACCACGCCAAGATATCAGGTAAAAACGGATTTCATTTCTTTGATCCTGAAGAAGATAAGCAGGTGATCGAAAAAAACAGACGCATCAATGAGATGGTCTCAGCCTTAGATAATAATGAGTTTCTGCTTTACTTTCAGCCTAAGGTTAACATGCAGACGGGGCGCGTTTTTGGCATGGAAGCGCTTATTAGGTGGCAGTATAGCGACAGCACACTACTGGAGCCTAATGATTTTCTTCCTTACATTGAAGGAAGTGGCTTGGAAATAAAACTTGGCACTTGGGTTCTTAACGAGGCTATCAAGCAATTAGACGAGTGGAACAGTAAAGGACTGCAACTTGAAATAAGCGTCAACGTCTCTTCACACCAGCTCCTTCACAAAGGGTTTATTGCTAACCTTCATAAGGCTTTAAATAATCACCCCAATATTGCTCCGAACTTTGTGCAGCTTGAGATATTGGAAAGCAGTGCATTAAGCGATCTTGCCGCGATCGGTAAAGTTATTGTCGAGTGTCGAGATCTTCTTGGAGTTAATATTGCCTTAGATGACTTTGGCACAGGCTATTCATCTTTAACTCACCTTAGGAATCTTGCTGCTGACACGGTTAAGATTGATCAAAGCTTTGTTCACGACATGATTAACAATCCAGAGGACTACACCATTATCAGCGGGATAATCGGTCTGGCAAAAGCCTTCAACAGTAAGCTAATTGCAGAAGGCGTTGAAACTGTAGATCAGGGGCTCATGCTGCTTGCCATGGGATGCTATAACGCCCAGGGATACCTTGTTTCAAGACCTATTCCGGCCGAAAAAGTGCTTATTTGGATATACCGCTACCAGCCTATTCAAGAATGGATTGAGTGCAGCGAAACAGCCAAAACAGAACAAGAGAGACAGCTTAAACTCGTTAAGCTTAGCAGTGTACAATGGATAAAGAATATAGAGCTTTTTTCTAAGAGCCCCAGTAATGACATGGATTTTTACGCTAAAAATGAAATGCACGATCATTATAGTAAATGGTCTAACAAGGTTCACCATGACAAACTACTCAACCAGAAGTGGATTGAAGACCTTGATAGCGCCCATCATGATATTTACCAAATCACAGATAAGATTGCTCAAAACAAAGGACATAAGGATAATCTACTAACATCCAGACTAAGTGAGGCGGTTAATAAGTTTAAATTAATCTTAAAGAACTATTAATAGCTTCTGTTTTTGTGATATAAATAACGTGCCGGCATTAATTTGCCTGCCATAATAAAAGTTATTGATATCAAAATAATAGGGAGCTTTATGTCTGCTACAAAATTAGAAGCTGCACAAGCAGTCAAGCAACTGCATGGATTCGTATCGCCCTCGCAAATTGAAGCAATGGATCAGGGCGCGCACGGAGAAGAAAGGCAATTTTTCTTTGATAAAATTGTTGAGTTTGCCGATAGAATAAAGAGCATGCCTAAAACGGCCGAGCAAGATGGCAAGGGAGAAGATGCCATCATCTATCTTCATTATTTTATCGGCGGCATGGATTGGTACATTCTTGAGAAAGATATAGAGGATGAGCAGTTGCAAGCCTTTGGCTTAGCGGACTTGGGCTTTGGCGCCGAACTCGGTTACATCCCCATCACAGAGCTGCTTGAAAACAATGTCGAATTAGACTTATATTTCGAACCTAAAACATTGGCAGAATTAAAATCAGAGCGCACGCCCAAACCAAGCATGTTCTAATTATTTAAGACATCGATTGACATCGCTCCCGAGGCATTTAGAATGAAGCCTAAAGGAGTACGCAATGAAACAGTCACACCCGATAGTCTTGCCTCACTATAAACTGGTCACAGATGGTGAACTTTTTGAGCACATCAAACATTACTTGGGTGAGGCAATCTTTGACGTGCTTTATGGATCTTTAGCCGATCTTGATAAAAGTGCTGGCGAGATCATTACTACCTTAATGAACCTCCCCTCACTGGCAAAAGTATTTGGTCTTGAGCAAGGTGGTGACGTTTCATCGACAACAGGCGTGACCGCCCCCCTTCGCTATTTAGCAACTAAGGGAAAAACCTTTGAGATCGATCCCGATCTTAATTTTCTTTTAGAGCAAACGGACATTGGCAATAAGGCGCCAGGCAGTATTTTCCAGCTTCCGTTTAATAGCCTTTATATTCACATGCCCAAATCAACTATACCGATCACCGATAGCGATGATCCCAATAAGTCCCTCCCTTTGTCAGGGATCTATGTCAACGAAGTGTTTCAGGATGACTTTGAGATACGCTGCCGAACCGTTATGGGAGAGACAGGCCCTTGTCGTGGTTTTGAGTTTGTATTTGTGAGTGAAGGCACACCTGAAAACGCGTTAGACTCAAACTTCATGCATTCACGCTTTATTATTCCTGATGCATGGTCTGACGACTCCATAGAATCAATTGTAAGCCGTCAAATGGACACATTCGACGAGTTAGGTCTGAGAGGCGATAAAAACGCTTACGTAGAGTTTAAGCGCTCTATGCTTGAACTAATTAGCCACTTGGTCAAATGCTTGCTTTTTATTAACAGCCAAGATGCCATTTTAAAAGAAGAGCCAGCTCACTCAGATATTGAAGCGCGCTTATTACGGGTTAAGCCCGCGAAGAAAGCTAAGATAAAACAACAGCTCAAACGGGCGTATGACAAAATTCATGTTTCTCATCATACTGTAGAGGACGATCAAACCCCTTACGATCCCGACAACTCAAGTCATAGCATGCGCAGCCATTGGCGCAGAGGTCACTTCCGCCAGCAAGCTTACGGAAAAGGGCGCATTGATCGTAAAATGCTATGGATAAGACCCATGTTGATTCATGGTGGTTTAAAAGAAGAATCAGCAAAAACGTATACTGTGACAAATTAAGGGATTCATGCTCGCTCTATACTATGTGTAAAGAAACCTTACTACACACTATTTAAAGAGAATCCTGCTATGACTAATTCTGTGCCCGTTATTTTTCGAAAATTTCAAGAAGGTGATGTGATTGCCCTATATCCCACCCTTCCTTATGCTCACAATCTTGATGAAATAATCTCTTATCAAGTTATCGGGGAACATGGCGCCGCCTCTCGGATCCTTATTGACGAGCTGGAGCCAGCTTCCATTGAGGAGGCTGAAGAATTAATAGTAGCACTACAATTACATGAAGGTTTCGACAATTTAGTGTTGACGGACAAGTATCTGAACAGTGAAGGTATCGCTGCACTCAACGACTTCGTTACCGATCATATTGAGGCTTTTGAGGCTATCCCTACGGAGTTTGAATTTGAGATCGAAGGCGAAGAAGTCTTGTTTAATTTTAATGAAATATTAGCCTATACCGATAACGCTATTTTAGATCAATTCTCAGCCAAAAAACCTTTTGGCATGCCTCGACCGTAGTACAATCAAATAGATTAAATTACCAGCTAACAATATTGACAATTTATTTAATTATAGAGACAATACGGACTCACTTTTACAACAATGAAGTCCAATGAATAAACTACTTGAACTGCAAGCAAGAACTGAAGAAGCAATGACTATTATCTACGATTAGGCCATTGCGGGTTTTAGACTGCTATTCTTTATCGCGTCAAACTTATCACGATAGTGCCTTTCAAACCATGCCTTACTTTCAGGCGTAAGATCGCGCCACGGATCATCGTTCACTCTAATTTGAGTCAGCTCGCTGTTATAGCGAACGCTTTTTACCTGTGTATCGGTAAAGCTCATAATTTTCTCAACGATTAAAAAATCGCCGCTGGGTTCACTGTAAAATTCTAATGACATTGTCTGTTCCAGATATAATATAATTTTTAAACACAGTATTACGGCAAGATAGATATCATCTTGAAAAAAGCAACGGTGATCGGGATTAAAAGCAACTATATCATATCCTTGTAAAAAATACCATATACATGTCACAAAAACTCACGCGGCCATTGACTTTTAATGGTTTAACTGTTATAATAATGGCACATTACTTGGAGACTTTTATGTCAGATTTCAGCCTTTCGACACAGCAACATGCACTACTGCAAGATCATGTAATCACCCTTCCTCTCGATATTATTACGGCACTGTTAGATAAGAAAGATGCCTCTGCCATTTCAGGTGGCGAACTGGTCAACATTCTCGAAGGCTTAAATCTTCTTTACCGAGCAGGTATGCCTGCTGTCAGCGACCAAGATTATGATCACGTATTTTTAAGTGAACTCATTAAGCGTGATCCTGGGCATGATTTTCTAAATTCCGTAGAAGCTGAATCTGAAGACGCCTTTGAAGGTAAAGTCGTTGATTTAAGTCAACGTATGCTCTCGACAGATAAAGCCTATGATGCAAAAAGTATTAAAGGTTGGATCTCTCGCATTACCAAATCAGCTGAAGAAGCGAATATAGATCCCTTAACGATGGTGATAGATATCACCCCTAAATTAGACGGGTTTGCTGCCTTAGATGACGGTGACACCCTCTGTACGCGGGGCAATGGCTATCGCGGAACGGATATTAGCCGTGTATTTGAGCGTGGCTTAAAAGTAGCTGGAAGCGGTCTTCGTGGGCAAGGTCCGGGTGAGATTGTCGTTGACAGTGATTACTTTGATGAGCATTTAGTGAATCATTTTGATAATACCCGTAATTTCCAATCCAGCATCATTAAAGAAAAAGCCTTGGGCGATCATGCTCAACGTGCTATTGATACTGGTGCTGCTGTTTTCTTCCCGTTCTCAGAATTGCCCCGCTGGCAGGGAACGATTGACGAATTTCAAGCTAACTTTGAATCATTGGTTGATGACATTTGGGGCAGTGTTCCTTTTGATGTTGATGGTGTTGTAATTGAAGCTCCTCAATTACGTGATATTATGGGTCACACGTCTCATCATCACCGTAATACCATTGCGTTCAAACGTAACGAAGATGCGGTGCCAGTTCCTGTTATAGACGTAACCTACCAAACAGGAAAGTCAGGGAAAATAACCCCTGTTGCAGAACTTGAGCCGACTAAAATAAGTGGCGCTGTCTTATCTCGCGCCACCTTACATAATGTCGGCTGGGCAGAAAAAATGGGTGTCGGTACCGGCGCAGTTGCCTTAATTGTTCGAAGTGGTCTTGTGATCCCAAAAGTGGTCGGCGTAGAAAGTAAAGGCGTCTTATCTCTTCCTGGTAGTTGTGGTTCATGTGGTAGTCCAGCTACCCGTGATGGAGATAACTTGTATTGTTCTAATAAAGTAGACTGTAGTGCGCAGGTGGAGTCTAAATTAGAGTATTTCTTTAAGACATTGGGAAGTTGTGATGGTTTTGGGGTGAAAGCCCTTGAGAAGCTTAATTCAGCAGGCGTCAATAAGGTTGAAGACATCTACAACATGACTGAAGCAGGCTTTCTTGCTATAGGCTTTGGCGAGGGCACTACAGCCAACTTATTATCAGAATTAGATCGCAGTATTGCAACGCCTGTAGAAGACTGGCGTTTCTTAGCGTCTTTCTCATTACACAACGTAGGTCGTGGTGGCTGTGAACGGTTATTAAAAGCACATCCTATTGAAGATATCTTTAATTTAACGAAAGCAGACTTAATTAAAATAGACGGCTTTGCAGATAAAAAAGCAGATGCCTTATTAGAGGCGTTAGGCAATATTGAAGATAGCTTTAATGAATTATTTGGTATGGGCTTTAATTTAACACGCACTGTCTTAGCCGCTGATGAAGTCATTGAAGATAACCCTATTATGGGCAAGACGTTGGTCTTTACCGGTGCAATGCAACATGGCAAGCGTGATGACATGAAAAAAGAAGCCAAAGCCATGGGTGCAAAAGTCTCTGGTAGTGTAACCGGTAATACCGACTACTTGGTTATTGGTGAAAAAGTGGGTGCAACTAAGATCAGCGCAGCTAAAGAAAAAGGTACAGCCGTCATTGAAGAAGCGGACTACTTAAAGCTGATTGGTAAAGGTGTCGCACCTAAGATAAGTATTTGACATTATCCCCCCTTTTTTCAGAGTCGACATTCGTTTCATATTTAATTTACTTTAAAGGTCACTCTATACAGTTGACTATCTAATTAATTTGTATTATATTATATTATTAATGCAAATCAACAGGATCACTTATGAAGAGTATATTATTGTCCGCACTCTTATTCTCCACCTTGTCGGCATCAGTTTATGCTGAGTATGAGGTTAGATACCCAATGGGGGCTTCGGCATTGGCTACAGCTGAACCCATTGTTGAAACGGACATGACGACTTGTAACACCATTCTTCAGACAGCGCCCAGCTCAAGTGACGGCGCGTATCAGTTGACGGATGGTGTCACCGTCTATTGCGACATGACAACAGACGGTGGTGGCTGGACATTGGTTGTTAAAGCCCAGCAAAATACGAAATCCCACTCAGATCCTGCTGCTGTCGGCGTGCTTACCTCGCCAAGTCAAACCTCTGTAGCTAAGTTCTCTGATAGTTATATTAATAGTCTGCCTAAAACCTACTACAGGCTGAGTAACTCTTATAGAAACTTGTCCATTTATTTTGACACCTCTGATAGTTTCGCATCGAATAGACAGGTTGCTAATAAAGCATCAGAATCCTTAACCCATATTGCGTGGGAAGGGCCTTTTTATGCGCCTGAGCATGTTGGTTTGAATTCGTATCAAGCCAGCTCGGGCTTCTTTGCTCGCAACTCATCTGTTGGTGGCGCGTACAGCACCTATGTGCCAGACACCACCTGTCGGATGGGGATGGCATTTACTGTCTCTCTTGGAGGTTGGTGCGGCCCTGGAGATCCAGGATCGGTCTGGATTAAGTAATATCACATGGTTAACTTAGCGCTTTCTGGGGCAGGCTCCTCTCGCCCCTCAAGTTCCTTTTTAATATCTTCTCTTACAGCTTCAATACCTTCTTCATAACTTGATTTACTTTGCATCCAATAGCTATGCTCTTCTTCTAACATCTCCACCAGCGCATCATCATCACTTTCGAACTCCATCGCACACTCAATGGCGCTGCAGTGATAAAAGTCATACCGCGCTATTTGAGCGTTTAGATTCTCAAAGGTGCACCTCTTTAGTTCGTCTTCAGGCAGATCTCCAAGGAGCGCTACCGCCTCTTCTTTTGGCATGTAGGCAATACCAAAAACATGATCGCCTTGAACAGATCCGTAGGATTCAAAAGGCACGGCATAAATGCCAATATTCTCAAGGTTGTTAGCAATTAGACTATAGTTATCCCAGTCTACATCGTCATTCTCAAGATCGAAGCCAATGAGTTCTAAAAAGTCATCCCTTGAACCTGGCGATTCAAAATCATTATCAAAAATAACGACATTTGACACTTCCTCTTTATTCATGCTTTGGTAGTCAATACTGAATGACACATTAACGCCTTTAAAGGAAAAGCGCTCTGGGTAATAACTGTCATCAGCCACATCCCCAGTTTCATTGTCTCTTTCGGGGGCGTTTAATACTTTTTGTGAAAAATCAAAGCGCTTAGGAGAGGAGAAATCTTCCGTATCATTTGATTGCAGTTTATCTAATTTTGTGCAGATTTCACTGATGTGATTGGCAATTGATTCCTTAATCGATTTTGTATAAGGCTGAGTGGATATATAGACACTATCTTCATCTGACTCGTTAGACAGGGTATGAAGTCTCGTCTCTTTAGCCGCGACGGTCACATAGTTAGGGCCGCCATAACAATTAATCTCCAGCACTAAAGGGACACCGCCAATAGACAGGTCAAACCCTTTTATTAGTTCCTCATGGTAAACAGGGCTGTCGTCTTCATTAGGCTTCAAAGCCTTATTGTCGATCTCCGCAAACGCCATGAACGTGGCTGTTAGTTTATCTGATTTCTTTTTAAATTCTGCAATGCGATCCATTTCCCTAACCAGATCTAATTCGTCCAGGCTGATCCGAGTGAAATTTCTAAGATCTTGCTTGATATGCCTGACAATACCCTCGGTATTATCGTGAAGTTCATTTAATGCGGTTTCAATTTCGTGAATGGGGCTTAGTACCCCCCTATAAAGAAAGTCGCTTATCGATCTTACCTTAGCTTCAAGTGATTGAATTAAACCCTCCCCCCTCTGGATGCCCCTGTCTCGCTGCTGATTAAGAAAGTTGCCTTCCTGGCGCCTTAAGACTTCATAGTTAGGGAGCTTACTAAGGATAGCCTCCTTAATTGATGACGTAATAACGTCACTTTCTGGCGAGCCTTCTTTTACAAGTGTGAAGCTATCTTCTTGATAGAGCGTAATAGGTGACTCATCATCGCTATTGGGATCATAGACAGCTACTAATGATAAAGCTTGCTCTTGTGGTGGGGTGTTATCTTCTTTGTCAACATAAAAGGAAGCTTTAACCATTAGGGCGCTTCTTTCTTGCATATTTCTTTTTTCTTGCACCCTTTTCTTCCCCAGCGTGAGCTGAGCAAAATCATTGTCTCCAAAGGTAGAAAAATCAACCTCAATAAAGTTAGTTGTGATATTCACTCACGCGCTCCTTGAGGTTGGTTGATGCAGTTAGACTTAAACGATAAAGGAGTTTACGCCGTCATCATTGTCATTGTCATTTTCTTGACCGGCATCTGTTTTACTAAATGCGTAGTTTTCAATAAGTGCTGTAATTTCTGAGTCAACACCTGATGCTTGTAGACCTGTTTGCGAGTCAAATGGATCGGCTTCTAAGCGATCGACAAAGAACGCTGCAAGCGGTGCAAAGTTAGACATAGTACGTAAGCACATTTGCTCTTGAACCTTGATTTTGTCTTTTGCTGAATTCATCATCGATTCATAAATTGATTCTAAGCCATCAAAGTAGCGATCTAACATGGGTGCGTTTAAGTTTGTTTTTTCAATTTCTTTGGGCAGACCGCGAGACTGATCGATCCAAATCACCAATTGAACGTCACCGTTCTCATCAATAGGTGGCGCAACATGAAGCAACTCATTGATTCGGCTAATGGCTAAATCAGCTTGTTCAGTCTGGTCTTCTTTTAGACCTAAAACAGACTTCAATAAAGAAGAGGTTGTAATGATAAAGGCGTGACTAAAGGCGCTTTCAGATTCACTGCTTGGGTTATCTTCAGCCTCATTACGCTTTGATTCAATTTCTTTTAATAACGTAGCAAATTCTTCATTCGTTTTTTCAAGTGCGCTCATAGTAAATCTCTCTTTATTGATGTTGATTAGTTTTATTGTGTAATTATACCATTATACAGAATATTTATTGTGATTTTATTCACACTCTATTACGGAGAAATTATTTTAAGAGGCTTTAATGTTGGGTTTGATCGTACGATCTTACCGCTCACTTGACCTGAATTGTTATAACGCTTATTGATATTAAATATTAAAGCGCTTATCGGAAGTAGCCTCTGTATTTCATTAGGTTCTCTACTTTGATCAGGGTTATCTTTATCGATCACTATTTCCATTGGCCCCTCAACCGTATCAAAAGAAAGTAAAATAGTATTACCTTCATTATCTAACTGCCATGTGACGTCACTGGTTATTCTTGCGTCTACAGGCATAACGATGTCATCGGATTTGTCCGTACTGGCATAACTCATACTATCGGCAAAAAACATCAAGCCATCAGGTAGCCATGAGGCATTATTATTGATTAATTGGGATATTGAAACCCCATGAGACGCCACCGCCTTAAAGAAGGCTAAAAAAGAAGGCAGATGCTCTGAGCTGCTCACCGCTCGAAGGGATTGGGCTACTTGCTCAAGAATAACAGCTTCTTTAAATTCCTCGTCATATTCAATAGCATGAATCTTCAGCAGATCCAAACTTAAAAAGCGTGAATTCTTAATCTCTTCTGCAGTAAAGAGCGTCATCTCCCCAGGCATGTCATTGTGACTAACAAGTATATTCAAAAAATAACTTGGATCGGTATAGCCATCATCATCCAAGCTTTCTGATAGTGGCTTTTCGATATCAAGCAGACATAAGTGCACATTAAATCCTGCCTCCTCAAGTCGATCTTGCACCCCGTAAATCACTTCTGAGGCACCACTCACAGAGGTCAGGTCAAAGGGATCTAATACAGACTCTAAATCACTAAACAAGCCAATGGATGTCGCCCTCATGCCACCCGCTACCATTAAGGCAGACTCTGGCAGGGTCGACTCCTCTACCATCCACTCCCCTTCATTTGCATTTTGGTAATAATCCTTCAATTCAGTGGAGACGTCCTCATCATTTTCACCAATAAAGGCCAAGTAGAATTTTTGCTGGAGATCTTTATTCATACGTGACTAACCTTTGGGCTTGGGCTTTCTGGAGCGAGGCTGTTGTAAATGGTGCCTGAGAAAGCCCCTTTGTGATGGACTGTTTTTAAAATCATGAACCTTACATCTTTTACAGGCAACTTAATGCCAGAACCTTCATGTATAAGGCTCTGATCATTCTTACCACTCAAGGTGTGCTTGAATGATTTTCCGCTTTCAAGATGTGCAGTTAACATAATAACGTCCTGATCTTGAGGCGCCATCGCCCACTCTATTTTTTGAATACCAAGATCAAGAGGCAGATCGTTTCGGGGGGCGTCTTTAACCATCGAGGTGAGGAAGTTGACCATACTGCTGGGCATTCTGCCGGCAGCCAATTCAGTGATTCTGCCCATATCCAGATCAAACCGACCTATATCCTCAAGTAGATCCATCATTCCATACACCCTATTGGAATTTATCGCCTTAATAAACTCCCTCGCTGCGGTAGCAGAGGTGATCTCAGTTATTTTCTCGGGTGCTAAAGGAAAAGACGCCATATTGATCGTGCTTGCCTTCATTGCCCCGTTCTTCCTCATCTCATTATGACCAATAATATAAAGAGGCGAGTTGTTCTCTTTATTATCCACAGCCAAAACTTTCAAAGAATAGAAGGGATCGCTACCTCCTTCCTCCCCGTCTCCAAATAGCCGCACTGAAAAGGATGCCAAAACTGTAAAGTCAACCTCCTTTAGCTGAAATTGTAATTGTTGCTCAAAATACTCAACCCCCTCTCCTGTAAGATTGATGTCATCGACCCACTCATCATTAAGCTTAAATCCTGTGCCTTCTATTTTGCTCTCCCCAACTGGAAAACCCTCTTCCAAGGTAGTGGCTTTGGCGTTCATTAATACTTGCCCCTCAGACTCAGCTTCAGCGGTTAGATTGTCCACATTGTCTTTACCTAAGATGGCGTAACACAGTCTATATCGTAATTCATCGTTCATTGTTTTAGCCCTTCACTTAGGTTGGTGTTGTCTGGCTGTGGCTTGGGTTTGAACTTATAAAGCAAGTTTTCAATAATGCCCGATCCTTCACCTGTATAACCCATATGAGATTTAACTTTAAACCCAATTGACTCACCGGGAAGCTCAATATCATCGATATCTGCCCACCCTTGTTTAATGGAACCTGAAATGCATTTTCCGTCAGTCATATGAACAGAAAGTTGAATAAGATCGGTATTTTGAGGTGTTACAGACCAGTCAATGTGGCGTATCTCCTTATCCATCAGTACTGCCATCTCTGGGGGAGTATTAAGCATCATGCCAATAACCGTTTTAAAACCAACCATTGCCTGCACTTCCGTGTAATCGATTATTTTGGCGATATTCATCCCCTTCTCGCCGGCATGATTAAGGACGCAATTAAACTCAAGTAACCTATCTGAATTGATAGCGTGTGAAAGACTAATGGCCATCTGATTACTAATAAAATCTTCAACCATACTGTCAGGCATCATTATTTCGTCAATCCTAATCTGAGGAATACTTAAATGCTCTATCGACATCACTCTGTCGGCTTGCAACAAATAAAGCGGTTTATCTGGGTTACTTTTATCGACAATAACAATATTTAGAAAGTTAATGGGGATATCGTTGCCCATCTCATCTTGATGTTCAAACAAGCCTGATCGGGGTGTTAGCATCGACATTTTCACTTCAAACCCTTGCGCTTCCAGCCTTTGGTTAAGATACATTAGGTACTCATTAGGCCTTTCTTGTGTCAAGTCCAACTGCTCTGAGAGATCGTGCAAGGCTGACGTGCAGGAAAGACGTGTGATTTGGCACTGCTCATTCCATGCTGAAGTGTCTTCTGGCGCCCTTCCTGGGTCTTGATGGAATAGTGGCATATTATTCGCTTCCACCTGAGTGATAAGTTCATTAGCCCCATCACCTACAATAGCCTTAAGAAGGCGGTGAGCGTCATCAAATCTCATGGGGATACCTTTTGTTTATCTTGTCTTGGTTTGTCGTGCTTAAGGTTTAAATTAGTTATTTCACCTTCATAACGTCCCGTGCTGTTAATTTCTGCAACAATCTTATTTCTAATGTGAGCTGAAACAGCGTAATGCGATGTGCCATCCCTTTTTTTAAGCACAAGCGACTGAAGGTTGTTTTTCTTCATAATAACCTCCTCACTGTCGCCGTCATCAAATCGGGCGATTATAAATAGCTCATCGAGAGATTGAGGGCTTGCTCGCCACTTCATACTGATGATCTCTGAATCAAACGCCAAACTTTGTTCGTTATTGTTTACTGTTGATTCAACGAATTGTTGCATGCCAATCATAAAGGCAGGCGGTATTTTGTCAGCGGCATAATCGAATATTCTATTCATATCCAGGTGCTTGGTAAACTGAAAAAATTGAGTCAGCTCTTTTAGGCTGTCTGAATTAAAGAGCCCTGCCAGCATTAAGGAGGCTTGCTGGTGAATTAAGTTCTCTTCCATTTCAGCAGATACCTTTACTTGACTTATAGAGATTCCTTCTAAAATATAGTCATCTTCTTTTCTTATATCAAAATTTTCAAGAATATAAACGGGTGAGTTTTCATTCTCGCGATCTTTAAAGATAATAATCAGCCGGTGGATTGGACTTTTCCTACTATCTTCCCAGGGGGGATCGTAGCTATCTACTTGATGAATAAGTGCGAGCTTTACATCAAAGCCTTCTTCTTCTAAGTCCTCACGAAGTAGCCCTTTTAAATTGGAAGTCGACAAGTTGTACTTAGACCGCCCCATATACTTAAGTAAGTCATCATTGATAGCGTAATAGGCACCTTTAATCTTTTCGGTCATTTGACTGCCAATCATGTGAGTCTCAGGTGTTGATCGAGTGCCATCAAAAAGCGCAGGCGCACCATCAGTAGACTCGCCTTCATCGAGGCAGCCTCCAAATAAGGATCTGATTAATCGTTGTTCAAGAGGGTGCTTCATAGTGGCTCACGTAACAAAAGGCAATTATTAAATTGTAGCGCAGATATTAGGGCGAAGTTGTGATGTTCGCCTCAAGTTTATTCGCTTTTCGAGGTTTTGCATCCGTGATGATTCCGTGGTTCTGACCTGAGAGTAATTGCGCCTCTTTTATCTTTATCTCTAACGCCTCAGGGCGATAGACGTCAATAAGTGCACCGTCTGTTGCGTAAATCACCTCATTGTCTTGGTAGAAGGAACCATCAACCAAGACATAGTGTTGTGTATTTCCCCCTTGTGTTTGCACTTCCAGGTTAATATGGTTTGGATTAGAGGGTGTTATTTCCCATCTAATGTGATCGGCTCCATCAACAAGCACCATGCTTGGTGTGGCGTCAGTGATATCCATTGCTACGTTAAGGATCGTTAATAAACCTTTAGGCAGCCAGTGCATGTTTTCATCTATAATTTTCTTAACATTAATCCCTGACAAGTCCATCAGCTCAAACAACAGTATAAAGGCATCTAAGCGCTCTGATGCATAGGCTTTGCTAAGCGACCGACCTGCTTGTTCGCGAACAAAAGCAGCTTTATCCTCTTTTGCCACTTCCACTTCCACAACCTCATAACTTCCTACATAAACAGGTGTGTCACTATCAATGTTTTCACGCTGAATTAGGTATAACTTCCCATTCTTATCTTCAAGCATGATATTTAAGTGTAACTTTGGATCGTCACCATTCTTAGCATGATGCGATTCATCAGGAATAGTGTAGGGGACAAGGAGGTTATAGAGAACCTTAAACCCCTGCTCCTCAAAATTATTAGTCATGTGATCGTTAAGCCCGTAAGAGCCTGAATACTCGACATGATTAGCCACCCCTTTAAGGGCGCTGTAATTCATCTCATCAAAGTTGCTCTCTTCTTTTAGCCGTGCAAGCTTTGAATCAAATAATGGATTAGAATAATTTGCGGCCTCCATATCGTAAAGCACAGGCGATCCCAACTTGTCAATTTGAGAAAATAACGCTTCGATCTCACCATCGTCGGGTGAAAGTCCAGCTATAAACCGCTTTGCTAATTCATTATCCATTTTAACACCCACTATTAATTAAGCATTAATAATAACAGTCTCACCTTGTTTAGTTCGTGATGTTTGCCACTATTTGAACGAGTCTAAAATACGTTTTGCTTTATAGGTTGTATTAGGTGTTATTCCTGTGTAGTTATCCACTGACACGAAATTTCTGGCTTGCCACAGCAACATATCACTGTCATCATCAATAATGACGTAAGAGTTGAAATCACCTCCAACCAAGGCTCCATTTTCTTTTAACCAGCCGTAAATTTCATTACCCCGAAGGCTGTGACGCTCACGAAGTACCGGTGTTTGACCTATAATGTCACCGGTTAAACCCAAAGATTGAAGCAGCACGACTAAACCTTCATGAGTTCTGCCTTTAACATGGCGCCATGTGGATGAGATCACTATTTTAGCATCCGTCTCGTCGGTGAATTCATTAAAGATATCAACCGCACTTTTACTGACAACATCCAGCCCTTCACCTATAGAATCAGTCATTCTACTGTTATTCAATACACCATCAATATCTAAAAATACAATTTTCATCTCATTCCCTTATTATTATTTTTAATTTATTATATCACAAATTGATTATTTTGTCATTGCATTGTATAATAAATAACATGAAACCATACGTTATTTTATTGCATGGACTGGGCAAAACATCACGCTCTATGTCTTTTCTTCAGCAGGATCTGTCTCGTCACTTTTGTGTGATCAATGTGACCTATCCGTCATACAGTGCAACCATTGAAATACTGGCTATTCAAACGATTGCCAAGGCATTAAAAAGCATTCCCAATAGCGCCCCTGTTTTCTTTGTTACGCATTCAATGGGAGGTATATTATTACGCCAATACCTGAAGCACTACAGTATTCCTAATTTAAGTCGCGTTGTGATGCTGGGCCCACCCAATCAAGGCAGTGAGGTGGTTAATTATATGGATCTGTTAGGCATGCCGTGGATAACAGGCCCTGCTGGGGGGCAAATAGGCATTTACCCAGACAGCATCCCTGCTCAATTAAATAATGCACCACTTGATTGTGAGTTAGGAATCATTGCCGGTACGCGAACGATGAACCCGCTTCTATCCGCCTTTATATTGCCCGGAAGAAATGATGGCAAGGTGACCGTAGAAAGCACTGTGCTACAAGGCATGAAAGCTCACTTAACATTACCTGTGACACATCCTTTTATGGCTTTCAACAAGCAGGTTATCTTTGAATCTGCTCACTTCCTGCTTAATGGTCACTTTTCAGAGCTCACTCAAAAATAACGTTATCTGCATAACGCTCCATTGTCAGCCACCTCAAAAGAGGCAGGTGAATTCTCGGTAAAGGTGTTGGCGTCCAACCCTCTATGGGTAATCTATGTTGTGGTTAGCCAGCTTTGTTCTATCGTCATAATAATTCCGTTGTAGATATACAATATAGAACATGATATCATGTGTTCACTATTTATTAAAAAGGTTTTTACCATGCTTGTTATTTTAGGTGTTCTGGTCGTTCTTGCAATTGCTGTTGTGCTTTATTTTATTGGTTTATATAACCATCTTGTTGCGTTAAAGAATAATGCTGAAAAATCATTAGCTAATATCGACGTCCTATTAAAGCAGCGTCATGATGAGTTGCCTAAGCTAATTCAAGTCTGTAAGCAATACATGGGCTATGAGCCTGATACCTTTGAAAAGATTACTAAAGCGCGTACAGCGGTGGCGACGGCTCAACAGTCGGGCGACATGAAGGCGTTAGGCGCTGCTGAAACGGCGATGCGAGGTAGTTTAGGTGGTTTATTCATGGTGGCAGAAGACTACCCTGATTTAAAGGCGGATAAATCTTTTGGTCATTTACAGGAGCGTATTTCAGAATTGGAGGAATCTATTTCTGACAGACGAGAGCTTTATAATGAGACTGTTAACAATAACAATATCGGTATTGAAGAATTTCCTGCTGTTCTGATTGCTGCTCGATTTAAGTTTGTTGAGCGAGATATGCTTGAGTTTGCGCAAGAAGAACTAACAGATGTTAGCGTTAAAGATCTATTTGCTTAATCATGGAGCAAGATATTAATCAATTATGGATCTTCTTTGGGATCCTAAGTGTTATCGGCTTAGGTCTATTTATGGGTACGTTCTTTCAGATAAAGAAGATGCGGCTAATCTTATCTACCCCCACCTCTAAAATTCGTAGTGCTGCTCAAGGTTACACCGAGCTTAAAGGGTTTATTGATCCCAATTTAACTCAAGCCCTTTCCTCGCCACTCTCTCAGACGCCTTGCTATTGGTTTAAGGCAAAGGTTGAGCGACTTGAAACTACCAGAAACAGTAAAGGAGGGAAGAAATCTGAATGGCGAACTATTCATAGAGATAGATCATCTTCTATTTTTTACCTAAATGATAATACGGGTTTTTGTGAGATTGATCCAGGCAGAGCCGATTTTATCGGAGGCGAAACTAAAACATGGAGAGATCATAGCTATAAGGGTGAGAAAAACGGGGTCATTTCATCGATAGTTAGCCTCTCTTCAGGTACGAAAAAATACAGATTTACTGAGCACCTTGTTTTCGATCAGTCAGACATTTATGTCTTAGGTAATTTTGAAACATTTAAAGATGACGAGGGGAAGCCGTCCAACAGATTAAGCAAGCCTGGCGTTAGAGGTCAGCACTTTATCTTGGGTGTTGGCAGTGAAGAAGACATGGTTAAGACTCAGCGTAACTCTGCGATCATCTTAGGGGTTTTATTCTTACTCACTCTTGCGGGTGTAGGCTATTTTTCAGTAGAGCTC
>Ga0209707_1000203_pt1 | contig 39431 bp, 50 predicted proteins | sample EN4Hudsemesocosm_FD_184630 | JGI IMG/M metagenome (GOLD analysis project Ga0209707, IMG submission 184630) | Methane-oxidizing microbial communities from mesocosms in the Hudson Canyon - EN4B Hudson Canyon (SPAdes) (version 2) | ecosystem: Environmental > Aquatic > Marine > Cold seeps | place... | reverse complement strand
AAAACCGACGAAGAAATTCCACGGGGGTTCGAATCCCTCACTGGTAGCCATACAGTGTTGGCCATAGCTCAGTTGGTAGAGCGTCGGATTGTGATTCCGAATGTCGCGGGTTCAAGCCCCGCTGGTCACCCCATAAAAAGTTTTAAAAAGTGATTGACAAGAAAAGAAATTAGTGTATCATATACAAGATAAATATTTAGCCGGTGTAGCTCAGTTGGTAGAGCATCTGATTTGTAATCAGAGGGTCGTCAGTTCAAGTCTGTCCTCCGGCTCCATTTTGTATCTCAAAACCCCTTGTTTTAATCCCCGTATTCATTGTTTAACCCGTTTTCTGGAAGTATAGCTCAGTTGGTTAGAGCGCACCCCTGATAAGGGTGAGGTCGCAGGTTCGAATCCCGCTCCTTCCACCATTTTAGTTCATCTGTTGCGGGATGGAAAAGCCCGGTATTTCGTTGGCCTCATAAGCCAAAGGTCGCAGGTTCGAATCCTGCTCCCGCTACCATTTATTATTCCTCAATAGCTCAGTTGGTAGAGCATCGGACTGTTAATCCGCAGGTCCCTGGTTCGAGTCCAGGTTGAGGAGCCATTTTTATTGTATTTTGACTTTGTAGCTCAATTGGATAGAGCGTCTCCCTCCTAAGGAGAAGGCTCCCAGTTCGATTCTGGGCAAGGTCGCCACAATCCGATCGGGGTATAGCGCAGTCTGGTAGCGCATCTGGCTGGGGGCCAGAGGGTCACAGGTTCGAATCCTGTTACTCCGACCACTTTTTATTTTATCAACTATCTGGATAGTCCAGACAGTTACTTTTCACGGTTTATTAACTCAGCTGGTTAGAGTGCAGGCTTGTCAAGTCTGAAGTCTCGGGTTCGAGCCCCGAATAGACCGCCATTTACCACGTCCCCATAGCCAAGTCTGAATTAAGGCACCTGCCTACGAAGCAGAAGATCGAGGGTTTGAATCCTTCTGGGGGCCCCACTATTGACTTTTATTATATTTAATTATATAATACTAAAAGAAGAAAGCGGCATGATTCGATGTCCGGGCTTGCAAAGCCCTCCTACACTGTAGGTTTCTGGGTATAAAATCCCAGTTTCTTCGCCATATTTCGCGGGTATGCTGACAGGTTCAGTCACTGGCCTTCCAAGCCGGCAGAGAGGATTCGAGTTCCTCTATCCGCTCCATTTATATCTTAATTGACACAGACCCCGTACGGCTTTCTCAGCCTTTACGCAATTAAGATCGAGGCAGATGAGAGCGCCTCACACTTTTACTCTGTGACCGATTTAGGATCGCCAAGGCGGTTCGGCAGTGCGCTGCCCGGTTGCACCATTTTACAATGCTTAGGTAGCCAAGCGGTCAGGCGATGGATTGCAAATCCATTTTACACGAGTTCGAATCTCGTCCTAAGCTCCAAATTACAGGAACAACCTTGATTTTCGTCACTATATCTGATATAGTCTACACATCAAGAGAATATTAATTATGTCTAAACAAGAATTTATTACCAATGATCAGCTTAGCGTGACCATTGATGAGACGCCGCTTTATTGCTGGCTGTCGAAACAAGATCAAGTCGCCTTAAAACAAAAGAGCGGTATTGATGAAATTGAAACCTATTTACATGAAGCGGGCTTTAAAGACGAAGTTCACTTTATTACGGAAAGTAGCCTTAAGAAGATGGAAGTTGTCTACGACTTCTACCTTGATGGTGCTGTTATGTAGTTTCTTTTTGCGCCTGTAGCTCAGATGGTTAGAGCATCCGACTCATAATCGGAGGGTCCCCAGTTCAATCCTGGGTTGGCGCACCACAAATGGAGAGTTGGCTGAGTGGCTTAAGGTACTTGCTTGGAAAGCAAGCGTAGGATTATATCCTGCCGGGAGTTCGAATCTCCCACTCTCCGCCATTTAAAAAGTGTGACATTCCTCTTGATATTTATGTGTATATAGTCTATGATACACTTTCAAAAACTAAAGGTTTATTATTCACATGAAACGACTTATTTTACTCAATGGCCCAATGAATTGTGGCAAATCATTTGCAGTTAAACACTTAATCAACACAATGGGTCTACAGCTTGCTGAGCGAAAGTGTAAAGATAAGTTGCATGAGTTAACCATGTCGTTTTTTGCTGTTCATGAAGATCGCTATTGGGAAATTTACGAAAACCGCGATCTCAAAGAAAAAGCATTGCCAGAGTTTTCGGTAAACATTAATTCTTATAATGCCTTAATGGAAAGCCTTAGCCCTGGCAATGGAGACAAGAAGATCCATACGTGGGCAGACAACTCAGTAGAAATGGTTAACATCTCTATTCGTGAAGCCATGATTTACGTATCAGAATGCATCTGTAAGCCGACCTTTGGTAAGGGTTACTTTGGCGAAGCACGTATCAAGTCAATGCTGGACAATGAAGTCGCCATTGATGACAGTACAGGCTTCCAAGAGGAGCTCTGCCCTGCTATTGAGCAGTTAGGTCAAGAGAATATCATCTTAATCCGCATCCATGGTCGCGGCGAATTTGCCAGCAATGACAGTCGTAACTATATCCCAGATGGCGTTATCACTAACACCATTGACATTGATAACAGTGTGGACAGTGAGCAAGCTTTACAAACATTTTTGGAAGCAGTAGGTGAAGAAGTTGACTCTTTTTTGGAGCAAACTAAAGAGCATTCAAATGTAAGTAAACTTAGGGCTTAAAAAGCACTAAAGTGACGGTAATATCACACTGCTAATGATTCTCAGCTTGTATAGTGTTAGTTATCAATAACAAATAATATCGAGAATACAGATGTCTATGATATCCCACTTAGGTTTTTCATCTCGCTCTATCAGTGGTTATGGCAATCATGCCGATGAAACGCATCGTGCCAATGCTGCAAAGATCAAGTCAAAGCTTGACAATAAAACACGAGAAGAGCTTCAACCTTTTTTACTATCGTCACCCAACAAGATGGATATGATTCAATTTATCGGTCAAAACGAACGTGCAGTAGGCATGCTTTTTGATGAGGTTCGTCTTATGGGTGTTGATTCCGAAGATAAAATGGAGTCACTTCAAAAAATAATTTCCTCCATTAATGTAGCAAAAGACTTTAAAGCCCTGCTTCCTGACGGGTTGCTTGCACACTTTGTTGTGGCACCCTCAGCGGATGAGCCAATGGGACGCACACTTCACCGAGATGGCGTTCGCAACCTGACTGGACTTGGAAGAGAAATGCAGACGATCAGTGACGCGTTTAAAATTGGTCAAACAACAGGCTCAAAAAACACATTATAATCCCCTTTTTTTATTATGGCAGCGTGGTGGAATTGGTATACACGCCGGTTTTAGGTACCGGTGACTTTATGTCGTGAGAGTTCGAGCCTCTCCGCTGCTACCACTTTACAATCAAGATAACTTTTTCGTGGATGTGGTGGAATTGGTATACACATCAGGTTTAAGCCCTGACGCTTCGTGCATGCGAGTTCAACTCTCGCCATCCACACCAATCATTTAATGAGATTTAATCATGAGCAATAACGATCTATTTAAAGAGGGCAACATCCCATCAGGCTATATGATTACCGTTACCAGCTGGGAGAATGACGCCGACAACTATCGTACAGAAGCGCTATCTGGAATAAAAACCAAAGAAGATGTCGCTTTCTTTCTTGATTTCTTAGATCACTTTAAAAAAATAAAGCCTGATTATGCTGCTGATGAAGCCTATGAATTAGGCAATGACTTTCTTGAAGATGAAGCTATTTACAGTTTGCTGGAAGCACTGGAGAGCCGTCACCCGAATGTCTCTAATGATGTGCGTCAAGAATGGCTCGAGTATTATGATCCTCAGTATATTGAAGCCGCGAGCACAGAGCAGTTCCCTCAGTTATTAGGTCATCCTGTTGAAGATGTTTATCGTTATAGCACTAAGCACTTTTGCCGCTTAGTTGAATCAGTTCAAGTCTATTATATTCCTGAAAAAATTAGCGACATTTCAATCGATTTTAAGCCAGTAAAAAAACAAACACTTTCCCCTTAATATGGAGATATAGCTCAGCCGGTAGAGCGCGCCACTCATAATGGCGAGGTCGCGGGTTCAAGCCCCGCTTTCTCCACCACACATCAACTGTAAATTCATTACTCATCGCTTAATTTATAATCATTTCTACTTTCAATTAACCTCAATTTCAAGGAGCACCCTATGTCTATATGCACTTCATGTCAGTCACCAAAAATACACGTTGATAACACGCAGCAAAACCTGAACTATAAAGGCGCTGTTTTAATGGTTAGCGTGGAATTCTCTACCTGTGGTCGTTGTGGTAGGGAGTTTATCTCGAGAGATCAGATCTTACAAAATGATGCCGTTGTCCGAATAAAAAAAGCAGCTTTTGACAAGAAAGCCGCCTAATATTTAGATAACTACCCATCGTCTTATGCCAGCTTAGCTCAGTTGGGAGAGCAGCGCCCTTACAAGGCGAAGGTCCAAGGTTCAATCCCTTGAGCTGGTACCACTTCCTTGCTTAAATATAATAAAGTTCCCGATATTTTAAAAAATCAGGAATCTTTTTATATTTCTTAGCCTACCGCTTTCATCCTCTTAAGTACGCTTTTCTGGCAGTTTCTGTCAAGAGTCGATGATAAGCCCTATTTAAAATTTCTATGTCCCGTTCGCCAAGCTGGATAAGGCTACAGTCTTCTAAATTGTATATCAGGGGTTCGAATCCTCTACGGGATACCATTCAACCAACTACCCATATTGTTTTATTAGGCGGCATTTTGCCGTCTTTTTATTTTTAACAAGGTGGGGGTGTGTGATGATTTTACGATTAGATAGATCTGGATTACCGTTAAGCTGGGTAACGCCTTTAGGGGCGGCTCATTTCATGGCTAAAGATCACGTTGCCTGGAGTTTAGGTGATGAAGCAAGCGTTATCCACGGAGGCACAAACTCTGCAGGTGTACGCTCTGAGCTATCTATTCCCTCAATCATTGCGACACGAGGTAATGGCGGTCACCGTAATCTTGATAAAACGCCCTTCCTAAACAATAAAGCACTCTTTAGTCGTGATGATTATATGTGTCTTTACTGTGGGAAAAACCGTGATACCGGTGGACGCAAGTTCAAATTAACCCGTGATCATGTCGATCCCCGTGGTCAAGGTGGTTTAGATGTGTGGTCTAACGTTGTAGCTGCTTGCTCACGCTGCAATAACGCTAAAGGGTGTCAAACACCTGCTCAAGCTGGAATGAAGCTGTTAGCAGTGCCTTACACCCCTAACTTTTCTGAAAGCTTAATCCTAAGCAATCGCAAAATCTTAACCGATCAAATGGATTTTTTACGTTCTTTTTGTAAGCACGACAAATTCCTATAAGAGTGCCCTTCGGGGCGCTCACTTAACTTACTCGATATTAATAATATCAAAAGGAACTACTATGGATAAACCTATTAAAATTTATGCAGAAACATTAGAAGGCGAAGCCTTAGCTCAATTCTATTCTGCCATGTCTCAAGACTTTTCCGTGAAAGGCGCTTTGATGCCTGACGCTCATACCGGCTACAGCTTACCTATTGGTGCAGCTATTGCTACTGAGGGCGTTATTTTGCCAAGTTGGGTGGGTTACGATATCGGCTGCGGCATGAGTGCCCTACCGTTAAATATTCACCGCGATGACATTGACGGTCGCCATCAAGCTATCTTTGATGAGATCTATAAGCAGGTACCAGTAGGTGGCAATAGAAATAGTGTCGACACGAAGGGATCTCAGTTGACTTTGTCTGGGTTGTCAGCTGAAAGTGCTCAGATCGCTACCGATAAATATTGGCAGCTGGCTTTAGGATCGTTAGGCGGTGGTAATCACTTTATTGAAATTGGTCATGATGAACAAGACCAGTTGTGGATTGTGATCCATTCAGGGTCTCGAGGTGTGGGTTACGGTATTGCTCATCACTATATGAAACGTGCAGCCAACAGCGATAAAGCAAAAGAAGGTCACTTTGGTTTTAAGACAGACTCCTTAGAAGGTCAAGCTTACATTAACGATTTGAACTGGGGGCTTCAATTTGCGTTAGACAACCGTAAAGAGATGATCCGCCGTGTGGCGAACATCATCTTAGAGCGACCACGACATGCAGGTTTAGTGAATAAAGATAACTTAATTAATCGCAATCATAACCACGCTGTATTACGAGACGGCTTATGGATCCATCGTAAGGGTGCTACGCATGCTGAAGTCGGCATGGATGGTGTAATCCCAGGTAATATGCGAGACGGCTCTTTCATTGTAGAAGGTAAAGGCAACCCTGACGCCTTATACTCGAGCTCACATGGAGCTGGACGTGTATTATCTCGAAAAGCCGCGCGTGAGCAAGTTCAAGTAGGTGACTTTGAAAAAACAATGGTCGGCATTACAGCGAAAGTAGGTGCCTCCACTGTAGATGAGTCACCTTTTTCTTATAAAGATGTCTTTGAGGTCATGCGATTGCAGCAAGATCTGGTAAAGGTAAAACACCACATCAAGCCGTTAATTAATATTAAAGGATAGTGAGCCAGGTAACATGTTAAATTAATATTAAATAATCTAAAATAAATTAAGCTTCATGTTGACTATTATTTCGTAACGTGTACAATTGACACAAATTGATTGAAGAGGGTTGACAGAGCGGCTTATTGTACTGGTCTTGAAAACCAGCGTAGGTTTATCCCTACCCAGGGTTCGAATCCCTGATCCTCTGCCATCCAATTTTGTCCTATCTTTGGGGCTGTAGCTCACTTGGGAGAGCGCCTGCCTTGCACGCAGGAGGTAGACGGTTCGATCCCGTCCAGCTCCACCATTGACAGGAACTATCTTGAAAACACTAAGCGACATTGAAAATACAATTATTAGACGGCTTGCCATTATTATCTTGGCTCCTATCAGTTTACTGATCTTAATTATTTCGCTGTCCTTTCTATCACTCCTTCAATTTATTTCATCTTTATTTATAAGTGTGCGTGATGCACTCTATTATAGCCTTCGCGATTCTGTCTTATATGAATCTGTAAAACTAATTTCAAATGTTATTAAATATATGAAAAGGGCATGGTAATCATGAGTAATCCTCAATATAAAAATGCACCCAAGCAAGCCATCATCATTCGCACTGACTTAAAGATGCGTAAAGGTAAAATGGTATCTCAAGGTGCCCATGCTTCCTTAAAAGTATTTACAGATGACATGAAAGTTGAACATAGATCGCACTCTATTAACCGAGTGCTAAACTTTGAATCAGGCTGCCCTATGAGTGCGTGGTTGGATGGAATCTATAAGAAGGTCGTGTTAGCTATCGACACTGAAGAAGGCTTGTTAGCGTTACATAATCAAGCTATTAAAGCAGGTTTGCCAGCATCCCTTATCCAAGATTTAGGCTTAACAGAATTTAATGAGCCCACCTATACCGCAGTTGCTATTGGTCCTTGGTGGCCAGATGACGTTGATGAGATTACCGGTAAGCTGAGGCTGCTATAGTGGATCCCGAAATGGAAGCGCTGCTTAAAAGTGAAATGGAAGGGGCAATGAGTGGTGGTCTTGATGTTGGACTGATCGTTTGCTCGATCATCTTTGGGATGATCGGCTGGGTTGTATTTCGCATGGGCTGGAAGTCTGGTGACGGTACTAAAATATTCACAGGAGCTGCATTAATGCTTTACACCTACTTCATCCCTAATGTTGTTGTGGCTGTCATCGTAGGGATTGTTTTAACGGCTATCCCACTTGTTGTAAAAAGATAGGAACGGCACCTTATTTTAGAAAAGTTGATGTAGTTAACTATATTAACTTAATAGCTATTATAAAATATTTATTACTTTTCATAAACTATCAATAATTCTATGGGCTATCATGTCTAAGCGTGAACTTAAAAAACAGCTGCAAGCTATTCGCCAAATTGCTCATAAGATTGAAGTCACACTTCATGAAAAAAGTGATCAGTCCTTACCAGAAATTGATTTGAATTCACTTATTTCAGAAACCAATACTATTTTACTTGCCTTAAACAACCTTGATTTACCCCGACCTACTGCAGTCGAACCTCAACTGCTTAGTGTCGCTTAGGAGCTACCGTGATTAAAAATGAAACAACCCGTGTATTACAAGAGCTATCCGCATTAGCTGATGAAGCCGAATCAAAATGGCTGGAATTGTCAACCCAGGCTCAGGAGGAATTAGACAATGTTTTTCACGAGGGCGTCGGCCACCACATTAGGTGGTTACAAAATAATATGTCCAATCTTTTAAACGGTGATATTGAAATGAAAGAGATCCTTTCCAATGCTGATCATTTGGACGCCAAAGAATCAGGCTCTCTCGATCGTATTGATGAGCGAAAAAAAGATCTATACATTGCCCTTAATTCTGATCCAATGGATACGATTAAAGTTGAAGACTACTTAAAAGACGGGTTTGGCCGAGATATCGTTACGATCTTTGCACTTGAAAATGACAACATCATGTTAGCGGAGATGCTTGTCGAAATCTACGAGTTACAAGTAGGCGATGATATTGCCGAACTTGCCGAATCTGAAGTCGATCCTGTCACGCAATATAAGCCGGGCTTTTAAGGCTTATTGTATCGCTTTGCCAGGTTCTGCTTGGATTTTTCATTACAGATGAATTTATGTGCCAAGCCGAACCAGTGTGGGTGTACCTTATCTCCTGACTTTTCAATAAAAGGCTCACAAATGTTTTTGATTTGTTGACACAATTCAACGGTGAACTCTTTTTGTAAAGATTCCCACTCAACAAAGCCACCTGAATGCATAATCTCTTTTAATTGGTTATCTGTATATTCCGCCACTTTTCTTCCTTTAACTTGATTTTATATCATCATTATAATACAATTATATTATAATTTCCACTTTGGAGTTCCGAATGAGCCAAGAATCTACTGTTATACGTTCGAAAAGCATTGAATTTAATGCCCTAATGAAGAACGTTTACGCCTTGCTCTCTATCATTACCGCTATTGCTGCGCTCTCTGCGTTTGCAGCAACAAGCATGGGTATGCCAAGACTTCCTTGGTGGGGCGTCCTAATAGGCTTCTATGGCCTTCTTTTTCTAACAGAAGCCACTAAGAACAGTGTTGCCGGTTTATTCTCTGTGGCAACCTTAGCAGCCTTCATGGGGGCCACCTTGTCACCTATATTGCATCTTATCGCAGCAAATGGGATGGGTAACCTCATTGTTGTTGCCTTTGGTGCCACGGCGGTTACTTTTGCAAGCTTGTCTGCCTACGCGATCATTACCAGAAAAGACTTCTCTAAGATGGGTAGTTTCCTGTTTGTCGGGATTTTAGTCGCTTTTCTAATGGGGATAGGCAGTATCGTTTTTAACATCCCTGCAATGGGCTTGGCAGTGTCTGCTGTATTTGTTTTATTGATGAGCGGATTAGTGCTTTATGAAACAAGCGGCATGATCCACAACCCTAACCAGAATTACATTTCTGTTACGGTTGGCTTGTTTGTCGCTATCTACAATTTGTTTACGAGCCTTTTGCATTTGCTGATGGCTTTCTCGGGAGATGACTAATAATGAAGGCTTTCAGTTTTTCTGCTCTATGTATTTTACTGTCATGCTTAACACCGCTGCAAGCTCAGGAGCTTTCTGACTCTACCTCATCCAATGTGACTATTACTGCAGGAAGTCTCGAGCCTTTTGGCTCATCAGGAGTCGGACGCATACTTTATAGTAGCACCATGTTTGACGGCGCGGAAACCGTTCCATTTTGCAACCATTATAGATGTGGTAATGGCTATACACAGTATAAGGTGGTGGGGAATAAGATTTTTAGAAAAGATCGTTACACAAGCTACCAGTACGTTGAAGTTCCTCGCTGCACCGCCCCTAATAAATGTCAAAACTATAGAGGGACCATTTCTGAATTCTCATTGGATGGGGTCGTTCTTTTGGGTTCTACTAACGCAAACACTATTTCCTACTACGCCACCTCCGCCTATCCAGGCTCTGTAACGCCAAGGATCTTCAGTGCAGGCATCACGGGAGCAGTTATTTCAGGCTATAAAGTTAGATGGTTAAGGTAGCCTAATGTATAAGTCAGGAAATAAAGCGAAGATAGATAAGTATAATGGTCTCTATATGGACTTAGCCCATCGCCTTGCGATGATGAGTCACGCGCGGAGAAAGCAAGTAGGTGTTATTGCTGTTCGGGATTACACCACTATCAGTGACGGCTATAATGGTATGCCTTCTGGCATGGATAATTGCTGTGAAGATCCAGAAACCGGCATGACCCGTCCAGAAGTATTACATGCTGAAAACAATATGCGTGAAAAACTAAGGCGCTCTGGAAACAGCCTCGAAGATTCAGATGTGTACTGCACGCTTTCTGCGTGTGTAAACTGTGCTGAAATAATGATTGAAGAAGGTGTTAAACGTTTTCATTATGCTGAAGCTTACCGGGACAATAGTGGCATCTTATTACTTGAAGAAAAAGGGGTGGAGTGTATTCAAGTGTTTGCGACCATGCCTTTTGATTTGATTGATAATACCCTTGAGATAGAGCAAACTGCTCGTAACTTAAAAGTGAGTATGAGTTAACATGATTAAACGCCAGTCAGAGGTACAAATAAAGCAACACAGCGATTTATTTGTCGATCACCTCCTATCTATCCATAATCACGGTAATTATCCTACAGAGCGCGTTCAGGATGAACCCGAGCTCGAGCTTCCCTGTTACTCTACACGCCTTTCTTTGCGTCAAGATCGCACTATAGAAGACAGATTTAAGCGGGGTAAGTTTTTTCTATTCGATCCGTCTACCATTTCAGATTTTACCACTGACGTACTCTATCGAAAAAGGGGAAAGAGTGAAAAGTCAGTGATCCTTTAGGATGAACGAGAAGGGCTCCTTTTTGATTTGTCGATCATGAAAGACGTGCCTCATGATGACAGCTCTAACAACACAGACATTACTATGGCTTTAACTGTCTACAACCCTGAAAATAAGACTATTCGAGATCGGCTTGTTAAAGAAAAGGCCCTTTCCAGTTTAATAGAACACCTGTTAGTAAACTTGATATTTTTAAAGATGGTGGTGAAGCGTACAATCTGATCCATTGGAAGATTACCGCAGACACCCTCTTTATTGATCTAACCACGGGGGAGGATGTCGACGTGTTACAGGTCGACCTGCTAACCGGATCGGTCAACCTTAATAATATAAATCTGGAAGATGATGATTTCAATTACTCACTCCCCTTTATACCTAAAGCAGTCCAGTACATTTTAGCCGTTAACAATTTAACCGGTGACCTTCTCGGTGATATTACTCGGGAAGTACCTAAGCCGGCTATTTAGGCTGACTTGTTAATACCTTCATCTCGAAGCTCATCAATAATATAGCCAAATCGATTCGCAGATAAATCCTCATCAGAATAAGCATCTCTTATTTCCTGCAGTTTGTTTTCATTGTATAGCGCTTTAATTTTAGCGTTATCCTGATCACTAAAGACTGCCGCTGTATATAAATGCTTGTGTGCAAAAGGCTCTGTGTATTTTCCATTTCTGATCTGCTTACTGATCTCATTCATCGCTTTCTTAAAATCAAGCCGCTCACCCTCTTTAATTTTGGACTGCTGGCTAATCAAATCAGACACGATCCATTCTCTTAATTCAGGGATATTGCTAATGGCCACTACTTTTTTGCAATATCCTATTAATGTCGACAGGTATTTTTCTTGAATCATATTGAGCTTGCGGGTTTCTTTATTTATTCCCTCTTCTAACATGAGTACATTAACAGGACTACTCTGCTGCTTATGGTGAACAATGATTGTAAACGAAACCAAATCTTGACCACGAGTCTTACTGTAATCCACCTCAATATCATATTCTTTATGAGAGTTAATTTCTTCAACAGCAGGCTTTAATACCTGACTATTAAATCGCTTCCATTCCTTGTACTTGTTTTGGTTATAAAAGCCCAGCTCTTTACGAAGATCTTGAAATGAAATTTTAAAGTCACCTTTAAAGGCGTGAGATTTAAAGACCTCATAAAGCCTAATCGTATTGCCGGAGTTTATTTCCTCGAGTAATACCAAGTCCAATTGACAAAACTGCTCAATCGGCACCATCTCTTCATAGATCTCACTGGGGATCCGAATATGAAGATGATCTTTATCCTCTTTAGGATCGTACTTTATTCTGGGGAAGATGGAGATAAAGTCAAAGCCCTGCTGACCATACTCATCAACAGACACATTCTTTATTCGTTTAGTCATTAAGCGCTCAGCCACATCAAACAGCTGACTGGCTCTATTTTTAGATTTAAGCAGCGACCGGTCAAGTAGCTTTATCGGCAAGCGAACCATAATGCTTTCATCTGAAAAGGACTCAATTAAAGACTGATCTTTAGATAAGTAAAAATCCTTGATTACATTGTAAACCTCCAAAAATAAATAACGCTCTATTTTTGTCCAGGAATCATCGTACTCACCCAAACTGAAACTGTGATTAATGATCCTAACTTCCCGACTTTGACTACCTGACATCTTTTTCTCCATACCACCCGCCATGTTCAACTCTTTAAGCGAACCATACGCCACTTTTTTTCAAGATGCGAACTTATTCCTAAAAGAGAAGACCTTCATAACTAAATGAAGTTACCTTTCCTCCTTAACTGTGTAACCTAAGTTACTAATTAGTGAGCTGTTAGCAAGTAAAAAAGACGCCTTAAACTCTAAAAGCTATCCCTAAGCACTCTAAAAACAAAGACCTTTAACAGCTAAAGTAGCGCCCCAGCATCATAATTAAGGCGTACTTAACAACTAATGAGAATATGTAAGCACTAAAAACCAAGACCTTCAGAGTAAATCAAGTGACCTTTATTGCAAAATTAGGAGGCTATACAGCCTAAAACAGGCGACCTAACACACTAAAAGATAAGGTGCCCCTTATTTACAGGTATTTGAGTGGGGGGCTTTATTTTTCCTAATTCATAAGACTTTCAGGAAAATGCTGCTTTCCGAACATGATTTAATCATTTGTCCTAAAAGCTAAGACCTTCAGATTAAAAAACCCTAATTCATAAGACCTTCAGATAGCTGAATGCTCACCAAGGGTAGTTAATACCTATATGCATCAATAGTTTTCAGCTATCTATCTTAAATAATAATGGAACCTTATCTGTAGCACGATCTTGCTTGAATTCAAAAAATAAGACCTGTTTTAGCCTCCAGATGACACTTTTACCCCACAGTAAACAGGAGTGTTAACAATGCGCCGACACCTATATTATCAAGCAAGCCCCTGTTACATCTTGTTACAGCTTGTCTTGAGGCATTAATTGACGGCATCAGTAGATCCTAATTCATAAGACCTTCACTATTATTCCTCCTAATTGTTAGGACTTTCAGCCGGTATTATCCTAATTCATAGGACCTTCAGGTGGGACAGGTCTAATTTATAGGCCTTTTAGACTGGAAGCACGCTACCTCCTAAAAAATAAGACCTTCAGCTTAATAATCCCTAAAAGGTAAGACCTTCAGATGCGGTTGAATGCGCTAAGTGAGCTGTAGTGTGATCTAATGAGGTGTGTAATACAGGGATGGCGAGCCAGCATGACGATAATGAATTAAAGTTGATGAGGCTTTAAGGGGGCTCTACTATTAAACGATCTGTTTTTTAGTTTGAAGTCGCACTATTTCAAGCTTCCTAAAAGGTAAGACCTTCAGCCTCTATGAAGCCCAGCTATAGCGTGTCATACAAGAACGCCTCAAATCTAAGACCTTCGTAATAGAGCAAAGAGATCGGCGCTGTGGATAACTTTTCAACACATTCCTAAAAGGTAAGACCTTGAGAAAGAGGATTATCCTAATTCATAAGACCTTTGTGGATAACTATTCCTAAATAATAGGACTTTCAGGGCTGAAAACCTAAAAAGCAAGACCTTCACTTGAGGTTTCTCTTTTGATTCAATAGCTTATGAGTGTCTAAATACTCTTAATATATTCTTCTTACAATATCCTTATATAAGAATATTGTCTTACCTTGCTATCACAAGGTAAAAACAAAAAAAGGCAACGCTTAAGCGGCATCATATCAGCTACTTGATAGGCTTACTTTGTTTTTAGAGAAAGTCACGCGATCGAACGATACAGTAAAGCCCGCAGAATTACGGTGACCACCCCCACCAAACTTAGCAGCAATAACCGCCACATCCTGACCTTTATCATGTGATCGTAGGCTAAACTTGATTTCATCATTATGGAAGGTATAGATAGCTGCAAAGTCATTGCCTTGAGATAGTTGGTGACCCATATCACTGGCAAACATAAAGGGTGCATTACATACGGGCACTTCAAATCCTTCAATATGCAATGTCGATAGACCTCTACTGAGGATCTGGTCTATTTGGTTCTGCTGGTTTCTTACAAGCAACTTACCTTCTTGAATCATTTCACTGGATCCTCTCAATGACAACTCTGTCCACACGTCAAAATCCATAGGGTAAGCTAACAGTGAAAAGAAATAATCATCACAGCTTGGTAGCTGCTTTAACCACAAGTCACGATCCTCAATGTAAAGAACAAGATCGGGGGCGGGTTCATCTTTAAAAAACCACTTCCACGCCAGACTTGCGCCAGACATATTAACGTTATACTCACCTTCAATTACGCCCTCGGCAATCAGTTTATTAATCACGTCGCCACCTGTTTTATGGTGATCTAAATTAATAACACGATTGGCTTTAGCCGCTAATTCTCGCAGCTGCTCTTCAGAGTAGGTAAAGTCCGCAATATAAACATCACGACCTGCTACATTTTTAGGGGGGTTATCCCTTTCGCCAAAGGTATAGGTACAGTTGTCACCCAATACTTTATGTGCAACCCAGGCTGCACCAAATCCATCATGGCAATTACCGTGATAAACAAAAATCGGTTTATTGCTTGGCATAATATAAATCCATTAATGTTGTTTCTTTGTTGCAAAATCTTTTAATAAATCATGGCTGCACGTCATACAAAGGTCAGCGCTCACCTCCACCATATCTCCCCAGATGGAATCGAAACCACCCACGAATTTAATGGAAAGCACTTCTTGGAATTCATAGGCATCTTCGACCTCAATGACCTTATGGCATCGGTCGCACTCAATCGCCACCACTTCAGTTTTGGTCACAACGGAATTCTGAGTGTGCTTCGTCACGTTTAATCTATCTTGGTGTCGATGGTTTTCTTGGTGAACTTGCTCATTACCCATCCCAAAAAAACAATAACAAGCAACACTATAACAAAACCAGCATCTTCACTCATAAACTGCGCCGCAAGATCGTCTGCACTGACTGTGAAATCACTCTTCACCTCCACAGCTTCTTGGTGATCCATGACGTCAGTCTCCGGATTATCCGCTGGGAAATCAAGCTCTTGTGCGCCGTCACTTTCCAGTGGGACAACATCAATAACTGCATCTTCCATTACTTTCCTACTCCAAATGAAGACTCAGTAAGCACCTTAAAGTAACCGACCATTGTCATGAGTAAAAACAAACCAAACAATCCGAAAAGCAAGTAGATACCCACTGTTACACTGCCCACAACAAACGTAATTATGGCAGAAATGACAATGCCGGCAAAAAACACGGTATATAAATTTTTAAGCCAATTCATGTGAGACGTTAACATAGTCATAGCATGGTACTGCTCACCATCCAGATCGACCATTTCATTAAACCGGTTCGCCTCTATTTTCCCCTTTAATCTTATAAAAAGAAATGCCGACACAGCAGCGGCAGGCAGGAAGATGGCGCCAAGAATATTAATAAAATAGAGTGCAGCAAGCTCAGCCTTAACTGATTTAAGAGTTAATTCCATTTTTTAAAACATCTCCGGTAGTTGACCGCCAAAGATGATAATTTGCTTACCTTTAGCAAACAAGAATCCAGCATCCTTCATGTCATTGACAACTCGCCCTGCTACCTCTCGAGAGCAACCCACAATTAATGCTAAGTCTTGACGAGAAATACGAAGCTCCGTGCCACGCTCATGATTAATTCCAATACCTGTTCCACATAAGCGATTTAATGTCGCTCTAATGCGCTCCTTGGCATCCAAGTTAACCATTTCGTTAATTGTTTTACGTGTTAAGCCTAAGCGGAAAAGGGTCATTTCGACAAGAAGGTCTCGCATTTCCTCGTAAGCTTCTGGATCTGCCACTTTAAATCTGGCTAATGCCGCCTTCCCCATGACCGCTAATGAAACTTCTGTTTCTGTCTCGATCATAGCATCATGCTGAGCTGTTCGGCTGCGCACCAGCATTAAACCCTCACCTAATGTATCGCCGCGCTCAAGGTACTCAAACAGTACATCATGCCCCTTATCATTATAGGTGTCGCTATCCGACACTTGATCGCAGGTACCAATTCGCCTTAATCTACCCGTAATAACGACGCTCATCGCATCAACATCTATTTCGCCATAATAAATGGTTTCACCCTTTTTATACTTCTTTTCGTGGGCTAAATCGATAAACTTCTGAAATGATTCAGGGAACTGCGCCAATATATGTGGGTTAAGCTTCATGTCGTAAATTCTCTTGTATGTAATAATTTGTATTATACACAAGATACACTAAATAGCAACTAATTGTAAGTAATGTCACATTTTTGATACAAACATATAATACACATTCTAATAGTTAAACTTTTTCTTATTTCCCACTGCAGAGTTCCACGATCCACGAGCTTTGTTTTGAGGTTTACCTTTATAGTTTCCGCCAGATGATTTAAGCTTATGATGCTGATTAAACTGAATCTCTTGAGCGAATGGAGATACCGTGAAACTCTTACCTTGAGCGGTAACGTATTTGTTTGCATGGTAAAAATGAATGTACTTTTTGGCACGGGTTATCGCTACGTAAGAAAGTCGTCTTTCTTCATCTATATCGGTTGCTGTAAGCTCTGTGGCATCCTTTCTACTCTCCATAGGGAACTTAGACTTAGTGAAGCCAATAAAGTGAACATGATCCCACTCCAAACCTTTCGCCTTATGCACCGTGCTCACTGTTATGGCTTTGGAGGCGTCCACCTTTTCAGGATCCTCTTGTTCTAATAAAATCTCAAATAACTCATGCCAGTTTTCACAGTTCAAGTTTTTAGACCACTGTTCAAGCTGATCTAAGTTACCTTCGCGACGATTATAGGTTGCAGGATTGCTTTTACGTTCCGCCTTAAACATATCAAGCGGTGCAAGCTCTTCACGGATCACCGTGATCCAATCAGCTGGAAGGTTGTTACGAAGATAGTTGATGACCTTTCTAAAGTGAAGCAATGTTTCCCGTGCTTTTTTCATTGTGACCATGTTTATGCCATCATCACTTAGTAGCGGCTTACCCGTTTCATCTGCATGAGCAACCAACAATGCCAGTGCCTTATCACCCACACCTGGCAGCATTTTACGTGCAGTCCATAGTGCCGCGCTATCATGGTTATTAATGACCATACGTGCCACTGCAATACAGGCTTTAGCCTCTGCTCTATCCATTAGTTTAGAGGTTCCTGCTACTTGATACGGGATCTTAGAGCGAATAAGCTCGCCCTCAATCTCAGTTAGCATCATATTTGTTCTATAGAGAATAGCAATATCACCAGGCTTAGAGCCTGTTTGAATTTCACGTCTAATACGCGCTATAAGGTCTTTACCCATCGTAAAACTGTCTGGTGCGGTCACAAGGTTTACCTCACCTCTCGTGCTGTGGCTTGCCATTGACTTCGGGTTTTTCTCAAGGCGTTCTTCATTTAATCTTACTTGCTTAGTGGCTTTACTTACAATTTCAGGCGCACTTCGGTAGTTACTTTCAATGAGGTACTCGGTTGCTTTAAAATCATCCATAAAAAGTGTCATGTTTTCAGGTTTAGCACCACGCCAGCCATAGATAGACTGATCATCATCTCCCACCATAACCACATTCCATGATCGGAAAGCCAGATGTTTAACTAATTGATACTGTGCCAAGTTAGTGTCCTGGGCTTCATCGACGATTAAATGTTTAATTTGATCTGAATATTGAGCGGCCACATCAGGATTGGCATTGAATGTTTCTAATGGTTTTAAAATAAGATCATCATAATCAAGTAAGCCATTTTCTTGGGTAAAGGTTTCATAACTCAATAAGGCTTCAACAATTTGCTCGTCGGTTAACGGACCTCCGCCATCTTGAGCTTTAAGAAAGTGACGCATATTATTAATAATCTTAACCATATCTTCATAGCTGGTGCCAGCGCGTAATGCTTCATTCTTACAATAACTGTAGCCACTTTGCCACTGTACTGAGGGGTAATTTGTTCTATCTATGCCCACCTTATCTAATGAAAACTCAAAAATCTTAGCCTGATCTTTATCATCCATAATGCTAAACTGCTTAGGTAGCCCAAAGCGCTTAGGTGCTCGACACATCATCTTAAAAAAGAAAGCATGGAACGTTGTTGGCTCAACCCCAGATTCAAAACCTAATCGCTCTTTAAGGCGAACCTTCATTTCATTAGCCGCTTTACGAGAGAATGTCAGCATAACGTAGCCAGCGGGGCTTATTCCTGCAGCCAATCTGCGGCTGGTTAACTCAATAACAACAGATGTCTTGCCACTTCCCGCACCAGCAACGACTAATGCGGCGCCATCTTTATGACGAGCAACAGCTTCTTGTTGTGGATCTAAAGGGAATTTTGGATCTGAAAGCTCAAATGCCGGCAAGGGTGCATCATTAATGCTGGCGCCCGGAATAAAGAATGGTTCTTCGCCATTTTTAGTGACTGAGCCATTTGTTGAGGGCGCTGCAAAAGCGTCATCTTCAGAGAGCGTAGGCACATTATCTCGAGCTGCATCCATTTCATCCTCGTCCATAGAAAAGCTATCGCTATCCATGGTTTCTTGAAATGAGCTTTCATCGTAACTATCCAGACCAGGCATAGAGTCAAAGAAGCCGTCGGCTTCAATAGGTTGGCCAAATAGATCTGTTTGAGGTTGTTGTGCTTCAGCCATAGTAGTGCCTTATTGTTTAATAGATATTATTTATTTTTAGTAGATAGGTATGCGTTAATCTGCATTAGCTGAGAAGCAATCAAGGTCGAACGCGACGTAACCGCGATAATAACCAGTATCACTGCAAAGTTAAGTGAGTAATTATAGATATAAATAAATAACATACTCATGACTAAAGCCCACCCTCCCAGTTCTGATGCTGCGATTTTTCGCCATTGTTCGATCTCACTTAATTCCATTTTCTTTATCTTAAGGAATTGCCCTGTATGTGCCTCTGAGCCTTGCTTTGACGGCTTTAAAGAGCTAATCATATTCTTGGCAATGGAGAGTGCCTCTTTTATTCTTCTCGCCGATCCTGAGACATTTTCTTTTGTGCTCTTTACACCTAACGACCATACAAAGAAGCCGCCTGTTTTTTTAACTATTCCCATTTTGTTCTATCCTTTAATAATTATTCACCACGAAGAGCCTGCTCTAAAAGAGCGCGATCTTCATTGGTGTTGTTAACTTGGTGGAGTTGCTCTTCCATTTTTAGCCGCCAATTTTCCCACAGGTGCCCGCCTGAAGCGCTTGCAATTAAGGCTTCGCTGCCACGACGGGAGTTTATGTCAAATTGTGAGGACTGGCCGCTCATAATGTTTAGCTCGGTTTAAAGTTTGCTGACGGATCCATCCACTGACCTGGATCGGGGTTTGCCACTATCACAGTGCGTGTATCCTGTGTCGAGGCTCTAAACTCCTCGATCCCCTCAAGGACATTCGCCGCTACCGCAATACCATGTGGCATTGTTGCGTGGATAATCCCCTCTTTAGCAATTTTGTCCTCGACATTTATTTCTTCACCACCTTCTGGGGGAGCGTTAAAAACAGCCCCAAAACCGTGCTTAGCGACTAAAGGATTATTAGGGCCGTGATCAAATATAAAGTTCATAGTAGTACTCCTTACTGACTAAGTTGAATTCACAATAGCATATTTTTTAATGATTGTATATAATGTGTAGGATACAAACCACAACATTTATGCTTATTAGTGAGCTTCATCTCAAAATAAAAATAGAAAAATTGTTAAATTATAATTACCCAAAAAATTAAGGCAGGTTTATTATGACACTATATGAAAAGATACTTCGTGAACTGTTTCAAGATTTTAGCTTTTTTGCTGTTGATGCAAGTAACAATGAAAAGGTCTACTTATCCTTTGATGAGGTCAACGATCCCAAAGGGTTAAGCGGGCCATTAAACTTATTTGTTGCTCAGTACATGGTTGCACTCAACCTATCTGACAATCTGGTTACGTCCATGGATGAAATGGGCGTAAAAATAACAAAAGACCCCAAAACATTATCCGGCGTCTCTATTGAGATGGGCAATGGTACCATCCCTAACTCTCTTAGAACCGTCATGTTTACGCACGCCCTCTTCTCTCAACTGGGAAGCGAATATGAAAATGAATCGCCAGTCGCTGGATCAGAAATAAATATCACAGGTCTCTTTATACAGGGGCGTGATTTAATTAATATTTATTTCGCGCAATTAAGTGAGATCCTTTCTGCAACAGCAGAACAAAAACAAGCGATAGTCGACTTAGCTGAACAAGGCAATCAGCAAGCACAAGAAGTAGTTGACAACATAAAGCAAGATGTCTCTGAGGAAGAAAGCAAGCAAGATAAAACTAAGGAACCAAGTAAAAAATCAGATAACTTAGATCCTGTCTCGCAGATATTACCGTCAAGCGATACACTTGAGGTCGAGTCACCTGTCGCTGACGAGAAACCAAAGAAAACATTAAAGTCTGATCCTGGAGCATAAAATGGCAGAGTCATTTAAAGCAAGACCTTTTACAAAAAAGGAACGGATCTTAAGTAGCGCCTCAGCCTCAAAAGATGACGAGGGAAGCGATGATTTATCCGCTATCGATTCAAAGCAAGAAGAACCATCTATCAGCAGCGTTTTAGACACGCTGTTTTCACCTCCCCCTATTGACGAGGATGAAGCCGCACCTGAAGATGAAGAGGCCGCCTTTTCTCCACCTCCATTTCTTGATTTGGGCAGTAAGGGAGCGGATGCAGATCCTGAAGATGATGAGGTTATGTTTAGCCCTCCTTTGGATCCAAATCCAAATGAAGACATTCCTTATATAGAGCCATTCTCTGTTGAGCCTGTCGATCTGGATGCTGAACTTGAAGAACAGCTTGATACTGAGATCGAGGAGGATCTTGAGGCGTCACTGGCAGAAGATAAAGAAACAGCAAAGCTTGATGATGAGTGGGAGCAAGAATTTGACGAAGAAATAGAAGCGCCCGATCTTGATGGAGATAAAAGTTCAAAAGGTCTCCGCGCTATGGCTTCTGGAGCAGGATCGGCAGAAGATGATGAGCTTAGCTACCAACAACATGAAGCCCGTGTAAAAATGGAGGCAGAGCAAGCCCGAAAAATCATGAACCTTTTAGCCACAATGGGGCCTGTATTTAAGCGTGTTGTTGGTAACTCGGATAGTGATGATGCTGCGCAATTGGTCTCTGAACTGCTTGCGAAAGCGGAAAGCCTTAAGCAAAAACTATATAGCGTGTTTAACGCCAAGCAAGAGCAGCAAATACCTAAATGGCTTAAAGCACAGCTTAGCCGCTATGCCGTCAGCATGACGACCGACAATCACACTATGTCACTTGATGACATGGTCACCATGAGCAAGCAACTAAGCGAGTTTATGCCCGATCTTCGCTATGAATATAGCAGTGCTGTTGATGACAAGATGCAAATTAAATTAAGCATGATTAAAGCTTTAAGTAAGATAGAGGTTGATATTGATATTTTTTATGCCAACCTTTCAGGTGCTGGAGAAACAGAAATATCTTCAAGCATTGAGGCGCATCGAGCGGAGATCGTAGATGATATATCAAGCTTTATTGTAGGTAAGGTAAGCCATGCTATGGAGATGTTATCAGAGCCAAAGTCGACAGCAAGAACGCGAACAATGATGGCGCAATCACTCATTCATCAAGCCTCTGAATTTTACGCAGCCTCGCTAAGTATTGAAATCTCTAATTTCTGGGAAAGACTTAAAACTCATAAAGATAAAGGCAAGCATAAAGACTTTATCGAGCACTTCGCTTCTCGCAATCCTGAAGGCGTTCCAACCAGCGACGCTTCTCGCCGTGCAGAGGATTCTTTTGATGCTTTAACGGGATCTGTGGAAAAAGAGTTTGACAAACAATTTGACAGATTAATTAATTTTACATATTCTAAGGCTACTAATTCATCAGAATTAAAGAATTAACAGAAATTAATTAAGGACTTTTTATGCCTGAACAGCAGGGTAATGCCAATTCTGCTGACGATTTCCTATGGGGAATGGTCGGCGCTATCATTACGATCGGACTACTATGGTATGCATTTCATGCCGAGATTGCTATCGGATTTTTATACCTTGCAGATTACAAAGTAAGGTTTCTTGAAATGTTTTTAGATTCTCCGCAAGGAGGCTATCTGCACTCGCTTCGAGAGTGGATAAATAATATTAATCCTGGAACACTATCCTTTAATGCTTTAATGGTCTTAAGTAAGACGGTCGGCAAGTATTTTATGGTTCCCGTATCAATGATACTTTTTTATTGGGCATATAAGCTATACAGCAAGCCAACATACTCACGCAAATTAGACACGAACATGCTCATTAAGAGCGAAAGCGCTTTATGGCCTGAAATAATTCCACCTATGATGCATGATATCCTTAAAGAAGATCCCCTAACAGGAAAGTGGGCTGTATCGCGATCACCTGTGGCATTTTTAGAGCACTTCAAGCTAATGACTTCTAATGGTGATTTAAAGGAAGATAAGGTGCGCAGTATACTCCGCAAGCAACTTGGGGCACCATTTAAAGGGCTTCGATCTCTTAACAAGTATGAACTGGCAGTCTTTGGCTGTTTCGCTTCTGCCATATTAAAAGATAAGGATGAGTCAAACTTGGCTTTAAGTCTTATTAATCAATCTTATGATGGTAAGGATATCGATGCTTCTCCAGGTATTAAATTAGCAAAGAAATATATAAAAGACCCTAAGATCCAAGATCTTATTGCTCGCCATCAGTTTAAGACCACCTTGCTTTTTGCAATGCTTCAAACTGCGAGAGAGTCAAGTGGAGTACTGCCTTCGTCGAACTTCCTTTGGATGAAGCCTTTAGCCAGGCACACATGGTACGTCTTGAATAATGTAGGTAGAAAGGTGGCTTGGTCAGACGTTTGTGCCGTTTTTGGCCACTTTAATGCCGAAGTGCTCTACGGAAAAAAAATAGAAAAGCCTTTTATTGATAAATCAGTAGAAGGCTTAGTCAAGATAACGCGGGAGCGAGTTATAAAACATTGACATCTCAATGTGTATCATGTATACTCCACAGACTTAATATTAGGGGCGACACATTGAAAAAGCTATTAGCACTACTTATTGCAAGCACATTATCTCATTCCGCTATGGCGGTAGACTTTAAATCAGACTTTCCTGTTTTAGCAGATTCATCAGATAATTTAATTAAGGTTTTGGAAGGGTTTAGCGCCACGACAACAATTAAAGAAATTGAGCGTATTGAAGAAGCTAACCTTTTAAGTGTTGTAACAAGCTCAAATGAAATCGTATATCTTACTGAGTCTGGCCGGTTCCTACTTGCGGGGAATTTAATTGACCTTCAGTCCGGCATGAATTTAACACAGCAAAAAGAAGCTGAGTTAAATAGAATTGATTGGAACGATCTACCATGGGAACATTCATTCTCTACAGGTCCTGAAAACGCAGAATATGAATTAGCGGTATTTACGGACGTTGACTGCCCTTATTGTAAGCGACTTGAGAAAACACTGGAGTTTATGCCTAACATTAAGGTTCATTACTTCTTATACCCACTTGAACAGCTTCACCCGAATGCACCGGAAAAGTCTAAAAATATCTTATGTTCAGAAGATCCTGTCGCAACGATGCATGCCTACATGCTAAATGGTGTTACCCCCCCAACTATTGAAGATATTGATGCAGTGTGTCAAACGACATTAGATGGCTTACTTGACTTTGGTCAAGGCAAAGACATTGGTGGGACGCCAACATTAGTGTTTCAAAATGGAAATAGAATTCCAGGTGGGCCAGGTAATTCAGCGGAATTAATGAAAATGCTTGAAAAAGCAAAAGCTGATCTATAGTAAACAGATAAAATAAAAGGAGCACCTCACTTAGGCGATGCTCCTTTTTACTATTTTACTATTTTACTATTTAGTTTTCTTAGTTTTCTTAGTTTTCTTGTTAGGTGTTGCACTCATCAATGCAGAGATATCAATCTCACGAGCTTTACTCTCAACAATCGTTAATGTGCGAACTTCTTTTAACGTGATTACGCCTTGTGCTAAATCTTTATTAAGCACGTGAATGTAACGATCGATAACGGGTCTCGTACCACCATCTTGCTTGACCCAGCGATAACCTGCGCTGTGGTCTCTACCTAATATACTACCAAAGAAAGCAAATGACTCCAAAATAGGCTTGTCAATCTGATCTTCTTTTGGCTGCATCTTATTATAACGATCCAGGCTAAAGTAAAAGTCTGATGGAGAGATAGGTCTTTCAACAGGACAGCTCTCTGGGAACATATCTAAGTAGCGCACAAGCAGCGCAAGCGCAACATCCTTAACAGGTTCAGCACCATTTTTATTTACGCACAATGACCACGCTGGCATATTCAAACCAAACGTCCAACATGCATCCATAACAGATAGTTCTAATTTTTGTGATAGCTCTTCTAAGTCCATACCCAGCACTGGTCTATTTTCAGGAATCATAACAACCCTCCTTTTTTAGTTAAAATCAGAAGTAACCACCTATTGGCCACCCCATCTCAGAGTGTTACGATTGCATTATTAGCACATGTTATGAAAAAGATCAAGATTTATTTTGCGTAAGACCATGAGTTACACAATTAGCACTCCCTATATATGAAGGAAATAAGATCACCTTTAAGCTAAGTCGTTGAATGTGGTTGTCAGTGGTAATTTTCGATGAAAGTAGTCAAGAGTATCCCAGCGTAGTCTTCCGCAAAACTTATTGCCTATCAAGTACCTTAAACACAAAAAGAAGTTAGCGCTACACCTTCAAAACCCTTATGCGGCGCTACTTGCCTCGTGCGCACAATAAAATACCATTTATTATCTAAAATAAGTGTTGACATTCATTGTGTAAGTAGTATATGTTCTAACCATGAATTGACGAAACGAACACCTGAACATAGGATTTCAACAATTCAAGTAATTCGATACTGGATGTATCATAAATAAGGATTACGGAAGCTTGCATTAACATGGAGCAAGCGCACTTAATTAGAATGGAATGATTAAAGTGCAGCGAAGGGGTTTCGCAAAATTAATATTGTGATTACAATATGCAATGAATCTTACAGGAGAGCAAGAAAATGAGCGAAGTAAAACTAACCGGTTACATCATGCGTGACTACGACGAAACGGCATCAATATCTAAGTTAGAGTCAGTGGCGCCGTACACTAATCAAAACCAAGAGGGATTAATCCTTCATTACGGATTTAAAAGCGTATTAAGTAACTTATCTGAATTAAGAATGCGCGCAGACAGCTACAGCCAATACTTTTTCGAAGTAAACGTAACGGTTGATGTCGGTGAGTTTATTTTTGGGCGGGTTTCTGAGGAGGACTTAGAGGAAACACGTTTCTTAAATCTCGCCTACTGCAATAAAGATCTGAATAAACAAATAGAGACTGTATTAGGTAAAAAGATTGAAAAGAACCTTACTAAAAACGCAGTCTACGCTGTTGAAGATGTCATTGCTTTGCATAATGATCCTTTATTTGCTCACTTGGATGTAATTGTTTTCCCTGGTAAAGGCCGCCAACGTGGCAAGCCTGATCCAATGAGCATACTCTTCTATGGTGATAATGTTACCGGTGTAACGGTTACTAATCCTAATAAAGGCGAACCCTTTGAAGTCGAGATGCCTGATTTTTTAGAGATGGCTTAATCACCTCGTAAGGGATCTGCATGAAGAATACTGTTCAGTAGCCGGCCCAAAAGGGTCGGTGCTTGAACAAGAGTTAACCTTGATAGACAAGATGTCTTGATAGGTTTTTACCCTGCTTCCTTTCGTGAAGTAGGTTTCTGCTTAACATAAACCTTAAGGCAGCTTATTTTTTAAGAAGGTTTCTTTAGTTTTAGGAAGGCTTCTCTCTTTAATAAAGCTGACAATCAAAGTGCTCATCCGCATATTGGATGACTTGCTCCAAAAAGGCGCTAAACTCTTCTACAGACATCTGATCTATATTGTAATCAGGATCACTTAGTAAGTCGCCTTTTACTTCAATGTTTAAGTCTGCTGAAGACATACCCGTATGAATCGATAATAATTGTAAGCATTTATGATAGAAACGGTTTTGTGCGGGTGTTCTTAAGACGCCTTGTACAGGAGAAGACATCACTTGAACTTGCTTGCCCTCTTCTAAAAGCGTCACTAAAGAAAGCATATGCCTCCTTAAATCATCTCTATCCTTAATTATTTGAAGTTTCATGCTGCAGAGAGTACATCACTTTGATCTAATTCTTCAACCAACTTTGATCTAATAACAGGATCGTTTGCATTCAAGATCTGCGTCAAATGGTGGTAGCAGTTCTGATATTTAACCAAGCGTTTAAAGTCTTTATCGCGAAGCCCTTTTAATCGGTCGATGCGGGAGTTGTGATTTAAATCGAATAGTTTAATTTGAATGGAGTCGTTATCACTTGCAAGGCGAACAATATAGTCTTTATATTCTTCACCTTCTTTATGTGTGACATTATCAAGTAGCTCTAAGGTACGCACGCTAAATCCTAAGAGCTGCAATCTATCTACTGTCCAGTCAGGGCAATCTTCAACTAAGTCGTGCAGCACACCGGCAATAACAACATCTTCTGCCATATTGCTACGGATAAGCTCGTTCATTACAAATAGGCAATGTAAAATGTAGGGGTTGCCACCTTTATCGTATTTACCTTCAAATGCGAATGAGGCGATGGCGATTGCTTTACTTAACATACTTACTGAACTCCATTTAATTTCTGTAATGTATACTATATACACAAAGCAGTCTTTTGTCTATCGATTTCTCTTTGTGGTTTATAACTGACTGATATCAATAGAATGAAAAGGGATGTTGCTTTACCTTCCTCTGTTCTATTATTTAATCTGCGCACCTGCCTACATTTTGTTTAGATTAACCGTCAGGCTGGTTTCATCTTCTAATGTCTGCTCAGTATCTTCACGCTTCAGTTGTGGATCGTCAGATTCGTACACCCAGCAGTCTGGATCCATCTTGCTTTCCATCATTGTTTTAATATTTAATCTGCGTGATGATATATAGGCGTCTACATGCTTCAAGTGCACTTTAACGGATAAGTGGTCTTCCGATATATTGGTATCACAAGAGGACTCGTTATATTCACTCGAAATTAGCGTGCTAAGATCCCTATCAATAATGACAGGATCACTGGGCCAGTTTAAGGTGCCTCCAGACAGTCCTAAATCCGCTAAGGAATTCATGATGTTAACTACTTGGAACAAGCCGCTACCTGGGATCTTTAATGCAATCGTGTAATCATCATCATCTGGCGATATTAAGCTGTCATATTCTGAACCGAACTCATCCATCTGTTCTTGCCAAAAATAATGATCGCCCGCTTTCGTCTCAATATGATCGGCGCCCCTGTCCCATTTTTCACGCCCCTTAGCCATGATAATGACCGCACCTTCATTGTCGTCCAATATCTTTGCCATTCGCTCTGAGAGCTTAATCTCTGGCTTTTCATTGTTATCGTCACTCATTGTGTCACCTATAGTAAAAAACTGCCTATTGAAGAAGCGTTGTCATTTTTATTTTCTGTTTTATCTGACGCAGAGAACTGTTCATTTTCAAGGCGATTAACTAAATCACCTGTTAAATGCATTGAGGCAAGACCTGACTCTGGAGAAAAAACGTCCATACAGGTAATCTCTATAATCGCTTTTGATAAGATGTAGTTGTTATTCATCACTGAATTAATTATTGCCAATCTTATTGTTTCCTCATCGGAAATAAGATGGTACTTATTAACAACCTCTTTTACAGTAGAGATTAAGCGCTCTTGCGACCCTATGGCTATATCCTTTTTGCCTGAAAAGACGGTCACCATTATAGGGGTGAGATATTTTGTTGCACAATTAAGATCAGTATCAACCTCAACACCTGCAGCTCTTACGGCATCTTTTGGGCATTGAGCAATAATAAAGTCCAGCGCCTCTAAGAAGTCCTCTTCATCGATATCTGGCTCACTGGCTAATTTATTAAATAGGGATTTAATTCCATTCCCTTTATCAACACCTGAGAGTGACAAATAGTCAAGTGAAACCGATTCAGATATCACCTTCAAGCCCATAATGTATTCCTGTAGCGGAATACGCTTAACCGCATCAAACACAAGAAAAGCGACCAGCACTTTATGCGCCTCCTGCTCGATAATGTCATTATTATTAGCATGCTCAAGATGCTCTAATACAAAGCTAACGCCATCTGCCTTAATAAGAGACATCATGTCAAGGGAGCTTAATTGATGTCCCTGCTGTGTTCGAGATTTATAAAGACTCATTCTTTCACCTAATATATGTATGCTTGATATTATAGTACATGAATTATTATAATAATGAGATATGCAAGATTAATTGACATAGTAGTCCAGTAATTATAAAATAACAAGATGAATGAAGATCTAAAGAATGCTCGCTGGTTTAAAGGCGGCAGAAAAGGTAGGGGTTACAGAAATAACAGCCTCCCCCCTGCCCTTAAGAAGAAACTAATTGAGCAAGGAAAACTGCCCGAGCTGTCGACGCCCAGTGAATCGCCAAAATCACCTAAAGATTTTGCTGATATCCTCTATGCGTCAACACCTTCTGTTTCCTTAAATTTACCAGAGTCGGTCACCTTCTCTTGGGAGGGGGCTCGCTTAATAACCCTTAACCAGCAATTACGTGCGGGCGCCTTTGTAATGCTCTTCCCTTACAAGAAAGCAAGCCATCAAATATGCTCAGATGCGATACTGTCAACAAAAGAGCTGCACGGATTTCAGTTTAAGTCTCGAGTTGAAATATTGGTTCACCGCAATGCTAAGCGACTGGTTGACAATGATGCTTTAAGTGCAATGTTCAAATACATCATTGATGGATTTAGAAATGAAGGTCTCATCAAGGACGATGATCCCATGAATGTCGTTAATGTTATTCCAAGCCAATCTAAGGGCGATTATCGAATTGATATCTGCTTTAGAGTGTTTAAAGACTAAATAATAGGCAAAACAAGGCCCCAAAAGAGACCTTGTTTCAATTTAATACTCGCTAAATTTAACGAACGTTAATTATTTTCGTATTAACTTGGCAGCGCCATGTTTTCGAAGCCTTATGATACTGAACCTCATTTTTGCCATCTCGACATTTCGAGCCATGCTCCCAGCCCCATACATTCTTACCACGACTAACGATCACCTTGTCCTTGTTAGATACACCCCCTAAGCTTGTTGCCGTTTTCTGGCGAGGAGCTGATGTAGCTTTAGGCTTGTAGTTACGAATAGATGTTTGGCGTGCTTGCTTGGTACCTGCTCTTTCCGCTTTTTGCTCAGCCTTTTTCTTGGCAGCAGCATCACGCTTAATAAGATATTGCTTCATCTCTTCGCTTTTTGATAATGACTTAGCCATTGCACCACCAGAAGCGGTAATCAATAGGATTGAAATCATTGCGCTTGATAATAATAGTTTCATATCAGTCTCCCGATGTTTTTGTGAATGAGTGGTTATTGATAATACTGTAAAATATTGAGACCAAACCATTACAGTCATCTTCAAAGCCATAGGTCATTAAACCTGACACAGTTAATACATCACCATTACCGCTCACTGAAAATCTTAGCAACCTCTCAGGCTCCCCAGAAAACTTACCCTCAGGCATTTTCCTTCCAAACACAAACAGAGCACCATCTGGAAGCACAGAAATGCGTGCAACACCCTGACTGTCACGGTCAATATCTACCAGCCACTCAAACTGATCTCCGCTAATAACAGCTTTTGACTCAGATGAACCCAGTAGATTTGAAAAAATGCGCTTAATTTTAAGCATGAAGATCCGAAATAAATAAAAAAAGATAATATTGAACATTAATATATTATATTAAGATATTGACAGCAATGGTGCATGGAATGTAAATTATAAAAAAGCCCTGACAACTTCCGCTGGCAGGGCTTTTTCGGCATTGTAATCAGCTTAAATTAGAAGCCAAATACAATATTTGCACCAAACATATCAATTGGTGCGCTTGATTCATTGATTCGAGTCCACTCACCTTGCAATGAAATGTTATTACCGAAATCGTAATCAGCACCTAAACCAAAAGATAATGCAGTTTGAGTGTCTTTCGATGCAGCATCGTAATCAACACGAGCAACACCCGCTTTAGCAAATACGCTGATCTGCTCATCAACAGGTAAGATCCCTACCAAATCAAACGTGAAAGCTTCAACTTCTAAGTTGCCGCCATCATATGTGTAGTCGCCTAATTCAGACCAGCCACCTTCTACAGCAAAGTTTTCGTTAAACTTGTAACCAACGAACAAAGAGAATGTTTCATCGCTATCATCCAAGTTTACTAAAGAACCAAGCTTGCCGTCATCTAATGATGTAACGCCAAGACTTAAACCACCGTAAACAGGTGACTCATGTTGATCTGCTTGTGCTGCGGTAACGCCAACTGCTAAAACAGCAGCCAATAAAATATTTAAATGTTTCACTTATTTAATCTCCAGAGTTTGTGAACCGCATATGATACACAATTACAAAGACGCCGTCAACTGTTATTTGCTAATATACAACAAAATAGCTATTTGTTGTATATTAGATACAGATTTATTCCTTTCTTTACGGAAGTGGCTGACCTTCAATAAACTTAATCTCAGTGGTGCCAACATGCGAACCAGAGTTACTTGACGATATGTTCAGTCGGTAGTGAGTATAAGCCACGTTATTTACAACTGAAAAGTAATGCCATGAGACAGAAAGCGTTGTAAACCCTGACTCACTACCAAGCTCAACCCATGTAACGCCATCAGCTGAAGCTTCGAAGACTCAATCTTTTGGGACGGCAGCAGAGCCCGCATAGCCGTGACCATAAAAACCATATCTATTGATAGCGATAGGACTCTCAAACTGATAGGCAATCCACTTAATGGGCTCTGGTGCGGGAACAGCCCACCCATAGGTGGTCGGTGATGCTCCGTAACCATCAATCCTATCAAACGACGTCCAAGCCTCCATTGTTACTGCTACGTGAGCAGATGAGGGCGCGACGCCTGATGAAGTATTAGAGCTTAGATCTGGAACGGCAGTCGCCGTGCTTGAATTGGTGCTTCCGTCTGCCACAGTCGTTGCTGCGGGACCAGATTCAACGACTGTGGCAGCACTTGCTCCTGCAGGCATCCTGATTTCATAATTAGTTTCGGCTTGCACCGAGACCGCAAAAAGCAATGCCGCAAAGGGGGGCTAAAGGTAGTAACTTCACTTTGTATCTCCAAATCTATTTAATTATTCTGTATCATTCACTATATATTAGTGAACCTTGTCAAATCCTTTCACCCACACAAGCCCATTTTCCCCTGGAGCATATCAGATATAGGCTGTGACGCCATTAAGGCGGCGCGTCATTTATAAGCTCTCAACAACCTGTAATCTAATACTGCAGAAACAAGTATGTTATCGAGTAATTATATATGACCTATATAATACAATCTCACTAATACGTAAGTAACTTCTGATCAGCTATGATCAGCAAAAAGCAATAAGGCTTTTAATATAGTTATCTTTTCAGTCTTAAGATCGCTATCAAACATTCTGACAACGATCTCAGCAAGATCAGATTTCTACTTACTTACGTAGGGTACTCATCCTTCCCCTCTATCGGCTTAACTTCCGATAGCATCCAATAAGCCGTTTCCCTAAGTCGTCTATCCGTAACGAAGTTTAAGGTAGCTTACTCAACTCTGGTGCCTCACGGCATTCTAAGTTGACTTGGGATGGTGTGCAAAGTCGCATGACTTACTACCTTCTCACGAGTAGATCGCATGCTTATCATCCAGGGACCATGTTGACAGGGCACGTCAGAGCATGGGTTTAGTCTTTATATGTGTTTCTGCAGGGCATGGACATAAAGGCCATCACGAACTTAAGAGTGCTGCGGACTCCCCAATAGGGATCAGGATCTTAGATCGATCTGCGAAATAGATCAAGGCCTAATTGAAAATTAATTTAAAATAATGCTAAAAATACCAAAATGAGAACTATGCCACAAATGAACTTGCAGATCTCTGTATTATATGAATCATACAAAGACGAGGCAAATTCATTGAACTCGGATTTGTCAACTGTATTAATTAAACTTACTATAACTATTTGGAGCTCATCATGGCTAAAGAATCAAAACGTATTATCAGCTTATTCCCTTATTCTAAAGATCTTAAGATCCAAGGTGACGACAACATCGCTTTTACAGTGACTGATGCTCAATGGGCTAAGAAAATGGGTCGCGTTATCTTAAATGTTGGCGAAAACACGTTCTACGGTACAGGTAACATCATCGATACTAAGAATGACGGCAAAATGATTGCTATGACAATTGAAGGCGAAGATGCACCATTCGCAAGCGCCGTTCTATCTAAGTTCACTAACGAAGATGATGACAGCACGTACTTAGGCGGTCGTTCTTATGACGCTGCTGAAACAGCTGCTATTACTGCTGCTGGTATTGCGGGTGACCGTGATGCACAAAATGAATTACGCAACACAACAGGTACTCGCTTATCTGCTAACGTTGGCAAATTCGACGAAACGATTGCACCTTTAGGCGATATCGTTCGTAAACCTAAGAAAGACGCTGAAGCTGAAGCTGCACCTGCCGCTGCTGCTGGTAAGCCTTCATTAGGCTAAACCTCTCTTTCCAGAGTAAATCAGGGGCTCCTTCGGGAGCCTTTTTTTATGCCTGCATTTTATCGGCGGCAAGCTTCATGTCTTTCTCGTAGCGTGTAATATTGAACCGTGAAGGCATGGTAGGTTGGTGCGCTATATTGCCTGGTAGGAAGCAGGCAACGACGGACGGATCTTTATCGTAATAGCTGCCCCAGTCTTCACCTTGATCTTTTTTAATGCAGGAAGAGTGTGCTGAAGATAGCGTGGTATACGTAAACCCAAGTGACGAGATGATCCTAAGCACTTCTGGTGTCGCTGTAAAAACAACCCACTCAACCCCTGCTAAATAGAGCGTGTGTGCCATTATATTGAAAAGTAGGTATGAAGCCACCGGCTTAGTCGCCGTAAAACTACTGACTTCAACAATACCCTCCCTACCTACCTGTGCACGGATCTTATTAGAAAGTGCCGATTCAATATCGCAATCAAGATACTGCTCCAAAAATAATGGATGATCTAAAGCGGACGTTAGCCCCAGTGCTGCAATATAAGAGCCGCTTTCTTTCAGTGATATAAGGTATTGGGCATGAATACTTATTTTTGCAGAATAAGCATTAAAAAAAGCGCTCTTAATATAGTCTTTTATATTTTTTATATTGCCATTACTAACGCTTGATAAGTGTAGTTTCATTACTTCCCTTTAGGAGATTAATATTTAATTATAATTTAAATGCCTTAAGATAAAATTAACAGTTGTTGATATTGTAATTAATTCTGTAACATGGTATAGTTATGAAAAACAAACCCGCTGAGGCCAATTAATTTATGATCGTTTATTTATGTGAAAAACCTTCTCAAGCACGAGACATTGCACGAAACTTAGGGGCCACAGGTCGGAAGACTGGCTACCTTGAAGGGAAAGGCGTTATCGTCACGTGGTGTGTCGGTCACCTTTTAGCCCAGAAGAATCCAGATGCTTACGATCCTAAGCTTAAATCATGGTCGATGGCGACGTTACCTATCGCTCCTGACGTATGGAAGATGGGGATTACTACAACCGCTGCAGCTCAGTTTAAAGCTGTTAAAGGCGTCATTGCCATAGCTGACACCGTTGTCATAGCAACGGATATTGATAGAGAAGGCGAAGCGATTGGTCGTGAGGTGCTGGACTACTGCAAGTTTAAAGGTAAGGTTGAACGATTATGGCTTGCTGCCCTTGATGATAAAAGCATTCAAGCAGGATTGAAGAAATTACGCCCAGGCAAAGACACGGAATCACTTTATCAAGCGGCATTGGGGCGTAGTCGTGCAGATTGGTTGGTAGGAATGAACCTTACTCGAGCATTTACGCTGTCGGGTGGCGGTGATACTTTAAATGTAGGGCGCGTACAAACCCCTACCCTTGCCATGATTGTAAAGCGTGACTTAGAGATAGATAACTTTAAATCAAAGCCGTTTTATGATGTTGAAGGTAGTTTTACGGTATCTGGAGGCGACTTAACCGCTAAATGGTTAGCACCTAAAGCGGTGACCGATGAAGATGGTCGCTGTTTAGACAAGTCGACTGCTGAAAATGTCGTGGCATCTACTCAAGGTCAGGTAGGCTCCATTGTTAAAGCTGAGACAGCTAAAAAGAAAGAAAAGCAGCCTTTACCGATGGATTTATCCATTTTGCAGCAATTATGTAATAAGCAGTTTAACTTCTCTGCTGACAAGACGCTAAAGACAGCTCAATCTCTTTATGAGACACATAAGGCAACAACGTATCCTCGTTCTGATTGTCGTTACCTCCCTGATACTCAAAAAACTGAAATATCAGATGTGATGGCGGCAATTAAGAAAACCAATCCGGCCTTAGCTTCGCTGGTTGATGGTGCCGACAAAAACATTGAAACGCCAATGTGGAATACCAAAAAAGTAGACGCGGTAGGTCATAACGCTATCATTCCTACCATGACACCAACTAATTACAGCGCCATGGATCAGGATGAGCGCAAGATGTATGATTTAATTGCAAAATATTATATCGCCAACTTCTATCCTGAGTTTGTATACGACCAGACAACGATTCAAATAGATGTGAGTGGTCACTCTTTTAGAAGTAATGGTAAGGTTCCTGTCTCTCAAGGTTGGCATGTTGTGCTTAAATCTGGTGTAGCAGGTGGCGGAGATATGCTGCCAGCATGTAGTAAAGGTGAAGATGCGCAATGTACTGCATCAAAGATTGTTGATAAGAAAACAACCCCTCCTGCCCATTACAATGAGGGTACATTAATTGCTGCGATGAAGAATATTGGTCGTGAAATCACCGATCCAGCCTTCAAGAAAATACTAAAAGAAACATCGGGTATCGGTACTGTTGCGACACGAGCCAACACGATTGAGGGTTTACTGAAGAAGCTGTTTGTTAATAAAGAAGGCAAAGGCAAGAAGGATTTAGTGTCTACAACGAAAGGTAGGGAGCTTATTAAGGTACTGCCACCTGAGTTTACTTCACCAATGATGACGGCAGTATGGGAACAGCAGTTTGATGAAATTGTTCAAGGTTCACGAACATTGCAAGCCTTCCTTGATGATCAGGTTTCCTTTATTCAGAAAATAATAGATCGCTTACGTAGTGGTGACATTGTGGTATCAAAGTCTGCCAGTGCGGGTGAAAGTAAACATAAGTGCCCGGCATGTGGCGGCGCCTTTGCTAAACGTAAAGGTAAATTCGGTGTGTTTTGGAGCTGCAATGATCGTGAATGCGGCACGACAGCACAAGATGATAAAGGTAAGCCTACAGCAGCACGCCCAAAACCTAAACTAACGGACAAGGATTGCGCTAAATGCGACGGAAAGTTACGTGAGATGGTAAGCCGTGGAGGAAAGAAATTCTTGTCATGTGAGCACTATCCAACATGTGACCATTCTGAATGGCCTGAAGATAAAGCTGCGCTAACGGACAAAGAATGTCCTAAGTGTGGTGAAGGTAAGCTTAGAAAAGTTAAAAGCAAGAAGGGAAATGAATTTTTATCATGCCAGCGCTACCCTGAATGTGATCATGCTGAATGGCCTGAAAGTGATACGCCTGCACCGGTTAGCACGGGTGTAGAGTGTCCTCGCTGTAAGAAGGGTGAACTGGTAGAACGTACAATTCGCACAGGTAAAAACAAAGGTAACACCTTCAAAGGATGTAATGCTTATCCAGGGTGTGATTACACGGAATGGGACAACGATAAATGATTATTGAACTGTACGATGAAGGGATATTTACCGTGCCAACGGAGATGATATTATGCCCTACCACACCGAGCGGAGTGACGGAGGAGGCGGATAAAATAGGCTTTAACCGTGTTCATCCAGAGATAGCCACAGCTGTTCGTGAGGCCAGTGAGCACAACGACATGCCTGCAGGTGTTTTGATGAGTTTAAGAGCTGAGAATTCTGCACGAAAAGAGCTGCTCGTTGGTGTTCCAATGACGCCTCACTCTCGTGAGCCGCTCAGTCCTTTTTTCTTGCAAAAGGCAATGAAGTCACTACGGATTTTAATTAACAAGTCGCAAGTTAAGCGCGTTACTCTGCCTATTTCAGCATTTTGCGATATGAACGCAAAAGCAAGATTAAGTGATTTTTCTGATGAAGGTCACGGAATTCAAGCTCTAACCAAGTATATGCTAATAAAAGAATTAATGCTTTTGGAGGCATCCCTATATGATGAAGTTGAATTTATCTTGGTTCACTGACGATGAAGTTAGGCGCTGAGGAAGCACCTGAAGGAACGCTATTTATAATTGAAGCTGCCGGAAAGAGAGAGGCACTACTAAAAACACTTAATCAAATTGGTGTTAAGGGGGTCGTATTCTCTACAAATGGTCACGTCTTATCAAGTCCAAAAAGTTTATGGCCCAGCTTTATTGATGCAAAGTTCCGGGAGTTGAGGCGAGAGCCTATTAATCCTGATTTATGTACGGATATGAAGATAGCCGCTCGAAAAGCAAAAAGAATCATTGTTGCCACCGATCCCGATGAAGAGGGTCATGTGATCGCAACAGATGTGGCTAATATGTTAAGCAACCATCATCATGTATTACGCGGGTTATTCTATGGCTTTGACGCATTAAGCGTCCGTAAAGGAATGAACAGGTTAACACGCGTTAATGACGATGAGGCTGTCCCTGGTAATGTTAGGCGTGTAATAGATCGCTGGATCGGTAGTACCTTTTCAGATCCCAAGAAAGGTGTCTCTGTTGGCAGGATCTTGACGGGCGCCCTCTCCTTGGTTAAGCGTAAGCCAGTTGAGCTTGGATTCCTTCCTGTTGATATACCTGCCAGCGATGGTGGCGAGCCATTTAGAGGTGATATTCCCATTACACGGGAAAATAAGCACCTCCTTGAAAAATATATGCTTGACCTTGGAAAGTTAGATCCTTTAGATGTCGACTATAAAGAAATAGACACATCAGGTCTCCCACAAGATCATATTGACACGATCCTGTCTATCAGCCTGAAAACAGGCGAATCAATTAAAGTTGTGCAAGAACGATTACAGCGGTTTTATGAACGCCAACACATTTCATACCCGCGAACAGATGCACATTCGTATAATCATAAATCTATTGATTTTGCTAAGAAGCTGGCCAGTCATAATCATGTTGAAATAAAATCAGATTTGTATGCCATTAACGATCAAGAACATGCACATGAATCGATTCACTTATTAAGAGAGATTGAATTAGATCGTGAAATTCAATATGGAGAAGATCAAGAAATACTCACCCATATTGGTAGAATGATGATTAAAGCGGGACAGCCTATCGTCAAGATTATGGCTAACGCCTCCTCCCTTCCATTCTGGGCAAGAGACATAGAATGGAAGCGAACTGTCAGCATGAATAATGGCTGGTTAGATGATAAAGCCCCTCCTCCGTTTAAACCCGTCATGTATAGTTCAGAACAAGCAGGCCTTAAATTTTTACATGACAATGATTTAGGTCGACCAGGCACAATGGTCTCTCATGCGGTAAGGTTAACGAGTAAGGGCTTACTAACTGAGGACTTTAAGCTAACAGGAAAGGGTGAGAAGTTTTTAAAACATTCACCGGAAGTGCTGTTTGAAGAGCGCGTTCATGCCCTTCTCGAGTATGCAGGTAAAGCTAAACCTCCAGAAGGTGTAGATCCTGAATCTGTTACTGTTGAAGACCGCGTTATATTCGCTTTAAAAGAAAGCGGGTTGCTTAAAGATGCTGAGGAGAAGCAGAAGCTTAAGAAAATTGAAGGTGAATCACTGCGAGAAGATAAGGTAGCAGCACTTAATGAAGCGTTTTCTGATAGCAATCCGAGACGCGATGATCAGTTAGATCAAGGTGATCCAAGATCTAAACCCGCCTACTCTGGAATGATGACAAAAAAAGACCTCAGTTAATGAGGTCGAAGTTTTTTCCACTGATATGAAAAAGTTATTGTAGCTTAAGAGGGATCATAGAGGGGGACGACTCAATGGCAGGGGCTTGTGAAGCTCTGACTTTATTCTTAGCGGTAACGACAGAAGCTAAAATGGAAGGCTGTTGTTCGACCTTGCTCTGCTTCCAATCTGCTAAGAACTGCTCTCTTGGTTTTGACTCTAACATAATGACGCTCACTGATTGGCTGATTACATGATTCCATAATAGGCACTTTACCACAGTAAAAACCCCGAATACTTAACAAAAAACAAGGTTCATTGAATTTTGCCAGTCAAATAAAGTGAGTGAACAGTCTAATTATTGACAAAATACTCCTTGCATGGTAATATGTAACTAAAGATAAAGGGAGTACACTATGGAGTCGAACTCGATAACTTACACACTGAAAACTATTAAAGATGGCTTAAATGAAAACTGCTATACAGCGGGTAAATTGGCCTCAATGCTACGTAGGCAGCAAACGGCTATGGCTGAAGCTGGGTTTGGCAAGATATCCAATGGAGATAGATCTTTCTTTGAGCAATTAAAAGAAATGAATGATATTAGTGCTATGTATGTAGACTTTCTGACTACCTTAGTTGATTCCAACAAAGATCTTACGGAAGGTGATTTTATAAAAACCGAAGCGATGTCTCATGAGGCTGTAGATAAGATGGCTAATATGATTAAGGTGTCTTTAGAGTTTCCGGATCACATGAAGAAGGTTACTGTTACACAATAGTCGACTTTCATTTTAAGTCAGCATGAGGCGATCTTGGGGTCGCCTTTTTTGTACCTGTCGTTCTGGAGGTGACTTTAGTGAAAACGCCCACCGTGGTGGGCGGTCATAGTTAGCTTATTTTTAAGTTAAGGAAGAGGACTTTAGTGAAAACGCCCACCGTGGTGGGCGGTCATAGTTAGCTTGTTTTTAAGTTAAGGAAGAGGACTTTAGTGAAAACGCCCACCGTGGTGGGCGGTCATAGTT
>Ga0209707_1000202_pt1 | contig 39495 bp, 37 predicted proteins | sample EN4Hudsemesocosm_FD_184630 | JGI IMG/M metagenome (GOLD analysis project Ga0209707, IMG submission 184630) | Methane-oxidizing microbial communities from mesocosms in the Hudson Canyon - EN4B Hudson Canyon (SPAdes) (version 2) | ecosystem: Environmental > Aquatic > Marine > Cold seeps | place... | reverse complement strand
TACAAAGTACTCATAGGCAAAAAACGATGCAAAAACGATTACTGTCATCAGTAACATTCTTTTTTGCATACCTGGGTTATTATTATTTGGATTGTTCATTCTTCTTCTTCCACTCCCGATTTTTAATTATATAACAGTTATTATTTTCACTTGGAATTTGCCAATAGATCACGACAATTTTCTTAAAAACAATATTAGCATTTTTGCATTTTACTTTTGGGTAGTCTATGCCACCTCTAAAAAGTTGATTACATTTTAATACGCGTGCTATTGTAAAGTAAATAGCCTTAAAAAATGTATTGTTTTCGAATTGCCATATACTATATTCTGAACATGTTGGGTAATATCTACAACTTCCGTGTGAGAAAACCGATAAATACTTCTGATAAAATTTAATTATCTTTGAAGATTGTGATTTCATTGTGATTTTATTTTAGTAATTCTAATCGTTTAAATGCAAAGTTAAAATCTCGTTTTAACTCTTCAAACGTTCTGTCATTTATTTTGTCTTTAACAACAAAAATATATTTACCAGACATTAGTTTATTTTCGTATGTTAAAAAAATAGCTCTCATTCTTCGTCTTGCCTTGTTTCGTACAACTGCATTTCCAACTTTTTTAGAAGTTACAAATGCTATGTTGAACTTTTCACCAGGCGTAAAAAAAGCGACAAAGGAAGGCGTATGCCACTTATTGCCGCTTTTGTATAACCGATTGAAATCTCTTGAGCTATTTAATCTATGCTGTTTGTTTAAACAGCTAATCTTTTTCTACCTTTAGCTCTTCTAGCAGAAATTACTTTTCTACCATTTTTAGTTTTCATTCTTAGTCTAAAACCGTGAGTTCTTTTTCTTGGTGTATTGTGTGGTTGGTAAGTTCTTTTCATCTTCCATATTTCCTTTTTTACAAATTAAGTTGCGGATTATATTTAAATTTAACTTAAGTTAACTTTAGAACAGACAAATTACAAGCTAATTTTCACAATAACTTCGTCATTTTGTACATCAAATTCAACTTTATTTCCTTCTTTTATTTTATCTTCCAGAATTAAATTGGCAAGTTCATCTTCAACTATTTGATAAAGTGCCCTTTTTAGGGGTCTTGCTCCAAATATTGGATCAAAGCCGATATTCGCAATATATAATTTGGCATTTTTTGTAAGCGAAATACTTATATCTCGAGAAGCCAGTTTTTCTTGGATTTGTAAAAACATTATATCCACAATAGAACTGATTTCTTTTAGTCCCAATTGCTCAAAGATAATGATATCATCCAGTCTGTTTAAAAATTCTGGTTTAAACTCATTTTTGAGTTCATTCATAACTGCATTTCTTCTCTCATCAGAATTTTTTATATCCAAAATATTGGCACTTCCAATATTTGAGGTAAGTATAATGATGGTATTTTTAAAATCAACTGTGACCCCTTTATTATCAGTGAGCCTTCCATCATCCAATACTTGTAATAATACATTAAAAACATCACTGTGCGCTTTTTCTATTTCATCAAAAAGTAATACACTATAAGGTTTTCGCCGAACAAGTTCTGTTAATTGTCCCCCTTCTTCATATCCAACATATCCAGGAGCTGCTCCTATTAATCTTGAAACGGATGTTTTCTCCATATATTCACTCATATCAAAACGAAGCAAAGATTTATCATCATCAAACAGAAACTTTGCCAGTGTTTTTGCACTTTGAGTTTTCCCAACTCCAGTAGGTCCTAGAAACAAAAAAGAACCAATAGGACGGTTTACTTCACTCAAACCTGCCTTACTTCTTTTAATGGCTCTGCTGATTGATTTGATGGCCTCATCTTGACCAATAACATCTTGGTTTAAAATTGACTCTATTTCAAGTACTCTTTGTTTTTCTGAACTTAACATTTTGTTAACGGGAATTCCTGTCCATACACTCACAATTTGTGCAATAGAGTTTTCATCAACACTATTTCTAAGCAGTGTGCCCTCTTCTTGCATTCTTTTCCATCTTTTTTCATTTTCAACTATCTGCTCTTCTAATTGTGGTATTTCCCCATACTCAATTTTTGCAGCCAGTTCAAATTTCGATTCTCTTTTTGCAATAGAAGCTTTGTTTTCCAGTTCATCTATTTTTATTTTTAGCTTACTTGAGGCGTCAAAAGTCTCTTTTTCGTTAGCAAATTGAGTTTCAAGTTCGATTTTTTTCTCATTTAAATTGGCCAATTCTTTAATAATTAATTTGATTCTATCACTGTTTTTTTTACTCTTTTCCATCGCCAATGCTTCTTTTTCAACATTGAGCGTTGTAATCTCTCTTTTAACATGTGATAAAACTGCAGGTTCACTCTCTATTTGCATTTTCAACTCTGCTGAGGCTTCATCAATCAGATCTATTGCCTTATCAGGTAGAAATCTGTCACTGATATACCTGTCACTCAATTTACATGCTGCTATTAAAGCAGAATCATTAATAACAATATTGTGATGAGTTTCAAGTTTTTGTTTTAATCCACGTAATATGTGTAAAGCTTCATTCACACTGGGTTCATCTAAGTTAACCGGTTGAAACCTTCTTTGAAGTGCGGTATCTTTTTCAAAAAACTTTCGGTATTCCTTTAGTGTTGTTGCACCAATGGTGTGAAGCTCCCCACGCGCCAACGCTGGTTTTAAGATATTTGCAGCATCCATACTTCCTTCAGCAGCACCAGCACCTACTATGGTATGAATTTCATCAATAAATAAAATAATATTACCCGCTTTTTTTACCTCATCAATAACTTTTTTCAGACGGTCCTCAAATTCACCTCTGTACTTTGCCCCAGCTATTAATGCACTCATATCCAAAGTTACCACCTTTTTATTCTGTAAACTAGTGGGTACATTATGTTCTGTAATTCTTTGTGCAAGACCTTCTACAATGGCAGTTTTCCCAGTTCCTGGTTCTCCTAGAACGATTGGGTTATTTTTTGTCTTTCGTATTAAAATCTGCATCATTCGATGAATCTCTTCATCTCTTCCAATGACAGGATCCAGTTCCCCATCCAGAGCTTTTTGATTTAGATTAATTCCATATTTGTCCAGAGCATCAAAATTATCATCAGCACTTTGTGATTCAACTTTTGCTCCCCCTCTCATTACTTCCAATGTTTTTTTCATTTCTGAAAGGTTTATGTATTTACCCAGAACCTCTTTAATGGCCTTGTGTTTAATATTTGCTGTTAACCATGTATCAATGGCTACATATTGATCCCCATCATTGGTCATTAATCCTTGAGCCTTTTGCAAACTCATTACAACATCTTTTCCTATTTTGATATTGTCTTTTGTGACACTGGATACTTGAGGTAGTTTTGAAGCAAAACTTTTTGCCTCAAGAAGTATCGCACTTTTATCTTGGTTCATTTTGTTTAATAATTGGTTTAAAACTGAGTTAGTATTGGTTAATAGTGCCCAAATCATATGCACTACTTCCACTTCTTGATTTTTATTATGAAGACTTAGTGATACTGATGATTCTAGGGTTTGGGTTAATTGGTTGGTTAGTTTTTCAAATATTTCATTCATTTTAGCACTCCTATATCTTAATTGCTAATTTATTATAGCAACTTGAGTGTTAATATGTCAAGTTATTTCATCTGCTTAATCTATTTTGAGTAAAATAGTAAACTCTGCACCTACATACTTTTTGTCATTGTATTGGAATTTTTTATTAGAGACGTTTAATTTTCCATTCATGTGTTGGGTAATTATTTCATGTGTCATATACAAACCAATTCCCGTACCTTGTGACTTATGTTTAGTCGTAAAATAAGGTTCAAATATCTTGGAGATGATATCTTTGTTGATTCCCCCCGCATTGTCTTTAATAACAATGGTAACAAATTCATTGTTTTGTTCAACATCTACAAAGACTAGCTTTTCGTGAACTGCTTTATTACTCAACAATGCATCTTTTGCATTGGCCAATATATTCATAAATGCTTGTATAAATTCATTTTTATAGCCAAACATTTGCACATCTAATTTAATATTTTTTTCTACTTTAATAAAGTTACTTTTAAAAGATGACTCCATTAAACTAAACCCCTTCTCTATTGCAATGTTGAGATTAAACTCTTTCATATCTTTATCAGTATTAAAAAAGTTTCTAAAGTCATCAATGGTATTGGATAAATACTTAGTAGATTTTACAATTGCATCAATACAGTTAATAAAATCATCATCACTTAAGTCTCCAAACTCTTTTTGGAACTTCATACCACTTGATGCCGTACTAATAGTACTTAAAGGTTGTCTCCACTGATGAGCAATATTACCAATCATCTCTCCCATAGATGCCATTTTAGATTGTTGGAATAAGAGTTTGTCTTTTTCTTTAAGTTCAGTTATGTCAATAATCGCAAATACCTTTGCAATTTTGTTATTTACTTCTATAAATTTCCCTTGAACCAAAGCAACAAATTTCGACCCATCTTTTTTTATCATTTGTATTTCATAAGGTTCATAATTGATTAATAACTTACTTTTAACATCTTCAATAGAAGTGTCTGCTACAAAATTTAATATCTTTTGATCAATCATCTCAGAGCTGTTTTTAAATCCCAATAATTTAACCGCAACTTCATTAACATCAGTACAAATACCATCTTTATGGATGAGTATTGCTTCCATAGTTGAGTTTAACATGGCCTCAAAACTCTCCACAGATTTTTGTAAAGATATTTCTCTTTTTTTAATTTCATGTTGCATATTTTTAAAACTGTTAATAAGTTCATTAAATTCGTTAAAAGAAGAGTCTCTTACTTTTGTATTATAACGGCCACTTGCTATGCTTGATGTGGTTTGTTCTAAGTCATCTAAAGCATTAAATACTTTCTTAAAAATCTTAAGTATAAACAGTGTTGAAAAAATAATAAATATCATTACAACTATAACAACTCCAAAAACAATACTTTTAAGCTCGCGAAGTATTGCATCATAATTCTCACGTGTGACAATATGCCAGCCTGTCTTTTCTATTGTCGTATACATTCCATATTCAAGTTGTGAAGAGTTGTACTTAGTAAATGTAGTTTGTTCAAATGTTTTTGCTTTTTTAATAAGATCTGTAAATACACTTTGAGAAGAGACATTAATTCTTTGATTTTGTAAATAGGGTTTATCAGGGTTTACCAAGATATAACCCTGTTTGTCATATATACGTATCATATGCGAGCCATCGCTGTTTTTTAATTCATTTACAAAAGAGGACAAATCACTCAGTTTTATAAAAATAATTGCCACTTGTTTGTTTATTTTAAAACTGTAAGATAAAGATTGTTCTTCATTTATGGTTGATAAAAATAAATCAGACCAAAAATACTCTTTACCCTTAATGATTTCCTTAAAGTAACGTTTATTGGAATAGTCAAAGCCCTTGAAAATATTTAAATTTTCATGGGAGTAAAAATCATTAATGCTGCCTTTTTCATCTAATATAATTATGGTAGAGATATTGTCATTTACATCCACAATACTTTTTAATATGGAATTATTATCGGGATAATTAGCTTGAATATAAGTTGAAATTTTACTTATTTTCTCCATAAATTCACCCACTTCAAGATTAACTTGTCTTAAAACTTGAGTTTGATTATGAATGAGTAGATTCACTTTACTGTTGTACAGATTCCATGTGGTTAATCCTACAATTACTACAGGAATAAATACTGTGAAAAAAATGGAGATATAAAATATTAATTTTTTTAAATTATATTTTTGTTTCATATTTATTAATTGATTCTTTTATATTGACCATTGGAAACAGACATCATGAAAAACTTTCTGTTGACATCACCATAATTATCAAAGATAATGTTTCCTTGTAGTCCCTTAAACTTTTTTTGTTCTAAAATATTGTTTTTTAAATTTAACACATTATTATCTGCTTCTAAAGTTTCAATAAGTATTTTTGCCGTTTCATAAGCTTGAGCTGCAAAAACGGAAGGTTTTTTCTTATATTTATTTTCATATTGTTTTACGAAATTCAAATACTTGTCATATTTGGAGTTATCATCATAACCTGTGTTAAAAAGTACACCTTCAACCGCTTTTCCACCCTCTTCTATAAAATCCATCGTTTGTGCCCATCCAGCACATAAAATAACTTTATTTAGCTTATTGAGTTTTAAATATTGAATTAATTTAGCAGAATCAATGGAGTTTGCTACAATCAGAATCGTATTGGCATTATTACTTTGAATTTTTTCTTTAATTTGTTCATAAGGCAGAGTGATTTCTAAAGAATCAACAAATGCATTTCCTCCATTTTTCATATAAGCTTTTTGAAAATTTCCGATGTAACCTTTTGAATAAGAAAGATTGTTGGGGTCGTATATTGTAATTATATTACCCGAGCTGTGTTCTTTAATGTACTTTGAGAAAGAATCAAATTTCAAGGAGTTATTGGCAACTTGGGTACGGATGAAGTTATCCTTTTTAAAACTAAAATCATCACTGCTGGCTGTTGCAGAAATCAACATCACATCTTTATTTTTATTGATACTTTCAAGGGAGATTTTTGTCATGGAACTTGTACTATTCCCAATTACAACTTTGACCTCATCTTTTATAAATTCGTTGATAATTTTTTTTGCTTCATCTTTATTTTGTTTGTCATCTTTTTGTATTAATTCAAATTTCATACCATTAGCTTGAAAATTGATGTCTTCAAAAGCCAATACAACGCCATTCCTTACATCCGTACCCAAAGAAGAATACTTTCCACTTAGGCCAGCGACTAAACCAATTTTTATAACTTTAGAATCACTGTAAGAATAAAATATATATGTGAGTAATGTTATAATAAGTCCAGAAAGAATAACAATTTTTTTCATAAAAAAATCCTATTATTAAAAGTTAATAATTATACACAATTTAAATTAAAAAGGAATTACGTGAAATTATGTGGAATAGATGAAGCAGGACGAGGACCAATTGCAGGACCAATGACCGTTGCAGGGGTATTATTTAAAGGAAAAAAAGTTCAAGGCTTAAATGATTCAAAGAAATTAACCGAAAAAAAAAGAGAAGCACTTTTTGATACAATCAAAGACAATTCCTATTATCACATCGTATTTACAAGTGCAGCAGACATTGATGAAAAAGGTTTAAGTGCCTGTATCAAAAACTCAATTCTTGAAATCATGCAAAACATAGATGCTCAGAGTTATCTAATGGATGGAAATACTGCCTTTGGAATTACAAACTTAACCTATAAAATAAAAGCAGATGCCACTGTACCAGAAGTGAGTGCTGCATCAATTTTAGCCAAAGTCAGCCGTGACAGATATATGTGTGAACTTGCATCAAAATACCCCAACTACAATTTTGAGAAGCACAAAGGTTATGGTACAAAAGCACACATAGAAGCTATCAAAGAATATGGATATAGTGATATTCATAGACGTAGTTTCAAACTCAAAGCTTTAGAAGACCTAGATCAGCAAAGCCTGTTTTAACTATTTACAAACACTTCCAATTTTATCTTCAATAGATTTAACTTTTCCCTCAAGTCTGTTATCCTGACCATTTCTAATATCAAAAGTAATACTGGAATATACCCTGTTGCAATCAAGTTCTTCCAGTTTATTGTAACAATTTTGCACAACCTCTAAAGCTTGCGAAATTTTCTCTGTTTCTATTATTGTAGCCATGGGGGTTAATTGATAGGGATATCCACACTCTCTAATTACCTTAATCACTTCACTAACGTATTTACTCTTACTCTCGCCATGATCGGTTGGAAACATAGCCATATTTAATAATACACTCAAAGTCATCCTTTAATTTTATTGCTTATTACAATAATTTTGTAAAATCATAATATCAAAATTTTATTGTATAAATCAATTAAAAGTTTTAAACTTTCATTCATGATTTTTATGCTAAACTATTATTTATATATAAACAAGGAGTACGTGATGCAAATAGAAGTTTCACCAGAAGTTATATTATCTCAGTTAGGTTACTCAAAAAGCGAAGCAGCTTTAAAACAAGCTCAAGTAGCAATTGACAGTACAAAACAATTTGAAAAATTTTCAAAACATATTATCAGTTTCCATGATCAAATTAAAAAAATGAATGCCTATGTAGGCCTTTCAAATAAAACAGATTATCTTAAAATAAAGTGCGACGAAAACGATGCAGACGAAATCTTAGCAGAATTCCATGAGGAAGTAGCTCACTGGAGTAATAAATACGATGTTCAAGTTCAACAACTTGATAAAAAACCTATTTATTACATTTTAGGTAAACAATAAAACTTACGCATAAATAAAAAGAGACTCTTTTTATTTATGCACATTTCTTAAAATTCCTCCCAATTTTCTTTTTTCTCATTAACAATATAATTGTCTTCATTGGCCTGAGTGATTAAAACACTGTCTCGACCATTTTCTGTTTTCCCAGCATTAATAATTACGGGCATTTTTCCCAAAAATTCTTTATCGTTAGCATCAGTGACAATTTTCACTGCAATATTAAATGTTTGAATCGAAATATCATATGTATTATTTACAACCACCACATTTCTTTGAGTTTGTTGGTCAAGCGAGTTGACAGAATCATTTATTTGAGCAATAGCATTGGCTTGTTCTTTGGATGTAAACTCAACATCTTTAATAACATTTACATTACCCTTAATTTTTGAAAATAAATCTTCATAGCCTTTGCTCATCTTATGTGCAACATCTTTGGCTTCTTGCGCTTTTGCTTTTGTATTTTCAACTAACAACTTAATCTCTTTTGCAGCTTGAGCAGATCTACTTGACAAGTTCCTTACTTCTTGTGCAACTACTGCAAACCCTTTTCCTAATTCACCTGCCGTTGCAGCTTCAACCGCTGCATTTAAACTTAAAATATTTGTTTGAAATGCAATTTGATCAATCACCCCAATGGCCTCATTAATTTCGGATACCTCAGTATTAATCTCATCAATGGCATCTGTAGTTTTATTTGCCATTATTTTTCCCTCTTGTGAAGCTTCTATTAGTTCATTTGAGTTTTCGGACATTTTTACAATGTTTTGTGTATTTTCTTTAATACTGGTATTGATTTCTTCAAGTGCAGCTGCTGTTTCTTCTAAGTTTGTTGCAGCATCCATTGATTCTTTATTGAGAGAATCAACATTTTGAAGTAAAGTCTGAGCTGAATTATCCAATACATTTCCATTTTTAGTATTTTCTACTAACATAGAAGAGATAGAACTTCCTAAATCATCAATTCCTTGCATAAGTTCACATATTTCTCCTGTACAATGAAGTGAAGTTTTAACTCTATAATCATGCTCCTGATAGGCTTTTAAGGTATTTAATGAATGTTTAATGGTTTCTTGTAAACTTGTCATCATATTGTTCAATTCATTGACTAAACCTTGAACCGTAGAATTTGATGTTTTAGCAGTAACTCTCTTACTCAAACTCCCCATGCTCACTTCATTAACTATTTGAGATACGTTTTCAATCACCCTTTGGTCTTCAATAAGCCCTTTTTCAATATTTTCTAAATATTGATTAAAATTAAAGGCTATTTTACCTATCTCATCTTTGGAGTGTACATCTACTCGAGAACGTGTATCATTGCTGTTTAATAAGTTCAAAATTCCTTTATTAAGACTCTCTAATGGAACAGCAACCAGTCTGTTGATAAAATAGAAAAAGGCCAAAACTACCAGCATTAAGATTCCTACAGAAAGAAGAAGAATATTATTACTTAATTGCCTTGCTCCTAATAAGGCTTCTTCTTCATCAATCTCTGAAATAAGTGCCCAGGAGGTTTGTCCAAATAAATTTATACTATTGTAAACACTTAGTACTTTAACCTTACGATAGTCTTCAATTATTGCTTTACCCTTATTGGAGTTCTCTTCAATAACCGCTTTAGTTGAATTGGTTCGAACTTCCCATATTCCAATAGTAGAGCCCAGTTTTTTTATAAGTGCATCATCAATATCTTCGATAAACCTTGAATCATTTCTCATTTTATAATCTTGTCCAACTAAATATGCTTCTCCACTCTCCCCCAACCCGGCTTCCTTATACTGCCCATGAAAACTCATAATTGCATTGATTTTATCTATGGGCATTTGGAATATCAATACTCCCTTTTTTTCATTATTTACATACAAAGGAGTAGCTATAAAGGAAGCTGCACTGTTATAACTTGGTTCATAAGGAGCAAAATCGCTGAAGGCCAATTCATTTTTTCCCATCTGAAGTGCTTTTTTATATACCTTCGCAATTCCACTGTTTTTATACACTCCATTTTTAAGATTGGTGGAATAATCTTTTTCTTTAAAGACCGTATAAATCAAATTTCCTTTTAAATCAACCATGAATACATCATATAAATCAAAACCCTTTAAAAAAGTATTAAATGTATTATGATGTAACTTATGTGCTTGCATGTAAGTGGAGTCATATTGTTTATCATAGGACATATTGTTTTTCTCACCCAAATTTTCCCTATTTTTGGTAATGAAAATATACTGTGCTATTAGAGCATTCACATCTTTTGGTAAATAACTGCCAATATCTCTCTTACTGCTGCTGTTTGGAATATCATAATTTACTTGGGAAAGATAGTTATTTGTAAAATCCAACTTTAATTCATTGGTGACTTTGATTACATCTAATTTTAACTCTTTTTGTAAGTTATAAAAACCACTTTCAAAATCCTCAAATGCATTTTGTGTGCCTTGATGATTGGCCAGGGAAACTAACAGAGCTTCTAAACTTTTAAAATAGTCTTTGATCTCTCCACTTTTAGAAGTGGCCACAGTAGATAGTTTATCAAACTGTGCATCTAATAAAGAAGTATTTGCTTTGTTAACAGCAGAAATACTTATGGATCCTGCTAATGTAAGAAGTCCAATGAGTGCTAAAATAATTAGCCTTGTTTTAATTGTAAGATTTTTCATCAATTTCCTTTTATATTTTTTTTGATTTAAAATAATAAAATAAAATTGTGGTAATTAGGTGGTAAAAAAGGACAAATTTTCTCTTAATTGTGGCATACTTGTGTCGTTTTCATGGTGTTTAAGAGGAAATGTTTTAAGATTGTTACGAATAAGTACTGAGTTTAATAATCATTACAACCCAGTACTTATGGGCTAAAAGATTATTTTTCTTTGGTGGCAATAAGGTGTTTTTTGTTGTACATCATAATAATTCTGATGATATTCCTCAGCTTCAAAAAAAGGTGTATTGTGAGTTGAAATTAATGACGTTGCCACACTATAGCCTTTTTTGCTAAGTAGCGTAATTAAAGACTTGGAAATCTCTTTTTCTTCTTCATTGTTATAAAAAATTGCCGATAAATATTGACTTCCAATATCTGGTCCCTGCCCATTTGTTTGAGTAAAATCATGAATTTCAAAAAAAAGTTTTGTCAAAGTTTCAAAACTAACTATAGTACAGTCATAATTAATTTGCACTACTTCTAAGTGTCCAGTAAGTCCTGTACAAATCGATCGGTAATCGGGATTAGGCATTGTTCCACCCATATATCCAGAAATGGCAGACAAAACTCCCTCATGGTGTTCAAAGTAATACTCAACACCCCAAAAACATCCCCCTGCAAAATATGCACTTTTAATATTATCACTCATCTTATGCCTTTTTAAATGTTAAAGAAATCGAATTAACACAATGCCGTGTATTTTTTGAAGTAAGTTGTTCTCCTTCAAATACATGTCCTAAGTGACCAGCACAATTTTTACATACAATTTCCACTCTTCTTCCATCAGCATCAGGGACTCGTAGCACAGCTTCATTTAACTCATCATCAAAACTTGGCCATCCACATCCTGAGGAGAATTTATCATTTGAGGAATACAGCTCACTTCCACACTTTTTACAAGAAAAAATACCTTCTTCATAAAAATTATCATACTCTCCACTGAAAGGTCGCTCAGTACCTTTACGCTCAATAACTGCTTTTTCATTTTCATTTAATTCGTTATACATATTAATACCTTTTCATATTTTATATTAACTAAAGTCTAGTCTAATTTCATTTACTCAAAGTTTACTTTAACCCTTAACGGGTGCAGACTCTGTTTTTTCCTGAATTTTTAGCATCATATAATGCCTCATCTACTCTGTTTACAAGTGAGTCCATATCGTCTTCTTCCTCAAACATCGTAAGCCCAAAACTGGCAGTAAGGTTTTTGTTGATAAACTTATTTAATAACTCATCATGTTCAATCTTTTCCTTTAAATTATGTGCAAATTTCTTAGCATCCTCTAAACTCACATCATGTAATAAAATAGAAAACTCTTCTCCACCCCACCTTGAAGTATGGTCACTTTGCCTAACTTCTTTTTTCAATATTTGACCCATTTGTACTAATACTTTATCCCCTACTAAATGACCAAACTCATCATTGATTTTTTTGAAATCATCCACATCAAAAAACAATAGGGCTTTACTTGTTTTATTACGTTTATACAACAACAAAGCATTTTGGAAACTGTTGTTAAAACTTCTTCGATTGGGTAATTTGGTTAAAGGATCTTGTAATACCAAATATTCCAATTTATTATTATATATTTTTATCATATACAAAATAATAAGTATTACTATAAGAGTGACCAACAAAGAGACAAATAGATTAATATAAAAAGTTTTTTTCACCTCTTGTGTAAAATCTTCAATATGTGCTTCTACCATCAAGTATAAATCCATCTCTTCTATATACTTACTGTTTAATAAGTAGGTATTACCATCTTTGTTGTACTCAATGGTTTTAGTTGTTGTATCAAAAATATCTTTTTTAAACTGCTTTAAGGCCGTATTATCATGAATGTTTTTTAAAGAATTTACACCCGTTTCAGATATTACAACACGTCCCAATTTATTGATAAAATATACATTGAACTTGTAGTTTTCCCTAAAGGATTTAAGCATGTCATTCACATATGAAGTTTTAATGGCAATTCCTGTTGCTCCTAAATACTTCGATTTATCATCAAATATCTTGTAATTAATAAACATAATCATTGAAGTATCCATATGTTCATTAAAATCCAAATTAATCTCACTACTTTCTTCTAGCTCTTTGAAATTATAGTACCAAGCATTGTTGGGATTACTACTGTCAACTTTTTCCAAAAAACCTTCTGAGGTATAATAGTTTTTACTCTCATGTGAAACTAAAAAAGTATTAAACATACTGTATTTGTTTTTAATAGTCCAGAGGTATTTCTTGATTTTAGGTACGTTGTTTTCTTCATTTACCAGCCAGTCTTTCAAAAAAGTATTACTTGACATCATAGAAGAAATCAAATTGGGTTCTATAATATTCTTTTGAATTTCAGTATATATATTATCAATTGATAAAGGAAGTGAACTATTTTTCAGCTGTTTTTCTGTCTCACTTAAAGATTTACTGTAATTTAATATGGAAGTCCCAATGGACAGAGATAACAATAAAAAAGTAATAACAGAAACAACAATAACTTTTAGATTCATATAAGGACTTAGCTTACAATAAATGTTTTTTCAACAATAACATCTTTTCCATCTAAAATTCTACCCACAAATTTATCACCAATAACAAAAGTACCAACACCTTGAGGTGTTCCTGTCATTAAGATATCTCCATCTTCAAAATAAGTGAATGTTAGTGCTTCTGTTATTGTTTCATGTGGTTTATGAATCATCAAATCAATACCACCTTCTTGTTTAAGCTCCCCATTTATTTCTAATTGAAGGCTTAAGTTGGATATATCTTCTATTTTTACAAAATCAGAGAACACAGCAGCATTATGAAAAGATTTAGCTCTCTCCCAAGGAAGACCTTTTGCTTTTAACTTCGATTGTACTTCTCGTAAAGTCATATCAAGTCCAAAACCCACTGCTACGATTTTTGTATCTTTGATGATAAATGAGATTTCAGCCTCATAATGACAAGAATCATGTGCTGATGGAAAAATGATTTCATTTGAAATACACGAATTTGGTTTAATGAAAAATACCATATCTGTCGGTATTTCATTGTTTAATTCTTTTATATGGTCTACATAATTTCTTCCAATACATATAACTTTTGACGGTTCGATTAATTTATTTTCATATTTAATAGTATTCATATTTTACCCCATATTTTAATTTCAAATATTATATCCAATAAATATGTACTTAAAAGGGATAATCGTATACTTCTATTAAAAAAGGTGCTTTATGAGTAAAGATAACTTATTAATTGTATGGAGTAACGCAGATAAAGATGTTGCTGTTAAATTTCCTTTGTTATATAGCTCAGTGATACTTGAGCGAAACTATTGGAAAAAAGCACATCTCATGTTATGGGGACCATCCATAAAACTTGCAGCTTGGAACAAAGAGATACAAGAAAAACTGTTACAAATTCAACAAACGGGTGTTAAGATGAGTGCCTGTATTGTTTGTGTTGAGGAGTATGAAGTAATTGAAGAGCTCAAAGCCTTGAATATCAATATTAAACACACTGGAAAATTGTTAACTAAAGCATTAAAAAGTAAAAAATGGTCAGTAATGACCATTTAATAGTATCAAGCTTTAACTTAACTCATATCTTTTTAATAAGTCATTGATAATCACAGCGGTAACTCCCCATATCACTTCACCACAAGCTTTATAAACCCAGACTTTATGGTTTTTATGGCCCCATGGTTTGTGATAACGTTCAGCAAGACCCAGCTCTTTTGCCGGAAAGATGATATGTTCTTCACCTTCTTGATCTATATAAGAGGGTTGAACTACTTGATGTAAGGTATACTCAAGAGCAGGATCACTTTTAAGTTCAGACATGGGGACTAAAACGATTTTTTCAACTTCTTCATTTAGTTCCAAATCAGCTTCAATAACTTCATTTTCAATAATACCTACATAAATTTCAATCACAGCACCAATGGGAGCTACCATAGTATCAAGTTGTCCAATAATATTTACATCTTTGGGTTTAATACCAATTTCCTCGTAGGTCTCTCTTAAAGCAGTATCAAGAAATGTTCTATCATGTTCCTCTTCAAAACCACCACCAGGAAAGCAAATATCACCACCTTGTCGTATATGTGCGGATCTTTTTTGAAAGAGCAAATAGTACTCCCCATTTTTAAAAACCAAAGGAATTAATACGGCTGAATTGAAATATTTATCTCTACCTAAAATACCAGGAGTTGTCGGAAAGTTGTTTTTAAATTCTTCTAATTGTTTTTTATTCATTAATTTTCAAATTTCATTATTTATATTTATTATATGACAATCAGACTTCATTATAACCATTGTTTTGCAAATATAAATTCTATAAACTAATTGTTTAACGTTTAGTTAAGGCAAAGCTTTTTTAAGTATTATTGCAAAAAGATTTATTGAAGGAATATGCGTGATACAAGAACCTAATTTTGGCTCAAAGATGAGTTTTAGAACCACAGAGCAATTAAGTAAAGAAGAGTGTGAGAAGTTGTTACTTCAAGACGATATTAACTCTTTTCAATTGGAACAGTTAATTCAAGCAAGACTGGCAAAACATATCAGTTTTAATCTTGTAGATGTCCGAGAATTAAATGAGTGGCATGGTGCAAGAATAAAATATGTAGACTTTTTAATACCCACAACTTCTTTTTATCAAGAATTAAAACAAATTGAACATCAAAAAGAATTACCTACCATTGTATATTGTCATATTGGACAAAGAAGTGCTTATTGTCAAAAGGTTATGAGAGACATGGACTTTAAAACTGTTGTGAATTTATCCAATGGAATTGCAGACTACCAAGGTGAACTAGAATACACTAAATAAATTTTACCCAAACCACAATTTTGCCACAATCTTCTTGTATACTTCAAAATAGATAGGAGATTTGGGTGAATTTTTCTAATAAAAATGTTAAAACCTTTTTATTTATTTCTCTCCTTTTTTTCACCCTGACTCTTAAAGCCAATAATAATCTCATTCATAAATACATCAATGAAGAATTCCAACCCTCCACTTTAAATAAACAAGAACAACTACAAGAGTTATTATGGTTTCAAAAAGCTTCTCAACCTTTCAAAGGCATGGAAATACGCGTTGTCTCTGAGCGTATTGGTACCCATTGGTATGAAGCCAGTGTTTTAGCTAAAGCCTTTAGAGAAATTACAGGTATCAAGATTATTCATGAAATTACAGGAGAAGATGATGTCATCAAAAAAATAGATATTCATTTGAAAAAAGGCATTAATCTATATGATATGTACATCAATGACAGCGATTTAATTGGAACTCATTTTCGTTCAGGTAATGTTGTTGCATTAAATGAGTTCATGGAACAAGAGGGTAAAGACGTCACCTTGCCAACTTTAGATTTAAAGGATTTTATTGGCCTCTCCTTTGTAACAGGTCCTGATAAAAAACTCTATCAACTCCCAGACCAACAGTTTGCAAATTTATATTGGTATAGAGCTGATTGGTTTGCCCGAGCAGATTTCAAGAAAAGGTTCAAGGAAATTTATGGATATGAATTAAATGTCCCTGTAAACTGGTCAGCTTATGAAGATATTGCAGAGTTTTTTACCATCCACGTACATAAAATTGATGGGCAAAAAGTATATGGACATATGGATTATGGAAAACGTGACCCCTCTATTGGGTGGAGGTTTTCTGATGCGTGGTTATCAATGGCTGGGGTGGGAGATAAAGGATTACCTAATGGTTTACCTGTAGATGAATGGGGTATTCGTGTTGAAAACTGCCGTCCTGTTGGTGCATCCATGTCAAGAGGTGGCGCTGCAAATAGTCCCGCAGCCATTTACGCTTTGAGGAAGTTCAACGAGTGGCTAAAAAAATACGCTCCTCCAGAAGCCAAACATATGAATTTTTCCCAAGCAGGCTCTGTTCCCGCACGTGGTCATATAGCACAGCAAATATTTTGGTACACAGCCTTTACAGCATCCATGACAAAAAAGGGATTACCCGTTGTAAATGAAGATGGAACTCCTAAATGGAAAATGGCACCCTCTCCTCATGGAGTGTATTGGGAGAAAGGTATGAAACTAGGTTATCAAGATGCAGGTTCATGGACAATGTTGAAGTCAGTCCCCCTAAAAAGAAGAAAAGCTGCTTGGTTGTATGCACAATTTGTTGTTTCTAAAACTGTATCATTAAAAAAGACTATTGTGGGATTAACCCCCATTCGTAATTCAGACATCAATTCAAATCATATGTCAAAGATATCCAAAAATCTCGGTGGCTTAGTTGAGTTCTATAGAAGTAAAGCAAGACTATTATGGACGCCAACGGGAACAAATGTGCCTGATTATCCACTTTTATCGCCTGCGTGGTGGAAAACGGTTCCTAAGGTAGTAGAAGAAGGATTAAGTGCAACAAATGCAATGAATGAATTGGCCAGATATTTAGATGAAAAGTTATTACTTTTATCAAAAGAAAAAAAGACAGAATGTTCACCTATTTTAAATAAAGCTCGTAATCCTTCCTATTGGTTAGAGAAAAATGGTTCGCCAAAGAAAAGGCTTATATATGAAAAGCCTAAAGGCATTACAGTTGATTATGAAAAAGCACTGGAAATATACGATTAGGAAGTTCAATATGATTGAAAAAAATAAATTACTATATGGTTTCTTTTTAATACTCTCATTCTCAACATTTATGCAAGCACGTTATATTGTACTTAATACCTTTGACGTGGAACCTTATGTTCAAAATAAACAAGGACTTGCAATTGATATTGCGAAGGTTCTGCTTGAAAGAGCAAATATAGGATATGTAATAAAGTCCTCACCTCAAAAAAGAGCCATAATAAGAACCCAACAAACGCAAAATAACTCTGTACTATTTATACAAAGATCCCAAGAAAGAGAAAGTAATTTTAAATGGGTGGGGCCCATACTTATTACTCAAACAGCTTTATATTCTTTGCAGGAAAATAAATTACAAATAGATGTATTTAAAGATGTATTTAATTATCCCTTACTCGTAGCACGAGGAAGTGCAGATGAAGAGTACTTAAAGGGGTTTGACCTGGAGGTACAAGTTGCCAACAATGACTTTCAAAATGCAAAAAAACTAAAAGCTAAAAGAGCACAATTTTGGGTGGCTGATAGTATATCCGCAAGCTATAATGCAAAAAAAGCAGACGTAAATATAAAAAAACGACTCACTCTCATCACAACTTTGCGATCTCTAGCATTTAATGTACATACTTCTGATAAAGTTATTCAAGAATTAAATAATATTTTAACTATAATGTACAAAGACGGTACGATAAAAAAGATACTTTCGTCTTATGAAAATAAATTTGAAAGTAAAGATATTTCACAGTTCTTTGAATAATTTTGTCTTATGTCATAGTATTATCATAATTATTGCGTATACTTAAAAAAATTAATAGAGGTTTACAATGTTAGTAATGATTGCTTTTTTTATAGTGAGTTTTTTAATTATAATAATAACGTAGAAGCCGATCACTTACGTAATCGACTTAAATAGCTTAGTGTAAAAAGTGTCTTTTTCCTGAAAAATATAAAGCCATTCCAAATTCATTGGCTGCTTCAATAATTTCATCATCTCTGATACTTCCACCTGGTTCAATTACACATTTAACACCCGCTTCTTTTGCTGCGTCAATTGAGTCTCTAAAAGGGAAAAATGCCTCAGATGCTAAAGCAGCTCCTGTAACATCAATACCTAAGTCTTCTGCTTTTCGTAAAGCTGCTTTTGCAGCATCAACTCGAGAAGTCATACCCATACCAACAGCAACCATTGCAGAGTCTTTCACATAAACCACACAATTTGACTTAGTCAAAGATGCAACCTTATATGCAATCTCCATGTCTTTTTGCTCTTGAACACTAGCTGCTCTACTTGATTTTAACTCAGAGTTTTTAACTTCGTCTTGTTCAACTACATCAGCATCTTGATAAACAAATCCACCATCAACAATTTTAAAGTTAAATGAATCATTTGATAATTCTAATTTAGCTGTTCCTTGTTTAAACAGTTTGATTCTTTTTTTCTTATTTAACTCTTGCTCAGCTTCAGGTGTAAAATCTGCTGCAAATACTACTTCTAAGAAAATTTCATTCATTTTAACAGCAAGGTCAAAATCAACAACACCATTAACTGCAACAACACCACCAAAGGCAGAAATTGGGTCACATCTTAATGCTTGTTCATATGCTTCAAATAATGTATCTTTAATGGCAAAACCACATGGATTTCCATGTTTTACAATACACACAGCATTATCAGCACCAAAGGCAGATGCAATTTTTGCAGCACCTGAAATATCACCCATGTTATTGAAACTCGCTTCTCCCTTTAAGGTGATGAATTTATTTGACAAGTGATTGTCAAATTCATATAGTGCACCTTTTTGATGAGGGTTCTCACCATATCTTGTATCAAATACTTTTTCACCCACGATGAATTGTTTATCACCCATACCGTTGTTGAATCTTTTATTCATATAATTTGCAATCATTGAATCATATGCAGCTGTGTGCTCATATGCCTTAATCATCATATCTCGTCTGAATTCAGGAGTATTTGTGTCATTTTTAAGATTATTTAGTACCACATCATAATCAATAACATCCGTTACAATAATAACTGAGTCATGATTTTTTGCAGCACTACGAACCATTGCAGGACCACCAATATCAATATTTTCTATGATTTCTTCAAAATCATCCGTTTTCTCAATAGTAGCTTTAAATGGATATAAATTTACACATACTAAATCAATACCCTCAACACCTAATTCTTTTGCTTGATCTAAGTGTGATTGTTTGTCTCGTCTGTGTAAAATTCCACCATGAATGTATGGATTTAATGTTTTAACTCTACCTTCAAAACACTCAGGAAATTTTGTCACTTCGTTGGCTTCAATTACTGCAATTCCAACATCTTTTAGTTTCTTGTACGTTCCACCAGTAGAAATAATTTCATATCCTAAAGATACCAATTCTTTTGCGAAGTTTTCAACTCCACTTTTGTCACTAACGCTGATTAATGCTCTCATTTTTCTTTTAAATCCTCTTGTTCTTTTTTATAATAAATGAAAATAATCTTTTTGGATTACTTTCATTTATTATAGAAATAAAAAAAGGCCAAACTCACCTGGGAGTTTGGCCTTTTTTTTATAAATCTTGTTCGATTACTTGTCTGAATTTATTATAATAAATATCAGAAGCTTCTTCCAAGGTCTTCGTCACCCCATTAACTGAGATGATATTACCTTTGACTGTACCCATTTTCATACAATATTGATCTTTACTTGAAACCAATGTTTCAAATGCTTCTTCATTTTCATAAGAAACTTCAACAATAGCTCGACTTAATGTTTCAGAGAAAATGTCTTTTGCATCATTTAAAGGTGCAACAATATCAACACCTTTTTTTCCAACAACTGCCATTTTGGCTGCAGCTATTGCTAAACCACCAACATTAACATCTTTTGCTGCATTTAATAATCCTGCTTTGTTAGCATCAATTACTGTTTCCCAAAGTTTCAACTCTTTTTTGAAATCAACTTCTGGATGAGCACCTGCAACAGTATCATACATTTTTTTCATATAAAGAGATCCACCAAATTCAGCTTTAGTATCACCTAATAGATAAAGTGTACTTCCTTCTTTTTGAAAACAAGAAGGTAATACTTTGTTGGCATCTTCATTAATACCAACCATTGCAATTGAAGGTGTTGGGAAAACTCCCACTCCATTTGTTTCATTGTATAAAGAAACATTTCCACCAATTACAGGAGTAACAAGCTCTTTACAAGCTTTTTTAATTCCCTCACAAGATGCTGCAAACTGCCACATTACTTCTGGATTTTCTGGGTTACCAAAGTTTAGACAATCAGTAATTGCTTTAGGCACTGCACCACTCATTGCTACGTTTCTTCCTGATTCCATAACAGCTGCACTTGCACCTAATTCTGGATCTATGTAACAAAGTCTTGTATTACAATCAGCACTCATAGAGAGTGCTTTTCCTGTCTCTTTGATTCTGATTGATGAACCATCTAATGTTCCAGGACCTTTAATTGTATTTGTTTGTACCATAGAATCATATTGGTTATAAACCCATGATTTATCTACAACTTCCATATCTGAAAACATAGCATCAAATGCTTCTTGACCAGTGATTTTTTTATCCATAACAAAATTTTCAAGACCATCTAAGTAAGCAGGTTTTGCTGTTGGTCTGTCTAAAACTGGAGCTTGTTCAGAAACAGGTTGAACAGGTACTTCTGCACATTTTTCACCGTGCCAGAACAGTTCCATATTACCTGTATTGGTAACTTCACCAATAACAGCAACATCCAGTTCCCATTTTTCAAAAATATCAATGATTTTTTGCTCACAACCCTTTTTAGCACAAATCAACATTCTCTCTTGTGATTCACTTAACATAAAGTCATAAGGAGTCATACCCTCTTCCCTTGCAGGAACTTTGTCTAAATGCATAATCATTCCAGATTCACTTCGTCCAGCCATTTCAAATGAAGATGATGTAAGTCCAGCTGCACCCATATCTTGGATACCAATAATATAATCTTCTTTAAATAATTCTAAACAAGCTTCTAGTAATAATTTTTCAGTAAAGGGATCACCTACTTGAACAGTAGGTCTTTTTGATTCATTATCTTCTGTAAACGCTGCACTACTCATAACTGCACCACCAAGACCATCTCGTCCTGTTTTACTTCCAACATACATTACGGGATTTCCAACACCCTCAGCAAGTCCCAAAAAGATTTCATCCGCTTTAGCAAGTCCAAGAGTAAATGCATTTACAAGGTTGTTCCCTGCATAACACTCTTCAAAAGTAGTCTCTCCACCAATAGTAGGAACTCCCATACAGTTACCATATCCACCAATACCAGCAACAACACCTCTTAATAGAAATCTGTGTTTTTGTGCAGTTTCAGAGTTACCCTCAATACCAGCAAATCGAATTGAATTCATATTTGCAATAGGTCGAGCACCCATAGTAAATACATCTCTTAATATTCCACCAACACCCGTTGCTGCTCCTTGATATGGTTCAATAAATGAAGGGTGATTATGTGATTCCATTTTAAAAACAGCCGCATATCCATCACCAATATCAATAACACCAGCATTCTCACCTGGTCCTTGAATTACCCATGGAGCTTTTGTAGGAAAACCATTTAAGTATTTTTTACTTGATTTATATGAACAATGTTCACTCCACATAGCTGAAAAAATACCAATTTCCACATGGTTGGGGTCTCTGTTTAATATTTTTTTAATGTCATCTAGCTCTGTTAATGATAAAGAGTGAGCTTGTGCCATCTCTTCAAGATTCATATCGTTTTGCATCGTTTACCTTAATGAGTATTTTAAGCGCGATTTTAACTAAAATATCATTAACAAATCATAAAATTAAAAGACTTATTTAAATTCAAGTTTCAAAATTCAAAGTGCAAAGGTTGCAAGAAAGGTGGGATTGTAGAAGTAGGAAGAAAAGCATTAAAACAAATTCCTTTGGTTTAATGCTTTGTAAAGTGAATTAGCCCTCGGCTAAGATAGACATTTTATTATTTTTTAGTTCAATGTATAACTCTTTTTTACCTTCAAATTTGTAGGTTTTAGTTTTATAATCTTCATCCATAACAATTTTATACATAATTTTATTAAGTGAGTTAGGATAAGGCATGATATTTATATTCGAAAAGTCAATCTGCTTTTTTTCATTTTTTGCAAAGATTCTTTTTTTATATTTCTTGTATTTCTTAAGTCCCATTCCATTACCCTTTTTAAAACTTTCGTTATAAAATGAAAGGTATCCATTAATATCACTTTTTCTCCATGCATCTTTCCATGAATAAATATCAGAGAGTATGGTGCTGATTTGTTTTTTTGAAATAGCTTGAATGTTTTTTTCGCCAATAATCAAAACTGAATTCTCAATGTTTATATTTTTATCAAGCAGTTTTAAACTGCCATTTTCCAAGGCAATACAACCTTTTGTATAGTCATCCCTTTTATTATCATAAGGTAAACCATGAATCCAAATACCGTATCCGTCTTTTTTTTGTGCTTTATCAAAAACATTGGGATAATTTGTAACTAAAGCCATTGGACCATAAAATTGGTCCAATTTAGTGATTTTTGTAGTTAAATCATACGTTCCAGTAGGAGTTTTTAAATCTCCTTCTTTTTGTTTATCCCCTTGAACTTCACCCACAAATACATCTTTAGTCATTAATGTCTCAAACTTATTATTCTTAAGTTTATGCAGTTGTAGTCGTTTACGATCTTTTTCAGTGGTAATTACATATTTAATTGATTCGTAATACCCGTGTTTAATATCTTTATCTTTTAAGTAGTTATCCCAGTAACTCTTTTTCTTTAACTCTTTTTCCAGCTCCAATTTAACAGCTTCAATTCCCTTGCTTCTGTAAATATCAACTAAATCAGCCGACAAAATTTGTGTAAATAGTATTAATAGTAAAAATTGTTTTATCAAAATAACTCCGAAGTATGTATTTAAAAGAGACAGTATATATGTAAAATTGAGGTATTTTAACACTTAGAGGTGCTCTTAAGTTTGGCATTGTATAATAACACGCCTAATTTTTGAATAAAAGAGAAAAGAATCAGTGAAAATTTTATTTAGCCTACTATTTATAGTTTCTGCTTTATTTAGTGCAGAAGTTAAAGAGTTATTATGGAAAAGAGGAGAATCATTTCTCACTTTTTTAAATGCAAAAAACATATCTCAAGATTTGTATTTTAATTTATCTAAGTCAGATCAAGAACTTTGTTCTGAGCTTACAGCTGGTATTAAATATCAAATTTTGTATGACGACGATGATAATATCTTACAAGTACTAATACCAATTAGTGAAGAAATTCAAATACATATTTCAAAAAAAGACAAAAAGTATGCAGTTGATTTTGTACCCATTCAGTTTACTGAAGTTACTCAAACAATGTCCATACCAATTAAGTGGTCGCCCTATCAAGACATTTTAGACAATACCAACAACAAACTCTTAGCCAATGAGTTTATTAGAGCGTTTAAAAGAAGTGTTGATTTTAGAAAAATGAGAAAAGGTGATAATATTGCCATAAAATTCACCCAAAGAATCAGAAATGGCCAATACTTTGGTAACCCAACTATTCATGCAGCAATGGTAGAAATCAGAAACAGAAAACATTATATTTATATGAACGATAAAGATGGACGTTATTATGATGAAAAGGCTCGAAGCCTCACCAGCTTTTTCATGAAAGTTCCACTACGTTATAGAAGAATCTCAGACCCCTTTACCTATAAAAGATGGCATCCCATCAAAAAAAGATACCGTGCACACTTAGGAATTGATTACGCAGCTCCAACAGGACGTAAAATTTTTGCATCTGCTGATGGTAAAATTATTCATAGAGCCAGAAAAGGTGGATATGGGAAAACTATTATTATAAGACATAAGGGTAACTATAGAACCCTTTATGCTCATATGAGTCGTTATCGAGGTGGCTTAAAAAGAGGCTCTTGGGTTAAACAAGGTCAACATATTGGATATGTGGGAAGTACGGGTATGAGTACTGGTCCTCATTTACATTTTGGATTGTACCGAAATGGTCGAGCCATAAACCCAAACAAAATAATCACCATAACAAAAGAGAAACTTAGAGGAAAAGCAAAAAAACTTTTTATCGCTTCAATTAAAAAGTTATCACAAGAATTATTGGATACAATTGATAAAGAGATTCAACATTTAAATATCCAACCCTTTGTAAATAAAACAGACCGTAAGTTAACTTCCTAGCTTTAAAAGAGGTGTACTGTGCAAGACGAAATCATCATAAAAGACCCCATTGAGCTATTAGAAAAGATTGAAGAGCTACACCCTTCTGATATTGCCAACTCCCTTAAAAAACTTAAAAAAGCAGATAATGATGAGTTTTATAAGGTTCTAAAACAATTACCCGATGATATTTTGGGTGATGTTTTACTTGAACTTCCTGATGCCATAAGAGAAGAAACCTACCAGTTTTTATCCATTGAACAATTAACCGATGCCGTAGAAGAGCTGGAATCAGATGATGCAACGGATATCTTTCAAGAGATTGAAGAAGTAGATGTTGAAAAAGCAAAAGAGATTTTTGAGGGTCTTGAAGCTGAAGACCAACAAGATATTAATTGGCTTAAAAGGTACGAAGAAGAAGAAGCGGGTGCATTTATGCAAACGGAACTTTTTAGTGCCAGTATCAATGAGTCCATCGGTGATTCCATCAAAAGGCTTAAAGTAGCTAAAGACGAAGATGAACTTGAAAATATACATCAGGTTTTTGTTATCAATGAAGAAAAAGTACTTATAGCTTCCATTTTATTGGAAGATTTAATTATTTTTGATTTTTCCAAAACCTACAAAGAAATCATTAATGACAGAGAAGATAACTTCAGACCTTTTAAAGTTCAGGATAATGAAGAAATAGATGATGTTGTTAAGAAATTTGAAAAATACGATTTATCTGTTGTGGCCGTGGTTGGTTATGGAGATATGTTAATTGGTAGAATTACAGCCGATGACATTTTAGATGTTATTGAACAAAATGCCACAGAACAAATCTACCAATTAGCTGGGGTTGATGAAGAGTATGAACATGAAGAAGATTTTGTAACTACGAGTAAAAAAAGAGCCCTATGGTTGTCTTTAAATTTATTCACTGCTATTTTAGCCTCTTTGGTTATTGGTATCTTCGATACAACCATTCAGCAATATGTTGCTTTAGCCATTTTAATGCCAATAGTTGCATCCATGGGTGGAAATGCAGGAACTCAGACACTGGCAGTTATGGTTCGACAATTAGCCCTTGGGGAAATTGACCTGGATAACAGTAAGGATGCGGTTAAAAAAGAGATATTTATTTCTATTTTTAATGGCTTGACATTTGCGCTAATTATGGGTGTTATTGCCTCGTTATGGTTTGGTCAAGCAATGCTTGGAGTAGTAATTGGACTGTCAATGATTATTAATTTATTTGCAGCTGGTTTTTTTGGAGCATCAATACCTTTGATGTTAAAAAGATTCGACATTGACCCTGCAGTTGGAAGTACGGTTTTATTAACAACAGTTACAGATATAGTTGGTTTTTTAAGTTTCTTAGGACTTGCAAAACTCATTCTACTTTAACTAACTGTTTCCTGGCTCAATGTTAAAGTAATAACCTCTGTTAGATGAAGCTTTTATATATGATTTATTCAATTTCTTTCTTAATCGCCGTATAAGCGTTCTAATAGCGTCTAAAGAGGTATATTCTCCCTCCCAAACATAATTTTGAATACTTTCATAGGTAACCAATTCATTTTGATTGATTAAAAAAAGATTGACCAATAAATTTTCTTTTTGTGTTAAAGATTTTACATCATCATCAATGGTAATGGTATTTTCCTTAAAATTAAAAAAACAGTTCATATCAAAAGATACTTCTCCTGTGGGAATTTTACATAATTTATCTACTTTTATTTCTAACTCATCAATATAAAATGGCTTTTTTAAATAGTCGTTACACCCAAAATCATATGATTCTCTGATGATGTCTAATTCCACTGTTGCAGAAATTATAATAACAGGAACTTCAGGATAATACTCTCTGATTTTTTTTAGTATTTTTATGCCATCAACATTGGGAACGTTGATATCCAATATAAAACAAGAGTAGCCATAAGTGACATTATCATAAGCCTCTCTTCCATCCATATAGGCATGAACTTTGTGGCCTTTTAACTCAAATTTTAGTTTAATAGTTTCATTCAAGGTTTTATTATCTTCTAATAACAATATTTTCATTTTAACCTACTTTTCAACCAGAGGTATTTTTATCGTGAATATTACATTCTCATTTTCATTTTTAACTTCAATTTTTCCTGACATCTTATCTTCAACTATAATCTTTGCCATGTATAAACCAAAACCTGTTCCATTAACCTTAGTTGTGAAAAAAGGCTCAAATAGTTGCGATTTAATCTCATCTTGTATAGCTCCACCATTATCTTCTATTTCAATAATATTGAATTTTTTTGTATTTCTTACGCGTATGGTAATTTTACCCTCAAAGTTTTCCTCTTCATTGATTTTTACCAATTTATTTTTGGCATTATTAATAATATTTAAAAGTACTTGTTTGAGCTCATTTTCATAGCCATAGATGAGTATTTCTTTGTCATCTTTTTCATATTGAAAATCAACTTTAATATTAAAATAAAATATTTGGCGTCCCACAATATCAAAGATTTCTTTCAAGGATTTTTTAATACCAAAATGGTTTTTTACTTTTGATGGTTTTAAGAAATTCCTAAAATCACTTAATGTTTCAGACATATATTGTATTTGAACCATGGAATCAGACACAAAATCAGACATTTTATCTTTTGAGATTTTATCCATAGAATGAAAGAGTTGTACTTTTTGTATTTGAGCAGAGAGTTCTACTAAAGGTTCATTCCATTGATGTGCAATAGAAGCAATCATTTCACCCATTTCAGCAAATTTACTTTGTTGGATTAAAAACTCTTTTTCCTTAATTCGCTCAGTGATGTCATTCATAACACACACAATACCATCGACTTCCCCACAGGGACTTACACAAACCGCTTTATTCAGAGTAAAGTATCTTATTTCACCGTTTGGTTTTCTAAAAGGTACTTCATCTTCATAGGACTCAAATGTTTTCATAATATCAGCATCAATTACTTTATGCCGTTCAACTACCGTTTTAGGGAAAAACTCGTAGGCTGATTTACCAATAATATCCTGCTTATTCGTACCAAGAAGGTCTTCAAAACATTTATTACATCGTATGAACAAACCTTCTTTGTCTTTATAATATACGGGGTTTGGGAGAGTATCTAATAATACATCTTCGAAGTTTACTCTTTTTTCCAAATTATCATAATCTTCTTTATTCATATCTAATCCGATCAAAATTTACCCCATATTATCATAATATTCTAAATCTACTCTACATTTTTCAGTAAAATAGCAGTTCCTAAACCTCCACCAATACATAAAGAGGCAACCCCATAAGTTGAGTTTTGTTTTTTCATTTCATGAACTAAAGATACAATGATTCTATTTCCACTAGCACCCACGGGATGTCCAAGAGCTATGGCACTTCCATTGACATTTATTTTTTTATTTAAAACAGCATCGTCAACATCAAATGACTCTTTTAATAACTCAAATACACCTAAACTCTGTGCTGCAAAGGCTTCATTTACTTCTAAGATATCAATGTCATTAATTGATTTATCATTTTTCTTCAATAGCTTCTCAATGGCATATCCAGGACTAAGTCCCATAAATGCTGGATCAATACCAACTTGGGAACTGTCAATGATTTCTGCAAGTGGAGTAAGTCCGTGTTTTTTAACCGCATCTTCTGATGCAATTAGAGTAAAACTGGCACCGTCATTAATTCCAGATGCATTTCCAGCAGTTACTGTTCCATCTTTTTTAAATGCAGGTCGCAAGGTAGAGAGTTTTTCCAGCGTAGTTCTTCTATTGATATACTCATCCTTTTCAAAAATGCTGTCACCTTTTCTGGATTTAATTACAATAGGTGTAATTTCATTTTCAAATTTTCCCGCATCATCAGCAACAATAGCTTTTGCTTGAGAGTTTATGGCATAAGCATCTTGAGCTTCTCTGCTGATACTGAATTTATTGGCAATATTTTCAGCAGTGATTCCCATATGATAGCCACCAAATGCATCTGTTAGTGCATCATTAACCATAGAATCAACCATAGATGCATTTCCAAGTCCTAAGCCAGACCGTCCTTTTGCAGGAAGTAAATAAGGTGCAGTTGACATACTTTCAACTCCCCCTGCAATGATAATGTCTTTATGTCCTGCTTTTATTTCAGCAATGGCACTCATCACAGCCTTCATACCAGACCCACATAACATATTGATTGAATATGCAACAGTAGAATCAGGAAGCCCACCATATATTGATGCCTGCCGCCCAATACCTTGGGAATGCCCTGCACTTAATATATTTCCGACAATAACTTCATCTACTATTGTATTATCGATATTTTTAGTCAAATCTTTTATTACTTCACCCGCTAAGTGTCCTGGGTCCATGTCTTTTAATGTTCCTAAAAAACTCCCAATGGCACTTCTTTTTGCTTCAACGATATATACTTTCATCATGTTCCTTCTGTAAATGTCTATTTAAATAACATTAGTTTTTTAGTGCAACTTCATATGAAGCAGGAGTTACTGCTTTAAGTTCTTCTAAACTAACACCGGGAGTTAATTCAGTTAATGTTAATTTCCCATCAATAAATTCGAATACTCCCATTTCAGTGATGATCATATCAACCACACCTTTTCCCGTTAATGGCAGTGTACATTTTTTCAATATTTTAGGATTACCACGTGCTGTATGAACCATAGAAATGATTACTTTTTTAGCTCCGTTAACTAAATCCATTGCTCCACCCATTCCAGGAAGCAGTTTTCCAGGTATCTTCCAATTGGCCAGATTCCCTTCTTCATCTACTTCAAGTGCTCCTAGAACTGTCATATCAAGATGACCACCTCGAATAATTTCAAAAGAAGTTACTGAATCAAAAAACAGTCCTCCACTTTGTAAAACAACATTCGAACCACCTGCATCAACCACGTCTTTATCAAGAGTTTCAGGAGTTGCTGTATCCCAAATACCAGCAAATCCATTTTCAGAGTGTAAGTTAATTTGCACTTCTTTACTTATATAGTCAACCGCTTTAGTGGGTAAACCTATTCCCAAATTTACAAAATCTCCATTTTTAAACTCTTTAGCTACTCTAGCAGCAATTATTTCTTTAGCATCCATGTTAGGCCTTTATCAAGTGGTTAATATATACAAATGGGGTATGTATAAAATTGGGATTTAGTGTTCCATTTTCAACTATCTCTTCAACTTCCGCAATAGTTACTGTGGCAGCTCCTGCCATTGGCACATTAAAGTTTCTCGTAGATCCATTATAAATAAGGTTACCTGCTTTATCTGCTTTGTAAGCTTTGATAAATGCAAGGTCAATATGTAGAGGTTTTTCAAGGATATAATCTTTTCCATCAATATTAATGACATCTTTTCCATCTTGAACTTCAGTTCCTAAACCTGTCTGAGTTAATACACCACCAAGTCCAGCAGCTGCAGCTCTAATTCTTTCAGCTAATGTACCTTGAGGAACAAGTTCTAAATCAATGAAACCCTCAATTACTTGTTTTTGTGTCTCTTTATTTGTTCCAATATGAGAGGCATAAAGTTTTGTGATTCGTCTGTCATCGATTAGTTTTCCAATACCAAAACCATCTCTTGCAGTATCTGTTGCAATTAATGTTAAGTTTTTAACATCTGTTTTCAAAATCTCGTCAATTATACTGTGAGCATTTCCACAACCCATAAAACCACCAATAGAAATTGTCATTCCATCTTTAAGAAATGATCCTATTTCATTTATAGCTATTTTCTTTTCCATAACTTTTCCTTATTTTATATCTACCAAACATAAATCAAACAACTCATACATTGAGAGGTTTCATTTATATTTGTTATCATGTAATTATATTGGTAAAATATGACATTATTATGACAGTTTATGGTTTTTGTCATTTTTAAATAAAATTTATAGTTAGTAGAATTAAGTATTAAGATGAAGTTTCTTAATACTTAATAAAAGATTATTGAACCGTATAACCACCATCCATCACCAAAGCTTGTCCCGTAATAGACTTAGCATGGTCACTTGCTACAAACATGGCATAGTTTGCTATCTCATCGGTACTTAGTAGTTTCTTCTGCGGAACTAAAGAGAAAATCACTTTTTCCAATACTTCTTCTGGAGTAACGCCTCTTTGTTTGGCTAAATCTGCCAGCTGGTTTCGCACTAATGGTGTATCTACGTACCCTGGGCAAATAGAATTTACAGTGATATTATGTAAAGCTCCTTCTAAAGCAGCTACTTTTGTAAGTCCAAGAAGGCCATGTTTGGCAGAGTTATAACCAGCTTTTCCCGCAAAGCCAACCAAACCATTAATAGAAGCCATATTGATAATACGACCCCATTTTTGTTCTTTCATAATAGGAAACAACTCTTTGATTGCAATAAAAGGGCCCACTAACATAAGCTTTAACATAAACTCATATTTTGCAGTTGGAAACTCTTCAATATCAGATACGTGTTGAATACCTGCATTGGAGATAAATACATGTACTGTTCCAAAGTGTTCTACTGTTTTTGCAATAAGGTTTTTAATATCTGCTTCGCTTGAAACATCACATTTAATTCCTATTGCTTCATAACCTTTACTTTCAAAATCTTTAACTGCTTTTTCCAAAGCGATTTCATTGATATCCGATAAAACTACCTTTGCACCATTTTGAGCAAAAACCGTAGCTGTATCTAATCCAATACCTGAAGCAGAACCTGTAATAATGGTTACTTTTCCTTTTACCATGTCGTTTCCTTTTATGTTTTCATTTATGATTATTAATTATATATCCTGAGTATGACATTTTTATGGCAAAAAGTGATATTGGTGTTTTTTTGCATCTTTTTAAAAGTTTTGTAACAAAACGAACAAAATCTTGTTCGTTTTGTTTAGTGGTATTTAAAGCTATTATTTTGAATGATCGGCTTTAAAGTTGAAAGCTACATCTTCATTTTCTTCATCTTCAAACCATTTTTCTGTAACGGTTTTTGTTTCAGTATAAAAATTCATGGCTTGTTTTCCATAGGCGTGAAGGTCTCCATAAAATGAACCTCTCCATCCTGTAAATGAGAAGAAAGGTAAAGGTACAGGAATTGGAAGATTAATCCCTACTTGACCCACTTGCACTTCTCTTCTGAATTTAGTCGCAGATGCTCCACTTGAAGTAAATATTGAAGTTCCATTTCCAAACATATTGTTATTGATGATATCTAAAGCTTCATTTAAATTATTTGGCTCTAAAATTGACAATACTGGTCCAAAAATCTCTTCTTTATATATGGACATATTTACATCTACATTGGTAAACAGTGTTGGACCAACCCAGTTCCCATTATCAAAGCCAACAACTTTAGCACCTCGGCCATCTAATAGTAAAGTAGCTCCCTCATCAACACCTGATTGAATTAAACCCTCAATTTTATTTTGTGCAGCTTTTGTCATCACGGGACCATAACTTGCATTTTTGTCATTCCAAGCACCTGGTTTCACTTCTTTTAGTCTCTCCACCAATTCAGGAATCCACTCTCTAGATCTACCTACAAAAAGTGCCACAGAAATTCCCATACATCTTTGACCTGCTGCTCCCATAGATGCACCCACAAGCGCATTTAAAACATTCTCCTTATTGGCATCAGGCATTACTACCAAGTGATTTTTTGCGCCCACAAATGCTTGTGCTCTTTTCAGGTTGGCTGTTGCTCTTGAATAAATATATTCTCCCACTGCTGGACTTCCTACAAAGGAGTATGCCAATACTTTTGGATGATCAAGTAATGCATCCACTTGTTCTTTTTGACCATGTACTACCTGCAGTAAATCTTTAGGCGCACCTGCTTCAATAAACAGCTCTGCTAGTTTCATAGTTGTACTTGGTACCATCTCTGAGGGTTTAAGTATAAAAGCATTTCCAGCAACAATTGCCAAAGGAAACATCCATAAGGGAATCATCGCAGGGAAATTAAAAGGAGTAATACCTGCACAAACACCTAAAGGTTGTTTATATGAATAGGTATTCATTTTAGTTGAAACATGCTCAACAGTCTCACCCATCATAAGTGTAGGTGCACTACAAGCAAACTCAACCACTTCGTAACCTCTTACAATATCACCCTTTGCATCGTCAATGGTTTTACCCTGCTCAGTACTTAGAATTTCTGCAATTTCATCTATATTTTCTTTTATTAACGCTTGGTATTTTAACATCAAACGTGTTCTGGTCATAATTGGAGTATCTTTCCAAGCCAAATATGCTTTATGTGCTTTTTCAATAGCCTCAGATATTTCATTACTGGTACATAGTGGAACTTGTACTTGAACTTCTTGTGTTAATGGACAGACTTTATCAAAAAAATTTGTACTTTCACTTTGCACAAACTCATTACTTATCATTATTTCTAATTTTTTCATATTTACCCCTTGTTTATTTTGACACCAAATTTACTAGTATATATTTGATTATTTGAATATTCATATATATTAAATACTCATATAATAAAATTTACTCAAGACAGTTACAAAATAGACTATTTTGTAACTGTTTATATGTATAGATTTTTGTTTTGTTAGTAGGCTATGGAAGGTAACCAAGTAACAATGGCTGGGAAGAAAAAGACAATGGCCAGACCAATAACTTGTAGAATAATAAAAGGTATTACACCCTTATAGATATCAACTAATTGAATCTCAGGAGGACAAACCCCTTTTAGGTAAAACAGAGCAAATCCAACTGGTGGGGTTAGAAATGACGTTTGTAATGTCATTGCAACTAAAAGTACAAACCAAACTAAGGTTGGATTTTCAATTCCAAAACCATTAATTTCTATTGCTAAGTCACTGATAATTGGAGCAACTAAAGGTAATACGATTAAAGTAATTTCAATCCAGTCAAGAACAAAACCAAGTATAAATACCAATCCCAATATAAATAAAATGATGATAATTGGATCATCAGAAATTGAGTGTAATGCGGATACAATTAACTCATCCCCACCCAGTTCTCTTAAAACAAGAGAAAAACAAGTAGCTCCAACAAAAATAGCAAAGATGTACCCTGTCGTATTCATAGTTGAAATTGAAATATTTTTAAGTTTATGTAAGTTTAAATTACCATTTATAAACATTAATATCAAGGCACCAAAAGCACCAATCCCAGCAGCCTCAGTAGAAGTTGCAATTCCAAAAAATATTGAACCAAGTACAGCTAGTATTAGAGCTGCGGGAGGAAGTATATTTTTAAATAAATCCCAAACAAGACCAAACTCATACTCTTCTTCATTATCAAGAACCAGTGGCATTTTTCTGGGTTTCACAAGCCCTAAAATAACTAAATAACCCACATAAAGCACACCTAAAATAAGCCCAGGGAATACAGCACCCATGAAAAGATTTCCTACAGAAATACTTAACTGGTCAGCCATGATAATTAACATAATACTCGGAGGTATTAAAATACCCAAAGTTCCAGAACTGGCAATTACGCCTAAAGCCGTTTGTTTGTCATAACCTTGTTTTAACATAACAGGAAGTGACATCACTGCAAGTAATACCACTGAAGCCCCAATAATTCCAGTTGAAGCTGCAAGTAGTACACCAAGTATTACAACCGTTATGGCTAAACCACCACGCATTTTTCCAAAAAATCGCTGCAAGGACTTGAGCAGTTTTTCAGCAATTCCAGACTCATCAAGTGCCAGACCCATAAAAATAAACATGGGAAGGGCTACTAAAATCCAGTTATCCATGATTTTAAATATTCTGTTTGATACTAAACCAATAGTCATATAATCAAGTCCGGTGATAGTATCTAGGTAAATATCAGAAAGATATCCCACTCCAACAAATGCAACACCAACTCCACCTAATACCCAAGCAACAGGAATTCCTGAAATAAGTAGAAATATAAAAGAGAAAAACATTGATATTACTAAATAATCATTAATTTCCATTTTTGCTTCCTTTCATTAAATAACTTACATGCCTAATTACTCGTGAAATACTAGCTATAAACAGCAGTATAAAACTAATAGGCATTACACTTTTTATAATCCACCTGTAAGGTAATCCATCAGGTGAACTTGATCTTTCATTTACTCTTAATGCTTCCATGGTTAAATCTATTCCATAATCAACAACTATGAACATAAAAGGAACCATTAAAAATAAAATTCCAAGTACTTCGATTTTTCTTTGTAAATTTGTATTGAATTTAATTCGAACAATATCAACACGAACATGAGAATGGGTTACCATTGCATAAGATAATCCAAACATTACAATGATTGCATACAAATGCCACTGCAATTCTTCCAGCTGAATAAAGTTAATATTAAAGCTGTATCGCAAAAATACTTGTATTACTATAATTGCAATCAAAAGCACAGACAGCCATGATATGACTGCCCCTACTTTAAAAACGATTGCATCCAGTAACTTACAAATATTAGGTATCTTTTCATCTTTTAACCTGGGTTGTTCATCTTGCATATGACTGATACTTTCATATACTTCAAGTGGTTCAACGATGTGATCTTTTTCGCTCATGTAAATCCTTTTGTAAATTACGTAATCAATCTATCTTGGTAAAAATGCTAAATTATTCCAGTAAGCATAATCTTTTCTAAATGCTGATAAATCTTTCCAAACTGCATCAAATGTTGCATCTTTTCTTAAATCAACCAATGCTTCTTGCCAAGCACCTTTAAATGCACTTAACATCTCAGGAGACCATCTTTTAACTTGTACACCATTTTTTTCAATGTTTTCTCTGATTGCTGCACCTTGAACTGATTCAGACTCAGCTAAAGAGTCAGTCATATTTGCTTTACAAGTCATTGCAATGGCATTTTGTTGCATATCACTCATTTTATTCCATGTTTTGTTGTTAATTAACAATTCAAAAACAGTTGCTTGTTGATGCCAACCTGGGAAGTAGTTAAATTTTGCAATTTTATGAAAACCTAAAAGTTTATCAACAACAGGCATTGAAAATTCACTTGCATCAATTACACCTTTTTCAAGTGCTGAGAAAATTTCTCCCCCTGGAAGTAATGAAGTTGAAACTCCAAGTTTTGTCATAACATCTCCACCTAGACCAAAAAATCTCATTTTAAGACCTTTTAAATCTTCTGTTGATTTGATTTCTTTTTTAAACCAACCTGCTGTTTCTGGAGACGAAACAGAACAAGGAAGAACATGAACATTATACTTTGCATCATCATACATTTTTTGATAAAGTTTTAAACCATTTCCTTGATATAACCATGAGAAAAACTCAGGAGCTTCTGGACCAAACGGAACTGAAGAGAAAATTGCAGCTGCAGGGATTTTCCCTTTCCAATAACCAGCTGTTGACCAACCTGCATTAACTTTACCAGTAGAAACTGCATCTAAAATTTCAAAAGGAGCAACCAATTTTTTTGGCTCATAAATTTTTACTTTAATAGTAGAACTGATTGACTCAACACCTTTTTTAAATGCTGGAAGTGGAGTTCCTAAACCAATTAAATTTGTTGAGAATGTTGTTGGGACTTTAAGTAAAACTTTTTTATCGTCTGCTGATAGACCTGTTGAACAAATACCTAATGATACTACTGTAGCTAGTGCTATATTTTTAACTTTCATAACTTTCCTTTTATTTGTGTTTTTATTTTTGTAATAAATTTCTAGTAACTTTTTTTCGTACAATGTTATTTTTGACAACTAAGTAAACATCCTCCTTTTACAAATTTTTTAACAATTTAATTCTTTGAAAATTGATTGAATATATTGGAGAAATCTTTATGACCATTTCCAATATTTGAGTGTTGGGCATATAAACTTCTTGAAAGTGACCCAAGAGGAGTAGAAGACTTACTTTCCAAACTTGCTTGTAATGCTAAATTCATATCTTTTAACATTAAGTCTAATGCAAATCCCCCTTCATAATCATTACTTGAGGGAACATTTGGTTGAACATTTGGGCAAGGGTTATAAACTTCAAGTGTCCAGTTACGACCACTACTGTTTAACATAATTTCTGAAAGTTTCTTAGGGTCAAGTCCATTAGCCATTCCTAATTGAAGTGCTTCTGAAGTTCCAGCCATCAAAATACCAAGTAACATATTATTACAAGCCTTAGCCATTTGCCCAGCACCTGCAGTACCTGCATGAAATACATTTTTACCCATGTCTTCTAAAATGTGTTTTACATTGTAAAAATTCTCTTCACAAGCACCCACCATAAAACTAAGTGTTCCAGCAGTTGCCCCTGCCACTCCACCTGATACGGGAGCATCTACAATATTCAAGCCACGCTCATCAGCTGCAGCAGAAAGTTTTTTAGTAGTAGCTACATCAATAGTGCTACAATCAATAATAGTGGTATTTTTTGAGATGTGTTCAAATAATGCAGAATCGCCAAGGTATAAACCCTCAACATGTTTACCAGCAGGTAACATACTTATAACAAATTCTACGTCTTGGATTGAGTTTAAAGCGCTACTAGCAATTTTCGCGCCTTGTTTTTTGAGTCTTTCTAAGGGTGCTGCAACCAGATCAAATACAATTAGATCATGTCCAGCTTTAACTAAATTGGCCGCCATGGGTTCACCCATATTGCCTAAACCAATAAATGCAATTTTTGACATATTTACTCCTAATGTTATGCAAAAAGATATAGCTCATTTACAAGATAAACAAGCTACATATTTTCTACATACTTTTTACATTAGTCAGTATAGTTCGAACTTATGATAAAATTATGACAAAAAATGATATTTTAATTTTTTATATAAATTTTCTTTTATGCATAGTCGTTACTACTTTTTTTAAGATATGTGCACATATTCCTTTGATGAAATATTTATCATTAGCAAGTCCAACAGCATAGGTTCCACCTAAAGATACCAATACGCCACTTGATTTAAAATCAAATTTATCACTACTATTAGCAGTAATTGCATTTGCAACATACTCTCCCGCTTTTATAGCAATTTGAGCAGTGGGTGGGTAATACTTGTCATTTATCATCATTTCAGCAGCATCACCAATAACATGAATATTTTCTTCTTCAGGTAATTGTAGTTTTTCATTTACAACATACTGGTTCAACTTATTTACTGCATACTCTTTAGTAGAATTTAGAGTAATTGCTCTAATCCCACCTGTAAATAGGAAATAATCATATTCTATTTCAACGTCATTCATTAAGTAGATTTTATTTTCATCCACATCTTTAATAAAAGATCCTAAATGAATTTTTATTCCTAATTCTTCGAGTCTTTCATGAGAAGAATTCACTAATCTCTCATCCATACCAGGAAGTACTGTTTTCATACCATCAACAATAATGATATTAATATCATATGCTTCAGTATTTGTTTTAGACTTCTGTTTATTTAATAAGTTTGCCATTTCTGCTGCTATTTCAACACCAGATAATCCTGCCCCTCCTATAACCATATTATAGGATTTCTTAGAGTCATTTTTTGACTTCCAAATTGCATCGTTGATGGCTTTTCCAAAGGTTTGTTCTACTTCACTTGCTCTTTGAAGTGTCTTGATTCCAATAGAGTACTTTTGAATATTAGGAACTTGAGGAGGAAAGTTTGTAAGAGATCCTGTTGCAATGATTAACTCATCATAAGTAAATTCTTCATTATCAATTGTTGTTACCGTTTTAGATTCTGAGTCAAATGACAAAATTTCATTTTGTTGAAATGTTACGTTAGCATTCAACCCTTTAATATAATCACTTGTATTAACCGTAACATCAGAAGCTTTGTACTTAGTTGCCACAAATCCATATGATTCTACTTGAATATAGTGATATGCATTTTTGTCAAATACAACTACCTCTACATCACTGCTCAGTGCTAATTTTTTTGCTGCATATAATCCAGCATAACTAGCGCCTACAATTATTACCTTTTTCATAAAATACCCTTAGTGTTTTTTGAACGTATGATACATCTATTTACATAATAACATCATAATAATAGTGCTCATATTTGAGTAGAATATGATAAATTTTACATTTTGATTGTTTTTTATTGAAAAGAATGTATAAATAATGTCTATAATGTAAAGTTACTTTATAAACTCCTAAAAATTTGAAAACCTATCTATAAAACAGATGAAGTTAAAACATTACTGTTTTAACTTCATTTTTTTATTTATAAATTCCTGAACCTATAAAAAAATCCCCATCGATTTTTTTAATATATGACGTTTTCGGTTCGATTTTTTTTGTTTGTGGATGTGACCATTTATAATCTAACCACCCCTCCCCTTTAGTTTGGGCAATTTTAATCAACTCTTGAAGTAACATAAGTCCACCAGCGTCTTTGAGTTTATACAGGTTTTTTCCAACAAGTTTTGGGTTTGATCCCAAGGCTTGGTTTACCCCTTTGAAGTTGTAGGCAAACATATACAATTCACCCTTAATAAATCCACCATTGGGGTTATTAAAAGCATCAAAACAGGCTTGATTCCCCTGCGCTTTACATAAAGCAACTCCACGTTCAACAAAAGGTTTCACCTCTTCAATACTTGCAGCATACGAAATACTAAGTCCCAACGATAAACCAACACAAAGTTTAGAAATTCTTGATAACATAACGTTCTCCTTGTTTATAGATAAAATAATTCTAATTAAAAGTTATGACAATTAAATGATATTTTCATCACCTTTTCAACACATTTACACTCAAAACGAACTATAAACTTTTAAGTAGGTTTAATTTTTGATATTTATCCCTGCTTCTTT
>Ga0209707_1000200_pt1 | contig 40009 bp, 39 predicted proteins | sample EN4Hudsemesocosm_FD_184630 | JGI IMG/M metagenome (GOLD analysis project Ga0209707, IMG submission 184630) | Methane-oxidizing microbial communities from mesocosms in the Hudson Canyon - EN4B Hudson Canyon (SPAdes) (version 2) | ecosystem: Environmental > Aquatic > Marine > Cold seeps | place... | reverse complement strand
AATGGCAATTTAAAGGCTTTATCAGTATGGCGTTGCAGTTAATGCATCAGCACTTTCATATTGATGTTGAAGCGCATGACAACAGTAAAGCCGACCGAGCCTTAACCAACTTGCTGCATTTATTTGAACTGTTGCAAAGTGCTAGCCAGCGCCATCGTCAACCGCAAGAATTACTGTTTTGGTTTGAACAACAAAGTCAGGTCGACAATCCAGAAGTTGAAGCCGAGCTGCGTTTAGAAAGCGATGAAAACTTGATCCGTATTATCACTCAACATGGTTCAAAGGGCATGGAATATCCAGTGGTTTTTGTGCCATTTGCTACTCGTCATAAAGACCCGCTTAAATTTGGTAATAAGAACGTTAGCTTAATTGAATTTCATGATAAAGACGGCGTGCTGCAACATAGCCTTGATGGTAATGAAGAAGCTAAGGCTGGCATGGCGGCAGAAGCTTATGCTGAAGCCATTCGCTTGTTGTATGTTGCGGTTACTCGCGCTGAAAAACGTTGTTATATTTTAAGTACCGCGTTTGAACATTTTGATAAATCGCCGCTGGGTAAAACCTTAAAATGGTCGACTGAGACTGATATTCCAAGTGGTTTAACGCAATTAGCGCACGACAATCCTAACGAAATCGCCGTAGAAGTTTTAGATGACTACATGGGCGATGTTGAAGCTCAACTACAAGTAGCACAAGCGGTAAAACCTGAAAGTGAATCGTTAGCCAGTGTTGCCAAGTTTAAAGGCAAAATTGAACGCGACTGGTGGCTAAGCTCATTCTCAGCGCTAAGCAAAAATTTACGCCATGACGGTGTTTCAGCGCCAGATCGTGATAATCAAGAAGCTTCATCTGTCTCGAATGAATTGGATTATGGCAATAGTGCAATTATGGAGAGCCGCAATGAATTACGTTTCACCTTAACCAAGGGCGCGCAAACGGGTAATTTATTACATGACATTTTAGAGCACACCGACTTTTCAGCGCCAGATTGGCAAAAAAGTTGTCATTGGCCATTGCTTAAATATGGCGTTATTGATGTTGCAGAGGGCAATTTATCAGCACAAACGAACGGTGAAGAACTATTAGTTCAGTGGCTAGAAGAAGTATTGCAAACACCATTTACTGGTAATCATCATTTGTCGTTAACGCAGCTTGAGCAACAAGACACCTTGCGTGAAACTGAATTTTACTACCCAATGCAATCGGCAAGTAGTGGGCAGTTAACAAAACTGTTGACCGAACATCGTAATAATTACGCAGAGCCGAATAACGGTGCGAATGCACGGAAAAATCAACGAGTACATTTACCGTCTTATCAACAGTTAAAAGGTATGATGCATGGTTTTATCGATTTAGTATTTCAAGCCGATGGTAAGTTTTATGTTTGTGATTACAAGTCGAGCCATTTGGGTGATCAGTATAGCGACTACAGCCATGATGCAATGCGAGAAAATATTGAGAAGAGTCATTATGACTTACAGTATCTTATTTATTCATTAGCGCTGCATCGACATCTTAAGTATGCCATGGCTGATTACGACCCTAAGCTGCATTTTGGCGGTGTTTATTATTTTTATTTACGTGGTATGAGCGATAAAGCAGAGCATCGAGACTGTGGCGTTTACTATCGTCAAATTTCACTATCAGAATTACAGCAACTTGATGATATTTTTGCCGGAGAAACTACCAATGCCTGAACTAGCCGCTAATACCACAACTGTCGACACGGGCATTAATCATACTGGCATTAATCACACTGCTATGAATAAAACACAGGTATATTCATCATTTAGCCATGCAGCAAAAACCTTAGCGGGTTTAGTTGCTGTCGATTACTTTTTTGCGAAAGAAATCATTCAATGCTTGCCGTTAACGTCGCTATCATCAGCGTCAACGTCGTCAAACCAACAACAGTGCTTTCATTTACTTGTTGCGCTTAGCGCTAGCTTGCGTGATGGTCATAGCTGTTTACCGCTAGATGCCGTGGCGAATAAACGCTTATTTGTTGACTTAGTTCGCCAACAAATAAGCCAAGTACCTTTTGGCTTAGCAGAGCAAGAGCAACCAGCGATTAATAATGGCTTTTTGTTTGAAAGCACCACGGTATTAACTGCCTTACTTGAACAATTATCTTTGGGTGAAGGTGCACAACAGCCAATCGTATTTAACAATGGCCGTTTGTATTTACGACGTTACTACCAGTTTGAACAAGAGCTGAAACAAGCGGTTGCCGCACGTAGAACCATCAAGCCAATGTCTGAGCCTCAGGCACAAGAACAAGTAAGCTTGATTAAAGATATTATCGCTAAGCTGTTTCCTGATTCCGTTAACAGTGACTCGAATGCAAGCATAACTGAAGACATTGACTGGCAAGCACTTGCCGTTGCTAATGCAATTAACAAAGACTTTGCCATTATTGCCGGCGGGCCAGGTACGGGTAAAACCTATACCGTTACTAAATTATTAGCGGCCTTGATGATGTTATCGTTAAATACTAAAGGCGATGAACCAACGCCAATAATTTCATTAGTTGCACCAACCGGTAAAGCGGCACAGCGTTTATCAGAATCGATTATTAATGCCGTACAAGGTTTTCGCGGTAGCATTGATGATGATGTTTTAGACCTTATCCCAGAAAACGCACAAACCCTGCATCGTTTACTTGGCGTTATTCCTGAACAAGTAAATTTCCGTCATCATCAAGACAATTTACTGGCAGTTGATATTTTGCTAATTGATGAAGTCTCTATGGTTGATTTACCCATGATGACGCGGATTTTTCGTGCCTTACCTGCCCATACCAAAGTTATTTTATTAGGTGATGCCGACCAATTACCTTCGGTTGCTGTTGGTAGTGTGTTGGCTGACTTTGCGCCACGTCTTCATCCCGGCTTTAGTGCTATTAACCATCAATACTTAACGCAGGTTACTGGCTTTGAAAGCCTAGCTAAACAAGCTGATGATACTGAATTAACAGAGCAAAGCGCTGGGAAAAATTCAGAACAATGCCTAAAGCATTACAGCGTGGCTGATTGCGTAACCTTTTTAATGAAAAGCCGACGATTCGACGGTAAAGGTGGTATAGGTCGAATCGCTAATTATGTTATCAACGGGCAATACCGAGAAAGTTGGCAATTACTAAAAGAAAGTAGTGAAGTCACAAGTAACGCGATAGACAGCGAACAGAAACAATTAACCTTGCTAAATGGCTCTGTAGAAGCTTGGTTAGCACCGTTAGTTAGCCAGTACTATCAACCACTGAGCGAATGTAAAAATATCGCTGATGCTTTTGATTTGTTAGCTAAGTTTAGAATTTTATCGTCAACGCGCAAAGGCCCACAAGGTGTTGAAAACTTGAATGCTTTGGTGATAGAAATACTACGAAATAAAAAAGCCATTCCTTATAAAAACTTTGCAGCAAGCAGTGATTTGTATCCGACACAACCGATTATGATCAGTGAAAATGATTATCGCTTGGGCGTTTACAATGGTGATATCGGCTTGTTATGGCGTAATAGCCAAGGCCATTTAATGGCGGTATTTGAAAATGCTTCAGGAGAGTATGATTGGATCATACCATCGCGTTTACCTAAATTTGAAACCGTATATGCGATGACGATACATAAAACCCAAGGCAGCGAGTTTGATCACGTTGCTATGGTACTCCCTGAGCAAAAAGACAATAAACTATTGTCTCGTGAATTATTATATACTGGCATCACCCGAGCCAAGTCAAAGCTAAGTATCGCAAGTGCTGAAGGCATTTGGCAAAGTGGTGTTAGCCAGCAGGTGATACGCTATTCAGGGCTCGCCTTAGACTAAACACCGAAGCATTATCGTCGTAAATAATAAGTAATTTTTTAGCAGTAATTAAGAGAATTTAGTAAAACCATGATTTTAAAAAACATTGAAAAAGCCATTTACCGTAAACGCCTTAATATCGTTATTGTAAGTTTTATCGCCAGTTTATTAGTTTTATCGTTAGCTTATGGGCAAGGATTAATCGCTTTGTTTGCTGACAGCGTTAATATGCCCGTACCAGTAGCACCTGTAACCGAAGCTGCTGTTGAGTTATCGCCTGTAGCAGCACCAGAAAATAACTTTAAGCTTAACTTTTTCGGCGTATTAATGGCATTGTTAACGTGTGTATTTGCTTTACATCGCTTAAAAACTAGCGAGTTTTTTACTGAGGTTTATTATGTTTGGCAAGTAAAACAACAACAAAATTATATCTACCGTAAATTGAAAAAAATCAAAGCGGCTGCTAAAAATGATGATGTTGATGCATTAATTATTTTGAATTTTTACTATGCGAGTTTAAAACAAATCTACGTTTTAGATGACAATACTCTAACAATGTCTAAGCTCAATAAAGATATTGCTGAATTAGATGCGCAAATTCAAAGCAAGCAATTAACTATTTCAACTGAACAATATCAACAAGCAATGTTGGCTGCCTACTAACTGTATTAGTGAGATGATTTATTAGCAAAAATGCTTCATTAATTTGTCGGTGTTAGTATGCTTTATATTACTAAATGCAATAAATAAGGAATATGCAATGATAGGTTACGTTACTTTAGGTACCAATGATTTAGACAGAGCTGTAGCATTTTATGATGAATTATTTGCCACAATAGGTGCAGGTCGTTTTTTTGAAACTGAGCAATTTGTTGCATGGTCAAAAGGGCCAGATCAAGCTGGTATTTCTGTTACCAAACCTGCCGATGGCCAACCAGCTACCGTAGGTAATGGCGTTATGGTTGCTATCCAAATGAATTCTACTGATGAAGTTGATGCCTTTTACCAAAAAGCACTTGAACTTGGCGCTACCTGTGAAGGTTCAGCAGGACCGCGTGGTGAAATGACCGGTTTTTATGCGGGCTACTTCAGAGACTTAGACGGCAATAAACTTAATGCGTTTTATTTAGACATGTCAGGTGCTTAACGTTAGTATCAGTGGTATAACTTGAGTGTAATTTGTTAGCTATCAAGCTCAGCTATAATTCATCTTGATTAGCCTTGAGCTTGTGCTTTAAAGCGTAATGATGAAGTTAATTCTCAAAGCTAATATCTAAAATAATAAAGGAAAATATCCCGCGAATGAAGAAGTTAAAAAACGAAAGTGAACTATTAAAAAAAGCCATTGTTATTGGTGAAGGTTACGCAAAAAATCGTGGTTATAAAGGCTTTTCAGCTACCAATGCAGCGAAAGAAAAAATAGAAGCTTTATATCGTTTGCTGGTAAATGATAAACTTATTCAGCCTTTACCAAAAGACGGTGAAGACTTAGCAAGCATGAAGCACAAATTAGCTTTATGGATTGCAAAACAATTACCTGCTGATCACCCTTTACTTAAGTAAGCTAAAATAAGCTAAGTAATTTCGATAGGCCAGTATTGGTTATTATACCAATTGAATCGGCGTAATAAGCCGATTCAATTTCCCAATTTGTACTAGCTAAATACATGTAAACAAAAGAAGCAAACCTGTTCTATGAATCGTAAAAAGAAAATCAATCAAGTCTTAAAAGCCAAGGTTAAAAAGATGAATGCTAAACAGCAAAAATCTAATAAGCCTAAGTATGTCTCTAAGGCTGAACGCGCTGCTATTGTAGCGAAAGAAGCTCAAGAAAACGCAACAGAGTCGAATGAAACTAGGTCGAACGAAACCGAGTCGAGCACAACAGAAGCCAGCTCTGAAGCGACTTCAGTAGAAAGCTAAAGCTTTCAATGGTAGTGAAAATACAAGTAGGGCGGTTTTATGAAAATTGATAACAATCAAGTAAAGAAAATCGTCATATTTGGCAACTCGGCATCAGGTAAATCTAGCCTAGCCAAAAAACTTGCTTCAACACAGCAACTAGCCCATCTAGATTTAGACACCTTGGCTTGGCTTCCGCCGTCAGCATCGAAGTCAGCACTACCACCACAACGTCAAAGCATTGCTGTATCAATTGCTGAAATTAATGTCTTTATCAGCCAGAATCAAAACTGGGTGATAGAAGGCTGTTACAGTGATTTATTAACGCATACGCTAGCGGAATGTAGCGAAGTTGTTTTTATGAACCTTGCTGTTGAACTGTGTATCGAAAATGCAAAAAAACGCCCTTGGGAACCCCATAAATACGAGAGCAAAACAGCGCAAGATGCCAATTTAACTATGCTAATAGATTGGATTGCACAATATGAACAACGCACTGACACCTTTTCAAAATCAGCACACCAAAAATTATTTGATGAATTCACCGGTAAGAAAACACAAGTTAAAAACAACCAGCAGTTGTAATTTACAGTCCTAAATTAAGTCACACGTTACTCTTTCAGACCTACGTTTTATTCCCATATGATAATTAACTGTTAGCTAATAGCAGCGATTTTCAGTGCGCCATCATTAAGAATTAAGCTGAATGTAGAATTTTCCATGTTATGTACATTGACATCACTTGATGCTCAAAATGATATGATGTATCATATCATTTTTTAATTGAGTGTAAATGAATAAAAATGAAAAATAAAAAAGATCTTTTAGGAATTGCCTGCTCTGGGCTTTGCATGGTTCATTGCTTAGCCTTGCCCGTTTTTGCTGCTGTAGGTATTTCATCAACAGGGCTTATCTACCTTTTTAGTGAATCCACACACTTTTGGTTAAATATTTTAATGATATCTATCGCTGTATGGGTTTTTCCTAGTGGTTGGCGAGCTCATAAATCTGTAATACCAAGCTTGCTGGCACTTGTAGGAGTTGGCTTAATGATTATGGCGACGAAAGTAGCAGAAAATGACGAGTTTTATTGGGTAATGACCTCAGGTGTCAGCTTTATTATTGGCCACTTGATCAATCGACATTTACTAATTATTAAGAATATTTCATGACACTTGGGCAGGAAAACTCGGGTAACTTCAATAATTTTATATGCTTGTCGAGCATAGGCATACCTAAGTCATTAGACGTGTTGAGCATAGTATAAAATACTGTGCTCTACTGATGATGGGTAGTCAATGTTGCGAAATTAATGATGGATAATTAATGGTGGGTAGTGGGTAATTAAGAAAGCAAACTTAATCGAAATATAGGCACTCAGTAAAAATGAATAGTGGCAGAATTTTCGGTCAATAAAAAAGGTCTATTGATTGAAATGTAACGCTCTAAAAATACCAACTTAAGTTTAAAAAAGAGGAACTGTACAAACAGCAATGATATGATATATCAGTAAGATGAATTAGATGATTATCAAACTACTAGCGCAAGGTTAAACCTTCAGGGGCTATAAAATAGTATGTAAAGTCTTAAACAGTTTGATAAGCAGAATAGGGTATTGGAGATAGTGCGATGAAAGAACAACAATTAAATAAAGTATTGGGTAAAGCACAAGACATTTGTAATCATTCCGGTGGGCGCTTAACAAGTAAGCGTAAAGGAATTTTAGAGTTAATGTTACTTTCCAATGTTCCTTTGTCAGCTTATGAAGTAACTGATAAATATAATAAAAGCACTGGTTCTTCTATGGCAGCAATGTCGGTTTATCGGATACTCGATTTTCTAGAAACTGAACAATTAGTTCATAAACTCAGCTCAACTAATAAGTACGTTGCTTGCTCACATATTGCTTGTAGTCATACCCATGAAATACCACAGTTTCTAATTTGTGGAAAATGCCAAAGTGTTAAAGAAATTGCCATCGCTAAACGCATTGCTGATGAATTAGAACAGGAAGTCGCTAACGCAGGTTATAAGCTGGTTAATTCACAATTAGAACTACAATGTATATGCGAGAAGTGTTCATAAATGTAGTGTTAATAAGTATTAACTCCATTCAACAAACAAGCCTGATATAACGCATTGCTCAAGGTTAATTTATAAAGCGCAAGTAACCACCTTGAGTAATACCTTAAGTTGATCTGTTGAAGAATATATTTCAAAAACTCAACAGATTTGCGCTCTACTAATTTAAATATTCCATCTCCTAAAAATACTTTACCCACTGCATATTGGTAGCGCGTTTAAACTCACTAAACTTTTTACTCGGCCAATATAAAAGCAAAATTAGTCCAGCTGAGAATAGCCAAACTTGTCCAACGTGATTAAAAGCGAGGTATCCTTGCTGAGGGTTACCATAAAAGGTATTCGGCCCCCAAATTTGATAAGCAATAAAGTAACAAACAAGCAAAGCGTAAAGGTGTAAAATATAGAAAAACATCGGCGCAGAGCCCAATATGTTTACTTTATTTAGCCAGCCTGCTTTAGCGGTTTCTAACCATGCTAAAGTTAACGCGCCTATACTGATGGCAAATAATAGAAAGTCTAATGAAGGTGGGTACTTGGTATAGTTCAAAAACGCCATTATGCTCATTAATACCGTGGCTTGTTGCGTCCATTCAAGTGTTTCACCATAAATGTTAAAGCCTCGTAAAATAAGCAATAACGCTATTAAACTAAAACCCGTTTTGATTAACATTGACTTACGCTTCGCAGAACTTACTTTTGAAGAAAACAATGGTCCAGCCGCATAACCAAGCATAATAACGCCAATCCACGGTAAAACTGGGTACGATACTTTTACATTCAGCCATGCGTCACTTATTAGAAAACCGCGATCATGTAATATCGTCCATACACTGTAACCCAATTCACCTGAATTAAACTGAATAGGTGACAGTAAGTTATGGCCGACAACAATGGCTAATCCAATAGCAATTATCCATTGGCGTGGCAAATGCACCACAGCCGCAAGTGCAATCATGCTTAATCCAATTGCCCAAATTACTTGCAAGTAAAGTGTGTTATAAGCGCCAAACCAAGAAAAATTAATCAAGGTAACTTCGAGTAGAATTAAAATCAGCCCACGTTTGAATAAGAAGCTTGGCGCTGAACGCTTGATGTCACTACTCGGGTTGGCATATAACCATGCAGATATCCCAGTAAGAAAAACGAAAATGGGTGCACATAAATGGGCGCTTAAGCGCGTGAAAAATAGCTCTGGCTCAGTATTATTAATATCCATCGGGTCGAGCACTTGTTTATGTAAGAAGAAGCGCTCTCGAACATGGTCAACAAGCATGAGTAAAATCACGAAGCCTCTAAGAATATCGATAGAAGCAATTCGGCTAGGTTTTATATTTGTCATTTGTTTTTAGCGCTTCTTTCGAAGCGCTGTTCACTAAGGTTGTTTAAAAGTTGTAGCTAATGCTTGCGTTAATTCTTCTTGGTTGCCCAGGCATAGTCCATAAAGCTGAATAAGAATTAGCAAAGTACTCTTCATCAAATAAGTTTTCGATATTAGCTTGCAGTGTTATGTTGTCATTAATATTTAATGTGCCGAACAGGTTAACAATGGTGTAGCTTGGCAATTCATAATCTGGGTCAATAGTTTCACCTAAACGGTCACTAACACTTAGTACGTGAGCACCCAATTGTAGTGGCGTATCTGCTACTTCTGCATAATGAATAAGTGACATATTCAGAGTGTGTTTTGGCACATTAATAAGTTGGCTGTTAGCAGCAATACTCACTCCCCAATCTGGGTTAGTCATATCGTTTACTGTATGAGCATCGATGTAGGTATAGCCAATATCTAAAATGGTGTTGTCAGAGAGGTTAAAGCGAGAGTCTAGCTCTATACCAGAGCTTTCCGCTTTACCTAATGCGACAGAAAAACCTGAATTGATGGGGTCTGCGGTTAATATATTAGACTTTTCAGTTTTAAATAATGCGACTGTGCCACTTAACACATCATCAAATAATGACCATTTAATACCTGCTTCAATTGACTCACTTTTTTCAGCTTCAAATGCGTTACTATTAGCGTCTGCACCAGAGTTTGGTCGAAAACCTTCAGCATAATTTGAATATAGCGTGACTCCTTCATCAACTTGATATGAAATGCCAATTCTTGGGTTTACTTCAGACTTAGATTGACTAACAGTATTGCCGCTAAAGTTATTAGTAATATCTTGCTCAAACTTATCAAAACGCACACCTATTAGCAGGTTAACTTTTTCACTCAAGGCCATTTGATCTTGTAAATAAATCCCAAAAGCATGTTGCTCTTCAAGGTTATCTTGTGTTGGCGATGTTTCAGGTGCTGTTTGGCCATATACCGGGTTGTAAGCATTTACGGAAAAAGTTGTATCGCCGCTACCCCAAGCCGTGCGCCATCTTTCTTGTATAGAATGCAATTCATAGTCGTAGCCATCAGCACCAATCAATACGTTGTGCTTTGTGCCTAGCGCGCCAAACGAGCCGTTAAGCTCAACTCTTAATGAAGCATCTTTTGCATCATAATCACGATAACGTCGTTGTCGGTTAACTGTTTCACCGTCAGTATAAAGTAGCTGTCTGCCCGGTGATAATTCAATTTCTGACGAATATCCTTCTAAAGAAGAGTCTCGATAACCAGCACCCAACGACAAAAACCAATCAGCATTTATTTGATGCTGCAATGTAAGTTGATGACCCATAGCTTCAACTTCCATAGGACCATCACTTGGCTCACCTAAAAAAGTTTCAGGTGAAACATTAACGCCAGGCAAAACAGGAATACCACGGTCAAATGGAACTTCTTGATCAACGTATTCAAACTCGTAAGTTAAGCTTGTATCGTCGCCTAGTTTTACAAAAATAGAAGGTGTTATTGCTGTTTTTTTGCTTTCAATGGTATCTCTAAAGCTTTCTGAATCTTCATATGAGCCATTAATTCGAAATGCGACATCGTCTGTAATGCCGCTAGTGTAATCGCCTTCAAGGCGCTGGTGGGCATATTCACCCGCAGAAAGCTTTAGGTAACCTTGTTGTTCAAACTGAGGTTTTTTAGTGATGATATTCACGGTGCCGCCAGGCTCGCCGCGGCCATAAAGAGCAGAAGCAGGGCCTTTTAATACCTCAATGGACTCGATATTAGAGGTATCTCTTAAACCACTGAAGCCACGTCCAGCGCTAAACCCGTTAATTAAATATGCAGAAGGTAGGTTTTCATCACCAGAAAAGCCGCGAATAGCAAAGCTTTCCCAAAGACCACCAAAGTTGTTTTGACGCGACAAGCTACTGTCTAAGCTTAAAGCGGTTTGAAAGTTTGAAATGCCCATAGCATCAAGCTCTTGAGCCGATATAACCGACACTGCTTGTGGCAATTCTTTAACGGGTACATTGCCGCGATATGCTTGCTTGTAACTAATGACTTCAATTTTTTCAATGTCACTCAATGCATCATCTTGAGCAAATATTTGAGGTGATAGTAAACTCGAAATCACAGTGGCAATCGCTGTTTTGCCTATTTTCATTTTTTTGTTATACACGGTTTCATCTCTTGCGATTAAATTTGTGTAAGATAATATATGTTATGATACATCATAACAATAGTGTCAAGTCGAAAAAATCTAAAGTAGTAATGTAAGGTGTAGGTTTGTTATCGTTAATTTAACAAGATGCTTTGACTGAAAAAAGTTAACGGAAAGATTGTAATATTATGAATATTATAGGGTTAAAGGTTTAAATGTGGAGAGTTATCGAGCGTCGACTATTAAGGGCAGGGGAAGTTATAATCTTGTAAAAATAGTCTTTTATTTAATGAAAATATTTCTTAATTTATACATAGCAGTTTGTATTGAGAATGCCAAAAACAGACCTTAGGTGCGACATAAATAAAAGAGTAAAGTAGAACAAGACTGTAACTTGGCCATGTTAATCGACAGGATTGTAAAATATGACCAGCGCACGACACTTTTTGTCTGAAGTCCTTGTTAACAATATACTACTCCATATAAAGTTTTCTTTCTTTTGTGAAGTGCCACCAAGGCTGCGAATCGCCACCTTCCATATAAGATATTGCCGACAAGAAAACATCTATAATGCAGTGATCTTGTTTACAACCAAGTTTCGAACAGTGTTGTCGATATAACTCATATGCATTTTTGCCAATGAGTTGTTTTGGATGAGTTAGTCCAATTCTTTCTAAATCAACCGATATAGCTTTACCAATATTTGGCAAATCTGACATTTTTGATACTTTATCTCGATCTGGTGATTTCATACTAAATCTCTAACGCCTTGCTAATAGGTGAAAATTGTTGGCTAAAATAAGTGAAGAAGGAGCAAAAACCAACTGTTCTTTCTCCTCATTGAATCGCTTGTTCTATGACTCATTATTTAGGTCTAAATGTCTTGTTCTAAATCAACTTCCTCTAACTCAAATTCTATACCGCCAATGCGAGGAGATATTTTATTGTAGAGCCACATGCCGAACCTCATTATTACGTACCCAAATAGCCCTTGAAATAGTGGCATAATTAAAAACATTAGACTGAATGAACCGAAATTAACCGCGTTGCCATCCGGGCCAGTTTGAGTTGGCGCAAGCATTGGAATAATACTAAAGGGAATAATAAATAATAATGAAGTAACCGCCATTAATATTGCAAATACTTTTGCCGTTTGATGTGTAGAGAAGTTTTTAATCTGAACTCTCATTTATACGCTCCTTGATTTGTAACGCCTCGTTAAGAGGAGAAGAATAGTTGGCTACAATTTGTGAGGTACGAACAAAAGCCAACAGTTTTTGTCCGTTTGAGCAACTTGTTAGCGAGCAACTTCACCGTTTTTTATATGAATCGACTGCACTATTAAGCCATTTCTTTTGTTTAACTAAGTTATTTACAAACCAGTTTACGAATTTAGCCGAATAACGATGAATATCTGTGTAGTTGTGATATTCAGAATTATTATTTGCTTTAATTTTATGCTTAAAGAGTACAGCTTGAAACGAATAAGACGTAATTTTTAACTCTGACTGATCTCGGTTTATTTGTTCTATAGCAGAATTAGTAGTATACGGATGAGTTGCATTCAAGTCTTTAGCTGTTGTGATTATTACAGCTTGCTGTCCATCTACACCAGTACTTAAAGTGAGATCAGCTTCATCCGTTTTTTTAGATAATTTAAGTTTATAATCAATTGATATCGAATACTTATCAGAATCTACATCTTTACTGGTTTCTTCAAACTGTTTTAAAAAATTTAAAACTTCTTTAGCCGTTAGCTCACCATAGGATTCTTTTATTACACCTATTTCAGGTTCTGGTCCATCAATGACTAAACTCAGCATTCCAACGCTTTGTCCTGAAAGAGGAGAATTCCCCATTTGATTTTTATAACGTTCTTGGTAATTTAAAACGTTGGCTTGGAAAAGTCTTGATAGTTGAGGTTGTAATTCAGGTATAAGAAGATGAGTAGCATGATCCCTAAGCTGAATTAACGTTTCAATATTCTTTTTTACGGGGTCGTTATTCTGTAAGCGAAGTGGTAAAGCATCCGAAATGCTAATACTTTTCCCATTAGAGTAGAAAACCTTCTCTTGACCTAAAGAATCTAAAATCTCAGCTTTTAAAAAAAGCTCCCAAGAATTGACCATCATAATCGCAAAAGCTTCAACACGATTACTAAGGCTTGGACGGTTATACACTTCTAAAGCAAGTGTGAATGCATCGAGGCTTCGCTTTATCAGCTTTTGGTATATTTTTTCATTTGGAGTTAGCACTTTTGCAGAGGTACTCTGCGACATTAACCGAATAAAATCGTCATTTGAAAGCTGAGAGCATCCTTCAGAAACCCAGCCACTGCTTTCTGATTTAAATATATATTTTCCTTTTAACTTTTCGGATATGTATTTATTAACACTTTTAGGACTATAACCAGTTTTATCTGCGGCTTCTTGAAAAGTAAAAGAGCTTCCTTCTCTCTCTTTTTCCCGGAAGAAATCTAATAATAGGACTCTTTTATCAACTCTAGGCATTTACACTCCATGTACGGTTGCTTGCTAAAGCCCCACTAAGAGGCTTTTAATTGTTGGTTAAAATGTGAAGCGAAGCTTAACCTAATCAACTGTTTAAAGTCCTGCTTGAGTGGCTTGTTAGCCTTTGATGCAACCACTTGTCTTTTGATTTGCGTGTGCCTGCTCAATTAATTTAGCAAATATTTCTTTATTTTTTCCATCATATAATATTGTAAAGCCATCATCAGAAACTGTGTTTTCAGGTGACTGAATAAATGTGAGCTTTTTATTACAATCAGAGGAACTGACATCACCTTTTGTAGAGGGTGATGTAGCTACACACCCAACCGTTATGAAAACCACCAAAAACAAAAAGATGCTTTTTATAAACACTAAATTCAATTTAAATATCCTTACTTTAATTAAAAGGCTAACGCCCCATTAAGAGGCTTTTAATTGTTGGTTAAAATGTGAAGCGAAGCGGAACCTAACCAACTGTTAAAAGTCCTGCTTGAATGGCTTGTTATATGCCGATTAACACTGTTCGAAATCGTAATGCATTAACTTAGAGATAATGGGTAACCGATATATTTTCTTTTTAATACCATTTGCTGATTTATAATGAATGAATACTTTAATTTCACCGCCAGATTGACCAGAATCTAAGAAGCCAATTTTAATTCCTCTCGCTGGGTTTTCTGTGTTAATTGGAGCATTCACAATAAATACAGTTTCACTGATAACAGTGAAATCTGCTACATAGAAATCTGCAGAGAACTCACCAATTTTAGGAGGAACGAATAACTCTATGCCTGATTTTCTTGCCGCTTTCCATTTGAAGCCCATACATAATGCTTGTTTTGCATTTAAGCCAATTTCCTCTGCAGATACATTAGAAGCCAAACAGAAAAAGATGATAAAACACATGAATTTACGCATGACTATCCTTAGGCATATAACGCCGTTTTAAGCGGCAAATTACAGTTGGCTAAAATAAGTGAGGCACGAACAAAAAGCCAACTGTAATTTGTCCGCCTTGAAAACCCTTGTTATGTTTTCACACTCCAATCTTTAACTACGTGATCTTTAAATATTGCAGTCTTTGAACTTTTACCTAAATACTCAATTACACCTACTAGTTCTTTTGAAAAATCAATGTGCATAGGCTGATGAATTGGTTTTGGCATGTGATAAGTTAAATCAACTTCTCTCAGTTTTAATTTTAGATCATCGCAGTGTAGATATGCCTCACCAAATGTTATTGATAAGCTACGCTCACCGAAATTTGTATCCGTACTTTGCCCCAAGCGTTCCTCAAGTTCCTTTAGAGAATATTTATCATTTCTCCCTACATCCTCAATGATTGTTTGATCATTTTGCATGTTTAATTGCAGATTGCCACTGCTTGTATCAAGGTTTGTATTTTCCTTGATCCATTCCTCATCCATTTTTGTATTGAAAGAGGTGATTCTCGCTGCAGGAATTGCATGTATATCGATCATTACCTGCTTGACCAATGGAGTACCATCTTCAAGCTCCCAGTCTGAATCATTTTGCTCACGGACAATCAATAATTCAACTTTGTTACTCAAAGCTTTCTTTTTCGCTCCAGACTGATATCCCGTTTTTGTTGCGAAAATTGGTTTCAAGTCTGGTATGTCACTTATTTTCCCTAGAAGCGCATCAATTTTTTCAATACTTACTTTTGATGCGTAATCTTTACACTCAATAACGGTTTTGTATGTTATCCCTGCAAACTCATATTCCCAGTAAAGATCAAATTCTCTAGCTATCCCAAAGTTATCATTAATCTTCTTATTTTGTTCGATTTTAATATTTTTTAACTCTGTCCATTTTTCAGAATCGAATAGAGCTTGATGTAAAGCAGCTACAAATTTTTCATATTCTCTTCCGTTATTGCTCAAGGTTTACTCCTAATTTGAATGAAAACATAACAGCTTATTATGTAGACGTCTCAGTAATGTCCGTCTACTTGAATATGCATTAATCTACCCTAATACCCTTAAATTTCAAGCGTTTAATTTTTATTTGATGATAAGTACTCAATGGTTTACTAGTATTAGTGAGAACTCTTAGTAATACGCTTAACTAAAGAATGGATTAATTAATTAATTTTCAAATAGTTAATGTAACTAATTCACTGGTTGATGTGTGTTACTGAGAAGTCTCAGTAACATGATAAATATGATCTATTAGACAATATAGGAATAGATTTGTGGCTAATGTCAGCTATGCACACAGTGTTAGTATTAGCTGTTTTATGATAAACGGTGGCATTGCTGGCTATAATGGCTGCCTGATTAGATTGGATTTTTTGAGTTAAAAGTGTCTGCTCTATTTTGAGCTACTAGACATTACGCGACATGAACCGACTATTAGCATCTAGCTGATAGTCACCAAACGGGCCACAGTATTCAAAACCGAACTTCTTATAAAGCGCTCTTGCAGGTTTGAAAAAATCCATTGAACCAGTTTCTAAGCTTATTTGTTGATAATAACGCTCGGTTGCGACGGTTAAAAGATGCTGTAGCAGGGTTGAAGCGACACCAAGGTTTCTAGCATTGGTAGCTGTTCGCATTGATTTAAGTTCAACATGGTTTGCATCAAGTTCTCGCAAAGCAGCACAGCCTAGCAATTCACCATTTTCCCAACAGCTATAAAAGGTTATGGTTGGGCTTTTCAAGGCATCTATATCAAGTGCATGTACGCTTTCTGCTGGCGATGTTGCGTACATATCGGCTAAATGCTCTTCAAGTAAGCTGATGACTTCACCACCCGCTAAATCATCACGTTTTATTTCCATGTTTTACTTCAATACCCCAATTTATAGTTGTTAACTTAATTCATTCTGAAAAACTATAAACTTACCATTTTTTACGTGGTAAGAATGGTTTTTGTTGTTCAGCATCATGGGTTTGATTGTACACTTTCCGGTGAACGTTTTTACCCGTCAATACTTTAAGTTGGTAGTAAGACTCACGAAATAGTGCCCAACCTTTGCTACCTTGCCAGCTTTTGTTATAAAGCTTTTTATTGGCCGCAAGTGCGTCAGGTGACTTTGTCAGTAATGACTCGGCAAGCGCTTGTGCATCAGCCAGTGGTGTTTCTGTTATTTCTGTTACTAAGTTTAGTGCTAGTGCTTGTTGGCCGGTAAATTCTTCTGCTGTCATGGCCAATTTTTTGGCTTGGTCAATCGGCATTAAATCACGCAGTGCAATAGTGCCACCCATATCTGGAATAAGCCCCCATTTTCCCTCTAGAATAGATAATGAACTGTCAGCTGTGGCAAATCTAAAATCAGCGCCTAGGGCTATTTGTAAGCCACCACCCCAACATCGACCATGAATGGCGCAAATAACAGGGGCGGGAATATCTCGCCAACCGGTGGAAACTATTTGGGCTAAATTCGCGCGCCAAGGCAAGGCTTTAAACAAAAGCTTTACCATACTGCTTGATGATTTCATGATCGATTTAACATCTAGCCCAGAGCAAAAATCATCACCATTACCTGACACTATCACCGCACGAACATTACGATTTTTTTGTAATGCTTTGATAGCATTGCGAATAGCAAGGAACATTGCCATATCTAAAGCATTGAGCTTGTCTGCACGGTTAAGCTTAACGTGGGCGATGTTATCGAAGATTTCTACATTGACTCGTTGCTCGGTCATGGGCGTCCTTGGATTGTGATACTAGTTGGTAAATAGCGTTCATTTGCTGCTAAATAACTTGGTCATTTATTTATTGGTATGACCAGTACCTTAGCGAAAGTCGTTACTGATGTCTACTTTCTAACAGCGACCCCTAAAGCGAATACTTGTAAATAAAGCGGATTTATCGCACATTGTCGCTACACCTTTATTTTCAATCATTTTCTACGGCGAAATATAATGAATAAAAAGCTACTTTTATCCAGTGTTTTAACTTTAGTTAGCGCGCAATTATTTTTAGGTAACGCTGCGCAAGCTCATCAAGAAAAGCCTTTTGCTATCGCAATACACGGCGGCGCAGGCACAATAAATAAAAGTAAAATGACTGATGAAAAACGCTTAGCCTATGAAACTAAATTAAAACAGGCACGAGATGCAGGTTATGCTTTATTGGCTAAAGGTAAATCTAGTCAGGCAGCAGTCATTGCCGCTATTCAAATATTAGAAGATTCGCCGTTATTTAATGCTGGAAAGGGCGCAGTATATACTTTTGAAGGCGAGCATGAGCTTGACGCTTCGATTATGAATGGTAAAACCTTAAATGCCGGTGCAGTATCAGGCGTGAAAACCGTTAAAAGCCCAATAGCTTTAGCTGAAAAGGTGATGGAAAAATCAGTTCATGTCATGCTAAGTGGTGAGGGCGCTGATACTTTTGCTAAACAACAAGGGTTAACGAGTGTTGAAAATAGCTACTTTGATACTGATGCTCGATATCAATCATTACTTCGAGCGAAAAAGAAGTTGGCTGACAAGGAAAAAGAACTAAAAGACTTTCAAGCAGCTCATCAAACACTCGGCAATGAATACAAATATGGCACTGTTGGCGCTGTAGCGCTTGATCAATTAGGTACCTTAACCGCAGGCACTAGCACAGGTGGCATGACCGCAAAACGTTTTGGACGTATTGGTGATGCTCCTATTATTGGTGCGGGCACTTATGCTAATAATGACAGCTGTGCTGTTTCTGCCACCGGGCATGGTGAGTACTTTATTCGTTATCATGTTGCCGCAGATATTTGTGCGCGTATGCAATATCAGGGCATTAGTCTTGAAAAAGCGGCTGATGTTGTTATTAATGATGTATTAGTTACCGCAGGTGGCTCAGGCGGTATTATTGCCATTGATCCTGCGGGCAATATTACCATGCCATTTAATAGCTCGGGCATGTATCGCGCGAGCAAGTCGTCAACAGGCGAAGAATTTGTTGGAATATTTAAAGATGATTAATAAAAATATAAACTTGAAAAATGGCGATGCTGCAAAAAAATCAAACACGCTTGCAAAAGCATGTAATTTAAAAATTGCTACGGCGATGTTGATGTCAATGGCACTAACGGGCTGTTCAGATGATGTTGGTAAAGTCAGTTTAGGCTTATTTACCACCAAAGATGTGGTGATTAACGCGAAGCAAGACCCAATTGTCAAAGGCGTAACTTGTCACATCAGCCATGTTGAAGCGGATTTAGATTTTTCTGATCCGTCAGACATGAGCATAGCTTGTCGACAAACCGGTGAGATATCAGCGCAAGCTTTAGCGCAAATTGATCGCTCAAAAAATGGTGAAGTGGTTTTTAAAGAATCGAAAAGCATTTTATTTAAAAGCCTAAAAGTCAGACGTATTTACGATGCTGAACATAAAACCCTTATTTACCTGTCTTATTCAACGAAGGAATCATCGGGTAGCCATCATCATTCGTTGTCTACTGTGCCGTTATATAATACCAAGGCGTGGGACTGGGCATTGGCACAAGATGTAAAAAATTAACCGCTGTACTTTGAAAACTTAAAAGTAAGCGTCAAAAATTAACCAGAATGACTTTATATTCCCGCCGAATTTGGCTGAAAAATAAATATAAAGCTCATCAAATGAAAAGTAGTAGAAATTATGTTGGCAAACCTGTTTAGCCCGAAAGCAATTATTGATGAAAACACGCAAAGTTGGATACACGATACTTTTGCATGGGCCGTAGAAAATTTTGATATTAATGTGCTAAAAAATGACGCACGTTTGGTACTACCGACTAATGATTTTTATCCGGGTAGTGTTAGTAGTATTGATGAAATGGCGCAAGCTATGTTCACTAACACTAAAAAATATGCCGGTATGCAACAATGGCCAGTACAAATAACATCAAGCACGCCAGCAAGCCAGACCGCTATTGAAGATTTAACTTTAGGGGACGTGGTTCGTGGTGATAACGCAGATGTAGCATTAAGCGAAGGAAACGACGCCTTGATGTTAGGTTTTACGCCAAATCAAGTGAACCAACCGCAAGATTTAATTGCCGGTATTAGCCAAGCGCTTGCCAGTATTTTAGTGGTTTCAAATAAAGTATTACCACCGGGTGGAAAAGAATATTTACCGCAAGCGATTGACTTGGTTGCCTGTTTTATGGGCTTTGGCGTTATATTTGCTAACACAGCTTATCAATTTAAAGGCGGCTGTGGCTCTTGTAATAACGCTAGTTTGAATCGCCAGGCAGCGCTTACTGAGCCTGAAACCTTATATGCTTTAGCGCTGTTTTGTGTTTTGAAAAAAGAGCCAATGAAAAATGTTAAAGGGCACTTAAAATCACACTTACGAAAAGACTTTGTTAATGCTTATAAAGGTATTGAGAAGTCAATTTCTACCAGTACACAACCAGCCTTATTGGCGGTATTGAATTAATTACATCTTGAACGAGTAGTAGGAATAAAAAAGTTTAGAAATAATTAGCTAAATGGATGATTTATTTGCAAATGCGTCTACAGTTAATAGTGTATACCTAAACTATTTGAAGATGTATCTACAAGTAGTTTGCGTATAGATTTTATTTTAATTTTTAGGGATCCGCTATGGAATCATTACAAGTAAAAGAATATATGAACCATTATCCTGTAACTTTCACCCCTGAAATGGTGGTTGAAGAGGCAGCTTTACGGTTTTTAAAAACCAAGCAAATCGGTGGTCCTGTCATTGATAAAAATAATCAGTTAAAGGGGTTTTTATCAGAAAGTGACGTGTTAGCTAAAATGATCGAAACCATTTACTACAACGAGCATATTGCTGATGTTGCTGACTTAATGCGAAAAGATGTATTAACAGTAAAACCGTATGACAGCGTTATTGAGCTTGGTCAGCAAATGCTGAAAAATAAGCCTAAGGTATATCCAGTGGTCGATGATGATGAAAATTTACTCGGCACTATTTCTCGTAATGATGTACTGCGCGCTATCGATTTACATTTACGCTCAGGCTATAAAAGCTAGTTGATTTTGCGTTAATCAGTAACCACAGCTGTTAGCGCTTTATTCTTTAACTTGATATTTTAGTTCAACAAAAAATAGCAAAAGACTACATCCGAAAGGGATACGTATTCATTTGCTATTGTTTACCTGTTAAACTGTTTTTTTGTTATTTGTGTTGAGTCTGTTTTGTCTTCTGTTACCCCCGCTAATTCTGCTGCTACTGAAAAAAAATCTAATAAAACCAATGAAAATATCACGGTAAAAGCACTTTTTGACCGTTTACATCAAGTTAAACTGTCAGACAAAGCGCGGATAAGAAAACGCTTATTGGGCGTTAAAAAAATAACTCATGCCGACAAGCAGCAAAAAGCGCTACAACAAATTGCTGTGTCAATTGAACAATCGATAGAGAACAAGCAAGTTCGTCGCGCTAATTTACCTAGGGTGAGCTACCCAGAAGGCCTACCGGTTTCTCAAAATGTTGATGTTATTGCTAAGGCCATCGCCGAAAATCAAGTGGTGATTATTGCCGGTGAAACTGGCTCCGGTAAAACCACACAAATTCCTAAAATATGTTTACAACTTGGTCGTGGTGTTGACGGTATTATTGGTCATACACAACCACGTCGTATTGCGGCAAGAACAGTAGCAAACCGTATTGCTGATGAGCTTAATACTAAACTAGGTAATGCTGTTGGTTATAAGGTGCGTTTTAACGACCAAGTGAGCGAACACAGTTATATCAAGCTGATGACTGATGGTATTTTGCTTGCTGAAATGCAAAAAGACAGGCTCTTGCGTCAGTACGATACCTTGATTATTGATGAGGCCCATGAACGTAGCTTAAACATTGATTTTATTTTGGGTTACTTACGTCAAATATTGCCGAAGCGTCCTGACTTAAAAATCATTATTACCTCAGCAACCATTGACCCTGAAAAGTTTGCGAAACATTTTGCTAGCGCCAACGGTGAGCTAGCGCCGATTATTGAAGTGTCTGGTCGAACTTTCCCTGTAGAGATGCGTTACCGCCCGCTGAATGAAATGAGCGATGAAAGTAATGGTGATGCTGATATTATTTCAGGTATTCTCAATGCGGTAGACGAGCTTAGCTCTGACGGTCGTGGCGCAACATCTGATGGTGACATCTTAGTATTTCTTAATGGTGAACGAGAAATTCGAGATACCGCACGTGCTTTAGAAAAGGCAAACTTACGTCATACCAATGTTTTACCTTTGTATTCGCGCTTAACCGTTGCTGAGCAAAATTTAATATTCAAGCCTCATAGTGGCCGAAATATTGTTTTGGCGACTAACGTTGCTGAAACCAGTTTAACCGTGCCGGGCATTAAATATGTTATTGACCCAGGTACTGCAAGAATATCGCGTTATAGTTATCGCACCAAAGTACAGCGGTTGCCGATTGAGCCAATTTCACAAGCCAGCGCCAATCAACGTGCCGGTCGTTGTGGCCGTGTATCTTCAGGTGTTTGTATTCGCTTATATTCTGAAGATGATTACTTAAACCGCCCAGAATTTACCGACCCTGAAATACTACGCACCAATTTAGCGACTGTTATATTGCAAATGTTGTCGTTAGATTTAGGTGAGATTTCAGACTTTCCTTTTGTGCAGCCACCAGATAACCGCAACATAAATGACGGCGTTCGTTTACTTGAAGAGCTAGCGGCAATTGACGCCAACGCAAATCAAGTTAAGTTAACGCCAATTGGTCGCTCGTTATCAAAATTCCCGATAGATCCACGTTTAGCGAAAATGATTTTAACGGCGGCTGACTTAGGCTGTATTGAACAAATATTCATTATTGTTAGTGCCTTAAGTATTCAAGACCCACGTGAACGTCCGCATGAAAAACAGCAAGCTGCCGATGAAAAACATGGCCGTTTCAAAAATAAACAATCGGATTTTGTCAGTTTATTGAAGTTGTGGAGCTACGTTGAAGAGCAGCAAAAGCAGTTAACCAATAATCAGTTTCGTCGTTTGTGTCAGAAAGAATTTTTATCCTACGTACGACTTCGAGAATGGCAAGATATCTACAGTCAATTGACGCATTCATTGCGGGAATTAAAAATCCCGATGAGTCGTATCGAGCTAGATTTATCTGAAGAAGCTGAAAAAAATCCAGTTAACGGCAATTTAGACATTGTTCACCAAGCGATATTATCGGGGTTATTGAGCCACTTAGGTCAACAAGATGAGAATCGAGAATACAAAGGCGCACGTGGCAGCAAATTCTTTATTTTCCCGGGCTCTGCGTTAGCTAAAAAATCACCTAAGTGGCTAATGGCGGCTGAACTGGTTGAAACCAGCCGTTTGTTTGCTCGTATGGCGGCGAAAATTGACCCTTTATGGCTTGAGCCATTAGCTGAGCACTTAGTTAAGCGTAGCTACAGTGAGCCGCATTGGGAAAAGAAACAGGGCGCTGTAATGGCGTTCGAACAAGTGACGCTTTACGGGTTAATTATTGTTGGTAAGCGTAAGGTCAATTTTAACAAAATTGAACCTGATACCTGTCGTGAAATTTTTATTCGAGAAGCTTTGGTCAATGGTGATAGCACTATTAAAGAAGCGTTCTTAAAAGACAATCGTCAACTGGTTGATGAAATTGAAGCGCTAGAGCAAAAAGCGCGACGTAAAGATTTCTTAATTGAAGAGCAACAGCTAGTCGATTTTTACACCGAAAAATTACCTGAAAGCGCTATTTGTCAGCGCAGCTTTTTAGCCTGGTGGAAAAAACAAAAGCAGAGCGATGGCAAGTTATTAAACTTTACCAAAGCTTTCTTACTAAAAGAAACTGCGGTTAAGCTTTCTGCTAACGAGTACCCTGAAACGTGGCAGCAGGGCAGTTTAACCTTGCCGTTAAATTATCATTTTAGTCCGGGTGATGTTGACGATGGTATTAGCGTTTTGATACCTGTCGGCATATTAAACCAAGTAGAAAACACAGGTTTTGATTGGTTAATTCCTGCCTTAAGGCTTGAGCTGATCACCGCATTGATTAGAGGTTTACCTAAGTCATTAAGACGCAATTTTGTACCCGCACCAAATTATGCACAGGCGTGTTGTGCGGCAATATCAAATACAGGTAGCACGTTAACTGCTGCGCTTGAAAAGCAATTGCTGAGAATGACAGGTGTTCGCATGCCTGAAGATGCTTGGCAGGGTGTTGAGCTAGTACCACATTTATCAATGAATTTTAAAATTGTAAATGAAAAAGGCAAGTTACTAAAACAAGGTAGAAACCTTGACGAGTTGAAAGATGGTTTGCAAGGTCGTGTGCAAGCGTCAATTAAAAAGGTTGCAGATAAAGGCATTGAACGTAGTGATATTGCTAACTGGGACTTTAAAGACTTACCGAAAAGTTACGAAAAGAAAGTTGCTAATATCACCATAAAAGCGTTTCCGGCGTTGGTTGATAAGAATAAGTCAGTCGCGATTGAATTATTTGAGCACGAAAGCTTAGCAGAGCAGGCGATGTTAGATGGTGTCAGCCGCTTAATTTTATTGAGCATTCCGTCGCCAGTAAAATATCTACAACAGAAATTGCCTAACAAGTCGAAATTGGGTTTATATTTCAATCCATTTGGTTCAATTAACGATTTACTTGATGATTGTATTGTTGCCGGTTGTCAGTTCTTAGTAAATGAATACGGCGAGTTACCGCGCGCGCAACAAGAGTTTGAAGCGTGTAAAGAACATGTGCGCGCTGAAATTGCTGATTGTGTATTAAGTGCGGCGATAAAAGTTGAACGCGTGTTGAGTTTGGCTCATGACGTACGCAAGAAAATGAAAGGTAAAATGTCGCTAAATGTAGTGCAATCGCACGGTGATATTAAAAATCAATTGGAAGCTATGGTGTTTAAAGGTTTTATCACCAAAGCGGGTTACCAACGTTTAGATGATATTGCTCGCTACTTAACGGCAATGGAGCGTCGATTAGAAAAACTACAAATCGACCCGAACCAGGATCGCCTTAAAATGTTAGAAGTTGAAAAAGTACAAAAAGCGCTAGATGCGGTTGTTGCACTACAGCCTAAAGGTCAACCTTTGCGTAAAGAACTAGTACAAGGTTATTGGATGATTGAAGAGTTACGAGTGTCACTTTTTGCTCAAAACTTAAAAACACCGTTCCCTATTTCGACTAAACGAATATTGAACTACCTCAAAGAATACAGCTAAATTGTCTACTATGATTTGACAGTGATGGTTACGGTGAGTATAAATAAATGTACAAGCTATAAAAATATATTGGAGTAGTAATGGTTAATTACGATGATAAGCGTAACTTTTATCGGATGATGTTAAACAGTGAAGTGACCGTGACCATTATTGATGATGAAGCGAATAGTAAAGTTTCAGCGACTTGTCGTGATTTAAGTGCAACGGGAATTGCGATTGAAATGCCACATCCATTAGAAATTAATACTGCAGTGCGTATTAGTGTTGAGTCTGCTAATAATGCCGTTCAGCCATTAGACGCTAAAGGTAAAGTGGTTCGGGTTAAGGAAGAAGGTACTGACTGCTATTTAATCGGCGTTAATATTACCGAAATTGACTAGTTAAAGTCACTTGTAGAAATTGAGGCCCTGCAACAATGTTTTGTTTCAGGGCCTAATAATATATCCGATTTGATATTTTTTTCTTAACTACTTGCTTAGCTATTTTTTTATTCGAGCACTAAGCACTAGCACTAAGCCAAAATTCATCAAGCCAGCGTCCAATTCGCAGCAAAATATACCCCAATGTAACCAACGGTATAGGCAATGGTTAGATAACCAATATTGCGCAGATAACTCATAAAACTCAATTCTTTAATTTTACTCATGGCAATAATTCCGGCAGCTGAACCTATCACTAAAATTGAGCCGCCAACGCCGGTAGCATAAGTTAGCATTAGCCATTCTGTTACTTTCATCTCTACATCTGCTTTTAACAATGCTGCTGTTAATGGCACGTTATCAATCACTGAAGACATAAAACCGACGATATAGTTTACTTGCATTGCTGGTAAGAATTCATATAACTCGGTAAAGCCACTTAATACGCCTATCTCTTTTAAAATACCAACAAGTAACAATACCCCTAGGAAGAATAATAAAGCGTCGTATTCAACTTCTCGAATGTAATGCAGAACATCTTCATTTTTCTTCTTAGGTAACATATTTGCCACTAGAAACATTACTGATAAACCAAAGAGGAAACTCAGTACTGGTGGTATTTGAAAGAATACGTTCAGTAGTAAAGTACCAGAAATAGTCAGCATAAAAATAATGGCGATAATGATGTCGGGCTTTTCAATCTTAAGTCGTGTTTGCGATAATTGAACGTTTCCCGAAAGCCCGAATGACAATAAACTCGCCAGAGTTAAAACGCCTAAGAAAGAAGGCAGTATTAGTATTAATAAATTCGATATGGTGACTTTGTTTTCAAGGAAGATCATCAGTGTTGTTACATCACCAGTGATTAACGAGACACCGCCACTATTGACCGAGAAAACAATCAGTGTCGCGTATTTTAAACGTTTCCTTACTTCGAGCTGCAAATTCAGTACCACCGCAATTGCGACCAATGTTGCCGTGACATTGTCGGCAAAAGAAGAGAATACAAAAGCGAATATCGCGATAACGAACATTAAGCCTCGCTCTGAAATACTTTTGGGTAAAATGCGTTGCACTAAAGCGGAGATAAAACCTTTACTGTTTAAGTAGGCGACAAAGGTCATTGCTGACATGAGAAACAGCCATAAAGTCGCTATTTCTAATAAATTTTCATTTAGTTGATGATTGGTTTGAATACTGTCATTGCTGTTAATGGGGAATATGAAGGCCAATATCCAGCATAATGTGCCGAAAAATAGCGTGGTTTTAGCTTTGTTTATATGAATTAAATCTTCAGTAATGATCATTATAAAACTGATAATGACTAAGATGAGAATAATCGTATTGATCATGATTTTTTATTACCTGTAATACCAACCTCATTAAGTTTTACGCACTTGTGCTGATTTATTTTAATCAGCAAAACCAGAGCACAAACTTAATAAAGCTAGATAATTAATTTTTGACATCGACTAAGCCCAATGAAACTTAATTAATTGGGGAAATACGATGTAAGTGAGCTTAAATTTTTAACCTAAAAATTTAACGGTGGGTCACTATTACTTAAAAAAAGGCAGGTAAAACAGAAAATGGAAATTGAGTTAGCATTATTGTTGAAGCTAATTTGACCATTAAATTCGATGGGTAAGCGATTGTGACTTGCTTCAGAAGGTGAATTTTCACTGATGAAACATAGCTGACATTCATGCTCTTCAACAACAGCGTGTTCTTGAGCGTGAGCGATTGAGAATGTAGAGCTTAATAGCCATGAAAAGATTAAAAAAGCGCGCAGCAAACAACTCAGTGCTGATGTTGGTATTCTTGAGTTGTTTTGTGAATTCATAAGGTTTAAATAATTTTATGATAATTAAGGAACTTAAAATTGTACTAAATAGCCATTGCTTTATGCTTCAAACACCTAGCTAGCGCTTCACACTAGCTAGGATATTTATTTGTTACTCTACTTGGCAGACTAATCCTTTAAGGTAATAACCTTCCGGGTAGTTTGACGATACGGGGTGATCAGGTGCTTGATGAAGTCTATCGACAAAATAAGCCTTTCTTTTTGCATCTAATGCCGCGTCAGCCACTACTTTTTGGAATAAACTTGCTTCCATTAAGCCAGAACATGAAAACGTTAACAGCGTACCGTTAGGTTTTAGCAGTTGCATGGCTAACATGTTGATATCTTTGTAGCCTCGACACGCACCCGTTAATTGAGCTTTAGACTCAACAAATTTAGGAGGATCAAGAATAATCATATCAAATGTACGTTTTTCATCACGGTATTGGCGTAATAATTTAAAAACATCGGCTTTAACAAATGACACGTTTTTATCTGTTAGTCCATTAAGCTCGACATTTTGTTTGGCAAGATCTAAAGCACTTTCTGAAACATCAACGTTGATAACTTCTTTTGCACCATTGGCTGCACAATGCAGTGAGAAAGTACCAGTATAAGAAAAACAGTTTAATACGCTTTTTCCTTTGGCATATTTACCCGCCGCAACTCTTGATTCTCGTTGGTCTAAATAGAAGCCGGTTTTATGGCCTTCAGCAACATTAACGTGAATTTTAATGCCATGTTCTTCAATAACGCATTCTGTTGAATCTTGAGGATCAGTTAACCAACCTGTAACAGGCTCTAAGCCTTCTTTCTTACGAACATCAACGTCTGAACGTTCATAAATATGACAACCAGGATAAAGCTCTTTTAGACACTCTACTAAGGTATAACGGTGAAAATCTGCACCAGCACTTAGGAGTTGGCAAACAACAAAATTGTCATACTTATCAATAGTGATACCAGGTAAGCCATCAGATTCACCCGCGATAAGACGATAGCCAGTTAAACCACCGTTTTCGATAAACCAATCACGACGAGCTTGTGCCTTTAACAATTTATTACGAAAAAAATCAGCATCTATTTCTTCATCAATTTCAAAAGTCCAAACGCGAACTCTGATTTGAGATTCTGGAGAGTATGCGCCTTTAGCTAGCCAGTTTCCCTTATTGTCAAAGACATCAACAGTATCACCAAGCATTGGGTTGCCTTTGATTTTGTTGATGGCTTGAGAAAATATCCACGGGTGTTTTCGCAGTAATGATTTTTCACGAGCAACTTTTAAATAAATTCTTGCTGACATATGCCTATACTTATAATTAACAATAATAATTGCGCGAGTTTAGTCAATGCATTAGTCGCGTGCAATGTTCTAGGTTAACTATTTCTCATTTACTGCGATAAATGAGGATTTTTAAGCGAAAAATAACAATAGTAAGTAGCAAAAGGTAAGGTGAAAAATTATGAATGTAAGTTATATGGCGCATGTAAGCGGTAAAGTACAAGGAGTTTATTTCAGGGCTTCTAGTCAACAGGTTGCCATTGATCATGGTTTAAGTGGTTACGCACGTAATTTAACTGACGGTGATGTAGAAGTATTGATGTGTGGTGAAGAGCATGAAATAGAAAAAATGCTGGAATGGCTAGCCCATGGCCCGCCGCAAGCTGAAGTAGACAATATTGAAGCGAAAAAAGTACCTTGGCAAGAGCACCATTTTTTCGCTATTAGTTAGGGGAAATTTGGCTGTACTTAATATTCATCTGCAATTAGTGCTGAGCTATTGGTATTAAAAGCTAGATAAGGCAAAATATTATATAATCTAGTTATTCCATTAGGAAGTAAGTTGCAGTATTTAGCCATTAATGAACAGCAAACGCTGTATTTTTGTGAAACGGAATTGCCTGAAATTTCCAGTGATGAATGCTTGATCAAAGTTCGAGCTATTGGTGTTAATCGAGCAGATACTTTGCAAAAGCAAGGTAAGTATCCAGCGCCCGCGGGAGAATCTGAAATTGTTGGTATTGAAGCTTGCGGGGATATTGTTGCCATTGGTAGCGAGTCAACGTTAAATGGCGCTTTTGCTATCGATGATAAGGTTTTTGCCATTGTCCCAGGCGGTGCATATGCAGAGTATGTAAAAGTAAAAACCGAACACCTTTTTAAATTACCTCATAATTTTTCCTACGTTGAAGGCGCAGCAATTGCTGAAGCATATTTAACGGCCTATCAGTGCTTATTTTTCATTGCTGACTTAAAGCCACATTCAAAGGTATTAATTCACGCAGGTGCAAGCGGTGTCGGTAGTGCTGCTATTCAATTAGCAAAAAGCTTACATTGTCACGTTACCGTTACGGTTGGCAATGACGAAAAAGTATCGGCTTGTAAGGCATTAGGCGCCGATGAAGTCATAAATTATCAGTTGGCTGACTTTGTTAGTTACTCGAAAGAGAAAAAGCAGAATTATGACGTTATTGTTGATGTGGTTGCGGGGGCGTATGTAAATAAAAATATAAGTGTTTGCGCATTAGACGGGCACATTGTGATGTTATCAATGTTAGGTGGACGTTATGCTGAAAGTATTGATGTCGCTAAAATGCTGTTAAAGCGCATCAATATAACGGCAACAACGCTTAGAAACCGCACTGATGAATATAAAAATAAATTAGTAAACGCTTTTAAAGCGGATTTTTATCAGCAACTTGAGCAAGGGATAATAAGCCCTGTTATTTATCAACAGAGCGCGTGGCAAGAAGTTGAAAGTGTTCACCAAGTGATGATGAACAATGAAAATATTGGCAAACTTATTTTAACCATAAATGATTAATTTTTTTGTGCTGGTTTAACATTCTAAATGCCGCACTTGAACACCATTACATGTTAAGAGCTTGATGCTGCAACACCGGCAACGGCAACACTACTTGCTGCTGCACTTGCTTGTTGAGTAGCAATTTGGCTGGTAATAACGGTAGAGTTTTGATGTTCACTAGCGATAATGCACGTACCGTAGCCTAGTCCTTTAAGTTGGTTTTCCCAAGTAATTTCGCCATCTTGGGCGTTCAAACAATATAAATGTCCACCAGAATATGCGAATACGTTGTTGGCTTCGTAGTAAACATTAGTGATTGTTGAGCTGCGTAGTTTAGTTTTCCATAACTCGGCACCATCTTTTTTATTCACACAAACCACATGGTTATTAATGCCTAAAAATAGTTTATCCATAGCGTGTTCCTTTGTTTTTATTTTATTTGTTAGGTTTTACTCGCCAGTTTCCAGCCAATTACTTGCTAATAAACCGTAGTCATATTGATCAGTCCATTCATCACCCATAAGATAATGATCTTTAAAAAAAGCTTCTCTTTTAAAGCCTAGTTTTTCCATGACTCGATACGAAGAAATGTTTCTTGGATCGCATTTAGCAACAATTTTGAAAAAACCAAGTTCTTTGATGATGTAATCAATCAGTAAACTTGCCGCTTCTGTACAAATTCCTCGACCAGCTGCTTTTTCACTTAAGCGATAGCCAATTTCAGCACGTTGATGCTCCCAATCTTCTATACGAAATACTACCTCACCAACAAGCGTGTCATCTTCTTGTAAGCAAATAACTAAGCCGTTCCAATGTCCCGACGCCAAATTCCACGGTTTTGAAAGCTGCATTACAATTTCCATTGTTTCTTCATCACTTTCAGGCGGGCGAATATAACGGCAATTTTCGGGATCTTGTCGATATACTTTTATTACAGGGTAATCTGCTTTGGTTGCTGGCCTAAGGTAAATGCTTTTAGATGATAATGCAGGAGCCAAATGTTGTTCATTTAACTCTATTTTCATAGCCATGAATGTTGGTCTTATTATTGATAAATGTTGGCTTTATTTTGCGCACGATATAATTGAATTGTAAATGATTTTTCTGCTTTGCCACTTACTATTACCTGTAAGGCATTACTATTTATTTGTCGGTACTCAATTTTGTTTGGAAAGTCATGTCGCATATTTTCAAAAACAAATTGTTTATTTTTACAATGGCTAAGTTTAAAAGCGATAGGCAACGGATTATGCGAAACTTTAGCTAAGTAGAACACTTCATCAGCCATTTTTACTAACCTTAGTGACTCGCTGCTGCTATTCGTTTTTCCTTGGCCTTCAAATGTATCATCACTGACTTTTTGCCAAATTTCATTTACGAAACTTGCTGACTTTTCCGTTTGCCATTTTCCAATAAGCCAATTTAATTGGGTTAATGAAGAACAGGTATTTGCATTGACGTTAGTGCTAATTAATAGATAGATGAGTAACAAGGCATTTGTGACTAATTTTGTCATGGTGTTGGTAATGCTCCAAAATACTAATTGTTCTGCGCTAAATGATAGTACTCAGGTGCTAACTTTTTTTCAATTTTTGTTAGTCGTTGCTGTAGTTTTTTATTTGTTGAGCTGGATGTAGTAAGTCGAGTTTGTAAATCATCAACTTGTGCTTGTAAATGTTGGCTATTGTTTTGGTGTGTTTTGTAGATGCTAATTTGAAATAGTAAAATTAATGTCGTTGTTAATAGTAATATGGTTGGTAAATTAACTAAGTTTTTCATCGGCTTTCCTTGTTAATAAGATCAGTTATGTGGATAACAAAAATCTAAGTTATAAAGGCAAGAGGTCTGAATTGAGAATAAAATTTATTGTTAAAAGAAATTGTGTTGGATTCGTGACTGATGTTAGTGTTTTCACTTAACATTTTACAAAGAGAAAAGAATAGCCATGACTAGCGGGATAAAAATACGTAATGCTTTGAGAGGTGATCATGACTTTATCTTTGCTCTTTCACCACGTTTAGCTGAAGTAGCAAAATTAGCATGGCATAGTGATGATGTTATACAAACTATGCAAAATGATTACATTGGCGCTATGTTAGCAGATACATCTGTGCCTTTTACATTATTGATAGCAGAAGATAATGAAACCTCTTTAGGCTTTATTCATGTGAAAGCGCACAAAGATGAAATTTCTGAAGAGATGTGCGCCATGGTAACATTATTGGCGGTTTCACCCACTGGACAAGGTAAAGGTATTGGCAAATTATTAATGCAAGCTGCTGAACAATGGACGAAGCAACAAGGCTATCGATTATTACACTTAGAGGTTTTTGCTAATAATGATAATGCCCAAGGCTTTTATAATAACCTTGGGTTTAAGCCTGAAATGATGACGATGGTGAAAGCGCTGTAACCATACTCATTTCAACTACTATATTACTGGCAGATACTATTTTAAATCAGAGGGCTCCTAAGAAGGTGGATATTTATTTGTCTTTAAATAATATGGATATATTTTTTATACAGATATTTATCTGACTCATTTTTTAATAATAATTTTTAGTTTTAGCATTTATTCAGATAATAACGGCTTAGATTTTAGGAAGCACGAATTTTACATACCCAAGGCACTTAAATATATAATTTCAGAGTTAATGCCACTACGAATGTAATGGTTTTCTCGGCAACTGCTCCTGCATTACTCAAATATCCTACATCAGTGTGGGAGCCTTATCGACTTGCTGAACCCCGCAGCTTCAGGACATTTGGGTATAGGTACGTTAATAAAGCTCAATCAAATCTTTTTTTAATGCATTCATATGTGTCATTAATAACTTTTCATTGTTAACGTCGCTGACATATCTGGCACTTTTAGGCAGTTGTGCAATGATTTCAAACGCATCAAATGTTAATGAGTAGGTCCATAATTGCATTTTTTTGTTTATACCCATTAAGCTATGAGCTGTCATTGCTACACGATTTTGCTCTAATTGATTATATAAGGCTTTTAACTCTTTTAATTCTTCTCCTTGAGTGCCTTGAAGCCAAAATCGTTGGCTAGTATCGAGAAAAACTAGCTGACGATTATCTGTAATATTAGCCCACACAGCATTTTTAGCGTTTAGCTTAGTGAACTGTGCCGATTTAAGGTTGAAAAGGTATAGTTGTTCATCACCATCTTCTCGGGCAAGTACTAATAATTCATTTACACTATACCATTGCATTATGTTATGTATCGGTAGCTTAGTACTAACAATGTCAAACTGGCCGTTTAAGCTAAAAATATATAAGCTATCTTTTGCTATAGTAGCAATCCTCTTACCTGAAGGAGACCATGCAATGTCTTTGCTTTGTATTCCTCCGTCCAAGCGGCTTATCTGAAATTGATGATCACCGTCATAAGTCCATAATTGACGTTTACCTGTTCGTTTAGAGGTGAAGGAAATTAATTCCCCGTTTGGTTGGAATTTAGGATTATCCTCACTCTGGTTCGATCTTGAAAAATGAAATTTACTTAATTTTATTGGCTCTTTTTTACTATCAATATCAGCGAGGTTTAACATTATATTATCTGTGTCGGCGATCACTTCAGTCGCTACAACTCTTTGATTTAGTGAACTGTAACTAGGGTTATATAATCCATGTCTTTCAGCCATGTTGATTTTCTGAATTTCACCATTTTCAAATAACTGATAAAGACCATTTGATGTAGACGTTATTAAGTGCTCACCTGATGGGTGGTATTGAACCGAGAGATAGTTTAAAGCCGATATCCCATCTGGCAGTATTATCTGCTTGCTCGATTTAATATTCCCTTGTAGGTCAACAATATCAAGCTGATGAGTATTTGTTTTTGAAATACTCAAAATGGCAAGTTTTTCCTTCTTAAGGTCAACGTCATATTCATATATATAGCTATTTTCAGCTTGGTATATATCGTGTATTACGTCTGTTTTTGGGTTATATAACTGTAATGATGACTTTTCATTATTAGCGTGTATGAAAGCAATCTGCCCGTGTGGTAACCATTTAGCTTGCCAAATAGGATTTTTTCCACATGCTAATCGGTTAACAGGAGTTTGGGGTGTTGTTATACCATCAATTACCGTTAAAGACTTTACTGACCAACAATAGTCGAGCGAATTATCTTCATGTGGACAGCCTTTGCGCTCAACAAAGGTAATTTGATTGCCATCAGGAGACCAATTCGGTTTACCATAAATACCCGCTACGTCAGTCAATTGGTACTCTTTTTGACTGACAAGATCTTTTGTCCATAAATTGCTGTAGCAATTATTGATATGTCTTTGAAATAGAATAAAACGTCCGTCAGCTGAGTAACTACCATTAGACTCCCAATCATCACTACTTGTTATTATATTTGCTTTTGAAAAGTGTATCTCTTGAGAATTTTGCAAGTTAAAGGTCGTACTGAAAGCGGCAATCAAGAGTGTAGTCAATAGTGCAATAAGTAAAACTCCCCGTCGTCTTAGGTCATTGTTTTCTATAGATTCTTCTGCATTTACTGACTTATTTGTTGAGGTAATTACATCACAAGGCGCTAAGGTAATATGTGCTTCTAAACTATAACCTTGTTTTGCATGAGTTTTGATGATTCTCGGTGATTTACTATCATCTTTAAAAGCTTGTCTTATCTGAAATATACACCGCTGCAATGTGTTGATCGTGACAACTCGATCGCTCCATACGCTTGCCATCAACTCATCAAAGCTCACTACTTGGCCTTGGTGCTCAACTAGCATTGATAATACGGCCATTACCTTAGGAGGGTAGCGACTAATTTTCTTATCTTTCGTTATTTGATTTCGAGAAAGATCGACATAGTAATCGTCAATAAAAAATTGAGCTTTATTCATTTTTATACCGTAGGTCAGTGAAAAATCAGCGAGAAGTCAGCACGTTTTATTGTAAGTTTTAAAATTTTTTATTATCGTAACACACTAAAATACATAAACTAATTTATGTAAGTAACCAATTCAACTAATTTAGTGTGGCACTTAATAATAGAGTCATACTTATCTTTGTACTGAGGCTTCAAGTGGCTTGGGTATAGATTGGTTTTTAGTCGTAATTTGCTTTACACAAGGGATTTTCATGCGTTTTATTATATTGATACTTTTTATTTTTACTGCTGAACTCAGTGCATATTCTTCTGATGAAATTATTGGTAAAAAACTAATAGTACACTCGGAAATTATTGGTGAGGACAGGCCTATTTCTATATACATACCCGCAGGAATAAAAAAAGATGAATCCCTTTATGTTATATATTTACTTGATAGCCAACACCACTTTCATACGGTTACAGGTATCGTGCAGTCTTTAGTGGATTACAAGCAAATACCACAAGCTATGGTTGTTGGCATAGAAACAACAAACAGGCCTCGTGACTACCTACCCAAAGTGAATGGTGAACCTAAAACTAAATTTCAAGCATTTGCCTTATCTAAATGGCCTGATTCAGGGCAAGAAAAGTTTATGAAATTTCTCAAACAAGAACTATTTCCGTTTATTGAGAAAAACTATGCTACATACCCGCATCGAACACTTATAGGCCATTCAAATGGTGGAACATTGGCGCTGTCGGCGATGTATGAATATCCAGAGCTGTTTAATAATTACTTAGCCATCAGTGCAAATGGTTGGTGGAGCTCTGATGAAGTTGCTGAAAATTCGTTGAAATTAACTGATGAAACTCGTGCTAGTGAAAGGCTGTTTATCAGTGTGGCGGGTGAGGGGGGACGATTTTATACCGGTACATTAGCATTACTGTCCAATATGGAAAAAAATAAACCTTCAAATCTAGCTTGGCAATTTAAACATTACCCTGAACGCAGCCATATGAGTGGTATATTACCAGCAGTAAGTGAAGGGCTTGAATATCTTTATGATCATTTGAATTTTCGTATTACTCCTCAATTAGCCAAATATGCAAAAATTTCTGTCATCAAGAACTATTATTCTGAATTGTCGAAACAATCTGGTTTTAATATCCCAATTCCGATTAATACTTATATCGCGTTTGCCGAGCAACAACAGATAAATGAACGTAATGAAGCAGCACTTAATACACTTATTCAATTTACGGTTGATTATCCAGATTTACCTTACGCGCATATGAGCTTAGCTCAGGGTTACACCAAATCAGCTATGTTTAAAAAAGCTTATGAGAATTTCAAGCTAGCGCTTAATGTAGCGAAGCGGCTAAAACTAGAAGAAAACACCATTGATGCATTACAAGATATGGTTAACAGTGCTCAGGCAAAACTATAATATTGTAGGAAAATAACGACAAACCCCAAGGTTTTTACAATAACCTCGGGGTTAATCTGAAATGATAAATATATTTAAAGCTCTGCAGTAACAGAGGGGTGATTAAAACGCCCAACCAAGTACTAGTGATAAGTCTTTGACATCGTAACTATATGAGCCACTAACGTCATTTTCATCGCTATAACTTTCTTTAATCGACAGTATTGAATACTCCACACCGAGATAAAAATTTTCTGTAAACCTATATTCAGCGCCTACGCCATAGTAAAAGTCGTTGCCGCTGACATCTTCGTTTCTTCGAGAACTAAAAACGGTCAAATGCTTAGGGGAGAATGTTCCAAACTCCCATCGAGCGATACCTACTCTAGCGTTGATTGATACGTTGCTAAGTAATTGCCATTGTCCTTTAACGCCAAGTCTTAAAGAGTCAATTTCTATTGGTACAATCGCAGTAACAACGGTGTCATGATCTGGTCCTAAGCAGCATGGATTGCCATCAGGCGAGCCAGGCAGTTGCGTTGAATATATAAGTTCTACTTTGTCAGTAACACTACCATGATCATGCTTTGCTAACTCGAAAGTTAGATAATCAGTATATTTGTAGCCAACTCTAAATGCTAAAGACTTATCATCTAAATTAGATTTATATTTTTTTCGCTTTGATAATTTACTGGAGTAGCATTTACTGTATGTTTTGATTGACCAATCAAAATTTCTGAGATAAAACCTGACTCTGCGATTGCTGAAAATGATGTTGAGCAAAGAAGTGAGGAAAGTATTACCCCAGTGGTTAACTTGTTCATTTAATTTCTTTTTATTCAATAAGTTAGCGTTTTTTAAGTAGCTGCTTTATTTTTGCGATGATCATAATTTGATGTCGGCTTAAAATCAACGTGTTAATGTTGCTCTTGGATAATTTATATTGAAAATATAGGATAACGCCTGAGAAATTGATGTTTAGCACTTTTAATTGAAGAGATAATTATGAACAAGTTCATCGAAAGTAAACAAGCAGTAAATTCGGGCAGTTGCTTATGTGGAAAAGTCAGCTTTACAGTTACTAAGTTTGAGCCCTTAGTCGGGCATTGCCATTGCACTATGTGTCGTAAATTTCACGGCGCGGCGTTTTCTACGTTTGTTGAAGTAAAGCTTGAGCATTTAACTTGGCTAAGTGGTGAAAGTGAATTAAGCGCTTATCAGGCTGACAACGGTACCATACGAAAGTTTTGTCAGCATTGTGGCTCTAGTTTACTGTTCATTTCTAGCTTCAATCAGCAAGCTAAAACCGTGGAAATAGCATTAGTTTGCTTTGATGAAATAGAAACTGTAACACCTGATGCCCATATCTATTTAGAAAGTAAGGTTGACTGGTATCAACCAAACGATGACTTAGCTAAATTTCAAGGTTATCGTGAGTAATAACAATGAATTAATTTACTCTGCAATGAGTTGCGCTAACGTAAAGCTTGTTTCTTGTGTGCCTAACTTCTCTTTTAAGTAAGGTAAAATCTCTGCTAATTGCGTTGTTAACTGCCAAGGCGGGTTAACGATAAAAAGCCCAGTACCTGTCATGCCGTATTCTTGGGTATCAGCCTTTTGGCAAAACTCTACCTGCACAACATTGCGTACATCACTTTTGCTGAAGGCATCTTGCATTTGTTCAACAAGCTCACGCTTAACGACTGGATACCATAGAATATAAGTGCCAGTAGCAAACTTTTTATAAGCATTAACGATGGTGCGAACCGCTTTAATGTAATCTTCTTTTAACTCGTATGGCGGATCAATTAATACCACACCACGTCGATTCGGCGGTGGCACTAAGCCCAAAACACCTTGATAACCGTCTGATTGCTTAACGTGAGATTTACTCCAACGTTGACTGTACGCTTGTAAGTGTTCAATGTCAGCAGGGTGCAATTCAAAAAGGTGAGCACTGTCTTGACGACGAGTAAACTGTCTGGCGATACCCGGCGAGCCTGGGTAAAGCGCAAGTTCATCACTTTGTCCTGCTTGATTAATGTCTTTTACTAAATCGATATACGGCTGTAATGATTCTGGTAAATCATTGTTATCGATTAATTTAGCAATGCCGTCTTTGTATTCACCGGTTTTTTGCGCATACTCGTCTTCAAGTTGATACATGCCAGCGCCAGAATGACTGTCGATGTAATAGAAGCCCTTATCTTTACGGGTCATATATTCAAGTACTAGCGTCAGTACAGAATGTTTTAATACATCAGCAAAATTTCCGGCGTGAAAGGCGTGGCGATAACTAAGCACTTTATTTCCTTAAAGAGTTAAGAATAGGGAAGAACAGGTTTGAATCTAAAATGGCATTAGCAAAAGTGATAATGCCATTTTAATGAGATAAGTTAGCGAAGCTTATTCTTGTGATGCTAAGTATTCGTCGTAACCACCAGCAAAGTCAGTGTAGCCACCTGCTTTTAATTCGATAATACGCGTTGCTAAACTTGATACAAACTCACGATCATGGCTGACGAATAAAATAGTGCCTTCAAATTGCTCCATTGCCATGTTTAATGACTCGATAGACTCCATATCCATGTGGTTTGTTGGTTCATCCATAACCAAAATATTAGGTTTTTGCATCATGATTTTACCGAACAACATACGACCTTGTTCACCACCAGAAAGTACTTTGATAGACTTGTTAATATCGTCAGCAGAAAACAATAAGCGTCCTAAGTAACCTCGAACAGCTTGTTCGTCATCAGTTGGTTGACGCCATTGGCTCATCCACTCAAATAAGGTCATGTCATTTTCAAATTCATGCGCGTGATCTTGTGCGTAGTAACCAATGTTGACGTTTTCAGACCAAGTATATAAACCAGTCGTTGGTTGATAATCACATTCGCCCATAATAGTGCGCAAAAAGGTTGTTTTACCAATACCGTTTTCGCCGATAATAGCAACATGTTCGCCCACTTCAATCATCATATTAAGGTCGTTTAGTACCTTGTTATCATCAAAGCTTTTGCTCATGTTTTCCAACACAAGGGCGTTACGGAATAATTTCTTTTCTTGCTCGAAACGAATAAACGGGTTAACACGGCTTGATGCTTTAACGTCAGCTAATTGAATTTTATCAATTTGCTTAGCACGAGAAGTTGCTTGCTTTGCTTTTGAAGCGTTGGCAGAGAAACGAGCGACAAAGGCTTGTAATTCACCAATTTGTGCTTTCTTCTTTGCGTTATCAGCCATTAACTGAGCGCGAGCTTGTGTAGAAGCCAGCATGTATTCGTCATAGTTGCCTGGGAATACACGTAATTCACCGTAATCCAAATCAGCCATATGAGTACAAACACTGTTTAAAAAGTGACGGTCATGCGAGATGATGATCATGGTTGAGTCACGTTCGTTCAAGGTTTCTTCTAACCATTGAATAGTGTGAATGTCCAAGTTGTTGGTAGGCTCATCTAATAATAAAACATCAGGGTTTGAAAAAAGCGCTTGTGCCAATAACACACGTAGTTTCCAACCTGGAGCGACTTCGCTCATTAAACCGTAATGTTGGTCAACCGGAATACCTACGCCCATTAATAGTTCGCCAGCGCGACTTTCAGCACTGTAACCGTCCATTTCTGCGAATTCTGATTCTAAATCACCGGCACGCATACCGTCTTCTTCACTCATTTCAGGTAAAGCGTAGATGCGATCACGTTCTTCTTTAATCGCCCATAATGCGGTATGGCCCA
>Ga0209707_1000199_pt1 | contig 40036 bp, 6 predicted proteins | sample EN4Hudsemesocosm_FD_184630 | JGI IMG/M metagenome (GOLD analysis project Ga0209707, IMG submission 184630) | Methane-oxidizing microbial communities from mesocosms in the Hudson Canyon - EN4B Hudson Canyon (SPAdes) (version 2) | ecosystem: Environmental > Aquatic > Marine > Cold seeps | place... | reverse complement strand
GAATTAGCGCAAACTTTTTACCAATTCGTTTAAGCATTTGACTGTCTGTTTCTTGGTTTATATCGTATTTAGTAGTTGAAGCTGGCTTTTTTAGAAGAATGGGGTGGATAATTAAATACCATGCTTATTGAGTGGGCTTTCTAGTTTAAAATAATATTTGATATATGGAAAGAATTAAAAGGGTAATTTATTGTTTTATATTGTTAAACAATTGGGTAAATCACTATGTAGTATTGCTATCCTTTACTGGTAAGCCCCATATAAAAAGAACCTAAGCAACAGATAAATTATATTTGTCGTTGATTAGAAGGGGCTTGTTCCAGATGAAGAGAAAACCTCTAATGTAATGATTTTCATGGCTAATAATAAACCACAGGTTAAAGAGTCTGTAAATGGTCTTAGTCTTACAAGCAGTAATAGAAGGTCATAAAGTCATTTTCTGATTTATTTACTCCACCAGAGAGATGACCAAATTCTTGGTGTTTGATTGATTGATAAAATATATTAAATTTTTGAGCATCAATATTGTAGTGTTGTTGTAGCATTTTTAGCTCTGAATATATGTTCTGTATTTTTATTTCTGCCTCATATAAATTAATGTCGAATGATTTTCTGGGGTTATTGTCTTCAGTGACTTCAAGGTATTTAAATAATCTAGAATCTTTTCTTTTAGACGCACTGGTAATTATTTGTTGAGCAAGTGTTAAAAGTAGAGGTTCTGAATGATTTTTGTAGATACTCTCTATTTTTTCTAGAATTGTTTGTAACGAAATTTCTGGATAAAGAATGTAACGTGTCAGTGTGTTTTGAGTATTCTTTGCGGAAGCGTCCCATTTATACCCTAAATAAAGCATGAAAGGTTTGTTATAAGTTGGGTCTACTGTACGGTTTTGAGCGTATTGATTCCAGAATTCTAGGTAGACTTTATAAGTGCAGTGATCGGGAGTTTGTTCGTACCCAAAATAGATTCGATTGGCTTTAGGGAAGTGTTCTCTGAACGATTGCAGTTGAACTTCTGGCATACAAAGTATATGGCAGTTGTTAAATATTTTTTTTCGGTGTCTAGATATTTGACCTACACCAACTAAAGCACGCTGTTCAAATAAAGCATTTTTGGTCAACTTAAATGATTTCTCAATCCCCTCTACGTTAAGTCCAATGAGTAATTCATCAAAAAGTGTAGTGTTTGGGTAAGAAGGGGGTGGGTGCATAGGGGCAAAGCAAGTTTTGATAGGTGGAGTATAAGTCTACACAAATAGTTGTGAGGAAGGAAATTATTGATTATTAAAGATATTATTGGGTAAGTAAAAGCTGGATGATTAGATGTTTTTTTTCGGGTGAAAATTTGTTGATAAAAGTCAAAAAAACATAGCATAATCGCTAAGGTGAGAGTATATTCTTACTAATATAGTAGGTAAATATTTTTTAGTATTCGATAAAGCCGGTTTCAGTCAGTTTTGGAAACGGAAAGCTTGGGCTCATTTTTTTGAGTAACTGAGTTGCACGAATGATAATGTAAATCACCATGATCTATGGTTTTTTACATGTTAATGGTACTTTGCTTAACAAATAATAAGGCTTAAGTACTGCAAAAGATAGGGGTGTTCTTATGTCATTTCCATTTAAAAATTCAGTCAAAGCAAGTGCATTAGATAATCAAAATCCACGTTTTTGGAAGAAAGCACGAACCCTGTTTTCTCAAGCCTTTTTTAAGAAGCGGGCAGTCGCCCCGATACAGACAAAAATGCAATTCGAGCCCCTCGAACCTCGTATTCTTCTCTCGGCTGATTTGTCGTATGGCAGTGTCACAGCCACTGAGCTAACCTTGCTCCACGATCAAGCTGCTGATCAGTATCAGCTATTAGATCAAAATAATATCATCGTTTCTTCGGTGGATAGCGCATTAGCCATTGATGGCTTGACGATTCAGGGAACTGAAGGAGCAGACACACTCAAACTGGACATTGCATCGCTAGACTCTGCATTAGATATTGATTTTCTGGGGTCTGGTGACGATATTCTGTTTGCTGCTAATGATAATGATTTTACTTTGGGAGAGTCTGAACTTACTGCTGGAACAACTGTTTTTGGAATTGCTGGAATAGAAAAGCTACAGTTGGAAGGTGGTGATGCAGCTAATACCTTTACGTTGGATAACTGGTTGGGCGATTTTTCAATTACGGGCGGATCAGGAGAGGATTCATTAATTGGTAGTAGCCTGATTGATAATAACTGGATTATTGATGGACAAGACTCTGGATATTTAAATAATCAATCTTTTCTGAGTATTGAGAACTTATTTGGTGGCGTATCAAATGATGATACCTTTATTTTTGAACAGCTGGGTAGTTTAAGTGGTGTCGTTGAAGGCGGTGATGGTGGTTTTGATATTGTCGAATTACAAGGCACCTACGATCAATTCGTTTATGAAATTACAGGGGCGCAATCGGGTGTAATAACATTGGATGGCACCGAACTTAATTTTTCTGGAATGGAGCCAATCGATATTACGGGTTCTGTTTCGAGCATAACAATTATGGGGACAGTAACACAAACGGATGGGGCATTATCTGGGGTTGTTTCTCCTTCTACAGAAAATGACGATACTCTAACTGTTAAAGAGGCTGTTGGTACTGATGCTACCGATGGTTTTGATATGGTTGTTGAGCCTTTGGTTGGTGAAAAGTTGCGCTTTGTCAATCCGACAGATTCATTAATTATTGATGCATTAGGCGGAATTGACACAGTTACAATTGAATCATTTGATGCAGGCTTTGATGCTGATCTGACAATTTTTGCTGAAAATATCATTTTGTCCGATACGGCAAGTATCAGTACATCTGGTGATATACAGTTCCATGCCATCAATGCGGCTGATCGTTCAATAGCCTTACCAGGTACACCTGCAGAGGCTGTTAGTTTTGTTGATAATTTATTAGCAGAAGATTTGTTTTTATTTGAGAAATCAGCCACTGTTAGTGTTTTAGGTGATATTACAGCAAATTCTTTAGATATTATTGCCAGAACAGAAGGTAGTGTTACTAATCCGACTTTAGGGTTACCTGTAAATTATTATACTGATAATGCTGAGATTAAAATTGAAGGTTCAGTTATTAATCTTGATTCGACACTCTCTTTATTATCAGAAACATTAGCTAGCTATACTGCTGAAGGGGGTCTTGCCGTCAATGTAATTGAAGGCAGTACCTTGGCTTATATCAAAGGTAGTGAAATCAATACCGGTCTAGATCTAGGTTTAGGAGAGACAGGCAATATTACCATTGCAGCACGAGATGATACTCAACTCATCGCCAGTGCAGATGGTGTCGTTGGTACCGTTTCAGCTGCTTTTAATGAATTAGTTAAAGATACCAAAGCTTACATCAGTGATTCATCAAATGTTTCAGCGACTAATGGTAATATAAATATTACGGCTGAAGGTTCATCTGATGTTGCTTCAAACACTGTAATTCCTGATTTAGTTGTTAATTCAAATGTTGTACTTTTCTCGATGAATGTACTGCGTGGCGATGTGGATGCTTACATTCAGGAATCTAGTGTACAAACGATTACATCGGGTAATATTCATCTGGATGCCGACAATACCTCTGTAGTTGATGCACAAATGTCGGCTGACCCCGCTGGCTTACCAACAAGTACTTTTGGTGCGGGGATTGTCTTAAATGCTGTTGGCTGGGACCTAGGCGATGCACTTGGACAGAGTGTAGATCTTCTGCTAGGTGATATAGCAGGGGTAGGTGGTGCAGATAGTGCTGATATACAATCGTATATTCAAGACAGTGATGTCAATGCAAAAGGTACGCTGACTCTTGAGGCAGATAATACTTCAGCTATTAATTCTGATTATACTTATCTTTCAGATAACAGTTCTCCTGTTGCTGGTACTAGTGTTGGTTTGCTTTTGTCCGGTAATAAAGTGGGCGGCTCTACGGCTGCTTTCATACTTGACACTTCGGCCACAACGAATACGGTATCAAGTCAAGATATTATTGTTAGTGGTGGTAATATTAATATTATCGCTAATGATTCAGCAATTATTGAGTCATTCATCACACTGTCAATAACATCAAATTCAGGGGTTGATTCCTCCACTGTTGCTGGTATTTTGACTTTTAATGATGTGACAGGTGGTGCAAGGGCTGGTATTTATGGTGCTACTGTCACTGCAGAAAATGGCAATGTTTTTATTAATGCAATCGAGAATGCGATAATAACAGCAGAAACCTTGAGTGAAACTGAAAATAATTCAGCTGTAGGTTTATCAACAACTAAAGCCGTTAATGGCATAATCGCATCAAATGTAGTCCGCAGTAATGCAACAGCTACGATTGTTGATAGTGACATTACCACACTGGATAACGACTTAAGTAATCAGGGTAATGTAACCGTAGAAGCCACTAATAGTTCAATATTAACAGCAACCTCAATGAATGGAGTCATTGCTTCAGGGGGCAGCCCTACAGCAATCGGTTTTACACTAGCCTTTAATTCAGTGGGTTGGCAAGCGGGCAATATTCTATTTAATTCAGTAGACACACTGATTGGTGATCCTGCAATTTCAACGGCATTTGGTGCCAATGTTAATTCAGGTGCTACTGCGTCAATTGTTGATAGCATTATTGATGCATCAGGTGTGTTAGCTGTTGCTGCATTTACAACAGGGCGAATAACGGCCAATAGTACCAATACTTCTTCTGCAAGTTCTGGTCGATTATTAAGTAAGGGTTTGAGTCTTGGTGGTGTGCTTTCTCAAAATAAGATTAGCAGTTCGGCTAAAGCCTATATAGATTACAAAGTTGAAGCAGAGTTTGGTCCGGATGCATATGCTGGCGATCAGACGATCAATGCTGATGATGGAATTAGTGTAACAGCAAACGATACGGCTGAAATTAATGCGGAAATTTCTCTAGCTTCGAATACAGAGGCGGTTTCATCGGTAAAAGGCTTTGCATTTGCTGTGGCATTGAATGATGTCCGGGTGGGTGCAGAGGCATCTGTTGATGATGCAAATTTAACATCAGATTCAGGGTCAATTTTAGTAGAAGCGATTGCCAATGCTGCATTAACGGCGCAAACAGATGTTAATGCAGAGGTTAGTGCTACAGGTGGCAACATACTTGATGGTGTGAATACTAGCTCGTTATCAGTTAATGGCATTGTTGCAACAAATGTTGTTCAGGGTGGTGCGTTAGCCAGTGTGATGGACAGTGATATTACAACAAGTGATACAACTGCTGACAGTGGCAATGTCAGCATCAATGCTGAAAACATGGCTACATTAAATGCAGGGGTTGTGAATGCACTAGAAGGTGGCAGTATTGGTGTCAATGTAACCTTAGCCTTTAACTCCATTGGTTGGGAATCACAAAATATTCTGTTCAATACGGTTGATACGTTGATTGGTGATCCTGCGATAGCTGATGCATTTGGTGCTGATGGTAAGTCAAATGCTGTTGCATTATTAAGCGATACCACGGTTGATGCTAGCGGTGAGTTGGTTGTTAATGCCTCTGCTGCAGCTAGTTTAATAGCAGATATTGATAACCGAGCAGAAAGCAGTTCTTCTTCTGACATTATTTCATCAACAGGTGTTAGTTTTGGTGCCGTCTTATCACAAAACAAAGTAAGCAGCTCAGCTCAGGCATCCATTGAATTTAGCACTCCTTATAATCCTTTGGTAGTTACTCCGCGTATTCAAGCTGATGATGGGGTAACAGTATCAGCCTCTGATACTGCATCTATTGATGCAAGTATTGTATTGGAATCCGTCAGTAATGCAGTAGCCAATAATTTACGTACTGCAGATGCAGCTGGCTATGCATTTTCAATTTCTATGAATGATGTTCGTGGCGGTGCTGTTGCATACCTTGATAATACCAGTTTAGATTCCGATGCTGGTTCAGTTGTTGTTGAAGCTATTGCTGATGCATCGTTAAATGCCCAAACAAATGTGGCATCAGAAACCAGTGCTTCGGGTGGATCAATATTGGGTGGTACCAGCTCATTATCACTAACCGGCCTTGCGGCAACCAATGTTTTATTGGGTGGTGCACAGGCTTACGCATCGAATAGTGATATAGAAGCTGATGGTGATGTAACGGTAAACGCACAAAATATTGCGCAACTAGATGCGGATGTTATTAATGCTTCTACTTCCGGTGGAGATAGTATTGGCGTAACACTGGCTTTTAACTCCATAGGCTGGGAATCTCAGAATATTTTATTTAATGTTGTTGATGCTCTGATTGGTAGTACTGAAATTGCTGATGCTCTGTCAGCCAGCGGTAATTCTAATGCTGAAGCCTATTTGCTGAATACAGTAGTGGATGCTGATGGTGAATTGTCTATTACTGCAAAATCTCATGACGGTAAGTTATTTGAACTTGATGGTTTTAATCTGACCTCACTGGATTTGGATGACCTTGCTAAATCAGATGTTGATGATGCGGATACTACACCCGCAAATGAAGCCATTCAGGATTTGGTTTTGGATGCAGGTTTGATGTCTAACCTTAGGGATGCTTTTATCTCAAATGGTATTTTATTAAGTTCAGATTTAACGCTTGATTCGGTTTCTCAAGGTAATGAATGGCTGCTTTATGATGAGCTTAATAAAAAAGATTACAGTCTTCGTTTAGAAGGAGATGTACTCAAAATTTATCAAGATACATTACGCCTGCAAGCTAATGTTAGCAATGTAGCCTCGGTTGATACTTCATCTGATTTGACCGCAGCGGAAGGTTTAAGTGTTGGGGTGGTGTTGGCACAGAATAAAGTCAGTAGCTCAACTAAAGCTTATATTGATTATACAGTTGAAGATGCTTATACGGGTGACCAGACCATTACAGCTGATCAAGGTGTTGTCGTTTCAGCACAGGATAATGCCTCAATAAATGCCCGTGTAACACTTGCAGCAAATACTTCAGCAGCAGGTAATGCAACAGTGGGTTCTGCCAGTGCGCAGGGCTTTGCCATTTCAGTGTCAATGAATGATGTTCGAGTGGGGGCTGAGGCTTATATTGATGATGCGACTGTCAGTTCTGATTCAGGTTCTGTGATGGTTGAAGCTTCAGCGAATGCTGCGTTGTCGGCACAGACTGATGTTTCAGCAGAAACCAGTGCTTCTGGTGGAAATATTCTTGGTGGAACTGAGACGTTGACTGTTACTGCCATTATTGCGACTAATGTTGTACAAGGCGGAGCAACCGCTTTTATTACGGATAGTTCAGTCACTACCACTGATATTATTGCAGAAAGTGGCAATGTTACGGTAGATGCAAAAAATACAGCATTACTAGACGCTGGCGTGATTAATGCTGTTGAAGGTGGCAGTAAAGGTGTTGGTGTTACTTTGGCCTTTAATAGTATTGGCTGGGAACCACAGAATGTCTTATTTAATCTGGTTGACGCTCTAATAGGGGATGAGTTGATAGCAGATGCCTTTGATGCTGATGGCAATAGCAATGCATTAGCATATCTTGACGATACGACGGTGGATGCCAGTGGTGCCTTGTCGGTTACAGCGTCAGCAGCCGCAGCATTAAGATCAGATGTAGATAACAGAACAGAAACCAGCTCTTCTTCTGATTTCAAAGAAGCGACAGGATTTAGTGCAGGAGCTGCTCTAGCACAAAATAAAGTCAGTAGTTCAGCAAAGGCTTATGTTGATTTTGATAGTATAGATAGTGATCCGACCACACCACGTCTTGATGTGGAAGATGGTATCACCGTGAAAGCACAGGATGTAGCTGTTATTAATGCGCGTCTTGAATTAGAAGCGAACCATAGTGCTGACACTAATGCGTTCCAGGCAGCAGGTTCAACAGGCGTGGGTGTTGCTGTAACATTGAATGATGTTCGGGGAGGAGCAGAGGTTTATGTAAATAATACTTCGGCGTCTCTTGATAATGGATCTATTCTGATTCAGGCAATTGCCGATGCTAGTTTAACAACCCAAACTAATGTCGCAGCAGCAAGCAGTACTAGTGGGGGATCATTAGTTGGTGGCTCAGAGTCCACTGGTGTTACAGTTTTGGCGGCGACAAATGTTGTAATAGGTGGGGCAATAGCGAAAGTGACTAATAGTCAGCTGAAAACCCTTGATGATACAAACGGCGATATTACAGTTGATGCACAAATTACCTCAGAATTAACGGCTAATGTTATTAATGCTGTAAGTTCAGGCGGAACATCGGTTGGAGTAACGCTTGCCTTCAACAGTATTGGTTGGGATTCACAAAATATTTTATTCAATACCGTAGATGCATTAATAGGTAGTCCTGAAATATCTGATGCATTTAATGCTGGCGGTAAGTCGAATGCGCTGGCTTATATGGAGGATACAACTACTGATGCAAAAGGATTGTTGACTATTTCAGCAATAGCAGATGCTACGCTGATTAGTGATATTAATAATGATACGACGACTGATGCATCCTCAACAATAACGGGTGCTTCTGGTACTAGTTTTGGAGCCACTATTTCACAAAATAAAGTGAGTAGTGCCGCTACAGCTTATATTACTTTTACGACTGTAATAGATGAAAGCGATCCTACACGTATCATTGCTGATAGAGGTGTTTTAGTTAAGGCGGATGATAAAGCCAATATTACATCTACTATAGATTTATTTAATGAAACTGTTGCTGCTAATGTCTTTGGAGATGGCAGCGCTACTGGTTTAAGTTTTGCTATTGCGATGAATGATGTACGAGGTGGTGCTAAGGCTTATGCTTTAAATGCGACTATGCTCTCAAGTGATGGAAATATTAAAGTCACAGCATTGGAAAACTCCAATTTAATTGCTACGCATACGAGTAAGGTTTATGCCTCAAGTACGAGTATCACTGGGGCATCAGGCTCAGTAGCTGTCGACGGGGCTATTGCGACTAATATAGTGTTGAGCAGTGCAGAAGCTTATATAAAAGACAGTATAGTTGAGACGACAACATCGGGTAATATTGAAATTTATGCAGAAAATCAATCTTTGATTGAAGCGACCATTAGTAGCGATGTGTCATCTGATGGTACCGCAGTAGGGGTTATTCTTGCATTTAACACCATTGGCTGGGAACCTCAGAATGTTTTGTTTAATACCATTGATGCCATTATTGGTACTGACATTGGTAATGAACAGTCAGCTTTGGTTAAAGCCTATGCCCAGGGCAGTCGTCTAACGGCAGCTCAAGCAGTTTCTGTTACAACCTATTCTAAAGCAAATATTGATGCAACAGTTGGATCAGCTGCAGCTACGATAGGCTTTAGTATTGATAAAGGCAGCAATCCACCGGCTATATCGGTAGCGGCAATTGTCGCTATGAATAAAATCAGTACGACTGTCGATGCTCATATTTTAAATACGGATGTAACCGCAAATTCTGGAAATATAACCATAAAAGCAGAAGATGAATCTGCTATTGATGCAGATGTCGAGGCCACTGCACTTTCAATAGGGGCGAATGCCGGTAACAGTAATGCTATTTCAGTTGGCTTGAGTATTGCCCGCAATGAAATCACCAATAATCTTGTAGCCTATGCAGATGGCGATGATACAAATCTAAACACATTAATCGCAACCAAAGGGACTGTTGAAGTTATCGCTAAAGAAAATGCGATTATTGATGCAACCTCTACTGCAAGTGCAGTTTCAGTATCGATTAGTCTGGATAGATCGGTTGGTGTTAGTGGCGGCGGTGCCATTGCAGTTAACCAGATACTAGGAACCAGTAATGCTTATATTAAAGATAGCAATGTAACGGCTACTAAAGATGTTAATTTATTGGGTGAAATAAATGTTACAGCTGAGTACCTATCCAAAATTACAGCAGAAATTGCAGCTGTTTCTGTTTCAGGTTCATTAGGTCTCAATGGTTCTACAGCTGTTTCCATTGGTTTTTCAATTGCTCGTAACTTAATTGGCTGGAATGAGTTTAGCGGTGCAAACGCACTGGAAACCAAAGCTTATACAGAAAATACACAATTAGATGCACAACGCGGTATCAATATTGAGGCTAAGTCTGATGCTGATATCGATGCGACCATATCAGTTATATCTGCAGCAATAGGTGTTTCAGCTAAAAATAGTGCGGCTATTGGTGTCGGTTTTTTATGGACTGACAATCGTATTGCCACGAATACTTATGCTTATATATCAGGTTCTACAGGGATTAGTACTGATAGTGGAAATATTCGTATACATGCCGAAGATAGTTCTGAAATTACGGCTGATATGACGAGTGTTACTGCTACAGGATCATTAGGTGGAAGTAATGCAGTCGCCGCATCCGTTGGTATTGCCTTGGCGCTTAATACCGTAGAAAACGATGTTCAAGCTTATATTACTAATGCAGCTTTGGTTAATGCATCTAATCTTGATAATACAACGGCTGCTATAACAGATGCAGCAGGCTTAGGCGCAGCTAGTGGCGGTAATATAGAAATTTCGGCATTAGCCAATTCAACCATAGAAGCCAAAGCAGCTGCAGTTTCTGTAGCAGTGAGTGGTGGTGTTAGTAATGGTGTTGCCTTTAGTGGTGGTGGTGGTATTGCTTTGAATACCATAAACAGTAATGTTGATGCTTATACTACAGCTGGACATATGGTCTCAGCTGGCACTGTTACTGTTAAAGCGGAAAACTTATCAAACATTGATGCAGAGATATTGACTGTTTCAGTAGGCGCCGCAGGTGCAGGTAGTAATGCTGTAGCAGCCTCGATTGGTGTATCAATTGCGAATAACACGATTGGTCAAGACAGGGATTTAAGCAAAATTGGCTTAGATGGTGATGATGAATTGCAACTTTCTGATGGCTGGGATGAAACTTCAGCTTTTGCCGCCATTGATCTACCAGGTGTCAGTGCCAGTTTAAATAATACCAGTGTGTTATCAACGGGTGCGTTAATGGTAACGGCAAAAGGTGACCAGTCAATACGTTCTCAAGTTTTGAGTGGCTCTGTCGGTATTGCTGCTTCGGGTTCTAATTCTGTGGGCTTAAGTGGCGCAGGATCCTCAACCACCAATGTTATCAATTCATTTGTTACTGCTTCAATCATTGGGGATGGTACTGCAGGAATCGATGTAGCAAGTGTTACTGTATCAGCTCTGGATAGTTCTAGCATTTCTGCTGTCGCAGGTGCGGCTTCGCTAGCAGCAACAGTGGGTGGTAATGCAGGTGTTTCAGCATCTATTGGTGTGGCATTAGCGCGTAATACGGTTGATACCTTGGTTGATGCTAATATCACAAGTGCAGATACAGATATAACTACGCGTTTAGGAAATATTGAAGTGACTGCTACCTCGGCAGGTGACTTAATCTTCACGTTTGATGGAACTGATGTAACTAACAAGTTGTCTGCAGGCGATTTAGATGATCTGGCTGTCGCTGAGGGTGACAATGAAGATACAGACACTAATGAAGAAATCAATGACACCCTTGCTGATGCAATCTTATTAGGTAAATTACAAAGCTGGTTTAATGGTAGTCAAAACGATATTACACTTAGTGAGGATCTTAACCTAAATATCGTCACTGAAGGTGAAGAGTGGGCATTAACTGAAATAGATGGAGATACTTATACCATCATTAAAGATGGCTCGGCATTTAAGGTATTTGAAACCAAAATTAATGCGGTTGCAGTTGCTGCATCCGCTGCTGCTGGTGTCGGTGGTAGTGCTGGTATTGCAGTGAGTGGTGCCGGTGCTGAATCGACTAATATTATTTTGGGCAGTACCAAAGCCCATGTTGATTCTAGTGTATTGGTTTCAGCTGCTGATATTAATATAGATGCAAGTGACAGTTCTCAAATTCATGCTTCAGTCATTGCCGCTTCATTAGCTGTAGGAGCCGGTGGCACAGCAGGTGTAGGTGCTTCCATTGGTGTTTCAGTTGCACGTAATTTGATTGGTAATAGTGTAGAAAGCGGCAGCGTTGATTATGAGACAACCGATACAGGTATTACACAGATTGCCATTGGTAAGAAAGTAATCATTGCAGAAGGTGTTAAAGCCGGAAATATTTATAAATATATTGGCGATACTGTGCTGAAATATAATGATAATTCGGTGATTGATCTAGAAGAAATGGATTACTCTAACGCTGAATTATGGGAGCTGGATAATCTGGATGATAGTAGAGCAAGAGAAGTACATGCCTACAGTCTGGATAGCAGTCTTACTGCAGATAGTGATATTAATATTACAGCCACCAGTTCTCAATCTATTGATGCATTAGTTGTTGCAGCATCAGCTGCTATTTCAGGCGGTGGCACTGCCGGTGTTGGTTTAAGTGGTGCCGGTGTTGATGCTGAAAACTATATTCAAACCAGTGTCAAAGCCTATATTAGTGGTGATGGTGCCAGTGGTATTACTGCAGAAAATATTAATGTCACAGCAGATGATATTTCATCCATCAGAGCCGATGCTGCTGCTGCGTCAATTGCCGCTTCCTTTGCTGGCGTTGCCGCAGTTTCAGTTTCTATTGGCGTTTCCCTTGCACATAATGAAATAGGTAATGTGGTTCAAGCTTATATTGTTGCGGCTGATACCGGTGTAACTGCAACGGCAGGCAGTGTCTCTGTATTAGCGAATGAGAATGCAAGCATTGATGCCTTATCTGTTGCTGCTTCATTAGCTGCAGGGGTAGGTGGTACGGTAGGGTTAGGTTTTAGTGGTGCAGGTGCAAATGCCTTTAACATTATTAATAACACTGTTGAAAGTTATATCTCTACAAATTTGGCAGGAACAACAGGCAGTAAAGTATCTGCATTGGCTGATCTCAGTAGTGATAGTGCGCTGATTGTACTAGATGACCAAGACACCCTTCAATTATTGAACGGATCTCGATACCAATACGAAGGAAATAATGGTGATATCATCGATTTGGAACTGACAAATTTCAGTGATACCAATTTATGGACACCTATCGCTTATGACCCTGATGTAGCGACTACTTATCTTTCACTATCGGCACCGATATATCTGGAAGATGGACAATCGGTCAAATTAAGTAATGGCTTAGTCTATAAATACACAGGCGCAACAGCTGTTATTGATCCGATTACAGGATATACAACAGTAAATGACCCAACATTGGGAGATATTGATATTCCCAATGCAAATCCAGATTTTTTTAATGCAGATACAACTAGCTTGTCAGGTAACTGGGAATTAGTAGATCTTAATATCATCGTAGATGCCCAATCGCATTCTAATATAAAAGCTTTAGTAGGGGCAGCATCGGCCGCTGTTGGTGTTGGGCTGGTTGGTGGTGGTGCTTCAATTGGTGCCACAGTAGCAGGGAACCTGATTGGTTTTGATTCACTGAGTGATAGCACAGGCGGAGGTAATAAAGTCCACGCCTATATCTCAGGTTCAGAAATCCATTCAGATCACGACACCCGTGTTACTGCTTTTGCAGAAGATATTATTCATGCTGATGCCTTCGCAGGTTCAGTTGCTGTATCGGGTGGTTTGGTTGCTGTTTCTTTATCGGGTGCCGGTGTTGGACTGACGAATCATATAGGCAGTGAAGTCCAGGCTTATATCATCAATTCAGATGTGACTGCTGGTGATGATGTTTTAGTTAAAGCTATTGCAGACAGTCAAATAACAAAAGCCAGTGCATTGGGTATCTCGGTTGCTGCTGCTATTGGTATTGGTGGTTCGGTTTCTGTTGCTGTTTCAATTGTGGATAATGATATTCAAGATGTGGTTGATGCCTATATTAGTGGCACATCCGCACATGAAATTAATGCAGTTGGCTCAGTCAATGTCATTGCCGATGTGGTCAATGCAAAAATAGAAAATGCCGAAGCCATTACAGTATCCACTTCAATAGGATTGGTTGCAGTGAGTGGTGGCGGTGTGGATATCAATAATGTGATAGACAATACCATTACTGCTGAAATTAATGGTGCTATTAAGGTACAAGCAACCGCAGGATTAACGCCTTCCGATATCGAATTAACAGCAGATGAAATCAGAGAACGCAGTGGAACAATATCTGTTTATGCTTATGAGAATAGTTTTCTGGAAGCAGATTCAACGAATGCAACTATCGCAATCGGCCTTGGTGCAGCATTAGGTGTTTCGGTACTGAAAAATGAAATAAAAAGTGATATTTTCGCAACAGTGACTAACTCTGATTTAGATGCCAGCTGGATTAGGGTAGAGGCTTCTTCAGATGCCAGAATTGATAAAACGGATACGGCTGCCATTTCAGGCGGTTTGGTTTCTGGTGCTATCAATAGTTCCACCGCGAATATTAAAACTGAAGTGAAAACTACGATAACAAGTGCTGATTTGTATGCCAGTGAAGAAGTCAGTATTTTTGCTAACGCGATTAATTATGCCCGTGCTAATGCAGATGGCGCGGCCTTTGGCCTGGTAGCTGCGGGTGGTATGTTTGCAGAAGTCAATTTAGGTAAAGGTAATGGTACCTACGAAGTTAAGGCCGACCTAGGCGATGATACAACAGTCAATACCCAAATCTTAAATGTGTCCGCTTGGAGTGATGATGATATTTTGGCACAAACCACAGCCGCTGGAGGTGGTGCAATTGCAATTTCAGGTGCCGATTCAGAAACGAATAGTGATCAGGCAACATTAGCCAGAGTCGGAAATGCTGTTGTTAATGCTATTACAGCAGCCATTGTGACTAATCATACGCAATCTCAAGATGCCAGTGCCGATGCTTATAGTATTGCATTGGGCGCAGGTACTGGAGGGGCAGTTGACAATATCAATACCTCAAAAGCAAATATTGAAATAGATGGTGCAGAGATTAACGCTAATTTTATTATTATTGATGCTAGTAATTTGCTGACTAAAGAGCAGTTAAGTGGCGGATATAATCTACAATCAGGTTCCGTAGGTGCTATAACGATTGCCGATTTACAAAGTGATTCTCAATTTGGTACCAGTAGTAATAAATTTCAGGCCAAAGTAGATATTATCAATGGTGCCAAGCTAACAGCTATGGGTGATAACTCGAGTGAAGCCATATTACAGATTGCAGCAGTAACTGATGTAGAGGCGGTCGATAACGTAAAAATTGAATCATTTGGCGCTTTTGGTTTTGCAACGGGAAAGTCTTTGGTTGATGTTAAATCAGATGCCCGGGTCAATATTGATGATTCAGAGTTAAACAACCAAGCGGGTGAGGTTGCGGTTTATACACAAGCACATTCCTATTTATCGACTGAAGCCAATATTGTAGTCGCTGCCGCACTGAATGGTTTTGCTAATGCAGTTGCTGATAATACTTTAGTAGCTGACCAGACTGTGATTGTTAATGATTCGACCATTAAAGGTAGTGTCGTTTCATTACAGGCAGGCTTATCGTTTGATCCAGCAACTTCCAATATATTCTTTGGTTTTGCTGATGCTTATGTCAATACTTATTCATTGGGGCCTAGTGTTGGAGTGCCGATTGCGACTGCTTCTGTTACAGAAAATAATAAAGTAGAAATTAAAGGCACATCAAAAATTCAGGCATTGAAAGATGTTAACTTGCTCACCGTAGTTGCTCAGGGAGGGGATAACCTGGTTAATACTGATGGTGCAGTATTATCTTTATCTGCAATTCCTTATGCAGTTGATGTAGATGACGGTGGTGTTTTTAACAGTAATCGCACGGTCACTGTTGAAACAGATGCTGTTGTAGAAGCAGGTTTGAACAGCAGTAGCGTACTAAGAATCCGCTCACAAGTTTTGAATGGTGTGACAGGGATTGATGATGATTCGACGACGGGCACACCTAGTTCACGACTATTAACTGACTCGGAAAAAGTTGCTGAAGGTCTGGTTGATAGTTTTGGTGCCGCTTTAGATGTGCGATATGTCTATGAAATGCTCAATGCCGACGATATTATGTTTGGTGTGACTAACGATACACTAATAAAAGTAATTAGTGGTTTTAATACAGGTGGAGTTGTTGGGGAGACTTATCGCTATATAGGTAATAAGGATAAACTGGATCTGGCAGCTCAAGACTTTAGTTCTGGTGAATGGGATCATCTTAGTGTGCCTGAGCTTGATGAAGCTTTAGAGATAGAAAACCTGAATGTGGTCGGTAGTGATGTATTAAAGGATCTGCCTACTGCATTAAACGGACGCTTTTATGTGCTTAAACCGGCTGAACTGGATATGCCTGTTTTTACCATGCGCAATGTAGGAAATCTATTATTGCAACAGCGTGATGCTATTTTGGAGTATATGGCTAATCATGCGACAGATACTGAAGCATTAGCCCGTTATCAAATTCAGCTTGATGCTGTGAATGAAGATCTTGATGATTTAGGGTTATTAGGAACGGACACTGTTGAAAGTGATACTGGAGCCGATTTAGTAGTAGATACAGTCACAAAATCATTAGATGTTTTATTTCTTGAAGTTCCCAATATCTATGCAGCACCGGGTTCTATCTTTATCGATGCTTCAACAATCAATGTAACGGGTACATTAATAGCAAGAGGTGGTGCAGAAATCAATATTCTGAACGAAACGCCATTTACCATGACCACTGGTGATGCCATTATTGAAGATAACCGCCGCATTGCCATTATTAATGGGAGTTATATTGAACAGGCTGCAGGTCATGTTTATTTTAATAATGTTTCTCAAGACGGTGATGAGGCAATAGCAACAACAGGCATTACTATCATCCAACAGGTCAGTGCAACCATTGATCAATTTGGTATTGGTTTAGATACCGAAGCTTTAAACCGTATCAGTGCATTAGATCAAGATCTGTACATGGTGGGTGATACCATTAATGAAGACGGTGATATCTATATAGAAAATAAAGAAGGGAGCATCATCGTTACTGGGGAAATTAGAGGTGCATCGGTCACCATTATTTCTGCCAAGGACTTTTCACTGAACACCGATGGCTGGTTTCATACAGGTAAAGACCCCAGACAGTATATTGATTATGATATTGTCCGAGGCTGGATATTTTCTTTGGGCAGTGGTTCCACACGGACATTTAGCAATGATACGGATGTGGCAACATCGGCTTATACTATTAGAAACCCTGATGTTTTTGATTTCTTTAACCCCTATATTACAGTAGATGCTGAGGATCTCGATCTGGATGGTAATATCACAGCTAATACAGCTAAAATACTGGCAATGGGACAGATTACCATTACTGCTCGATATCTTAATGTTAATGGACTGATACAAAGTGGTGTCACTGAAATTAGTTTAACTATTGACCCGACCTTTAATCCAGGCAAAACTACAGCCTCCTTACAAGATGACAGAGGGAGAGCACTGCGAGGTGTCACTTTTGGTGACGGCGTGCCTGTTGATGCTTATTTTAAAGCAGAGGATGGTGGCTCGATAGTTGTTGAAGATATCGTGCCTACAGGCGGTAAAATTGTTATTGCAGGTCAGGTTTTTAGTACCGGTAATGGTGAACTAAGAGTTGCTAATGGCTATGCCGATGTCAATATTGTTAATCAAAGCAATTTTGATCTGATTCTTAATCGTATTGACCTAACTGAACCTAGAGTTGGCGAAATTATCATTGTCGATACTGCAAGACTGATTGATCCAGTAGGCAATGGTACAGTCCACGATTTTATCATTGCACCTTTGAAAACAGAATATGTATATAGTGTGGAAGGAAGCACGCCGACGGTAACAGAAATAGTCTCTTATGGTACCCTAGCTACCAGTTCTGCCGATGGTGTAGCCGCACTGGATTATCATTTACTTGAGCAGACCGCACATACTGATTTATCAACTATCAATTTTCAACCGCAGCAAGGGTTACATTATAGCTGGGTAGAAGGGCAAGAAAAAACCAATGTTGTTATCACAGTCTATGAAGATAAAAGCTTTAATCTGTTTGGTGGTGATACTGGCTTTGAGGATTGGTTGACGGCTGATACAAGTTACAAATCTAAACAAACCTATACGCGAGATACTTCTCCCTTGCTAGAATCAGAAGTGGTTGGTACTGTCAGTGATGGTTCAGCACCTTCTTATGCTGGGGATTTTGCATATACGATACGATATGTGGAATTAACAGATGATGATGTTGATGTTGTACCGGGGTTTACTGTAGTCAAGAAAGTCTCTGGCTCAGGTACTGGTGCTGATGGTACTCGGTATCGATATAAAGCAACTAGTCAACCCGCTTCATTGGTGTTGAGTAATGTGGATTATACCGGTGGTGCTTGGGAAGTTTATTCGGAAGGAAATTCGGATAATTTCGATTACGAAAGTGATTATAAAAATTACAGCATTTCTTCAAACACAGAAACCTCAGGTGGTGGTTGGTTACAGGAGAAAAAAACCACAACAACGTATACTGAAGTTATTGGTTTAACTGATTTTTACACGCATAGTTTACGAGCTGACGCACCCATTAAAGTCAATTTTGTTTTAGGTTCTGACAGACCCACCATTGATGTACGCAGTACTGGATTTGGAGATGTTTTCTTAGAAGGTAATATTGATAATGCCAATTTTGGACAGACCTTTTTTGATGCCACATTTGGCTCTGTGCTTTCTACAGACAGTGTCGGTATTTATGGTGTCGCCCCTCATGTTGAGTCTTTACTAGGTGAAGTAAAAATCAATGTAGAAGGTAACTTGAGTAGTGCTTTACATGTAACGGCATTTTCAGATATTGAGATTAATGCCATTTCACGGGATGGTAATCCAGCAGGGTTACTGACTGAACGTATAGAAAGTACAGTAGGTGATGTGGTTATCAGAGCTATAGGCGGTATTACTCAGGTGGCTGATAATGGTTCATTTATCCTGCGTCAACCGACAGCCACTGTCAATACCGGTGAGGATTTAGCTGTTACCACCACGCTGATTCAAGGTAATCAGGTTCATCTTTTTGCCGCTCAAGGCAGCATTGGTGGAAGCAGTTCTGATTTGCTCAATCTGAACAGTAATGTTTTGGGTACTGGCGGTTTAACAGCGATTGCAGATGGCGGTATTTATATCAATGAAACGGTAGGTGATCTGGTATTGCTGGAAGCAACTGATTGGGATGCTGCATTGGTTGGGTTATCCGGTGATTTGGGTGGTATTCACGTTATTTCGGGTGATGCCTGGTTAACCACAGTTTCTGGTTCAATTCTGGATGGTTATCTTGAAGAATATACCCCACCAACAGTGGAAGAATCAGCAGCAAGAGATGCAGATTTGGCATTGACTGGTGCGGCGGCTGAAGCGATTGCGTTAAATGCATTACACAGTCAAGAGCGGACTAGCACGGAATTATATCATTCCTATTGGCAGTCTTATCGCCAGGTTAGTCGTAATTTAGATGCTAATGATGAACGTATAGCTGATACTACTTATACTATTCAGAGTTTGAATACTACTGACAATACCCTGACTTTTTCAGCCGCACATAATTTGACTGTTGATGATTTAGGCACAGTGTTGACTTTTGTTGTTGACCCTAATGTCATAGCGACTGAAATCAACTTGTTTAATAATGAAGATTATTATATTGCTGAGATAATAGATGGAACGACCATTAAATTGGCAAGTAGTCGTTATGATGCGGCATTATCAGCGAGTCCAGAATATATTGAGATAGACTTAATTTCAGGTGATGAGAATGCAGTACTTGGTTTAAGTCTGATTAGGTACCAATGGGATACCCCTGTCGTTGCATATGATGCTGGTGATGTTAATGTGCCTGCACAGTTTAAAAGCATACATGATGATAGTAGTCTTTCTACAAACTATGATCCTGATTATGTGAACAAATTTACTCAAACTGAAATTGATGAATATATTGCCGCAAGAACCTTTGATGCAGCAGCGCTAAATAATCCTCTATCTGCTGCATTAATTCAAGAATTGTATCCAGAATTACCCGTGCCATCTGGTATTTCTGCAGCAAGCAGTGAAGGCGTGAATGTACAGGCCACTAATATTACTTTAATTGCAGGTGCACCAGATGGTGGCATTGGTAAAATTAATGAGCAGCTTAGCATTAATTTACAAACAGGTGAGTTTTCAGATTTAACATTGGCTGAACAAGAAATTTTAGCCAGAGCCGCAGTCGAAGATATTCTAGGTGTTAGCTATCAGATGTATCTTTACTCGGGTGATAGTGGCTCAGTGGATCTTACTGGAGAAACATTTTCAGGGCCAGAGTGGACGGCTATAGACATTGATCATTTTACTTCAAGTGATACTGGCTCAATTCTGGTTGAACACTCTGATGTGGTTTTGGTACAAAATGGTGAAGATTATGGTTTATATCGTTACAGATTAGGCAATGCCACTATTAATCTACAAGGACAAAATTATCAAAATCGCTTTGTCTGGGATGAGTTGGTATTGGATGGACGAAGCCATACTTTGAAACCATCGAATGGAGCTCAAACGCTGACCAAGGATGTTAGTATTGTTGCTGACACAAGTGTTATTTTGGATATCACTTTACAAAAATTTGATGATGTCGATATTGAAGCAACAGGCAATGTTACCGCGACTGCTGCTGATGGAATAGGGCTACAAACAACTGGTGAACTGAACATCAATAAAATCACTGCAGGTAGCTCTGCGCATAACAGCGCATCTGGAGGCGGAAATGTCCGCTTACGTGCTGGTGGCAATATTATTGACACTTATACGGGTTCTGTAGCTGCAATTAGTGCATTAGGTAATTTGATTCTAGTTTCAGATACTGCTTCAGTGTATGGTTTAGACCCTTCAACAGTCGCTGCGGAAGATTCTTTCCGTATTCAGTTAACCCCCGCTGGTGCATTCAGTGCAGAAATCCAGACGCGATTGAATGTATTGCAAGTTTCCGATGACATAGGCAGTAATCCAGTTAATGATTTGTTTGTTTCACGAGTCGATGGTGGCGGTAGCGGTGATATTGTTATAGAAACAGAACAAGGAAAAATTGTTGTCGGCAAGGTTTTACGTGCAGATACGGTAACCTTAACGGCAGAAGCGTCTATTGAAGATTATTTTGATGACGATGATATACCAGTAGCCAATATTTATTTTGTTAACAAGGCCTATTTGATTTCAGGTGGACAAAGTGGACAGAACAGTAATTTCATTGAAGTTGAACTGAATGAAGAATTAAATACAACCTCCCAAGGGGATATATTCATCAACAGTCTGAGCGATGTTTTTGTCCGTTATCTAGAGTCAGTTGATGGTGATGTGACATTGCTTGTTGCAGGTAATGTCTATGTGGATACCATTAAGGCCGATACAAGCACAGGTAATGGTACCGTCATTATTGATACAGAATTAGGGATTTTTGACTGGAATCAAGATGAAACGACGGCTCCTGTTAATAATATTACCGCAAAAAATCTCATCTTCAAGTCCGTCACAGGTGTTGGGACAGATGTTGACTCGCTGGAAACACAGGTACAATTTTTAGAAGCCGAAATTTCTGCCGGGGGTATCTGGTTGGATAATACCGGTGATCTAGTCATTGGCGGAATCACCATCGACGTAAGTAAAGTCAATAGCTTGGTTATTGATGGACGAAATACGCTAACGGGCATTTCAGCACAGGGCACCATCAATATTTCAGCATTCAGTGACATCACCATCAATGAAACCATAGACAGTGCTAATGGTCCAGTTTTGCTGGATGCTTCTGAAAATATCTATGTCAATGCCGGTATTACCAGTGGTGGTGGCATTATCACTCTATTGGCTGATGGCGATATTATCTTTTCTGCGACAGGTTTTATAGATAATGAAACGGGTGATGCAACCATTACTTTAGCGGCTGATGCCAATATTTATGGCACAGATGCAGTCAATGATGGCTTTATCACCATGGCAGATGGTTCTTATGTTGATGCCACTGATGGTTTTATTGATATAGATGCCTATGGTGATATTCGCTTGAGTCATATTCGTACCAGTACCGAGGTTGATGTTAATTCACAAGTGGGTGGCATTCTGGATAATGGTGATTCAGATGTGGAAATCAGCGCAGCAGATGTGCAATTGTTTGCACATGGCAATATAGGTACTGATACTAACGAACTGGAAACAATTATTAGCCAGTTAGAGGCTATCAGTACAACAGGAGGCATTTTTATTGATGACCAAGGTGGTTTAACCATTGGTGGTATTGGTTTAATTGCTCCTTCTGCATTGAGTAGTGTTGTAAACGGTTTATTCGCACGCCAAAGAATAAGAGTGACTACTACTGGCTTTATGCGAGTAAAAGAAGATGTAGAATCAACGGATTCAGATATTGAATTACATGCAATTGATTCAGCCCTAGTGACGTTATTGGATGGTGGTGAGTCTGGTTTATATTTCACAGCAGACGATGGTAGTGATGGAGATGAAGATTTTACTCTGATTGATAGTGCGACTATTTCTGCGGCAACCGATATTCGTTTATTTGCTGGGGATGATATTTTATTAGAACAAGATACAACAGTTGTATCGGGTGTATCTATTGCTATTGTTGGTGATTATGAGCGTGAAGCAGCTAGTAACTATGATTTGGGTACAGGTACAAGAATAGATTTACAAGGCAATTTAGAATCAATAACAACACTGATCGCTGGGCAACGTGATGATGATATTATCCATGTAAAATTACAATCATTGATTGGCCATACAACTATTCGAGGTGATCAATTAGCCGAATGGACACGTGAAACCTCTGCAACATTATCAGGCGAAGATTTAATTATTATTGATCATCTACCTGATTTAATCACAGAACATGATAGACCGAATCATTCGGCAACTGCACAAGCAACAGATGATATTGTTCGCGATACGCTGGATATAGATGGACAAGGAAAAACCGATAATTATCTGATTAATATCAGCAGTGGCAGAAGCAGTTACATTATCAATATTCACGATACTGGCGCACCGGATGATGGCGCCGATATCTTAACCGTTGAAGGCACAGATATTGACGATGCTAACAATGCTTCAGGTGATGATGTCTTCTTATTACGTAAGCACTTTATTGCTTATTTATCGGAATTAACTGAAGCAGAGAAAGCAGCTTCAGACGGTGCAATATTTGATTTTGCTGTAGAACGCATTAATTATGATCAAAGCATTAATGGCCGAGTGCGTATTAATGCGGGGCAAGGTGATGATGAGTTTTATGTCGATGACAATAGCTCAATAACTACGCTGGATGGTGGGGAAGGTAATGATTTATTTCAGTTTGGGCAAGTGTTTGGTAGTAACCCTAATGGTTGGGTTTATGCCGATTCAGGTCTAGGCATAGATGTTCGTAGTGTTGCTGATGATATAGATAATATTGATTTAACTTCAAACAGTGATGATATTCAATTAAAACTCATTACAAGAGGTTGGTTAAGCAATGGTATCACCTTACCAACTGTAGCCTTTGGTGGTGAAGGCCAAGATACTTTTAATGTCTATAGTAATAAAGCCTTATTGCGTATGGAAGGTGAGCAAGGTAATGATAACTTTGTAATCAGAGCATTCATTGCTAAAGACGATATTATCGCTAATGGTGGTGGCGATGATGACCAGTTTGAATACAATATTAATGCCCCTGTCAGTATTAATGGTGGAGAAGGCTTTGATACGGTTGTTGTGATTGGTACCGAAGAAGCTGATGCTTTTATTATTACCGAAGACGGTGTGTTTGGTGCTGGACTTACTGTGCAATTGGATGGTGTTGAAGAATCACTGGAAATAGATGGGCTTGAAGGTGATGACGAATTCTTTATTTTAAGCACCCGCGATAATGTAATTACGACTGTTATCGGTGGATTAGGCAGTGATTTGTTTTCTATTGCTGGCGATGTCACCAGCGATATTATTAGTCAATCACTAGGTGGTCGCTACGGTGTGATAAATCATGGTGCAACTAGTGACGATACAGATTACGAGAAATTATTGGTTGATGGTATTCAGTTAATCATTGCAGATCCTCAACAAGGTCTAGTAGTGATTGATGAAGGTGCTGATGATCATACTCGAATCATAGAAGATAATGGCAGTGTTGATTTTTATGATATTTCATTTGCGGTACTTGCAGATGATCTTGATAGTAGTTCTACAGTAGTTTATCTAACCGTTTCTGCTGCAATGTCCTCAACTGCTGATAAACGCAGAGATACAAGGGCAATCACAGAAACCTATGGCCCACATGAAGCAGAATCTTTGTTGGTTTCATTGGATTATGATGCGTCGACGGGTATTGGTACATGGGTTTCCTCTGCAGTACTAACCTATGATGCAGCAACAAACTGGGATAGCAGTCAACGAGTCTATGTACAAGCATTACATGATGATGCTATTGAAGGTGAGCGCAAGGTAATGGTTAGCCATAGCTTGCAAGTGGAGAGTGATTCTGAAAGTGATATTGCTTTGTTCACCAATTCAGAAACCGGTGAAACCATTGCAATCTCCAATGTTGAAGTGCAATTACTGGATGATGACTTAGGTACATTATTATTTGAAGAAACGGATAATGCTACGCAAGTACTTGAAGGTAAGAATATTGTTGATATAAATGGAGATACTGTCAGCACAGCAATTGAGGATAGCTATGATGCATGGCTTTCTGTACAGCCAACACATGATGTCACGGTGGTTCTGGACTATGACAGCCAGATTGAAGTTTATGATCATAATGGTAATTTGATTACTGAATTGACATTTACTAAGGATAACTTTGCAGATAAGCAAACGCTTACTATTAAAGCTGTTGATGACGTTATTTCAGAAAATAAACTGACGTCACGAATCACTCATCATTTTAGTAGTGATGACCCTATTTATAATGCAACATTAATTGATAATGTAAAACTGGGGCCGGTACCTGTTGAATTAGATGTCAAAGTGATTGATGATGACTCTCCTAGAGTATTGGTGACTGAGTCAGGTGGTTCAACTAAATTAGTTAAAGGTTTGTCTGGTGATGATTATTCATTGCGTTTAACACAAGCGCCGGATGCGGATGTTACGGTTAATTTATTTCCTGACGGACAAACTTTTTATCCTGCAGGTGCTTTGAATAATGACCGAATCAATATTAATGACGTGGGAAGACTGCTTTCAACCACGGTTGATATTATTGACGCAGGCTCAAATGGCTTACTAGATACTATTACCCGTCATACCGGTAGCTGGATTGAAGATGGTTTCTCTATCGGTGATGAAATTACCCTGCAGGATAATTTACAACCTGATTTGAATACAGACCTTGCTAGTTTGTCGTTCACGATTAAATATCTTGAAGATAAAATTATTACGCTAGAAAGTAGTAGTGTCACATTACCAGTTAATTTTTACTGGACAGTTGATGAAGAGCCTACAACCATTCGATCTAGTTTTGAGATTAATATTGTTGGCACAGATGTAACACCTGAGTATAACGCTTATGTCAATTTGGCTAATAATGCATCAGAAACGCGTGATCGCATAATTCGTACGGATGGTGGTAATTGGTTAACAGACGGCTTCCGTGTTGGCACTTTATTTGAAATGGATGGTACTCAATATAAAGTCAATGAAGTGACTGATATTAGTATTACCTTAACACTGGATGGTGAATTAACGACCGTACAGGATCATGATGTCAGTATTCAAAGACAAGCAACTTCAATTACATTCACAACAGATAATTGGTATTTGCCAGTTAATCTAAAAATAGAAGTGGATGAAAACTTTATCGTAGACCCTAATAAACAATTTGTACGCTCTGAACCCGTAAGAGAACACCTTGTTGCTCAAGTACAAGGGCCATTAATTATAGAAGGCGGTGTTGCTGAAGGTAAAGATCGTTCATTGCGTACAGCAGTTGTGTTACCTACTGAGCATACCGAAGCCCCGATTGATATAACAGTTAATACCGATGAAACCGAACAAGCGGATCGATTGAATGTGTTTAATGATTCCAGTACTTCGGATGACACTGGTCTTCTGTCTTCCATCTATTTACGTAATGAGTTGTTCTTATTAGGTGATGTGGATAATGGTATTGATCCAGTTAAATTGTCTGGTTTGGGGATGGGTAAAGAGGCCTTGGTTTCTACTGCTTCAATGACACTGGCTGCGTCAACAGTTACAAGAAATGATAGTTTCTTATGGCATGATTTAGGTTTCCGTGTCGGTCAATATCTGCAAATTGACAGTGCAAATGATGCAGAAGATGGCTTATTTGAAATTGGATTGATTGAAGACGGTGTTTTGACTTTAATTAATGCAAATTTTGGTACTTCTCATTCTATTCATATAACAGCAAGCGTTGATGGATTAACTTCAGATACTAGTATTGCCCAAGATGGTTCTGAGCTGATTAATATTCCATTTGGTATTATCTTCGATGATATTGAAATTACCGATATTTTGTTAGGTAAAGGTAATGATCGCCTAGATATTGACGCAACTTCACAAGGCACATTTGGTGCTGAAGATTATGTTGTGACTGTGGTTCACGGTGGTGGAAATACAGTGATAGCCTCTGAATCTGAACTTGAGTTTAGTGGTAGTACATTAACCAGAACTGATAATATCGATTGGTCTACATTAGGTTTTAAAGTTGGCCGTTATCTGAATATTGCTGAAACAATAGCTAATCAAGGTGGTTTATTTGAAATTACTGCGATTCAAGGTTCAGTCATTACTTTAGCATCAGCTGCTTTTACTGCTGAAACAGCAATAGTCAATGTCCATGTTGATGGTGATATGGTTAAAGTCACTGGTAATGACTCACCATTAGTTGTTTATGGTGACACTTCTCAAGATGGAGCACGTTACGACTCTGATCCGGGCGAAGGTATCTTTACTGGTAATGCTTTATTCTTCCCAGAACATGGCAATGACATAATTGATGCTTCTGCATCTGATTATGGCGTGACAATCTATGGTGGTCGAGGAAATGATCTGCTTATCGGTAGTCAGGCTGGTGATCAATTAGCGGGTGGCTCAGGCGATGATAGAATTCTAGGCCAAGCAGGAGATGATCATATTTATGGTGATTCTGGCTTTAATTTGGATTATGAGGTGGTTAAAGATGAAAATACCGATGCGGCTATTGTTACTCGTTTATTAACAGTTCCAACAATTAATGAAAGTCATATTTTAACCTCAGATGCCGTGCTAGGGACGGTGACTGAAAATGATATTGATTTTGAAGTGACAACAGGTGTCATTGCCGCAGGTAAAGATACAATTTTTGGCAATGAAGGCGAAGATATAATTTTTGGTGATCATGGCGAAATCCTAATACAAGTTGATGGAACATCTGAGAGACTACTTCAAAGTAACTTAATTACTTTTATCGGTACCGTCGAACCTAGCAATGGTGATCAAGATATTATCGAAGGTAATGCAGGAAGTGACCGTATATTGGGTGGTAATGCAGGTGATGACATTAAGGGCGGCGAAGGGCGTAATATTGTCTTAGGCGATCTCGGTTTTATTGATTACGTAATTGCTGACATTGATGATCTAGCTGACATTGATCTGATTGAAAGTACTGATATCAATATCGGGGGTGACGATACTATAACGACTGGTTCGCTAAGTGACATTATCTTTGGTGGTTTTGGTAATGACCTGATCCATGCTGGGCAGGGCGACAACAATATTGTTATCGGTGATCATGGTCGCATTCGTTCTGCGGAAGAGATGGGGGCCGATCAGTTGACAGTAACGCTGGATGGTCACGCCATCACATTGGGTCGTATAGAAACGATCTCTCCTGAGATTGGTGGTGGTAAAGATACCATTACCACTGGTGTTGGTCGTGACATTATTCTTGGTGGACTTGACGATGATAAAATCTTTGCTTATGGCTCACTCACGCTTGTTGATGGCTCTGTTGTGGTGAACCCAAAGGATGAAGCTATTGATAATAAAAACTTGATAATTGGAGATCATGGCTTTGTAGATTATGTCAGTGAGGATGGTGATGCCAGTGATATTGATCGAATCTGGTCGACTCAGGAAGAAAATTTTACACTGGGTGGAGATGACTTGATCTATACCGGCGAACAGAACGATATAGTTATTGCTGGTAGCGGTACTGATGAAATTCATGCTGGTAATGGTGTTAACCTAGTTATGGGGGATAGTGGTCGTTTAACTTCGGCCGTGGTTGATGATCCTCAAATATGGTCGGCGCATGATTTTACATTGGGACTGGTACAAACAACGGGTTGTGAAGATGATGGTCACGAAACTATTATCACAGGTAACCAGAATGATGTTGTTCTTGGGGGTATTGGTGGTGATTTTATCTCTACTAATGGAGGCAATGATATTGTCATTGGTGGTCACGGTATTATTGGTTATGCTGATACAGAAATTGATGGCGTACTGGTATTTGAAGATCCAGATGCAATTGATGATGTAACAGTCATTGACTTCTTGGCAACAGATTATGCTCCAGGGGATGATGAGATCATCGGTGGCAGCGGTAATGATATTCTGCTCGGTGGTGGTGGTCGTGATCGATTGATTGGTAATGAAGGTAATGATCTAATTTTTGGTGATCATGGTGAGATTGAAGGTGACTTGAACCCTGATAATGGCTTCCATTTGCCATTGATTGATTTACAGCCTATGTTCCGCTTTACCTCAATCAGCACAGCAGAATTAGTTGAAGGGCACGGATGTGTTCATTTTAATGGTGATTTACTAGGGGATGATGACTACATTGAAGGTAACGATGGAGAAGATATCCTTGTTGGTGGCCAAGGCTCTGATGCTATTTTGGGTGGACAAGGTGATGATGATATAGCCGGGGGGCATGCTCTAGGTGGCTATGGTATTGAAGCTGATGGGACTTTAACTCCCGTTGCAGAGCTTGTACTTGAGTCAGTAGCACAAGGTTATGATCAAGGCGATTTTATTGATGCGGGTAGTGAAAATGATTTAGTGGCAGGTGATAATGCCCGCTTTGAACGTCGTCCAGATTCGCTGAGTGAACGTATTCGTGTTCTTAAAAATACAGCGATTTATGGTGAGACTATAAGTAGTGTTGAATATACAGATGGTCTGGTTCAGGTTACTGAAGCATCACAATTTAACCCAACAGATACTGTTGCCAGAGTTGTTCAACTATTGGCCCATTCAGATTCTGATGAAATAAATAATAGTCCAAGTCATGGCGATGATTATATTGCTGGTGGTTCAGAGGATGATCTGATCTTTGGCCAGTTAGGTGACGATATAATACAAGGTGATGGTGCTATGGTTATGAGTTCAGTTATCACCGCTGAAGATCATGGTTATCAAATGGGGCAGGTGCTTACTACTGGTGAGACAGTCATTGTTCAAGATGCAAACCGTTATAACTTGATGAGCTCTGTAAGTGCGACTCGTGATACAGATGGTAATTTGATAGTGAATGCATCCACTGAAGACTCAACAGATGGTGATGATTACATTGAAGGTAACGGTGGTAACGATGTAGTCTTTGGTAATCTTGGTCAAGATGATATCGTCGGCGGTAGTTCAACATTATTTGGCTTGGCAGGTGATGAAACGTTAAGACCAGACGGCGAAGACTTTATCTTTGGCGGTGCAGGTCTTGATTTAGAGCGTAATAACGAAGGTGATTTAAGTGCCGAAGGTCATGTGCGTGATGCGGATGTTATCGTGGGTGACAATGCCAATATTTATAGGTTAATCGGTGTTAATAACACGGCAACAAATAACTTTTTAATCTTTAACTATGATGATCCAATAGCAAATATTTATGAAGGCAATGGCGGTGGATATAGTGCAAGCTTGCGAATCATTCCTCGAGCAGTTGAACACATAGATTACACAGAAGGCGGCCCTGATTTTGACGCTGCGGCATTGAATGATAATGGTGCAAGTGATGAGATTCATGGTGAGTCGGGTGATGATCAAGTCTATGGTCAAGTTGGTGACGATGTGTTGTATGGCGAAGGGCAAGATGATGATCTCATCGGTGGTTGGGGTAGCGATATAATTTTTGGTGGCACTGGCCGTGATGGCATATTGGGTGATGATGGACGTATCTATACTAGCCGTAATACTGCACCTGATGATAAGTTTGATAGCTCCTTGTCGGAGTCTTTATATAACATAGCTAAAGTAAGCGAAACTTATATTGCAACGCCAGGACGTATGCAGGAAGCAATCATTAATATCACCGGCGAGTTGAAGAAAACAGTCAACTTAACACCGTTTAATGTAGATCCGGATCAGCAAGCCTTATTTGATCCTGCTTATGCCGATGATATTATTTTCGGTGGTTGGGATGATGACTTCTTACACGGTGGTGCGGGTGATGATGCTATTTCAGGTGCAGAAGCCATTGTAGATGGAGCTGTTGTTGTCTTTCCTGAAACAGCGACAGGTGATTATTTACCTGATGCTGAACGGGCTGACGGTATTGTTTTAAGGTTTGGTTATGATCGTCCTTTAGTTGTTTCAAAAGTTGAGGCTGAATTAGGTTTTGGTATTCGTGTATTAGGGTTTGATGCTTATAAGGCCGAAGAATTTGCTCACTACAATGAATACTTTCCGCTTAATAAAATCTATGTAAACGAATCAACAAATACATACGACTTTAGTGGTACTGATTTTTTCATGAACTTTGACTCACAAGATGGTCGCGTTGTTGTTGATGCCTTTGATGTCAATACAGGTAATCAAATTCATACTGATGGCTTTGATCGCATATTTGGAGATTTGGGTAATGATGTAATATTTGGTGGTACAGGCAATGATCATCTCTATGGTGGTTACGGTAATGATTATTTACAAGCTGATGATGAGCTAGCAACATTTGGTGATAATGCCGATGACAATCGTATACCTGATGGCCCGCAAGTAACTTATGAAGACCGAGCGCACGGTGGTGCTGGGCGTGATGTGTTGATAGCTAATACTGGCGGCGATCGCTTAATTGATCATGTGGGTGAGTTTAATAGCTACTTAGTACCTTATGCACCTTTTGGAGCAGCAACGGTTAGTCGTACTTTACAACCTCAGTTAATGCAGTTTATGTATGACCAATCAGCCAGTGATGGAGCAGATTCAACACGAGCAAGTAATCGTATAGATCCATCAACAGGGTTACTAGTTAATGACACAGGCAGTGATCCACTACGCAACGGAGAGCCAGAGGGCGAGCTAGGTCTAGTATTGCAAAAAGATGCCGACTGGAAAGATCAAACCGGTGCTCCTGATGATCCACAAGCAGGTAATATTCCTGGTGGACGTAGGGATGTATTACGTGGAGCAACTTTTAATCAAGGTAAAACTGATAATTTTCTTGTTGATAGTGGTAGCTTTACCGCTACAGCTGGTCGATTAGAAGTTGCACCTGAAACGTTAGGCGATGATGCGGTAGCCGTATTTGTAGTTAATGAATGGGTGCCAAATTATTTTGAAATCCAAGCAACTATTAATGCCGGTAAACCGATCCAAGGGTATAAGTCTAATGCTTATCTGATTTTTGATTATCAGTCTAAAACCGATTTTAAATTTGCTGGTGTCAACATGTCTAATGATAAATTAGAGATGGGCTATCGTGATGTTAATGGTTGGCATGTGGTTGAGCAGACTAATTCACGTTTAAAACCAGATCGGGACTACGATGTGTTATTAGCTGTAAATGGGACTGTAGCTACATTAGTGGTTAATAATAAAGATGTTTTTACCCATGTGTTCTCACCTCGTGTTGATCCTGATGGATTTTTGTATGGCTTGAATGCGGGTATGGTTGGAATAGGCGCTAATAACTCAATAGCGCGGATTGATAATGTTGCAGTACAAATCTTACCCCCTGAACTTACATTAGAAGATAGCGATGATTTTTCTGATCAAGTAGCTGATTTATTTACCGGAACAGAAGTGGGTAGTTGGCTAATAACTAGCAGTGGAAATGGTAATAATGCTTCTTATAATTATAGCCCTACTGTCGAGCCTCAAGCGGGGTTTGCTAGTAGCACAACAGATCTTCGTATTGGATCAAGCTATTTACTACGCCTTGATACAACGCTACAAACAGAAAGTCTAGCGGGTGTTATTTTTGATCAATATGGAAAATCTGAATTTAAATTTGCAGGAGTTGATGCAACAACCGGTGACGTCGTAGTTGGACATCATACTAAAAGACAAGGGTGGGTTATTGATGCAACTCAAGCGATAGGTATTATGGCTGGCACTGATTATGACCTGACGGTAACAGCAAAAGGTAATACTGTGAGTGTGTTGCTCAATGGTATGACTGTTTTAGGCTATGCATTTAATGCGGTGACTGTGGATGGTGGTTTTGGTTTATTTTCACAAGACAATAATACCAAATTTGCCAGTGTGACTGTTGCTACAGATGATCCTGCACATTTACCAGATACCAATGGACAAGCTTTATTAGCTGAAAATTTGATTAATGTGGGTGTAGCTAAAGATTTACATCAAAATCAATTGAATAGCATTGCGATTGCTGCAATAGATCGTTGGGAACAATCGGGGCTGGTTGATAATAAATCATTAGCGAAACTTGATTTAGTTAGCTTTAATCTTGCCGATTTACAAGGTCAATTATTAGGGCATTCAATAGATGATACTATTACTGTGGATATCAACGCTGCTGGTCATGGTTGGTTTGTAGACAGTACACCAGATCAAGATGATGAATTTCATCAATATTCAGAATCAAATACCAGTGGTCTTGCTTATGTGAATAGCGAAGCGTATAACCATATGGATTTACTAACCGTAGTGAGCCATGAAATAGGTCATATCCTAGGTTTTACACATGGGGATAGTGAATTGATGAATGATACGTTGAATACTGGTGTTAGGATTGTACCGCTTGCTAACACTGTTTTAGATTCTATCGTAACTAGCCATAGTGATCTTAACCCAACAGCAGCAGTTGAAAGTAAAAGTTTTGCTCAGAAACTTAAAGAAAAACTGACTGACTTTGGCAATTTTAAGTTTTTTGATGAAACAGGAGGCTTTAATGAGTATAAAGCCGAAGAAGAGGTTAAGGAAGAAGATGAATTTTTAATGTTCTCTCATATAGAGAATGCTGAAGATAAAGCAGTAAGATCTCCGCGTTATGAATTAAATGAACAACATAATGATGAAAACAGCGAATTATTTGTACTTGCGGATGAGAATAACAAGGAAGAAGGTAGAAAAAACATGAAAACAAGCGCATTAATTGATTGGAGTGCTTTGGACGATGAGTAAAGTATTTTGAAATAACTGATACTATTTATGGGTAAACAGAAACTTTTATGTATTATTGGTTTTTTCAAGACTAAAGAAAATGATTTTTTAATAGTATCAATTAAACAAGAGGAAAAAGAATGTCTACACAGTTACTTATATATGAACGTGCGGAACCCATTAATAAAAAGAAACACAGTGAGTGGTCAGTTAAGACAGGAAGTAATTATGATTTTGCAAAAAACATAAACTCAGTTCCATTAACTGCCGTAGAGTTCCCTAGTGCTGCCTCAGAATACAGCATTATTTTTGCTGGAAATGAAGAGGCGGTAATGCCTGCAGTGATATTAGGCGTTCGTGACCAAGAAAACTTATACTTGTCAGATGATGGGAAATGGAATAGTAAATATATTCCTGCCTTTTTAAGACGTTATCCCTTTGTTTTCTCAGGCAGCAAGGATGCCAAACAATTTACACTGTGCATAGATGAAGAGTTTACTGGCTGTAATCAAGAGGGTAAAGGCGAACGCTTATTTGATGCTGATGGAGAACAAACACAATACCTTAAAAGTGTCTTGAATTTTTCTAGTGAATATCAAGGACAGTTTAACCGCACCCAAATGTTCTGCAAAAAACTAAAAGAATTGGATTTGTTAGAGCCCATGCAAGCACAAATCACTTTACCTAGTGGTGAAAAAATGAATTTGGGTGGCTTTCAAGCGGTTAACCGTGAAAAATTAAAAGCATTGACTAATGAGCAATTAGGCGAATTAGCAAAAACAGATGAATTAGAACTTATTTACCTGCATTTGCAATCTATGAGAAACTTTAATGCCATGATTAATAAAGTTTCAGGTAAGGATGTCACTTCAGAAACAGAAGCCTCTGAGGATTTTGCTAAAAGCCCTAAAGAAGGTTTGCATTAAGTAGTTGTTTGAAAAACCCTCACTTCCATAGTTTTGTATGGGAATGAGAGTTTTTCATATTAAGCCTTATTTCACAACATTTACTGAAGTTTAACGTTGTTGCTATGCTCTTTGTTTTAATGATAATTAGAAGAATTAAAGCTAGTTTTGCTAGGTTTGAAATGGAGATATGATATTTCTATAAATAGTAAGGCACTTAGCGACCAAAATCTGGTAGACAATATTCGATCTGCTGAACCCATTAGTCAGGAAATGGTGGATGAGTACTACCGACGCTGTATTTCAATATATTTAAACTTTATTGGTATTCACTGGCATACTGGCTTCTATTTAGATGACAATAAAAATATTTCGCCAGTTGATCAAAACAGGATGACACGATGTATTGCTGAGTCAATTGATCTCAGTCAGCAAGATAGAGTGTTGGATGTAGGCTGTGGTATCGGTGGAACGGCTTGTTATTTGGCGAAAGAATATGGTTGTATGGTGAGTGGACTCACTCCTGTCGAAACTCAAAGGGAAACTGCTTTTGAGCTTATTTCTAAATTTGGAGTTGAAGACCGAGTCACTATTGATTTGGGTCATGCCTCTTTATTACCTTATCCCGATAATAGTTTTGATGTTGTATTGTTCTTTGAATCACCTTGCCACTTCCCTGATCGTAAAACATTTTTTAATGAAGTTTTTAGAGTTTTGAAGCCAAATGGCAGAATGGCAGGTGAGGACTGGTTGGCGACTGATTTAATCAGTAAAGACATGCTTAAAAAATGGATTCAACCGATCTGCAAGACATGGGCAATACCTATGTTAGGTACTGGTAGGTGCTACCTTACACAATTTGAGAACGCCGGTTTTGTTAATAACCTGTATGTAGATATGCAGTCGGAAATATTGCTAAGTAAGGGCTTTTCTGTGACAGAAACACAACAATCACAACTACGTGAGGAGATTCAATCTTGTCAGAGCCCGCTTCTTGAGCTTACGCTGGAAGGGCTTTTAAGTCTTGGTCAGGCAGTGGCAGCAGGTGCATTTACAATTGGTAGATTTATTGCGCATAAGCCTGCCTAAAACATGCGAGGAATAGGATGAATAAATTGTAAGTAGTTGTTGCTATATATCAAGTTAAACAGAATGAGCTTGGTTTTGATAATATGAAGTTTTTTACAGGTCATTATTAATAATAAATTTACATGGAAAATAGTAAGGCTGAAGTAAAACCTGATAATCGTAATGAAAGCCGAATTCCCGTGGAATCAGGGACTACTGTTATTATTCACAGTGGTGAACGAGAAATTATCGGCACTATCGAAGATAAATCAGAAGGGGGATTAGGTATTAAAATCCCTGAAGCATCTAAGCAGTTTTTACAGCAAAACACCATGTTGACAATGACTTATAGCATGCCTTATGGCTTGGTGAGTCAGTCTGCACAGGTTTGTTGGAGCAATTCTGATAAAGCTGGTGAATTAACAATAGGCACCAGTTTCCTTGAGGCTGAAGATGGTTTTCAAACTGACTATCAAAAGTTGTGGAAAAATTTTATTGATGCCGAAAAACTGGAAGATGCAGCACGTTTTTGGTTAAGTCTTCAATCAGCAATGATCAGTGGTGTTACTCGAGGTGTTGTGGTGTTGGGTAAACCAGAAAGTGAAGCTTATTCACCCGTTGCATTTTGGCCTGAAGGTCAAAGCGGTGCTATCGGTTTAACAGAGGTTGCAGAATTAGCTTTACAAGAAAAGCGTGGTGTTTTGCGCGATGAAGGCCAGGTTAATAAGGAACTTGATCTTCGGGTTTGTTATATCGGTTTTCCCTTGATGCTGGAAGAAAAAGTATATGGCGTGGTAGCTATTGAAATCGCCGTCCGGCAAGAGAGTTTGATGCGTGCAGTGATGCGTCAATTACAATGGGGAGCTGCATGGATTGAGCTATTTATTCGACGTATTGAAGGTAAAAAATATACACCGGAAAATCAGCAACTAGTTACTGTTTTAGAATTAATAGCAACCAGCTTACAGCATGAAAAATTTCAAGCTGCAGCGACAAGTGTTGTTACCGAACTTGCTACATTGCTGGAGTGTGAGAGAGTTAGTATTGGCTTTCTTAAAGGTAAGTATATGCAAGTTGAAGCGCTATCGCATAGTGCTGATTTTGCCAAAAAATCTAAGCTGGTTCAAGGTTTGGGATTGGCGATGGATGAGGCAATGGATCAACAAGCTTCATTGATCTTTCCTGCCTATAACGGTGATACCGTAAAAATTCTTAAATGTCATGAAAAACTCATACAAGATCAAGGTACTGGCAGTGTTTGTTCTATTCCTTTGAGTAATAATAGCGAAGTATTTGGCGCTCTAACTTTGGAGAGAGCAAAAGGACAATTATTTGTAAAAAATACAGTAGAGTTATGTGAAACTATTGCCTCTCTGGTTGGACCAATACTGGAGGCTAAACGTAAAGAAGATCAATGGCTGATAACAAAATTTGGTTTATCACTAAAAAGTTTTGTTTTAAATTTGATAGGTCCTGCTCATGCAGCACTTAAAGTAACCACTTTTCTCTTTTTATCCGTGCTGTTGTTTTTTTCCGTGGCTGTTGGTGATTTTCGCATTACTGCGGATACCTCTCTTGAAGGTTCTATTCAACGTGTGATTGTAACCCCTTTCGATGGCTTTATTAGCGAAGCTTATGTGCGAGCAGGGGATGTAGTTAAGAAAGATAGTCCTTTAGTAACACTGGACGATAATGATCTTATTTTGGAAAGAGCTAAGTGGGATAGTCAGAAAGCACAATATTTAAAAGAGTATCGTGATGCCTTGGGTAAATCAGAACGTAGTAAAGTAAGTGTATTAAAAGCACAGTTGAGCCAAGTTGATGCTCAGTTGGCTATGGTAGATGCACAATTATCCCGAATACGGGTAAATGCTCCCTTTGATGGCATTATTGTTTCTGGAGATTTAAGTCAATCCTTAGGTTCTCCCTCTCAACGTGGTGAGGTTTTATTTGAAATTGCGCCCTTGGAGGCCTATAGGGTGATTCTTGAGGTTGATGAACGAGATATTTCTGTTATTAAAATAGGACAGACTGGTGAATTAGTTTTAACAGGACATAGTGACAAGGTGATAGTTTTCAAAGTGAATAGTGTGACACCTGTATCAGAAGTTAAAGAAGGTCGTAATTATTTTAAAGTGGAAGCAATATTAGATCAGAAAATTGACTTTTTACGTCCCGGGATGAAAGGTGTCGGTAAAATTTTGATTGGTGAAAGACATTTAATCTGGATGTGGACTCGCCCCTTTGTTGATTGGTTACGCCTGTCCTTATGGACGTGGTGGCCGCAAGGGTTATAGCTTTAGGAAGCAATTATGGCTGATTCAATGTTTAGTTCTTCTTGGTATCGTATTGCGGGACTAAAACCTCGACTGAGAAGTCATGTGCAGATTTCTAGACACCACTACCGAGGACAGTTGTGGTATGTCTTACAGGATCGCTCCAGTAGTCAAAATCATCGCTTTACGCCCGAAGTCTATTTTGTTTTATCGTTAATGGATGGTGAACGGAATTTTCAGGCGATTTGGAATTTGTCATTAGAACAGTTAGGTGATGATGCACCGACTCAGGATGAAATGGTTAAGTTATTGGGGCAATTGCATAGCAGTGATTTGTTGTTATGTGACGTTTCTCCTGATACCTTAGAACTTTTTCAGCGCTTTGAAAAAAAACAAAAAGTAAAATGGAAACAAAAGCTTTCCAGTCCTTTGTCTATTCGATTACCATTATGGGATCCAGATGACTTTCTTGAGCGTTGGCTGTTTTTAATTCTTCCTTTTGCCGGCTGGTTAGGGAAAGTTATTTGGATGACAGTCATTATCATCGCAGTGGTTCTCACCGCTTCAAATTGGCCTGATTTATCTAAGGGCGTTGCCGACCGTATTATGGCACCTAGCAATTTATTTTTGCTGTTTTTTATTTATCCAGTGGTCAAATTTTTTCATGAGATGGGGCACGCTTTTTCGACCAAAGTCTGGGGTGGAGAAGTGCATGAAATGGGTATTATGCTATTAGTTTTTATGCCTATTCCTTATGTTGATGCTTCCAGCTCTTGGTCATTTAGAGATAGAAAAAAGCGTATTGTCGTTGGTGCAGCAGGGATGGGGGTTGAGTTGTTTTTGGCTGCCCTAGCTTTATTTGTTTGGTTAACTGTTGAACAAGGAATAGTGCGGGCTATTGCATACAATGTTATGTTGATTGGCGGAGTTTCAACTTTGTTTTTTAATGGTAACCCCTTATTACGGTTTGATGGTTATTATATTTTTTCTGACTTGATTGAAATACCTAACCTCTCAAGTCGAGCTAATAATTATATTGGCTATTTATTTCAGCGTTACTTTTTCTCTGTGCAATTAAATTCGCCGGCATCAAGTACCGGTGAAAAAGTCTGGTTTATTTGCTATGGCTTGGCTTCATTTGTTTATAGGATGTTAATTAGTTTTACTATCATTCTATTTGTTGCCGGAAAGTTCTTTTTTATGGGGATAATCTTCGCCTGTTGGGCTGTTTATTCCATGATTGTATTGCCTGTATTCAAACAACTTAAATTTCTTTTTTCCAGTCCTGCAATACAACGTCAACGATTAAGAGCAGTGACGATAAGTTTTAGCTTGTTGACAGCTGTAATCTGTTTTTTATTTCTATTTCCTGTTTCTTTGAGTAGCTATGCTGAAGGTGTTATCTGGTTGCCAGAACAGGCAAAAGTACGCGCTCAGACCGAAGGATTTATACGAAATGTAGATGCAAAACCCTATACAAAAGTAAAGCAAGGCGATGTGTTACTGTTTATGGAAGATCCTTTGCTATATTCCAGAAAAAGTATTTTGCTTTATCAAATTGATGAGTTACAGGCGCAATATAAAAAAGCTTGGATGGAAGACCAGGTTAGAGCTCAAATTATTAACGATCAAATTGAGGTTGTAGAGGTTGAGTTGGCTCAAGTGAATGAGCGTATTGATGGGCTTACTTTAAATAGTCCTTCTAATGGTTTATTTGTTGTGCCCAAGGCAAATGATTTGCTAGGGAGTTTTATGAAGAAAGGAGATTTGATTGCTTATATTGTTAATTTTCCTGTAACGACTATTCGAGCTGTTGTAACTCAGGATGATATTGGTTTGGTCAGAGAATTAACTCAAAGTGTGCAGGTGCGATTAGCGCATAATATTAAGACCTTCTATTCTGCTCGTGTTGTTAGAGAAGTACCAGCAGCATCTGATCAGTTACCTAGTTCTGCGTTAGGTTATATGGGAGGGGGATTAATTCCTGTTGATTCTTCGTCGGGTGATGGTGAAAAAGCCTTTGAAGCTGTTTTTCAGATTGAACTGGAAATACCAGCAGAAGCAAACGCCAGAAATTTGGGAGAACGGGTGTATGTGCGATTCGATTTTGGAAGTGAACCTCTAGCATGGCAATGGTTCAGGTTGGTTAGGCAATTGTTTTTGAGGCAGTTTAGTGTGTGATAATGTTAAGTGGTGTTGAATAATGAAATCATCACGATCTACCTATAAACCAGGAATTGTTGAAGGGCTATATCCTGAGCAGAAAGAGTCTAAAAAGAGTTATTTGGATCAACTTTTGGCTAGAATTATTGGGTTTTCTACCCGCATTTCTAAATATAATCAAAGCTCACTTAATTTAGTCGTTGCAGCAGTTAATGGTTATGAACAAGAATGTAGCATATTGGATTATCAAGCTTTGGGGCAACGAATTCACTCCCTAAAATCCAATTTAATACTTCACGGCTTAAGAGATGATCTTATTATTGAAGCATTTGCTTTGATCAAGGAAGTTGCTGGAAGAGAATTGGGAATGAGACATTATGATGTACAGCTTATAGGTGGATGGATACTTATTAAGGGCATGATCGCTGAAATGGAAACCGGTGAAGGTAAAACTT
>Ga0209707_1000195_pt1 | contig 40706 bp, 41 predicted proteins | sample EN4Hudsemesocosm_FD_184630 | JGI IMG/M metagenome (GOLD analysis project Ga0209707, IMG submission 184630) | Methane-oxidizing microbial communities from mesocosms in the Hudson Canyon - EN4B Hudson Canyon (SPAdes) (version 2) | ecosystem: Environmental > Aquatic > Marine > Cold seeps | place... | reverse complement strand
ATGTAAGCTTGGCTGATGCCATGATTGCTTCACAAAAAGCATCGGTTGCCTTTCAAGCTACACTTCAAGTTCGTAATAAGTTAGTCCAAGCCTATGAAGAAGTAATGAGAATGAGCGTTTAACATGATAGCGCATTCATCTTTTCCTTCATTACAGCGTTGTTTTTGTACTCAAATGTTCACATTTCCTGTGCAAAACTGCCTTATTATGAAGAAAAATATAAACACGAAAAACATGTTAAATACAGTTGTTTTTGCTCAAAGATAAAGAAGAATAAATTATGGAAAACGTACCCGCTACAATGAACCCAGCCACTGGGCTTCCATTACCAACAACACCATTAGGTGCGATGCAATCTAATATGTCTCGTCAGCCTATAATGAAACAAGTGGGTTTTTTATTAGCAATCGCTGCCAGTATTGTTTTGGGTGGTTATGTCTTAAACTGGTCTCAAACACCTAATTACCAAGTATTGTTTTCAGGTATGCAGCCAATTGAATCATCTGAAGTGGTGGCGATACTACAACAATCTAATATTGATTATAAATTAGATCCAAGTACTGGCGCTTTATTAGTGCCAACATCAAAAGTACAAGGTTTACGATTGAAATTAGCAGCGGAAGGTTTGCCACGTAGCTCATCACAAGGCATGGAGATGTTGAATGAAGAGCAAGGATTTGGCACTAGCCAATTTGTTGAAAGAGCACGTTATCAGCGTGCGATGGAAGAAGAACTTTCTCGTTCAATCTCAGAAATATACAGTGTTCATAGTGCTCGTGTTCATTTAGCTACACCAAAACAGTCGGTGTTTGTACGTGAGCGGAAATCACCTACTGCATCAGTAATTGTCAACCTTTATGCAGGGCGAAACCTTGACCGAGGTCAAGTGTCTGCCATTACTCATATGGTGTCATCATCTGTGCCTAATATGGCAAGTAAAGATGTCACAGTTGTCGATCAAAAAGGTAAACTTTTAACGCATGGCGATCGTGAAGAAGGTGTTGCAATGAGTGATAGTCAAATGCAATATTCTCAGAAATTAGAGCAACGTTATATTAGACGTATAGAAGATATACTCTCACCAATTGTAGGTCTTGATGGTGTTCGTGCACAGGTCGTTGCTGAAGTAGACTTTACCATTACCGAACAAACTCAGGAACGATATAACCCTGATTTAGCAGCTGTTCGTAGTGAACAGGTTCAAGAAGATAATCGAGTGGGCGCCAATGGTGCTAGTGGTGTTCCAGGTGCACTAGCTAATCAACCTCCGGGTGGAGGTGTTGCACCTGAAGTTGCTGTGTCGGAAGAAGGTGTAGCAACTACAACACAACAAGCAGGCAGTTCTCATAAAAGTAGTACTCGTAATTTTGAATTGGATCGAACAATTAGCCATACTCGTTTAGCACCCGGTTCAGTAAGACGTTTGAGTGTTGCTGTGTTGGTTGATGAGCGCCACACTCTTGATACTGAAGGCAATGTGGTTTCTACACCATTGACTGAAGGTGAAATGACAAGAATTAATGCGCTAGTGATGGATGCGATTGGATTTAATACAGCACGGGGAGATAGTTTAAATATAGTCAATGCACCATTTGTTGTGCCGGTATCTGCAGAACCATTACCTGAGCTAGCTATTTGGCAGCAAGCCTGGGTATGGGATGTTGCTAAACAAGGATTAGGAGCACTATTAGTGTTATTCTTAGTGTTCGGCGTGATAAGACCAGCATTTAAAGATATGAATAAAGTACCCGTTACAGAGGCTGGTCAAACTGGTGCTGATGGAATGACTCCGCAACAGGCCTTAGCGGCTGGTGGTGGTGCAAGCACTGACGATATCACAAAAATAACGACGGGTTCTGAAACGATGGAAGCACAAATGGATAATGTTCGTAGCTTAGTGCAACAAGATCCTGCTCTAGTTGCTCAAGTAGTTAAAAACTGGACCGCGAGTGAAGCATAATGGCCGAAGAAGTTAGAAAATTAACAGGTGCTGAAAAAGCTGCAGTCTTTCTACGATCACTAGGTGAAGCGGAAGCGGCAGAAGTACTTAAACATATGAACCCTAAAGAGGTTCAAAAAGTGGGTCAGACAATGGCTACTTTGACCAATGTTACCCGTGAAGAAGTTCAAGAAGTCCTAGATACCTTCGTAACGACTGTTGAAGAAGAAACAGGTTTAGGTATTGGCTCTCATGACTATGTCCGCAAAATGTTGGTGGGTGCATTAGGTGAGGACAAAGCGGGTAATTTACTTGATCGTATTTTATCAGGTGGTAACACCTCTGGCTTAGAGCAATTAAAATGGATGGATGCACGAGGCATTTATGAAATCATTCGTTTAGAACATCCACAGATTATTGCCATTGTTTGTTCATTCTTAGAACCCGATCAATCAGCAGCTGTTTTAGGGCTTTTTCCTGAGCGAGATCAAGCCAATGTTATATTACGAATTGCGACTTTAGATGGTGTTCAGCCAGCAGCGCTAACAGAGTTAAATGAAATCTTAGAAAAACAATTTAGTGGTAGCACTGGTGGTCAAACAATGACTGTCGGAGGCATGAAAACCGCTGCAGATATTCTTAACTTTGTTGAAGGTAGTGTTGAAGCAACTATCATGGACTCTATTAAAGAAACTGAACCAGATTTGGGACAGGGAATCGAAGATCTTATGTTTGTCTTTGATAACCTTATTGATGTTGATGATCGAGGCATGCAAACATTAATGCGTGAAATTCAATCTGATCAATTACAACTTGCTCTGAAAGGGGCTGATGAAGCATTACGAGAAAAATTCCTTGGCAATATGTCTCAGCGTGCTGCTGAAATGTTGCGTGATGATTTGGAAGCAATGCCGCCTGTCCGGTTGAGTGATGTTGAAGGAGCACAAAAAGGTATTCTTACTGTTGCACGAACACTATCTGATAAAGGTGAGATCCAGTTAGGTGGAGGTGGTGGAGATGACTTCGTCTAAGGATGAGTTAGTTACTCAGCAATCTGATGTTATTTCATCAGATGAGATTGCTGCGGTATATGAACGTTGGGAAGCACCTAGCATGGTATCTGTCACAGATATTGAAGAGGGACAGGGACCGCTCACCGTTAAAGATTTCGAAAGACTGCAAAAAGAAGCTGAAGAAGAAGGTTATAAAGTTGGATTCGAAAAGGGTCATGAAGCTGGCCAAAAAGCAGGCTTAGAAGCTGGTCAGCAACAAATTAACCAGAAAATTGCGACTTTACAGCAAATAATGACAACATTAAACACACCATTATTAGACTTAGATCAAGAGGTTGAAGATGATTTGATCTCTCTGGTGATGACAATGACACGTCAACTAGTTCGTCGAGAATTAAAAACCCAACCTGAACATGTGATTGGTGCTGTTCGAGCAGCCATGGCTGTTTTACCTATTAATGACCGAAAATTAAAAATACACTTACATCCACAAGATGTTGAACTTGTTAAAACCGGCTTATCTATTGAAAATGAAGATTCCAATTGGCAATGGCTTGAAGATCCTTTGTTAACACGTGGTGGTGTAAAGTTGGTTACAGCGAATACGACAGTTGATGCTACCGTTGAGGCACGCTTAAGTAGTGTTATCAATAAGCTGTTAGGTGAGGAACGCAGCGATGATATCAGCGAGTGAAGACTCACACCGCACAGCGAACTTGCGGAAGAAATTAAAAGAATATCAGCAGCGTCTAGATCAAGACCCAGCAGAAGTACTTATTGTAGAGGGTCGTTTAACTCGTATGGTAGGTTTGACTCTGGAAGCCGTTGGTTTCCAAGCACCTATTGGTAGTCGATGTGAAGTTCAAGGGGTGGGAGGCAAACCAATAGAAGCTGAAGTCGTGGGCTTTTCTGGGGAAACTTTATATCTTATGCCGACAGGTGAAACACGAGGTTTAGTACCTAATGCTCGTGTTCGGCCATTAAGAAGTGACTCTCAAGTACCTGTTGGTGAAGAATTATTAGGCCGTGTTGTTGATGGCGCATGCAAACCTCTTGATGGCAAAGGTCCTTTAAATGTTAAAGACCGAGTCCCTCTTCATGGTGTACCAGTTAATCCTTTAGCCCGTTCTCCCGTTCGCCAGCATTTAGATGTCGGTGTCGAAGCGATTAATGCCTTACTTAGTGTTGGTCGTGGTCAACGAATGGGCTTATTTGCCGGTAGTGGTGTGGGTAAAAGTGTTTTACTTGGCATGATGACTCGCTTTACCGAGGCTGATGTAATTGTGGTGGGGTTAATTGGCGAACGTGGTCGAGAAGTTAAAGAGTTCATAGAAGATATCTTAGGTCATGAAGGCTTAGAGCGAGCTGTAGTGGTTGCTTCACCCGCCGACCATTCTCCTTTAATGCGTTTACATGGCGCTATGCTGGCGACTAGTATTGCAGAGTATTTCCGTGATCAAGGCAAACAAGTCTTATTATTGATGGATTCATTAACCCGTTATGCTCAAGCACAACGTGAAATTGCCTTAGCAATCGGTGAACCTCCTGCAACTAAAGGTTATCCACCTTCAGTTTTTTCTTTATTACCTCAACTTGTTGAACGAGCAGGTAATGGGCCTAAAGGTGGTGGTGCGATAACAGCAATTTATACTGTATTGACGGAAGGGGATGATCAGCAAGATCCTGTTGCTGATGCGGCAAGAGCCATTTTAGATGGTCATATTGTATTATCACGTCGATTAGCTGAGGCAGGACAATATCCTGCGATTGATGTGGAAGCCTCTATCAGTCGAGTGATGCCACAAATTGTATCTGCAGAGCACTTGCAGCAAGCACAAAACTTTAAACAAGTATTTGCTACCTATCGACAAAACCAAGATTTAATTAATATTGGTGCCTATGCGCCAGGAAGTGATCTTAATATTGATGAAGCGATTACTTTGTATCCAAGTTTACAGGCTCTGATTAAGCAACCAATGAATGAGGCGGTTAATTGGCAGCAAAGTTTGACTGACTTGCAGCAAACAATGCAGCAACCTGTGAATCAAAATGCCAATATGATGAATCCCATGACCATTAATCAAGGTCAGAATACGTTTTAATAAGGGGATATCAGTTTCTGAAATCTGATAATCTAAGCAAATGAAACGATCTAAAAGACTTACACCTGTTGTCGATATTGCAGCTAAAGAAACTGAGGCAGCCTTAACCAAGGTGGGCCAAGCAAATAACGCATGGGTACAAGATAAACATCAATTAGAAGAACTACAGCGCTATAAAGGTGAATATCTGGCTAAATTTAGGCAAGGTGATACCTTGGTGATGAGTGCTCAAAAAGTCTTAGAATTACGTAGCTTCTTGGTGCAGCTCGATCAAGCTATCCAAGCTCAGGACTATCAAGTAAAAGAGCGTTATCTTGTGTTAGAGCAACAACGATTAGTTTGGCAGCAAGCTCGTAGTAAAGAGCAAGCGATGGAGTCACTTGTTGAACGATATCAAGATGAAGAGTTACATGCAGAATCACGTCAAGAGCAGTTAGAAAATGATGAGCGGAATACCTCTCAATGGCTTCGTCGCCCACCCCGATAAGAACCTATTAAAGCTCATTGAAATCGAGGTTGTGCTGTCTAAGTATTGCCATATTCAATCACTCAATTTATCTGGCATGGTCTCTGCATTATTGAGATTGAAATGCTTAAATAGGATGAGTTATTTACTAGAGTTAAAATGTGGAAAACCAAGCTGTAATGGGATGTTAGCTAGACAATAGCCATCAGTCTTATCAGTTAGAAAAGCATATTAATTTGGTAAAAGGTCATTATAAAGCGGCAAAAATAGCCGGTTCACTTTTGAATGATACGCAGTAAGTATTGACTGAGAGATAGGGAAGTAGCTTAGCAATGTATCATGAATACTTTAGACGTTATTAAAACGTGTTTAGGTTTGGAGTAGGTAATGGAAGATAGTGATGTAACGGTAATTGAATGTGGTGACGCATTAGGCATTGCAGATGTTGGCGATTTATATGCGGAGCTATTAATAAAATTAGCTGAAGGTCATATTGTTCATTTTGATGTGAGTCAAATCGAACGTATTGATGCGGCAGCATTACAAGTTCTTTATGCTTATTCTAAAGAGGCTGAAAAACAAGGCCATAGTTTGCCGTGGAACTCACCAAGTGAGGCATTTATACGAAGCGTAAACCTTTTAGGTTTGGCAGAACGAATGAATATAGAACACAATACTGTTGAGAAATCTCAATAGGGTTTGCATTAGGCTCAATATTTCAAGATTAGAGCATAAGTAAAAGTAATAACGCGACATATTTAAAGTGTCAGTAATATAGAGGTAGTAGTGGCATGGCAAAAATTTTGGCAGTGGACGACTCAGCTTCAATGCGCCAAATGGTGTCTTTTACTTTAAAAGCAGCCGGTCATACGGTGATGGATGCTGAAGATGGAAATCAAGCATTGAATATCGCAAAAACACAATCGTTTGATCTGGTTCTGACAGATGTGAATATGCCAATTATGGATGGATTGACATTAACTAAAGAATTACGAACTTTAGCTGATTATCGCTTTACGCCGATTTTGATCTTAACGACAGAAGCAGGTAAAGATAAAAAACAAGAAGGACGTGCTGCTGGTGCAACGGGTTGGTTAGTAAAACCATTTAATCCAGACCAATTGTTAGCGACGATTAAAAAGGTGTTGGATTAAATCTCTATGCTTATTAAGCAGGAGGTGACGATATGTTTGTAGGAGGGTTACGCTCTAAATGTAGTGGGAAAAAGCGATGAGTATTGATATTTCACAATTTCACGATGTATTTTTTGAGGAGAGTTTCGAAGGCCTTGATGCTATGGAAGCGGGTCTACTGGATTTGAATGTCGGTGCTGTTGATCTCGAAACTATTAATACTATTTTTAGAGCTGCACACTCGATCAAAGGCGGAGCAGGTACTTTTGGTTTTATACCTGTGTCTGAGTTCACCCATGTCATGGAAGCAATTCTGGATGAAATGCGTAATGGTGAGCGTGAAGTTTCAACGCTGTCAATAAACCTTTTATTAGAGTCTGTTGATGTCTTACGTGAAATGTTGACAGCAGTACAACAAAAAACAGCCACGGACGATGGACGTATTGCTGACACCCGTCAGAAATTAGAGGCGATGAAGGCTGATGAGTTTGAAGAGCCAGAGCTAGTTAAAGTTCAAGTAGAAGCAGTTACAGAGAGTAAAGATCTAGGTTGGAAAATTAATTTCAATCCACACCAACATTTATTGCAAACAGGCAATGATCCTGTTCGTATGTTGCGTGAATTGGGTAGCTTAGGTGAACTAACAACTGAAGTAAATGATAGCAAGTTACCTCCTTTTTCTGATTTCGAGCCTGAAGATAGTTACCTTTCATGGACGTTAACTTTGCTTGGTGATATTCCGAAAGAAGAGGTAGACGAGATATTTGAATGGGTTGATGAAGATTGCGATCTAACTATTGAATCCATCAAGGCGCCTGTTAAAGGGCCGACAAGAGTTGAAATAATGGTTGCTGCTTTAGATAAACATGATGTAGTTAGTGTTGAATTTACGCCAGAACCAGAACCAGAACCAGAACCAGAATTTTCTACAACCGAGTCAGTGGTGGATGAGACACCGGTTGTGGCAGTTGATATTGAGGAAACTCAATCCATAGAAGCCACTCTACCAGTAGAAAAAACAACGACAAAGTCTAAAATAGCGACACCAGCAGCAAGTTCTATTCGTGTTAGTACTGACAAAGTTGATTCACTGATTAATTTAGTTAGTGAGTTAGTTATTACTCAATCAATGTTAAGTCAGATTGGCGAACATTTCACACCTAAAATGTTACCTCAATTAATTGATGGTTTAGCTCAGTTGGAGCGTAACTCTCGTGAAATGCAAGAAGGTATCTTGAGGATCAGGATGTTACCTATTAGCTTTGCCTTTAATCGATTCCCTCGATTAGTGCATGACATGAGCGATAAAACGGGTAAAAAAGTTGAACTAAAATTAACAGGTGAGCAAACCGAGCTTGATAAAAGCGTGATGGAAAAAATTGGTGACCCACTTGTACATCTTGTTCGAAACTCATTGGACCATGGTATAGAAATGCCTGAAGTTCGTTTGGCTGCTGGCAAAGCTGAAACAGGATTGTTACAGCTAAAATCTTATCATCAAGGTGGCAATATCATTATTGAGATTCATGATGATGGTGCCGGTTTAAATGAAGACAAAATTTTGGCTAAAGCAATAGAGAAGGGGCTCGTTGATGCTTCTGATGAGTTAAGTCCAGAAAAAATCCATGATCTCATTTTCTTACCAGGTTTTTCGACAGCTGAAGAGTTGACGGATATCTCTGGTCGTGGTGTGGGAATGGATGTCGTTAGGAAAAACATCGATAGTCTTGGCGGTAGTGTAGAGGTAGTCTCAAACCGAGGTGAAGGCTCGGTCTTTACCATCAGACTACCATTGACATTAGCCATTATTGATGGGCAAACAATCCGAGTTGCGGGTGAAAACTACATTATTCCACTAGTTTCAATTATTGAGACATTGGAGATAAAAACAAGTGAGATCAAACTAGTTTCTGGTAAGGGTGAATTATATCCATTGCGTGATGAATATGTCCCTATTATAAGATTGTATGATGTATTCAATTTAGATCCACATATAACTGATTTGGAAGAAGGCTTATTAGTTATTGTTGAGGGTGAAGGTCAGAGGGTAGGCTTATTTATTGATGATTTATTGGGTCAGCAACAAGTTGTTATAAAGAGCTTAGAAACGAATTACCGCAAAGTGAAGGGGGTCTCAGGGGCGACTATATTAGGCGATGGTACTGTTGCTTTGATTCTTGATGTACCAGGTTTAATGGCTTTGTATCGTGACCCTTCACTAGCATTGTTCGTGAACCATAATCGAGCAGCCTGAGGAGGGAAGCAATGAGTGAAATCCAACAGGTGAACGAAACATTAGAATTAATCACTTCCATTGATGATGGTTCAGAGCAGTATTTAAGCTTTTTCTTGGGCGAAGAAGAATATGGCGTAGAAATTCTTCGAGTACAAGAAATTAAAGGATGGGCTCAAGTGACCCATATTCCAAATTCTCCACCCTATTTGTGTGGCGTGTTAAACCTTCGTGGAACGATTGTACCGATCGTAGATTTACGATTACGTTTTGATATGCCAAAAAAACAATACACAGCAACAACAGTCGTCGTAGTTCTAAAAGTAGAAGGGGTAACACAGCGTACCGTGGGTATTGTTGTTGATAGCGTTTCTGATGCACACAATGTTGTGCCAGAAGAGATCAAAGCAACGCCTGATTTTGGTTCAAATGTCAGCACAGAGTTTATTAGCGGTTTAGTGACCTTAGAAGATAACAATATGATGATGATCTTAAATATTGATCGTTTATTAAGTGTAGAGGCCTTGGGTTAGCCCAAGGAATGACGAAAATGACACGAATTATTGCCATAATGAACCAAAAAGGAGGCGTCGGTAAAACGACGACTACGATTAATCTTGGTCATGCTTTGGCTAGAGCAGGAAAAAAAGTCATCTTATTGGATATGGATCCGCAAGGTCAAGTTGCGACGGGCTATGGTTTAGAGAATAAGCAAGGAGGCTTAGATCTGGTCCTACTTGATGGTGTTTCTATAGATGAAACGATCATTCCTGCTAGGGATAATTTAGACATCATTCCTGCTGGAACACGGCTAGCTGATTTTGAGCATCTCTCTACCGGTGGTTTATCGCGTGGGCACAAATTAAGACTCGCCATCGCAGGGTCATCACTTAAAGAACGTGATTTTGTGTTGATTGATTGTCCACCCTCGTCGGGTTTATTAGGAATTAACGCCATGTTTGCCGCGGATGAATTATTAATACCTGTTTCGGGCGACTATCTTTCTTTACAAGGCTTATCTCGGATGATGCAAATTCTAAAAAGTGCAGAATCATTGTCGGGGAAAAATGCCGTTAAGTTATGGTTAGTGACAACAAGAATGCAAATGAGACGACGACTGACGAAAGAAGTCAGAAACAAAGTGTTGAAGTATTTCCCAACGCGAGTATTTCAAACCGTTATTCGTGAAAATGTGTCTTTGGCCGAATGCCCAAGTTTCGGAAAAACAATATTTGATTACAAGATGTCGAGTGCAGGTGCAGAAGATTATCAGTCCTTAGCACTCGATTTATTACAAGGGAGAACCAGCTAATGGCTGAGAAAAAAACACCAATGGGCGATGACCCATTAGCGTGGTTAGCAGAGGGGGATGAAAGTAATGCTCCAGCTCTTCCAACAGGAAAGAAAACTCGGACTCGCCGTGCTAGTGCACGAAGACCAGTAGAAAAAGTGAAATCGACAGCCCAATTATTAGAGGAAAGCTTTGCTGTTCTGGTTCCTCAAGGTGGTGAGTTTGCTATACGATTTTATGAAAGGTTGTTTTCGGAAAATCCTGAGCTAGCGCTACTGTTTGATGGTATTTCGATTAAAGGTCAGCAGAAAAAGTTGCTAGCATCATTAGTATTGCTAGTACAAAACCTACACAAACCTGAGGTCTTAAAAGATTATTTAATGGGTTTGGGATCGAGACATGTTCAATATGGTGTCACCGTTGAGCACTATCAACTATTTTTAGATAATTTATTAGCAGTATTAGAGGAGTTTATAGGTGGGCTCTGGACTGATGAAGTAGAAAAAGCATGGGTTAATACGCTAGAAACAGTGACAACAATAATGCTAGCAGCCTACGGAGTGACGGAGACAGATGAAATGGCGATAACTAAGCAAGAAGTAGAATATGAAGAAGTCGTAATGCGATCAGCATTTGATGGTTCAAGTACTGCTTTAATGATGTGTGATAAAGACCTTGTCATTACTTATGTTAACCCTGCTGTGGTGAGACTATTAACTAACCGTATTACTGAATTACGCAAAGTATTTCCAGCTCTCGATCTCAAGAACATTGTGGGTACGTGCATTGATGATTTCCATCAAAACCCTTCTTTACAACGAAGAGTTTTGGCCGATCTTAATAATTTACCCTATAACAACCAATTTCAGTTATTAGATATACATTTTGATTTGACGGCAACAGCCATTCTTGATGCAGATGGTCATTATATGGGGAATATGGTTGAGTGGCGTGATATTACAGAGCAGAAAAAACGAGAAATCGAGTCAGCAAATACAATTGCAGCATATGACAGTCAATTAACTGCAATTGATAAAGCGATGGGTGTGATTAGTTTTGCAATGGATGGCACCATCATCGATGTCAATGATAACTTCCTCAATTCAGTGGGATATGCACGTGAGGAGCTGATTGGCCAACATCATCGACTATTCGCCGAGCCTAGTTTAGCTAAAAGTCCTGAATATTCTGAGTTTTGGGCGGAGTTAAATCGAGGTAAGTTTGATTCCGGCGAATATAAACGTATTGGTAAAAATGGCAAGGAAATCTATTTACAAGCATCATATAATCCTATTTTAGACATAGATGGGAAGCCACTTAAAGTAATTAAATATGCTGCTGATATTACGGAGCAGAAAATTTTACAAATCACTGTAGAAAAAGTCATGATAGACACAATGAAAGTGATGAAATCTTTGTCTCTGGGTGATTTAACATTAACGCTTGAGGGTGAATATGAAGGTGAATTCGCCCTGCTGCAAACAGCGATTAATGAAACAGTTATTAAGCTGAGTCAAACGGTTCAAGATATTAATGAAGCTACTGTTAGTATTTCTACTGCAGCCTCTGAAATTTCTGCAGGTAATATTGATTTAAGTCAGCGTACTGAAGAGCAAGCGACATCACTAGAAGAAACAGCATCTAGTATGGAAGTGTTAACCACTACGGTTCGTCAAAATTCTGATAATGCATGGCAAGCTAATCAGTTGGCTACATCAAGTCGAGAACAGGCTGAAAAAGGTGGCTCAGTTATTTTGGAAGCGATCGATGCTATGGCAGCAATCAGTGCTTCAAGTCGAAAAGTAACTGATATTATTGGTGTTATTGATGAAATAGCCTTTCAAACCAACTTGTTAGCTTTGAATGCAGCCGTTGAAGCTGCGCGAGCAGGTGAACAAGGTCGGGGGTTTGCCGTGGTGGCGTCAGAAGTACGCAACCTAGCTCAACGTTCAGCCTCGGCGGCAAAAGAAATCAAAGCCTTGATTAATGATAGTGGCGAGAAAGTGAAAGAAGGTTCGATGCTGGTGGATGAGTCTGGTCGAACATTAGAAGAAATCGTAGCAAGTTCTAAGAAAGTCGGTGATATTGTCTCTGAGATTGCAGCTGCAGGTGTTGAGCAGTCAGAAGGTATCGAGCAAGTAAATCAGGCCGTTACTCAAATGGAAGAGATGACCCAACAAAATGCAGCTTTGGTAGAGCAAGCTGCAGCAGCAAGTGAGTCATTAGATGAACAAGCGAAAACGGTACGACGCATGATGACATTTTTTGATGTAGGCGATGCGACTGCTACGTCAGTTGAAAAAACTGCTCCTGTCAGAAATTCAGAGGTAGAAATAAAGCCGGCAACTAAGCCTAAAATAACGCCTAAACCTGTATCACTTGATGACGATGAGTGGGATGAGTTCTAGAGGCAAGAATCAACTTCTTGTTTTGAAGGTGCATATAGCCAAAATATTTGTGCCTTTGATTTCGGGATGAAAAACAAACTTGAGGATAGTTATGGCTGAAGGTCGTCGGGAGTTTGAATTTTCAGATGCAAATTTTGAACGAATCCGTCAATTTGTGTCAGAAAATACTGGTATTACGCTATCAGATAAAAAAAAGAATATGGTTTATGGTCGTTTATCTAAGCGCCTTCGTAAGGGAGAATATGGTGATTTTGATGCATTTTGTCAGGCATTAGAATCAGGTGATGAGGCTGAGCAGGAATTTATGATTAATGCCATCACAACCAATCTCACCGCATTTTTCAGAGAAAATCATCACTTTACTTATTTAGAGAATACTCTGATTCCAGAGTTACTCACAAAGAAAAGTCATGATAAGCGACTTCGAATTTGGTCTGCAGGCTGTTCGACAGGTGAAGAGGCTTATAGTATTGCGATGATCTTGCAAGAGTCCATTGCTGAGATTGATGAATGGGACATCAAAATTCTAGCAACAGATTTAGATGCTAATGTCATTGCCCAAGGACAAGCTGGTATTTATCGAGCAGATTGTCTTACAGATATTCCGAACGATCGAATTAAGCGATGGTTTAGACGTGGTCGAGGTGAGAAGTCTGGTTTGGTTAAAGTAAGTTCAGAATTACAGAAAATGATCCGTTTTAAACGCCTTAACTTATTAGGACAGTGGCCTATGCAGGGGCCTTTTGATCTGATATTTTGCCGTAATGTAGTGATCTATTTTGATAAAGAAATCCAAAAAAAATTGTTTGACCGATATGCTGATATCTTATCCTCTGATGCACATCTATTTATTGGCCATTCAGAAACCTTATATAAAGTGACAACACGGTTTGATTCCCTTGGACAGACTATTTATCGGAAGAATAGCTAATGATGGGATCTCGGCCATCCCAACCAGAGTGCTTGGCTGGTTTTGAGCATATCAATCGATATTGGGACCGAACTCACAGCTCATGGATAGCAAAAATTCTACCGGGTGAATATTATGTGACGACCCAGCCTGATGAAATCGTTGCGACGACTTTAGGATCCTGTGTGTCAGCGTGTATTCGCGATAAAATCATGGGCATAGGAGGAATGAATCACTTTATGCTTCCACTTAGAGGTGAGCATGCAGGAGATAGCTGGATGAGTTCTGCTACCCGATATGGTAGTTATGCCATGGAACATTTGATTAATGATATTTTGAAAAATGGTGGTAACCGTGCAAACCTTGAAGTAAAGCTGACAGGGGGCGGTCAAATTATGGCTAATATGTCAGACGTTGGATCTGGCAATATCGCTTTTGTATTAGAGTATTTACAAATTGAAAACTTAGATGTCATTGTGCAAGACTTAGGTGATATTTACCCTAGGAAGGTGATGTATTATCCTGCTACAGGGCAATTAAGGGTGAAAAAACTTCGTTCAATACATAATGAAACATTGATTCAACGCGAAAAAACTTATCAATCTGAGTTGGATGTTCGGCCTGATTCAGGTGGTATAGAATTATTCTAAAAATTTATTTTCCAGAGTATAAAAAACATTTCGTTAAGCAGTAATGATGGCTATAATTAGTGAATAAATTTAGGAGGGATACCTTTAAATGGCAAGGATTACTGTTGTTGTTGTTGATGATTCGGCACTTGTGAGAAAACTCTTATCAGAAATACTCAATTCAGATCCTGAAATAGAGGTGATAGGTACTGCAATAGACGCCTACCAAGCACGTGAAAAAATCAAAAAACTGCAGCCTGATGTACTGACTCTTGATATTGAAATGCCAAGAATGGATGGTGTAACATTTCTGAAGAACTTAATGAGGTTGCATCCAATACCTGTGGTGATGGTGTCGACATTGACCGAGCGAGGTGCTCAGGCCACTTTTGATGCTTTAGAATTAGGTGCAGTAGATTTTGTAGAAAAACCTAAGATCGATTTATCACATACGCTGGTCGATTATGCAGAAGAAATTATCGAAAAGGTAAAAGTAGCAGCAGCCGTCAATGTACATACATTAGTACGTGAAAAGAATAGTGCTCCAGATAAATTAACTACCGATGCATTGCGACCTAAATTTGCTCCTGAGGAAGTTTCTAAACCTTTAAATGCACCTAATAAGCTTATTGCTATTGGCTCATCAACGGGCGGAACTGAAGCTATAAAAAATATTCTGAGTCAACTTCCAACTAATTGCCCTGGCATTGTGATTACTCAACATATTCTTGGTGCATTTAGCACCCCTTTTGCAGCAAGAGTGAATGCGATTTCTACTATAGAAGTATGTGAAGCAGAAGAGGGACAACTGATTTTACCTGGCCATGCTTATATTGCTCCAGGCGATAAACATTTGATGGTTGAGCGTAGTGGAGATAGGTTTTATTGTAGATTAAATGATGGCCCCGAAGTGAGTAGGCATAAACCTTCTGTTGATGTGTTATTTAGATCTGTTGCACAAAATGTAGGAGAAAATGCGGTAGGCTTGATGCTAACTGGAATGGGGACTGATGGTGCCCAAGGTATGTTAGAAATGAAACAAGCTGGTGCTTTTAATTTTGTTCAAAATGAAAAAACCTGTGTTGTTTGGGGGATGCCAATGCAAGCGATTAAAAATGGAGCGGCAGAATTACAAGTACCGTTAGACAAGATAGCTGCTAAATTGAAAAGTTTGTCATAAATAAGCTTTAGAAGGGCACTTTTAGTTGGAGTCGACCTCCATTTAGATTAAACTGATAACAACAAAAAAACTAAGGATAAAAAGTAATGAGTATTTCAACATCAGCAGTAGGTAACAAACAGATAATTAATATTCAGGGACGATTTGACTTCTCAGTGCAAGGTGAGTTTCGAAAAGCCTATGAGGAGGCTGATAGTAGCAGTAGGTTTGAACTTAATTTTTCCACAGCAGATTATATGGATAGCTCAGCATTAGGAATGTTGTTATTACTTCGCGACTATGCTGGTGGAGATGATGCCAAAATAGAATTAACTCATTGCCGCAAAGAAATTAAAAATATTCTAGAAATTTCTAATTTCCAGAAATTATTTAAAATCAGCTAAATTTGCGTAGTGTTAATAAGTAAAATACTGGCTTAATATTATGCAAGAAAAGATGACCGTTCAAAGTACTGATGTAGCAGTAGCAAAACACTTGTTCGAACGTATTGAACGAATGGGTCAGTATGAATTGCCTGGTTTGACTGCTTGGACTCAAGTGCTAGGTGAGTTTTGCGGTGACCTTGTTATGAGTGCGCCTCGACCTTCAGGAGGCATTAATATTCTGGTCGGTGACTTCATCGGTCGAGGGTTGCCGGCTGCTGTAGCAGCGCTACCTGTTGCTGAAGTCTTTTATGGTATGACTGAAAAAGGCTTTGGTCTTAGCGATATTATCGAAGAAATTAACAAGAAGTTACTTTTTATTTTACCTGAAGGCTTGTTTTGTTCCGCCTGTCTAATTGAGCTTGAACAAGAAGGGAAAATGCTTGCCATATGGAATGGCGGCCTACCTGATTTACTTGTTCTAGATCAAGATTCTAATATCAAACATCGTATACCTTCATCCCATATTCCCTTAGGTGTTAATGAAACTGGAAAAGCAGATTTAGATACTGCTTTTGTTGAAGTTGAAGCTGGTGATAAGGTGTTTTGCTGTACTGATGGTGTTATTAATTCACTCAGTCACAAAAATGAGGCCTTTGGTCAGCAGCGAGTAGAGCAGTTATTAAAGCAGGGTGCTGAATTATCTAAACTATCAGGCGCTGTTGCCAAGCATATTATTAATACCGAACAAATCGATGATATGACGATACTTGAATTAGATATTCGAGCTATTCAAAATTATGATGCGGAACTTGTAGATGAAGGCTCTCAAATTAGTTTTCCTCCAGCTAACTGGCAGGTGGACTTTAATTTTTCTGCAGAAGTATTGAGACAATTAGATTTAGTGCCCATGGTTGTCAATATACTAATGCAAATACAAGCTCCTCATGAGCATAAACAACGTATTTATACTGTATTGGCAGAAATGTGTGGCAACGCTCTAGAGCATGGCGTACTTGAGTTAGAGTCAAGTATGAAAGAAAGTGCAAATGGCTTTGCTGAATATTATGCCTTACGTGCAGAGCGTTTAGCCGAACTAGAAAATGCTTATATTAAAATCTCTCTAAAGCATGAACCTTATGAGCAAGGTGGGAAATTAATCATATGTGTTGAAGATAGTGGTGAAGGGTTTGATTATCTACAACATACTAAAGACTTGGCGAATAACACAGCGCTTTGTGGGCGAGGAGAGGCATTACTACAGCAACTTTGCTCCGAGTATTCATATTGTGGCAAAGGTAATATTTCAAACGCTGTTTATATTTGGGCTGCTTAGTATTAGATAAGCTGAGTCCATAATAAGTGAAAAAGATATTTGGCTTTAATAAAAATATCACTCAGACTTGTTACCTCGCACAATCTTTGGTCGGAACTCATATTCAAGTATTTTTGGTATATAGCCACTAGACTTCAGTAAAAAATATGCGGGGATGATAAACAAAGAAACTAAATTCTTTCCTTTCTCATTTGAAGTTAATTATTGGCATGTTGATTGCTTCCTCATTTATTAAAATGAATTTAATGTCAGGATGATGGCATTTTGGGAGACAGTATGGGCCAAGAATTATTACTAAAAACTGATGTGATAGCTAAGCCATCTGCTATAGGTAAAAATCAAGCCATTGATAATGCTTCAGGGCAGGGAAAGGATGACGTTAAGCCATTTTCTTCAGCATTAGACGAACAGTTAGAAAAGCAAACTGTAGAGCTGAAAAAGTTGAATAAAGAGAGTGATCCTGAACAGCCTGAAAAAGTCGAAGCAATAAAGACAAGTGATTCTTCTGAGGAAGAATTAGCCCCTCAAGACGGCAGTATCTTGCCGGAAGTAACGGATATCTCTGATGATGTCATTACTGATGATGTCATTACTGATTTGTTAATCACAGATGAAAGCGAGAAAGTATCATCTGAAGAATTGCCAATAAAAGTAGTGGATGATGAAGATAAGGTTGTCGCATTATTAGATGACGCACTTATAAAATTACCGACTCAAAATGAAAAGCCAGCAGTAAAAACAAGTGTGCAAGAAGAGTCCAAGCCTCGCTTTGTTGCAGGTGAAAATAAAACAGGTTTAAAAACACAGCAGGCACCAGAAATGGTTAAGGCATCAGTTATTGATGCAAGTGATACCGAAGTGAAAAACTCAAGTGCTGAAAAAAAACAGCAAGCACCAGTGTTGCGCTCTGATATATTGAACGCACTTAGTAAAAAAATAACTGGTGACGTGGATAAGTCAGCTGATACAGTTATTAAAACTGAAAAAGTAATGGCAGCTGAGCTATTAGAAAAGCCTTTAAATGATGTTCGCAAGATGGCAGCGTTACTTAATCAGAAAAAAACAGAATCACCTGCACTAAAAGTGGGTGCTGAACGGAATATGGCAGGGCTTCATACTGCACTAAGTGCTGGCGTACTGACTTCGAGTGCAACCACGATAGTTCAAAGCACTTCTGTTGCACCACCTGTTCTTGCGATGCAGCCTTCCATGCAGTCAGAAGCATGGGGTAAAGTATTAAGTAGTCGTGTGGTTTGGATGGCCCGAGAAGGTGTTCAGCAGGCAGAGCTAAGACTGAACCCAGCTAATCTCGGTCCCGTTGAAGTAAAATTGCATATGAATAATGATCAGGCTAATGTTACATTTGTCGCTCAACATGCTGCGACACGAGATGCTTTAGAGCAAGCATTGCCTCGCTTACGTGAAAGTTTCCAAGAGAATGGAATGGACTTAGCAAGCGCTGATGTATCTGATCAGCAAGCAGAACAAGACAATGAGGAAGAGAATTCAGGTCATTCAGCTGCAAGCTCAAATTTGGCAAGTAATGAACTGGATGGAGATAATCAAGATGATTCTATTGAATCGGCCGAACTTGAAGTTGGCGTGAGTGTATTCGCCTAAAATAATTATAAAACTGTGTATTTAGGGAAGAGTGGAGAGAGAAATGTTGAAATTAGAAAATTATTCGTTGAAAAGAAGAATGCAAATAGTCGCTATGTTAGGTATTGCCTTCATGGTTATTTTAGCAGGATTGTTTTGGTATATGGAATCGACGGGGATGTCGTCAGGTGAGCAGTTAAAAATTGCAGCAATTGTGACGGTGGTGATTAGTATCGCCCTATATTCTATCGCGACCTATATTGGTAATTTTGGAATGATACGTGCCAATACTTTAGTAGCTGGAATTCAGAATATTAAAAAAGGTGATTTAACCCAGAAGGTGTCAATTGCAGGTAAAAGTGACTTTTCATGGATGGCCTTTGAATTAGACAGTGCACGGAAAAATGTGGCTAATTTAGTTCATACTTTAGTCGGCGGTGTCACGCAGTTAGAAACAGCAAGCACTAATATGTCGACAATTAGCAGACAAACAGTTGATGGTGTATTAAAGCAACAGTCAGAAACTAATCAGGTTGCAACCGCCATGAATGAAATGGCTGTTTCAGTACAAGAAGTAGCAAGAACTGCTGCGAATACTGCTGAAGCCGCGCGTAATGCTGATAATGAAGCTCAAGCAGGTAAACAAGTTGTAACCGAAGCAATGGGTGCGATTAACTCATTAGCAGGTGAAGTAGAAAAAGCAGCTTCAACCTTGAGTAATTTAGAAGCGGATATCGGTAATATCGGTGCCATTGTTGATGTTATCCGAGGTATTACTGAGCAAACAAACCTTTTGGCATTAAATGCAGCGATTGAGGCGGCTCGAGCTGGTGAACATGGTCGTGGTTTTGCCGTGGTAGCAGATGAAGTTCGAACTCTTGCCGCAAGAACACAATCATCAACGCATGAAATTGAAGAAATGGTGGGGCGCTTACAAAGTGGCGCAAATGCAGCTGTTTCAGTGATGAATGAAGGTCGTGAAAGTGCAAAAATGAGTGTAGAAAAGGCGGCAAGTGCTAGTGTTGCACTTGATACCATTACTACAATGATCACGACTATGGATGAAATGAGTGCTGCGATTTCGAGTGCAGCAAATGAGCAATCTCAAGTTGCTGAGGATATTAACCGCGGTATTGTTAATATTAGCCAAATATCTGATCAGACAGCTGAAGGTGGACAGGAAGCACTGACTGCAGTTGAAGCTATGTCAGCGTTATCTGCTCAATTACAAGATGCTGCCGCTAAGTTTAAAGTTTAAAACACAGATAGAAAAAACACTCTCCTAATAAAAAGCCGCTGTTATGATGACAGCGGCTTTTTTATGTCGATAGAAGAAGTGGGTTTATAAAAGGCTTTGTTCTATTGCAGCTAAAGCAGCCATAGGATCTGGTGCTGCTGTAATAGGTCTACCAATCACTAAATAGCTACTACCTGCCGCAATGGCCTCAGTGGGTGTCATCGTACGATGTTGATCACCTTGAGCACTATTAGCAGGGCGAATGCCTGGAGTAATGAGTTGAAACTCATTACCTCGTTGAGAGCGAAGTTGTGTTGCCTCTTGCGCAGAGCAAACAACACCATCTAAACCACTGTCATCTGCTAGTTTGGCAAGACGTAATACAGTGTCAGTAATCGTGCCTTGTAAGCCAATTTGCTCAAAAGTAGTTTGATCCATACTAGTTAATAATGTGACGCCAATTAATAATGGGCGATCAGATTGGCTGCCAATAGACTCTCTTGCTGCAGTCATCATTGCACCACCGCCAAGTGTATGTACATTCATCATCCAAACACCTAAGTCGGCTGCTGCGGCACAGGCTTTGGCTACAGTATGAGGAATATCGTGGTATTTTAAATCTAGAAAGATATCAAAACCTTGATTCACAAGAGTTTCAACAACTATTGGACCAGAACGAGTAAATAGTTCTTTACCGATCTTGAGTCGGCAACGTTGTGGATCAAGTTGCTTAGCAAGTGCGAGCGCGGCATCTGAAGTTGGGTAATCTAAAGCAACAATGATTTTTGAATCAGACATACATAAATTCCATGAAAATAATAAGACGATCCTACCTTATGTGATAACAGATGTATCTATTTGGGTGGATTAGTATGTGAAATGGTATTCTGTAGCGGAATTATTTTCAGGAATACACGATGGATTTTGATCTTTTAGCACAAGATGGCCTAGCTCGACGTGGCCGCTTAACATTTGACCGCGGCACAGTTGAAACACCTGCTTTTATGCCGGTTGGCACCTATGGTTCTGTGAAGTCGTTGACACCTGAAGAGGTGATAGAGACAGGGGCCGAGATTGTTTTAGGTAATACATTTCATTTAATGTTACGACCTGGAACAGAGATTATTAATGCGCATGGTGACTTGCATGACTTTATGAGATGGCAAGGACCTATCTTGACTGACTCTGGTGGTTTTCAAGTTTTTAGCCTTGGAGATTTACGGAAAATAACCGAGGAAGGTGTTCATTTTAGATCGCCGATTAATGGTGATAAAGTTTTCCTAGGCCCTGAAGAATCAATGCAAGTTCAACGTGATTTAGGCAGTGATATTGTCATGATATTTGATGAATGCACACCGTATCCTGCTGATGTCAGAACCGCTGAGAAATCGATGCAATTGTCGTTACGTTGGGCAAAGCGAAGCAAAGATGCACATGGCGATAATCCTTCGGCATTATTTGGTATTGTTCAAGGTGGCATGCATGAACATTTACGAGATATTTCATTACAAGGTCTAACAGATATTGGTTTTGATGGGTATGCGATTGGCGGTTTATCAGTTGGTGAACCCAAAGAAGATATGATTCGTATTCTGGATCATCTCGGCCCACAACTTCCGCAAGATAAACCTCATTATTTAATGGGCGTTGGTCGACCGGAAGATTTAGTTGAATCTGTAGCACGTGGTATCGACATGTTCGACTGTGTGATGCCAACAAGAAATGCGCGCAATGGTCATTTATTTGTTCACCATGGTGTGATTAAGATTCGCAATAGTAAATATAAGACAGATGCGGGGCCATTAGACCCTTTATGTGATTGTTATACTTGTAAAAACTACAGTCGCTCATACTTGAATCATTTAGATCGCACTGGCGAAATGCTTGGTCCACGCTTAAATACCATACATAACTTGCATTATTACCAGACCTTAATGACTGGTTTAAGGCAGGCGATTGAAACGGGGACATTAGAGCAGTTTACCCGTGAGTTTTATGAGTTGAGGTCGAATAACTAGACATCAACTATCAGCGAGACTGTGCCTGTGGCATAATCGCTTTCTTTTTATCTTTCTTTATTAGAGACATTAACTATGATGGATTTTTTAATCTCGCCAGCACATGCGGCAGGCGAAGCAGCTTCACCAGGAATGATGGACTTTGCTTTTCCTGTTGTTTTATTAGTATTGTTTTATTTTATGTTGATTCGCCCGCAATCTAAGCGTGCAAAAGAGCACCGTAACATGCAAGGCTCTTTAGCTAAAGGTGATGAAATCGTTACTGATGGTGGTTTGATGGGTAAGATTATTAGTATTGGTGATAATGCAATTACCGTTCAATTAGCTGAGAACTTAGAAGTAAAAGTACGCCGAGAGTCTATCAGCTCTGTACTGCCAAAAGGCACATTGAAAAAGCTGTAAAACAGTATTTAGGATACTCAATATGAACCATTATCCAGCGTGGAAAAACGCATTGGTCATTGCCGTTATTTTGATCGGAGTGCTTTTCGCTGCACCGAATCTTTATGATGATGACTTTGCAGTACAAGTTTCTGCTAGCCGACAAGCAAACGTCGATCTTAGCTTAATGAGTGAAGTCGAAGCAGCTCTTAAAGCTGAGTCGATTGATTATAAACGTGCCGAACTTGAAGGTGACCGTTTATTAGTTCGCTTTGCAGATGCAGATACACAACTTAAAGCCAAAGAAATCATCAATAACACCGTTAAAGGTGATTATATTGTGGCTCTTAACTTGGCAGCAACCACACCTGAATGGTTGGCAATGTTTGGTGCTGAACCAATGAATCTTGGGTTGGATTTACGTGGCGGTGTTCACTTCTTAATGGAAGTGGATATGAATGCAGCGGTTAAGCAAGCTTTAAATAGTTATGCTAGTGAGTTTCGTACCTTATTACGTGATGAGAGAATTCGTTATAAAAAGATTCAGATTGAGGGCGAGAAGGTAACAGTTAGTTTCCGTAGCGTTGAACATCGAGATCAAGCTCTCGAAAAAATGTCACGAGAATACAATCAGCTTGAGATTGAACTAGTAGAAGAGAGTGTAGCTCCTTCAGTGACTGCAAAATTAACTGAAGTTTCTTTACGTGAAACGCGTTCAACTGCATTGCAGCAAAATATTATTACCTTACGTAATCGTATTAATGAACTGGGTGTGGCGGAGCCAACAGTACAGCAGCAAGGTGATAGCCGTATTGTAGTGCAATTACCGGGTGTGCAAGATACGGCTCAAGCGAAGAAAATATTAGGTGCAACAGCAACCCTAGAATTTCGTCTAGTTGATAATGAACACGATGTACAAGATGCTCTGAATGGTCGTGTTCCAGCAAATTCTAAGCTATATCAGCGTCGTAGTGGCCAAGCGATATTATTGAATAAGCGTGTCATGTTAACGGGAGAACATATTATCAATGCGGCATCAACGCTTGATCAAAATGGTTCTCCAGCTGTTTCTATCACTTTAGATGGTAAAGGTGCTCGTGCTTTCAGTAATGTCACACGTGACAATATCGGTAATCCAATGGCGGTTGTCTTTATTGAGTCTAAAGCAGAAACACGTGAGATTGATGGTGAGATGGTTAAAGTGCGCCGTCAAATGCCTGAAGTTATTAATGTGGCAACAATTCGTGATCAGTTGAGTAAGAAGTTTCAGATTACGGGATTAGATTCGACCACAGAAGCGCGTGACTTAGCTTTATTACTTCGTGCCGGAGCATTAGCTGCACCCATTGATATTGTTGAAGAACGTACGGTTGGACCAAGTCTTGGGCAAGATAATATTGACCAAGGTTTTAACTCAGTCATGATTGGTTTTGTCTTTGTTCTCGTGTTTATGGTTATTTGGTACCGAGTCTTTGGAGCGGTGGCTAACTTAGCCTTAGCCTTTAACTTAGTATTGATTGTCGCCTTATTATCTATGTTGCAAGCAACACTTACCTTGCCAGGTATTGCCGGTATTGTATTAACTGTTGGTATGGCTGTTGATGCGAATGTATTGATATTTGAACGTATTCGAGAAGAGTTACGTGTCGGCAATAGCCCTCAAGCAAGTATCCATGCAGGTTATGCAAAAGCTTTTTCTACTATTGCTGATGCAAATGTCACAACAATGATTGCTGCGATAGTCTTATTCGGCTTCGGAACAGGAGCTATAAAAGGCTTTGCGGTGACTTTAATCTTTGGTATTGCTACATCCATGTTCACCGCTATTATGGGAACACGTGCTGCAATCAACTTCATTTATGGCAGTAAGACCAAGCCAAAATTGTCGATTTAGGGTAAGTAATATGCAATTTTTGAATAAAAAAACAAATTTTAACTTTATGGGAAAACGTAAGATAGCTGCGTTTTTCTCAGCAATCTTATTACTGACGTCAATTGGCTCATTAGTCATGCAAGGTTTAAACTTCGGCATCGATTTTACTGGCGGTACGATGATTGAATTAGCCTACGAAGAAACGGCTGATTTAAATGCAATTCGTAGCACTTTAGAGAAAAATGGTTATGATGATGCCATTGTTCAGAACTTTGGTTCAGTGCATGAAGTATTAATTCGCTTGCCAGTGATCGAGTCAGAGAATATGGCTGAGTTGAGTAATGATGTTGTTACAATATTAAAGACTGCGAATTCAACAGAGATTGACGTTCGTCGCGTTGAGTTTGTTGGCCCTCAAGTTGGTGAGGAGCTAACTGAGCAAGGTGGTCTAGCTATGTTGTATGCATTAATCGGTATTTTGATTTATGTATCACTTCGCTTCGAATATCGCTTTGCGATTGGTTCTGTTGCCGCTTTAGTGCACGATGTATTGCTTACATTAGGTGTGTTCTCTTTATTTCAACTAGAGTTTGATTTAACCGTCTTAGCAGCAATTCTGGCGATAATAGGTTATTCACTCAATGATACGATTGTTGTATTTGATCGTGTTCGTGAAACTTTCTTGAAGATGAGAAAAGGTAGCTCTGAAGAGATTGTTAATATTGCTTTGAACGATACTCTTAGTCGAACATTAATGACTTCTTTAACAACATTACTGGTTGTAATTTCATTATTTGTTTTTGGTGGTGAAGTTATTCATGCTTTCTCAATTGCATTGTTATTAGGTATTGTCGTTGGTACATACTCTTCTATCTATATCGCAAGTAACGTTGTTCTTTCTATGGGTGTGAGCAAAGCAGATCTTATGCCGCCAGTGAAAGAAGAGGGTGAAGAAATTGGTGAGGATGGTAGCCAAGTTTAAGCTGACTATCAAAAAGACATAAAAAAGCCCGAATTAATCGGGCTTTTTTATGCTTGAATGTTGGGTATTTTTAATGGACTTGTCGATCACTAAAAGAAAGTGACTTATTCAGTTCCTGTTGCTGAGCATTATGTTTTTTTAAAGCATGTTCTTTCATGTCTAGAATTTCAGCAGATGACGGAATTTGCTTACTAACATCAGGCTGATCAACCGTTTCGACACTTAATATACGCAAACCATTACTGTTGGCATTAAAACTCATAAAGTTCGCGAACTCTTCTAAGCCTTGCATAATGTTTCTAACGTCTAGTTCTTTAGCTTTATTACTCATGACATCTACACTTAAATCTTGATAGGACTTATATCGGACGTGATTCATCATTCTTGAGAGAAATATGAGTTTATTTGTTGTTTTTTAAAATGGCTGATAATAACCAATATTGGTTGTGTTAATCATGTTGGGGCCTCAACTTATTGTTAAGTGCATGTTGTTATTGGTAATTATAACTTGGTCCGAACTTTGCTCTAGTTTATCTATCTAACTATCAAGGAATTTCCTGATTGTCTATTAGGAAAAACATTGTATTGTGCTACCTAAGTTTTAATATTGGAGAGAAAAAATGAAACTGATACAAATAGGCCTATTTGCCTTAATGACGGCTGTCAGCCAAGTATCGATAGCTGAAGTGCTAGATGTTAAATTGCATTATGTTGGACCAACAGAAGGCAGTGTGTGGCTGGGAATGCAACAAGGACTTGATGAGGCTAATTTACAGGGTGAGTTTTTAGGACAGAAATATAGTATTCAAGTTGTCTCTGCCGATGAACTCGTTAATTTAGAGTCTGTGACAGCCATTCTACTTGCTACGGATCCAGAACAGATTTTATCTATTGCTCAATTAGAAAAATTTGCCAATGTGCCTGTGTTTAATATGACTTCCGATGCTGATGAATTACGCTCAGCGTGTTTGGATAATTTATTAAGTATCACTGCCAGTCAAAAAATGAAAAAAGATGCGGTGGCTCAAATGTTGAAAAAGAATCCTGATTCAACAGCACATGCTCAAGGTTGGCATAAAGACTTTAGAAAGTTTGCCGCTAGTCAGCTAAATATTCGTTTTACGAAAGCGTATGGTGTCATTATGGATGATGAATCATGGGCAGGTTGGGCAACAGTTAAGTTATTATCGGACACAACTGCTCGCACACAAAGTAAAGATGCAGCTGTGAAGTTGAAATATCTTAAGAATGAGATTGCTTTCGATGGTCAAAAAGGAGCGGGTGCTACATTCCGCGATACGGGGCAGTTACGTCAGTTAGTCTTGTTAGTAGAAAATAATAAAATTGTTACCGAAGCACCACTTCGTGGTGTGAAAGGCGGTTTAGATAGTTTAGGTTTAAAGTCTTGTAAGTAATTCAAATATAAATACACACTGAAAAATTAAAGGAAAATATAAAATGAAATTAAAACAATTACTACTTTCATCATTGGTATTAGTGAGTGCTACAGCCTGGGCCGATCCCACTTATCGTTTATTTGTGACTAATGAAAAAAGTGATTCTGTCACTGTGATTGATTCACGAACAGGTGAAGTTGAAACTACTTTGGAGATTGGTGATCGTCCACGAGGCATTGGTTTATCTCCCGATCAAAAAACATTGTATGTTGCCTTGAGTGAAGAAAATGCAATTGCCATGGTTGATGTCGCGAGCTTAGAAATAATGGGTAGGCTGAAAGCAGGTGAAGATCCAGAAACTTTCGATGTCCACCCTAATGGTAATTTGTATTTGTCGAATGAAGATGATGCTATGGCGACAGTTATTAACCCTACAACAGGTGAGATAATTGAAGAAATAAAGGTGGGACTTGAGCCTGAAGGCGTGGCAGTTTCTCCAGATGGTAGTACGGTATTAGTAACTAGTGAATCACTAAATATGGTTCATGTCATCGATACTGCTGATCATAAAGTTGTTGCAAATATCTTAGTAGGTGCTCGCCCACGTGGTTTAGTATTTAATAGTGATGGTAGCTTAGCTTATGTGAGTAGTGAGATTGGCAATGAAGTCGCGATTATTGATATTGCTAAACGAGCCATTATTAAGAAAGCAGTGATTGACTTGCCAAAATCAAAGCCAATGGCATTAGTATTAAGTCCTGATGATAAAGTGATTTACATGACAACAGGTCGCGCGGCTAAGGTTGTTGTATTAGATGCTAAGACTTTAGAGATAATCTCAACGGCTGATGTAGGTAAGCGTGTTTGGGGAGCGGTATTAAGTAAAGATGGCTCAACACTTTATACTGCTAATGGTGTTAGCCACTCTGTTTCTGTTGTGGATACGGCAACAAGTAAAACAACAAAGGAAATTGAAGTAGGTAAGTTTCCTTGGGGTCTAGCACTTGATGATTAATATTTAATCTAATCGTTAAAAATATTAAACCCGGTAGTGATGTCATTATCGGGTTTTTTGTTGCCTGAAAACTTTGTTGTTGATGTTGAGCAAGGTATGATGAGCATACCCAAACCATTTGGAAATGTATGAATATTGCCGCACAATTTATTAATGTATGTCTCTTTAAATCAGGCCCATCTGATCTGCCCGCATCCCAATCTTTGCTTAGGATAATGCTGCTTGTCTACTTGATTTTAGGCATTATTGTTAATCGCTTAGATAGTGACTGGAATACTAGTCTGTTTGTCAGCGTAGTGGATGTGTTAGTTTTAATGGTCGTAGCTGGGCTACTATTAAAATTTCGTGGTTTTGAAGCACGTTATACTCAAACAGTGACCGCATTAGCAGGTACAGGTTCGTGTATTGCCATTATTGGTTTTCCGATTATTTGGTGGTTTTATCAAATTGAAGCTGAACAACAGGCAACAAGTTATGCCATGTTATTAATGGTGACACTGATGTTTTGGAGCTTAATGATAACAGCACATATATTTAGACAGTCACTAGAGATTAAAGCGGGCACGGCGGCAATGTTAACTATTGCCTATACTGTTGTAGCATTATTAGTGACAGGTCTTGTCATGTCAGGAGTTGCATAGATGCATATTCATATCTTAGGGATTTGTGGCACCTTTATGGGCGGTGTTGCTTTATTAGCACGTGAGTTAGGTATGACCGTGTCGGGGAGTGATGCTAATGTTTACCCGCCAATGAGTGATCAACTTGAGCAAGCAGGTATTGAATTACAACAAGGGTATTTGGCAGAACATTTAGATCCTGCCCCTGATTTAGTGGTGATGGGAAATGCCATGTCACGAGGTAATGCTGCTGTTGAATATGTGTTGAATAAAGGTATACCCTATATTTCTGGGCCGCAATGGTTAGCTGAAAATGTATTACAAGATAAATGGGTATTAGCGGTATCAGGAACGCACGGTAAAACATCGACAAGTAGTATGTTGGCATGGTTATTAGAAGATGCTGCGATGGAGCCAGGATTTTTAATCGGTGGTGTACCCGGTAATTTTGGTGAAACAGCACGTTTGGGAAATACGCCATTTTTTGTGATTGAAGCGGATGAATACGACACCGCATTTTTTGATAAACGATCTAAATTTGTTCATTATCGTGCACGCACTTTAGTGATAAATAACCTAGAGTTTGATCATGCTGATATTTTTGATGATTTGGCAGCGATACAAAAACAATTCCATCACCTTATCCGCACAGTTCCTTCTGAGGGATTATTGATTACGCCTTCACACGATGATGTCATTGAAAAAGTGATTCGCATGGGCTGTTGGACACAACAGCAGACTATCGGTCTTAATGAGGGGCAGCTACAGGCACAGAATATTAGCAATGATGGTAGTCAGTTTGATGTTGTGTTTGACGGAAAGACAGAAGGGACTGTGAACTGGTCAATGTTGGGAATGCATAATGTCAGTAATGCCCTTGCTGCAATTGCTGCTGCACGTCATGTTGGTGTCACCATTGCTCATTCTTGTGATGCATTAAGTCGTTTTAAAGGCATTAAACGACGGATGGAATTATGTGGTGAAGAACAAGGTGTGAAAGTCTATGATGATTTTGCTCATCACCCTACGGCGATTGCTACGACTATTAATGGTTTACGAGCTAAGATAGGTGAACGAAAATTGATTGCCATTTTAGAGCCTCGTTCTAATACAATGAAGATGGGTGTTCACCAGCAAACATTGGCAAGCTCTTTACAAGCTGCTGACTGGGTAATAATATTTGAAGAAGCAGGAGTTGGATTGTCGCTAAATGATGTCCAGCAAGAGTTAGGAGAGAAAGCAACGCTAGAAAATAGTATTGATGACATTATTAATTTAGTGTGTGTAAAAGCAGAGCAAGGTGATGAAGTACTGATTATGAGTAATGGTGGCTTTGGCGGTATTCATCAGCGTCTATTAACTGCATTGGCACAACGATGACAGATAATAAGCAAATTGCATTAGCATTAACAGGTGCTTCAGGTGCGCCTTATAGTCAAAGGTTACTTGAAGTTTTATTAGGACAGGGAATTACTGTTCATTTAATGATTTCAGCAGCAGCACGTATTGTTTTTTCAGATGAATTAGATTGGAAATTACCAGCACGAGCAGGTGATGTGCAGAAGATGCTGGTAGAAGAATTCCAGTGTGCTCCTGAGTTATTGAAAGTGTATGGCGAGCAGCAGTGGAGCTCTCCATTGGCCAGCGGTTCACATCAAATTGAAACAATGATTATTTGTCCATGTACCATGGGAACATTGTCAGCAGTTGCTTGTGGTAGTAGTGATAATCTGATTAATCGTGCTGCAGATGTCATGATTAAAGAAAATAGGAAGCTCATTATTGTGCCACGAGAGTCACCTTTTTCAGCTATTCATCTAGAAAATATGCTTAAATTATCACGTTTAGGTGTCTGTGTTTTACCGCCAAGTCCAGGGTTCTATTTCAAACCGACTGAGTTATCAGAAGTGATAGATTTTGTGGTTGCTAAAATATTAGACCAAGCGAAGATCGAACATAATTTAATGCGTAGGTGGGGCGAGTAAAAAAGTAATTATTAGTTAAAGTCGAGTATAATAGTCGGGTATTCAGTTTCAGGAAGCATCATGTCAGATATCGAAATTGCACAGCAAGCCAAGATGGAACAGATCATTCCTCTTGCCCAACAGCGTTTAGGTTTAGATCCTCTTCAGCTTGATCCTTATGGACATTACAAAGCTAAGGTTTCCTTGGATGTAATGAATGACTTAGCTGACAAAAGAGATGGCAAGCTGATTCTTGTCACAGCGGTGAGCCCAACACCTGCCGGTGAAGGTAAAACAACAACGACAATTGGCTTAAGTGATGCTTTAAATCGTATTGGCAAGCAATCGATGGTTTGTATTCGTGAGCCGTCAATGGGCCCCTGTTTTGGTATGAAAGGCGGTGCCGCGGGTGGTGGTTACGCCCAAGTTGTGCCGATGGAAGATATCAACCTTCACTTTACTGGCGATTTACATGCGATTGGCGCAGCACATAATTTATTAGCCGCGATGATTGATAATCATATTCATCATGGCAATGTTTTAGATCTTGATGTGCGAAAAATTACCTGGGGACGGGTAATGGATATGAATGATCGTGCTTTACGTGATATTAATGTTGGTTTGGGTGGTCCTGGCAACGGTTTCCCGCGCCAAGATGGTTTTGATATCGTTGTTGCATCTGAAGTGATGGCTATTTTTTGCCTATCAAATTCACTGAAAGAATTAAAACAACGCCTAGGCAATATTTTGATTGGCTATTCTCGAGATGGTACGGAACGATTAGCCAAGGATATTAAAGCTGAAGGTGCAATGGCAACCTTGCTTAAAGAAGCTTTGAAACCCAATTTAGTACAAACATTAGAAAATAACCCTGCCTTTGTACATGGTGGCCCATTTGCCAATATTGCTCATGGTTGTAACTCAGTCATTTCGACCAAGATGGCATTAAAGATGTCTGACTATGTGGTCACAGAAGCGGGCTTTGGTGCAGACCTAGGTGCAGAGAAATTTATTGATATTAAATGCCGCAAAGCAGGCATTAAACCTGACATGGCAGTCATTGTAGCCACAGTTAAGGCATTGAAATATCATGGTGGTACTAATGTTAAAGAATTAGCGAATGAAGATTTATCTGCACTTGAACAAGGCATTGAAAATCTAAAACGTCATTTAAGTAATCTACAAGATCAATTCACTTTGCCTTGTGTCGTGGCAATTAATCATTTTGACCAAGATACAGATGCTGAGATTGCTTTAGTTAAAGAGACTGTCGAATCATTTGGTGCTAAAGCCATTGTGGCAAAACATTGGGCCGAAGGTGGTGCGGGTGCTGAAGATTTAGCTCAACAAGTCATTACCATGTTGGATGAAACAACATCAGAGTGCCAATTCCTCTACCAAGATGATGATTCGTTGCTAGATAAGATCACTGCCGTAGCGACCAAAATCTACGGTGCTAAAGATGTGGCGATAGATAAAAAGGTCTTAGTCAAATTAGCTAAGTTCAGTGAAACACATAGCAATATCCCCGTATGTATGGCAAAAACACCTTATTCATTTAGTGGGGATGCGACTCAACTGGGTGCGGTATCAGGGCATACCATTACTGTTCGTGATGTGCGATTATCTCGCGGTGCTGAATTTGTTGTGGCTCTATGTGGCGATATTATGACAATGCCAGGTTTGCCAAAAATACCTGCTGCTGAGCGGATCGACATCAGCGAAGATGGTGAGATTAGTGGTCTGTTCTAAGTAATCTGGCTTATTAAAAATATGTCCAACACCACATTTAATGGTGTTGGACAATTCTAATATCTACAGAGAATTTGTTAGTTTGGCAAACTCATATCAAGCGCTAAATCTTTAGCAGTTTTAACACTTAACATATCGATCAATGCTGTTGCACTACTACCACCATCAACAGCGCTACTATCTGATGACATACCCATTTGAATTTCAGGCACCCACTTTTGCTTCTCGATAGCTTGAGCAAAACGTTTCATCACTGCTTCATATGTCACTAGCTTTTGGGCTAAGGCTCCATCGGCTTCCATAACGAGACGTTTATATTCACCGTCACCTTCACCACGAAGAATTTGTTCTTGTTTATATTCAGCAGCAGCTAATTTCTTTTGTTCTGCCTCAAGTTTTTGCTGTTCAGCAACATCTACAAGCTGTTTAGCGCGGATAACAGCTACTTCTTTATTTTGCTCTGCCACGACGACAGCTCTTTCTTTCTCAACTTCCTTTTCATACTTCGCAGTCATGACATTGGCTTTACCTTGCTCTTCAGCAGTAAGTGCATCTTGTTTAGCACGTTCAGCATTGGCTTTAGCGGTAATGATTGCCATCGTAGCTTCACGTTTTGTCGAGATCTGGTTTAATGTTTTTTGTTCAAAGTTCCAATCCGTGATTTGGAAACCGTTAACAATAATCCCGTACTCTTCTAAATCACTTTTAAGATGTACTGGGCGACCATCATCACCATAGGTAATAACAGGAATGTTTTTCACCACACGTTTACCGGTGCTTTCATCCACAGTTGAGATTTGTTTTAACTCTGTTTGGTATTTACCGCCGGCAATTTGTTCATTTGCCCATTGGGTGAAGATACTTCTTTTTTCAGTATAGGCAGCCTCACTACTCATTAAACCAGCTGTTAGGTTCATACCTTCTTCAGTGACCGTCTTGATAAGCTTACTGGCGACGCCACCGTTACTGCGAAAGGCTTTATGTAAGGATAACATCGTGTTTTCATCATTAGGCAATGAAAAACGTGCTTTACCATAGACTGTACCTGTACCACCATCTTGGTAACGTACTGGAATACCTTTTTGATTCATACTTGATGTGGCACCATCATTGGTTTTATCATAATCATAGGTTAATACATCACGATAAATGGTGGTCGTACCAAACCATTTCATATAAATGCCGGGAGTAAATTTAACCAGTAGTTTACCAGTGGGATATTGCACCACAGTACGGTTACCCGCATCATTTATGCCTGCAGACATAATAAGCAAAAGAACTGCAAGAGCGATGATGATGGCGGGGGGGAGAAATTTTGTATTCATTTGTTATTTCCTTTGTTTAAATCACGAATATCTTCTTGAATATCGCGTTGATGTGCACGTTCTTGTGCAATATTTTTATCAATATCAAGTATGTCACTATCCATTTCAGCATTTTCAAGTTCTTGTTCTTTCGCTGAAAGTCGTTTTTGGCGGCTGAAGGCTTTTATGACATAAATTATTGCTAGAATAAGCAATAAAGCTAATGCGACTTGTATCATGCTAGCTCCTTTTGGTGGGTGAACTTATTATAAATGGGGTCAAAATAGTGGTTTTTCAAGCCTATTGACGACGCTTCTTTATCAGATCATAAGCGACTTGAATTTCTTTGGCTTGTTCTGTTGCTACCGCTATCATGTCTTCAGGTAGTCCTTGTCCGATGAGTTTATCCGGATGATATTGACTCATTAACTTACGATAAGCACGTTTAATTTCTTGATCCGTATTTTCTTTTGTAACACCTAAAGCTTTATAAGCATCATCCAATGCTGAGGCTGAATTTTGACGAGTATATTGTTGACCACCTTGAGAGAAGTGGGATTGATTCAACACCATCTCAAGCATTTGTTTGAATTGTGCTTGGCTATAACCAAGTTGTAATGCTATTTTTTCTAATAAGTTTTGTTCGGCGGGGTCTAAGGTTCCATCAGCCAATGCCATCACAATCAGGTACATCAGCAATACTTGTTTAAGGTTAAGGGTATGACCACAACTAGACATGAATTGATTTAATGTTTCAGTGATGTCAAAGTCAGCAGCAGAACCACGCTTAAACTGTTCAATAGCTTGATTTCGATGTTCGGCAGACATGCCATTTTTTACAATAAAATGTTCAACATGAGCAATTTCATCTTTAGATATACGACCGTCTGCTTTAGCCAACTTACCCATAAGAACAAAAACAGTTTCGAGAAATACTTCTTTACGTTGGGAATTGCTAAGAGGGTTGATTCCACCCAAGCCATAGTTTCGCGCACGGTCAACGCTACTACCAATTAAATAGCCTAAAAAAGCACCAAAGAAACCTAAAAGGTAAAAACCAATGGCCAGACCTATAATTTTATACATGTTGATTTATCAATTTTATTAAGGGAAGAGAAGTTCTGTTTTAATCTAAAAGACCATCAAGTCCTGTTTCGAGTGAGATGATTTCAGTCAAACTGTCTGAAATATCTTGTTCTTTTAGACCAAGTTCAAGCCACTCTTTAATAGGGAAGTCTGCTTCAATTTCATCGCGAGTTTTATCGCTATAGCTTGCTTCACTAATATAGCGTGCAATAAAGACCGCATAAGCTGATAGGGCTGTTTGTTCAAAATTAAGTGGTTCGCCAGATTGTTCAACTGCTGTTGTTAAATCATCAGAAAACTCCCAAAGTCGACAAAGTTCAGCGCTGACTTCATGGTTGCTAAAACCGAGTTCTTGTTGTTCGGCTTTAAGACGAGTCATACCATCTTCGACAAGGTAGTTGATTTCCTTGGCGGCTTTTGGGGTGCCTAGGTGTATCAGAATAATCCCTAAAGCATTAATTAAACCAGCAGTGAAGACCATATCACTGTCACTATCAGGGAAATTTGCTTGATCAGAAATCCATTTGGCATAGGTTGCTGTACGAAAGTTATCAAGCCAGAAGTCTTCTATATTAAGATCTGAGATTTCGGGAATAGAGCTAATTAGACCAGAAACAACGATGAGCTTTTTCAGTTCGGTCATACCTAAAATAACAAGGGCTTGCTTAATTGAACCAATTTCTCTTGGTAATCCATAGAATGCGGAGTTGGCTAAACGCAATACTTTTATCGCTATAGCTTGCTCTTTTTCAACATTTTTAGCGATAGCGATAAAATCAATATTTGGATCATTAACTTGAGTTAATAAGGTACGAACTACTTCTGGTACTTGAGGTATGTTATCAACTTGCTCAAATAATTGAGTAATCTCTGATTTCATGAGTAAATCCCTTGATTTTCCACTATATAGTAAAGAATAGTTATTTATTTGATGGCTTAGTTAAACTTGAATACAGAAGAATGCCACCACAGAGACCAAAAATCCAGCTCAATACTGGAACTCCCGCAATCATCGTTGGTGCATAACCATCTAAACCTTTAATGACTGCGGCCCCTATGATAAAGGCTGCACCACTGATTGCGCCGGCACTTCGGAAGCTGGCATCACGAACTTCTTGCTTGAGTTGTTTTAAATCTTGAGATGACAATTGCATTTTCAATTTGCCATCTTGCGCTTGTTGAGCTAGCTCATGAATTAGGCTTGGTAATTTAGGCATAGTTTTAGCCCAGTTCGGGGCTTCTTGTTTTAAGTTGTCTAATGCCGCTTGCCAACCCATTTTTTCACGCATCCACTGTTCGAGGATAGGCTTAGCAGTTTTCCATAAATCTAACTCAGGATAGAGCTGACGACCTAGGCCTTCAATATTAAGTAAGGTCTTTTGTAGTAAGACAAGCTGTGGCTGTACTTCCATATTAAAGCGACGTGCTGTTTGGAATAAGCGTAATAAGACTTGGGCGAATGAAATCTCATGCAGTGGTTTAGCAAATATAGGCTCACAGACACTTCGGATTGCAGCTTCGAATTCATCAACTCGCGTATCAGCAGGAACCCAGCCTGATTGGACATGCAACTCTGCTACACGACGGTAATCATTATTAAAGAAGGCTAAAAAGTTATCAGCGAGATAGCTCTGATCTTCAGGTGATAAGGTGCCCATAATGCCAAAATCAACAGCAATATAACGTGGGTTTTCTGGGCTGGTGATATCAACCATAATATTGCCCGGGTGCATATCAGCATGGAAAAATCCATGTTTGAATGCTTGAGTGAAAAATATTTCTACGCCTATCTCAGCTAACTTTTCCATATTAACGTTATTGGCTTTTAATTGGGCAATATCACCAATAGGAACACCATATATACGTTCTTGTACAAGTAGTTTTTCTGTTGTTAATGGCCAGTTTATTTCAGGCACATATAATAGTTGGCTATCTGAGAAGTTACGACGTAGTTGTGATGCAGATGCTGCTTCACGCATCATATCAAGCTCATCAAATAGGTTTTTTTCTATTTCGACAATGACTTCTTTAGGTCGTAAACGTCGACCATCAACCCAGAAACGTTCAGCCAAATTTGCTAAGACATGTAGTAGCTCTACATCTTGTCTAATCTTGTTTTCAATATTAGGGCGGACAATTTTTAGCACAACGTCACTGCCGTCGACTAATTGAGCAGCATGGACTTGAGCAATTGAGGCTGAAGCAAGAGGGTGTTCATCAATATGAGCAAAAACCTCATCTAGCACTTGATCTTTATAGGCTTGTTGAATGAGGCTTAATGCTTGTTCATTAGGGAAGGGCGTTACTTTATCTTGTAATTTAGCTAATGAATCAGCAATATCATCTGGTAAAAGATCACGTCGTGTTGATAATATTTGGCCAAATTTAACAAAAATAGGACCGAGATCTTCTAGGGCTAAGCGAAGACGTTCACCACGGGGGATATCTGTGCGATGAGTCCAACGGTAAGGAGATAAATAACTTAAAAACCTTAGTGGGCGTAATAAATGCGTTGCTTGGATAAATTCATCTAAACGATGCTTGGCAAGCACATGATTTATTTGAATTAAGCGAAAAAGATGGCGTGGTTTCATGATTGTAGTCTTTGAATTCGAGCTTCAAGTCGATCGCTATCGGCACGTAATGTATCTATCTGTGCCATGAAGTCATTGATTTGTGATTTATCAGGCAATATACGTACTTCTTCTTTTAGATATTCAGCCGTATTCTGTTGTAGTGAGTTATGAGTGTTTTTTGCCCAACTACTTACTTTCCTAATACTGTGTGCAATAGGATAGGAAAGAGTATCACCAGTTACTTTTGCTAACTGTGCTTCCCAGTCAAAATCAAAGCCTTCTAATAGGTCGCGAAGTTGTTTGGCAAATTGCACATCACCGTGAATATCAATTTCAGATGAAAATAAACTTTCAGGATCACTGCCTAATTTAGCTAAGGTAAGTGCTTTGCCTGAAATCGTTAGATCGGCAGTAAGTTCAGAGTTATTAGATAAGTGTATTTGTTGCTGGTTTATAGAGACGCTGATGATCTTATTGATATCAACAATATCAATTGCAATGCAACGTTGGTCAAATTGATCGAGTTTGACCTTAGTTTCAAGATCTTGATCTAGAGCTGTATTGAGTATTAACTCAATAGGTTTGAGTAAACTCAAAACTTATAACCACTATGCAAAGCAACAATACCGGCACTCATATTATGATAATCACAGCGTTCAAAGCCAGCATCACTCATCATTTCTTTCATTGTTTCTTGATCTGGATGCATGCGAATAGATTCTGCTAGATAGCGATAGCTCTCTTCATCATTTGAAAAAACTTTACCAATTTTAGGTAGCAGTTTGAATGAATAGGTATCGTAGATAGGTGTTAACCATTCTGATGGTTTGGAAAATTCCAATACTAATAGGCGACCACCTGGTTTTAATATCCGAAACATAGAACGTAAAGCGGCATCTTTATCCGTTACATTACGCAGGCCAAATGCAATAGTAATCAGGTCAAATGTATTATCAGGAAAGGGCAGGCACTCAGCATTCGCTTGAACATAATTAATATTACCGATAACACCTTCGTCTGTTAGGCGATCACGCCCAACATTTAGCATGCTAGCATTGATATCCGCTAAGATAACTTGTCCTGTACTACCGACCAGTTTAGAAAACTTTAAAGCTAGATCGCCTGTACCGCCGGCAATATCAAGGACTTTTGCACCACGACGAACACCACTAGTATGGATTGTGAAACGCTTCCAAAGACGATGAATACCCATCGACATTAGGTCGTTCATCAGATCGTATTTGCCTGCAACGGAGTGGAATACGCCTGCTACATGCTTAACTTTTTCTTCAGTAGGCACTTCTTTATAACCGAAGTGAGTGGTCTTTTTTTCTTCCACAGTTAACCCCTTTTAATCTACTTGTCGTTGATAACCTGCTTTCTCAAGCCGGTTTAAATAATCTTGCCAGTGTACAGCTTGCTGGGTTGCGAGATCGTATAAATAATCCCAAGTAAATAAACCACTATCATGACCATCATCAAAATAAATCTTTAGTGCATAGTTACCACTGGGTTCTAGTTGATTTATACCAACCTGTTCTTTATTAGTTTGCAAGACTTCTTGTCCAATGCCATGACCACGGACTTCAGCTGAGGGAGAATATACCCGCAAATATTCTGCGGGCAAATTATAGTGCTCATCACCATAGGCCAGTTCAAGACTTTTTGACTGTTGGTGTAAGGTGATTTCTGTTGGGAGGGAGTTATTCGCCATGTTTGATTACCAGCCTTTATAGAATATAACGAGAGAGATCTTCGTCTTGCACAAGAACATCTAATTGCTGATTAACATAATCCGCATCAATACTAATCGTCTTGGCATCATCATCTGTAGTATTAAATGAGAGCTCTTCTAGTAATTTTTCTAACAAAGTATGCAAGCGACGAGCGCCAATATTCTCTGTTTGTTCATTCACTTGACAAGCTAGTTCAGCAATACGCTGTAAACCATCATCGGTGAATGATAATTGAGAACCCTCCGTACCTAATAGAGCAATATATTGTTCCGTCAATGATGAATCAGGCTCGGTTAAAATACGCACAAACTCATCGGCACCTAAAGCATCAAGCTCAACACGAATAGGTAAGCGACCTTGTAATTCAGGAATGAGATCAGAAGGTTTGCTTAAGTGAAAGGCACCTGATGCAATAAAGAGAATGTGGTCAGTTTTGAGCATGCCATATTTTGTCGATACGGTGCTACCTTCAACTAGCGGTAATAGATCACGTTGCACACCAGCACGTGAGACATCTGAACTACTGCCTCCTTCACTTCGATGGGTAATTTTATCAATTTCATCAAGGAAGACGATACCATCCTGTTCAACTGCATCGATAACTTGCGCTTTCAAATCTTCTTCATTAATCAGTTTTTCTGCTTCTTCATCGGTAAGAGCCCGTAATGCTTTTGTAACGGTTAACTTACGTGTTGTTGTTTGGTTAGACCCTATGTTTTGGAACATATCTTGTAATTGATTAGTCATATCTTCCATGCCGGGTGGAGACATGATTTCAACGCCAACACTCGGCGCATTGAGTTCTAATTCAATTTCACGATCGTCTAATTTTCCTTCACGCAACATTTTTCTAAAGCGTTGACGTGTGGTTGAGTCTTCTTCTACACCTTGATCGCGAGCAGGAGGAAGTAAAGCATCTAAAATTCGTTCTTCAGCAGCATCTTCAGCTTTTACTTTAACTGCACTAGTCGCCTGTTCACGCAACATTTTCATTGCCATTTCAGCAAGGTCACGAATAATGGATTCAACATCACGACCAACATAACCAACTTCTGTGAACTTAGTAGCTTCGATTTTAATGAAAGGTGCATTAGCTAATGTCGCTAGACGGCGAGCAATTTCAGTTTTACCTACGCCTGTTGGGCCAATCATTAATATATTCTTAGGCGTAATTTCTTGTTGTAGTTCAGCTGATAGTTGCTTTCGACGCCAGCGATTACGTAATGCAATAGCAACGGCTTTTTTGGCTGCCTGTTGACCGATGATATGTTTATCGAGCTCTTGAACGATTTGCTTGGGTGTTAATGCTTGCATAATGATTATTATTCGCTCTCTAATGTTTCGATAGTAAGGTTATGGTTGGTATAAATACAAATGTCAGCGGCGATATTCAAACTTTTTTCAACGATATCCCGGGCACTCAACTCTGTATTTTGAAATAGAGCGGTTGCAGCAGACTGGGCGAAAGGGCCGCCAGAACCAATAGCCATCAGCCCATCTTCTGGCTCAATGACATCACCATTACCCGTAATAATAAGTGATGTTTCATTATCAGCTACAGCTAAAAGCGCTTCTAAACGGCGCATCATTCGATCAGTCCGCCAATCTTTGGCAAGCTCAAGAGCACTACGAGTTAAGTTGCCTTGGTGTTTTTCAAGCTTTGCTTCGAAGCGTTCAAATAAAGTAAACGCATCAGCTGTACCACCGGCAAAACCAGCGATAACCTGATCATTGTATAAGCGACGTACTTTTCGTGCGTTGCCTTTCATAATAGTATTGCCTAGGCTCACTTGCCCATCACCACCAATCACAACTTGGCCATTGCGACGATAAGAAACAATAGTAGTACCTCGGTACTGCTCCATTTTAAAACTCCTACAAAAATATGGGATGCTAAAAGTGCCCAAACAACTTGAAGATGTATGTTTAAGTAGATTGGGTATATAAAGCGCGAAGGTAGTATACTATGCGCGATTTTCCTACGCAGTGATAATTGAAATAGCTTGCCCGACTAATATTTGTTGGGGCAAACAGTTTTTAATCAAATTAGTGTTGACATCAGTCTCACGTTCAAGGAAAATGCGTCCTCTTTAGTGGAGGGGTTCCCGAGTGGCCAAAGGGATCAGACTGTAAATCTGACGGCTCAGCCTTCGGAGGTTCGAAT